>Ga0179591_1302359_pt1 | contig 15060 bp, 17 predicted proteins | sample CZOMad2_1_08_16f_FD_182891 | JGI IMG/M metagenome (GOLD analysis project Ga0179591, IMG submission 182891) | Vadose zone soil fungal communities from Angelo Coast Range Reserve, California, USA - CZOMad2_1_08_16fungal (PacBio error correction) | ecosystem: Environmental > Terrestrial > Soil >...
CCGGAAAAACTTCAATGTGCACTCACGAGGAAGAAACCCAACCGTACAAGGGGGGCCTCACCCTCCGGGTGGATGAAAGATCAAGGGGTACGAAGCGAAAAGTTGAAAATAAAATAGTTGCACTCTAGGACGGTGCAGGAGCCCAGAAAGAGCGTAATCGGAGTACCGGCGCCAAGGGAGGAACCGCATAGAAGGAAGGGGGTGACGGAGGGCGCGTGGTTCGACTGGCACCCTGCACTAAAAGAGTCGCAGTCTTCGGAGAAAAAATGCCCTCCGTAAAGAAAGGGGATTTCTTCCAATCCGCGGGTTGAGCAAAGGGGGGAGAAATTGAGAAAGCGCTCGCGTTCGGAACGGCCCGGGAGGTTGGACCGACACCGACGGATCGGAGGGGGAAAAAATCATATCGACAAAGAAAGTTCGAGACTTGGTGAGGGACACCACGAGAAAGGAGGGGGGGGTCAAAGCAAAGAACAAAGTGAAACAGCTTCTGGCGGAATTACCTCATCCCGTGTGACCATACACATAGAGAAGAAAATACAACAAACGAAAAGAAAGACGGGCAGGGGAAAGGGAGGGGAGCAGAAACGAAGGCCGAATAACTCAGGGTGAAGGTGGCGAAACTCTAGTATAAGAGAAACATTAGGCACCTACTTCATTCCGGTCGAGGGTCATAGAAAATCAATCTAGGAACATCTGTTTGCCCTCAAATGCTTGGAGACTGGGCAACTCTGATGAGGGACAACAGAGGGGGCGAGAAGGGAGGGGAGGAAGGAAGTGTTTGACCTTATCGTACAAAAAAGGTAGAACAGAGAGATGCCCGAGGTACTCAGCCACCAATCTGGGGTCAGGTGGAAACGTGACAAAGAAGAAAGGCGGATGGAAAGAGAGGGAGGGAACCGTTTTGACGATCCTTCACTGTTCCGAACAATTCTGGTAAAGGGCGGGAGAAATAAACAGGGGACGGGGTGGAACCTAAACCGATTGAGGTTGCGGGCCCAGAAAAACAAGATGTGTCACACGTCCGGCGGGGGGCAGCGACCGAACGGGTCCATAAGTAGAAGAGAGGAGGGCTAACGTTTCTCGCAGGAGCGCCATGTTACCGAAGTTCAACAAAAAAGGGAAGGTGGCTATCCGAGTCTCAAAGGGGGGGGGGGGGGGGGGGGGGGGGGGGGTGTGGGGGGTTGGGGGGGGGGGGGGGGGGGGGGTGGGGGGGTTGGTTGTGGGGGTGGTGGGGGGGGCAGGGGTGTGTTGGTGTTGGTGTGGTGGGTTGGTGTTGTGTTGGGGCAGGAGTAGTGGTTTGGTGTGGTGTGGGGATATGGTGGGGTTTTTGAGTTTGTTATCAGGGCCGTAGGACGATTTTTACTCTTTTCGTTCCAGCGCCGCCCCGGAGCTGCTAGATTGTCAAATGACAGGGGCAGCAGGAACATAGGTTGGGAGGGGGGGACCAGAAAATCCGGAACAAAAAAAACGGTGTATCGTCAACTCAGTCATCACAGCAAATAGGCAGGGAGCCGATTAGGAAAGAAAAGGGGTCGACTAAATATCTACTGCTGGCCACCGGGTTCAACTGGGCGGGTCGAAGGGAGTAGGGATGGCATGCTTCAAAAGGATACTCTTTTATCGGATTGAAAACTCCATATGTCGGCTGACTTCTTTATTAGTGGGAACAGGAAATAGAGGGGAAAGGGGAGGGGTCAGCCCATTATCCTGACTTACGGCAGTCAAGGAATGCCAAATTGGGGTTGTACCAAAAAAGTGTCTTTCTGGAAAAAAGAAATACCGCAACGGTCAACTTTTCTGGAGGAGAGAAAAGGAGGAAAAGGGAAAACACCAATAAAGCGGGGCACACCGGGGGAAAAAGGAGTCCTTTAGTTAGCACAAACCAAACTACCGTCTTTAGAGAAGAAGCAAACACAACGGGGAGAGGGAAGATATATATCATAAACAGGGGCGAGAAGGAAGAGAGGGACAGAAAGAAAAAACTGTACGGTTCATTCCTCCTAACAGACCATGCCCGCCGGGGTCAGGGAGAAAAGGAGACGCAAAGAAGAAAAGAAGCCGCGGGAGGAGGAGGGGAATCCTCTTTGTTGGGGGGGGTCAAAACAACAGTGGCTTATGGGGCGGCCGGCTGCTCTTGGAGTGCAAGGGAAAGCCCGTTAAAAAAAGCTGGCAGGGGTACAGACCAGAAACCTCACGACACGGAGAGAGGAGCGGTGTTTGTCAATGCGATCAAATTCTCCAATCAGCTGGCCGCCCTTCAGAAAAAGGCCGTCATGAACGACAAGTTTCAAAGGTGAAAAAGAGACAAGGAAAGAGCGGTAGGGTTGGCGGAAAGCAATTCGGAACTGAAGACTTGAAGGCACGGAGGAAGGACTCCACGGGGGGGTTGGGGGAAGCCGGAAGTCGCACAAGGGCCAATGAAAGGTATGGTCCGAAACATCCCCGACTTGGCTGGGGGGGGAAAAAGAGAGCCAACTAAAGCAGATCTGTCAACATCCGAGGCAGGTTAGAATCCTTCGAAAAGTATCCGATACGGAACACCTGCGCAAGGGGGCACCCTAAAAGGAAGATTACTGAACGTGGAGGGGACAGGTTGGGAGAGGGGGAAAGATTCTTACTTTGCCTATAAGATCTGGGTGTGATGGGGAGATGGCGACAAGGAGATTCGCGAACCCGCGCTGGTTCGCCATACCTGTAGTAACTAGGGAGGCTACGTCTGGAAAGGAAAGAGTTTCTGTACTCTCAGGCAAAACGTCACCCTAGGCTCTCATCTTCGTCAACGGTAAAAGGGGGATGCACGGGATCTTAAGAAGGGTATAGGAGTAAGAAAGATGGCGGAATATCATTGCTGGGTGTAACTCTCCAACAAACATGGGAGTCGAAATAAACAGCGAGTGAAGAAAAGGGCGAAACGATGGGATGGAAAAAGGAAAAGGCGCCGATAAAAAGGCAACGGGGAAACCCGGGTGGAAAGAGTTGGGAAAGGGCACAGAGGCCGCCATGCCGTCACGGGCATAATTTCCAGGTGGCGATTCGGAAATTACGCATTTGGGAAGCCTTCGTTGCAGGGAAATCAGAAAGGACAGGGGACGGATACGTTGGGGGGAGGGTATATTTCTCTATTGGGGGGCCCATAGGGCTTGCTCATCTCTAAAGATAAGACAGGGGGGAGACCCTGTTGGGGAAGGGGAGGCCTGAGGAAGACTGAGTTGTGTCAAGGTCGACACTTAGAGGAAGGAAGTGTCTGGAACGCTTGGGGATAGGTCTCCAGACTACAGGATCTAGGGGAGGGGGGGGGAGACAGAAAGAATTGGAAGGCTGAAAGGGACAGGGAAAGGACTCAGGTGGTCTCCCCAAATGAAACATCGAACGACTGAAAACCCGTTGCACTACTCCAAAGTTTTAACTCGAAGGAAGGAAGAGGAAATGCTTTTTTTTATGGGGGGCACTGGATCACTGGGGGTAACCCAGGGGGGGACGTGGCTGGTAAAGCACGGCAGGGAGGGGGTGACACAAGGGAAGGGGTTCTAAACGGTCCTTGAGTGACGGAGAAAAAATCCCAGGACGAAAACTTGAAAGATGGGCTCGGGAAGGGAATTTCGCGCTAAAGTGAACTTCCAGGAACGGGGAGTGCTGGGGGCTGGGGGGGAAAATGGTGGTAAAAGGGGCGGGAAGGGAAACGCCAAACGGGGAAGAGGAGAGCAGTATTCTTAGCTCGCACGATATGGTCGGGAGTGAGGGGTGCCTCAAGGGGAACACATGGCGGGCGGAAAAAAAAGGAAAGAGACAGGAAAGAAAACCCGAGGAAAGGGGGAAGGATGCTTGACCCAACAGGTCATACAAGGCGGCGCTGACTATCAAGGCCGATGGGAATGCTGCATCGTCCGACCAAAAGTCCAGAAGAAAGGAGTGCTGTCCCAGTAAAGGTTATCCAACGTGTGCACCGTTCAGTGGCACCCCAGGCGACTGAATTCTGTCATGATCCAGGGGAGAGCAGACGAGCAAGGGACTCCGGTATTCCTTCCTCAACTACGCCATCTTTCCTCGAACGAGAACCACAACGGATAATTCTCCCGGGAAGGAAAAGAGGAAAGAGTTCTGGAGGAGAAAGGCGGAGATAAGAAAAAAGAGAAGGAAATCAAAAGAGTTTCGATGCGGGCGGTGGACTAACAGGGTTACTTGGTACAAACAACCAAGCAGGGTGCTAAAAAGGCGAAGGCAAGGTCAGAGAGGAAGTCAGGAAGGAAAGAAAGCCTCGCCCCCGCAACGTCGGGTGAAACACTGTTGTAACACAGAGGATAAAAGAAGAGAATGTAGTTGGTGGGAACAGTGAGGGGGGAAAGGGCCACGTCTATACTGTGATGTTCCCCTTGTCACACTTAACAACAGAAACTCTAGAAGAGGAAAGCGAATTGGGGAAAAAGATAAAAAGTAGTGCAAAGTAAAAAGAGAAAAAGGGAAAGCACCCGAAGCACCTCTTAGGAAAACGTGACTACTCTAAATTGCCAAATCGGGGGACGGAGTCTGCTTAATGCGCTGTTTTTCCAAGAATCCAGGGGAAGGGAAGGGAACACCGGGAGCAGGGAGGAAAGAGGGAATTGTAACGAAGATCCAAAAAACATCCAATTGCTCTAGGTCAAACGGCCTAAAAAAAAAAGGGATTCTACTTCCAGTCTTAGCGATGGCACAAGGACGGGGGAAGGGAAAAACTTGTGTATTGAGAAAGAAGGGCAACTGGTTGGACGGGATTCGTAGGAGCCGCGAGGCAACTTCCTCCTAAAAAGGATGGGGGAAAAAGAAAACCAGGAAAGGACGCAGGAGGAGGAAGACAGAAGGAGAAAGGACAGAGTGCTAATGGGTCCCCCTAACAACGAGTGACGCGAAATTTTACGCATCTTCTGGCTAATCATTACCGCAAAAAAGTGGGGGGCTAAACAGGAAACGAAGAAAAAAGCAACAAAAGGAAAACTACCTTCATTGGGACGAAAGATCCGGCAAAAGGAAGGAACATCTAAGTAGGCGCGGTTCCGATACAGTATTCTTAAAAAATTACGGTCAAAAGGGGTTACTTCAGCCGAGAAGGCCTCGAAAGCCCTAGATCAGGGGGGTTGTCCAGAGGCGGGTTAGAATGGGGGGGGGGGAGGGCGAGTAGGGGGGAAATACTCTTGAAAAACGCGACGACAGTTTGGTAAGGCACGAACACACTCAACTGACTCGCCGGGGAAAACAGAATGAAGAGGGGGGGGGGAACGAATGGGAAAGTACGCCACTCCGGACTTCAAGATTGGCAACGGAAAACGGAGATAATAACAAAACGGAAGAAGTGGAAAAGAAGGGTCCAAAGGCCAATAACGCATGCGGGGGGGGCCTCGAAAAGTCGGGGAGGACCAGAGGAAAACCAGAAAAAATAGTCTCTGTGTGGAAAGTCCGAATCAATCCAAGAAAAAAAAAGGATAGGGAGTCGGGTGGGAAGGGACAACACGAAAAAGGGGAAATGGAGTAAAGGGTCGGATAGAAAGTCCTATACGATACGCTTCTAACGGCGAAAAAATGGTATCACTTCCGCGACACCTTTATGTTACTCAACACTTGTCAGGAAGACCAGAAGAGGATGACTTTGCCGTAGAATTAGTTGTCGCAGACTCAAAAAAAAGGGGGGTATCCTAAATCTTGAAAAGGCAAAAAAATAAGTAGATAAGAAGGGAAGGACGATTCTGGAAAAAGGGGAAGTGCCACCAAACTGCTCTACGTGAGGGGCACCTGGAAACTTGTCTGCTGCCTGGGGCGTCGGTGAATCCTGAAAGAAACAGTTATCCTCATGAAAAAACCGCCTTAGGGAAAGGGGGGCAAAAGGGGAGGATATGTCTTACCCCAGTCCAGGCGCTTTTCTTTTAAACGAAGTTCGTAATAAAGGTCCCCATCCAAGAAGGGGTGTTAAAAAAAAACAACGGGAAGGGAAAGGAGTCCAGCAAAAACAAGGGAGGAAGGGGGCTGTTAGGAATCCGGCAAAACGTTACCAGGCACCAAATGAACCACAAGAAGGCTACTTGCGGGTTGGCACTGTCAGGAGACGCCCTTGATGATACTCATAGAAAACATAAAAAGGAGGAAAGGTGAAACTCGGGCTCCTTAAGGGGAATAACTCAATTGACAGACTGTACTTCGAACAAAAACGCTTTTAGGGGCCAAAGGCGGGGGAGAGAAGAGTCCAGAAAAAAGGAGCACAGGGAACTTGCAAACAGCAATTATTTTTTTTCCACAGAAAAACAATTCATGCTGCTGTTTGACGACCGATAAATTCGTAGGACCTCTTCCACAAGTCCTGGGGAAACCACTGGGGGAGGGGAAAAAAATCAAGGAAACTCTTCCGAGCTCCACGTTTTTGGAGCATCACGACCGATCAACGCCGCTGGAATACCAGCATAAAAAAACCCGAACAGCAAACAAGCCATTCACTCGAAAGCCCCGTCGGAAAAATCAAAGGGGGAACTTGAAAGCCCTTCGGCTAAAGGGGAAGATCTAGGCGGGAGGGGGAGGCACGATTCCTGAAAGCTCCTAATCACCGGGGTGGGACGACGGTCCCGCACGCCAATTTGCCTGTCCCATCAGCGCGTGTTGTAAATAGCCAAAATTCAGGGGAGCAGCATTGAGCAAGAAACAGGAAGAAAGGGGAGCAACAGGATCGCCTCAAGAAGGGACAAGCATCAGAGTTATCAAGAAACTGCGGGGACGAGTCCTCGGAAAGAAGGGGCTTGGCGGAAAAATGGAGCTGAATTTCTTACGAGGGGAAAAAAAAAGAGAGGGGGGGTGGGTTCGAGAGGACCGAGTCATTTCACAACATCGTTTTTAGCAAAAAAAAGGAGGGGGAAAAAAAGGGGAGTCACAAGGGGGATGAAAGATCGGGTCTGGAGCCGCACCGGGCGTCAGGGCCTTATAGATATGAATACTGCAGTCTTATGAAAGGAAAAAGGCGCGCTGAGGAGCTTCTGAGGAAAGCCTCAGCTCACGGGGAGTCGGGGGGGGGGGGCCGATAAGGAGGGGGGTACGCTTCACCTTACCAACACTTTCTAGAGCGACGCTGCTAAATAGGGGGACTAAACTCTAACAGGGCACCTCATCCGATGGGCAACGGTGAAAGAAAGGTTGGAGAGAAAACCACGTGTTCCTTACCTTTTACCCTGAAGGGCGAGTACAGGTCTCCAACGGAACTGGCCGACGTGATGACTACAGGGAAGGGTGCTGGACGAAGAAAGGCACGGAGGTGCTTTTGCTGTTTATTTTCTGGAAATCTTCTCTAGGAGGCTCCAGGAATGCGGCCAGAGAGGAGTATAAGGAGTGGGTTAAGGAACTGGGGGAGGACTGCAAGGATGAAAAGCTTTGGGTCCGGGGTGGGCGATAACATTCCAAGGATCAAAGGTAAGAAACTCTTCAAGCGAGAAGAATGCGCTGAAAAAAGGCGTTGGTCAGGTTGAACAACTCCTTTTTCCGATCGCAACGCGGAAAGTGCCGATGGATCACCCTTAAAAAGGGATCTGGGGCCTAGCCCGGGGGGGGGGGGGAAAACGACGATGGGGGAAGCGGGGCTCATTAAAGAATTATTATTGGTTGTTCACGTGCGGTCCAGGTTAACGGTGGAGGTTCACGAAAAAACAAGCAGAGGGAGACAAGGAAGGGGTGGCTCAATTTCGGAGTATCTTTAACCACAGCCCATGAAGAGACGCGTCTAGAAGGCCAAGAGGGAGGCGTGAAGGTTCGACTCTTAAAGAGGGGCTTTCGTCGTAGTCTCAGTTGAGGGCACTACCAGAGAAGGGAGTACGAGGGGGAGAGAGAAGGGTCTGAGGAGAGAGTCGCCTGATGTCTTTTCGGGGGGGGACCGCACTTGAAAGAAGGGAAGTTTAGCGGGAGAAGGCCAGAAAAAGACTGGAAAGCGAAAGGAGCAAGGGGTCGCGCTAATTTACCTCGTTTGTCCCTACCAACGGCGTTGACTCTGTCGTAGAAACGCGTTGAGAAGGCTGAAAGAGAAAAGGAAAGAATCTGAGAAATTTTCAAAAGCGGTTCCTTCTTCCGGGGTGGAGACAAGTCATCCACAGTTAGTTAAAAAAACCGATCGAAGCTGGATCCTTAGCTCAAAAATACTGAGAAGAGGGGAAAGACGGACGGAAAGCAGGGGGGGGGGAAAAGCCAAATCTCGAGAACACGAATTAGGATTGGGGAAGGCGTCGTCTCGCAAGGCTGCGTATACGCAGGATCAGAAGAAGACAGAAGGGGAAAAGAAGGGGAGGGGGGCTGCCAAGACGGGCTAAATGAAGAAGCGCGGAAGCAAGGGGAGCGGGGGGGAGGCAAACGACTAATGAGAAAAGTGAAGAAAAAGACCTAGAAAGAGAAGGCCGGGCGGGAAGCACAGATTCAAAAGCATCAAAAATACCGGGCTTGGGGGGGACAGGTGATGCGGGGACGCACTGGGAGATGCAGCAGGGGTCAACTGAGGAAACAGAAAAGGGAAGAAAGAAAATACTTCGACGAGAGAACAGATATCTACCAAAAACTGGAGAAACTGGTCTTGCCCCGTCACCGACTGGGAAAAAAAAAAGGACCCAAACCGGGGAAGGAAAAGAGGGAATCTCCTCCGGAAAGGTGACGCGCAAGGAACTTCTGGACCTACACGCGGCACGTCTCACTTTGCAGCGCTGGGAAAGGCTCCAGGGTACGACCGGCAGAAAAGGGGAGAAAAAAGGAGGACCTCATATTGGAGGGGAAAAAAGGGAAACAATGTCGCTGTTCAGGTAAGCAACCAGAAAGGTCTCAGGTCCGCGGAAGCCAGCGGCGTGACTAAGGGGAGGAGGGAAAAGATCTTTTTTCTTGTGCGATTGAAAGTCTCGCTCTTGATCGGCCCAGCAGTCCCGGTGGTTGGGGAAAAAAAGAAGACCGGTGCTAATGGAGGAGACTCACTAAAACTACCTCGGGGGAGGAAGGGGGGAAAAACGCAAGAAAAAAAAAGGAGTGGCCAAAACCCCCACTCAAACAACAAGAACAGCGTCTGAGTAATTGAAAGGACTCAATCTGACTGCTGGAAATATCATCAAAGAATAAAAAAATCACAAAGAGGTCAGTGTGCTTTACTAGAGGCAACTACGCGACAACCAGGCAGGTTCCGGGGCGCTCTACTGATGCGAAAGGGGTCCAACAACTTTGCGGACCGGACTGCTTGTCGAAAAAAAGGGGATCAGCTTGGGGGGAAAAGGCTGAGGGACAAGGGGGGGGAGCAGGTGTTGTGGGACGTGGGGGGGGAACGGGGCTCTTTGGGCCAAAGGGCAGACAAGAGCGAAGAAGAAGGAGAAGACCTTGTGGGTCCGTAGCGTACACGAGAGACCCCGAAGAGGCCGCCGGCACAGAACTAAGAGAAAAGCCTCACTGTGCCTGTGGAAAAGTGAAAGAGGGGGGACCGGTCGAGAGTCCGAGATAAGGGGGAACAAGTGTCGGATAAAAGCTGCGGCAGCGGGGACCACCGATTTTAAAGTCTTGTTCGAAAAAAAGGCGTTTGAATCAGAAAAGGCAGGAGACCGAAACGAACGCCTCCTCATCACTCACTTCAAGCGGTGCCTAAACCTCCTGACCCCCCTGCACACGCCATCCCGCCACCTCTCCCGCCGGGACGGGAAAAAAAAGAAAAAAAAGCTTAGTGTAGGAGTCCTGATCGAAAAACGGACCGACACGGACGCAACGGAAAGAATCCTTAACCGGAGGTGGTCTGAGTTCGACGCAGGGGGAAGGGAGGGGAGCGGAGGAGGAAAGGAGGGAATCGCGCTCTGGAAGGAGGACTTGTAGCCCTGACCGCTACAAAAGGGCATGGGTGCTTGGTCGGAACACAAGAGGAGGACCGTTCCTTCAGGGATTGGAGGGAAGGAAAACACAACACAGGGGAAAAAAGAAAAAGGCAGACGGGAAGAAAGGGGGGGGAGTAGAGGCCCTTGAAACTAATCTTGGTCAAACCAGCCAGTTTAGTGAACTACGACTTTCGAAAGGAAACTTTCGCTTACATTCTTAAGGTGGATAAGACTAGGGGGAGAGGAATTGGGGAAAAAAACCGGCGTTGAAATCTCAGGAGGAGGTTTCGGGGCCTCCCATTTCAAGGGCCGGAACGTCGGGGGGGTATCCGTAGGAAAGAATTAGCACAAGGAAGAACACTTTTGGGGGGAGGGAAAAAAGACGGGGGGAGAAAAACTCCGCAGATCCTGGCTTTCTTTACTCAGGTATCACGTGTGACACCGCGGGGAGTAACCGCGGTAGGAATCGACAAACTTCAAAAGAGGCGTCCATCTTTTTTCTGAACACCATAAGAAAAGGAAAGAAAAAACAGGGTATGGTCATCACGAAAAGAAAAGGGAGGGGAGGAAAGGGAAAGCGAACCGGGATCTCCCCGGAGAGGGATGGTGCGAACAACCTCCAGACTTAGGGTGGCGATTCAAACTCCTCGTTTACTGCCAGATGGGTCAAGTGAAGGAGCAGAAAACAAAGAAAGGAGGGAGGAGAAATCGCAATTCGTTTTTTGGTCACACCCACCTTTGCCCGGGAGGCTGGGGCCGTCAGAGAATAGTAACAATCTACAAAAAACCGTGAAACCCAAAAACAGGGCAGGGGGAGAAAGACCGAAGCGCGTAGCCGGCTGTTTGTCAATGCGAGCCAACACCGAAGAGGCCTCCACCGAATCCCCGCGTCAGGGGGGGGGAAAACCACAGGTGGAGGGGGGGGGGGGGTTTGAAACCAATCCACTTCGGATTCGTCCGAATAAATGCATGGGACGAGAACGGGCAAAGAGATAACTGTGCTTCCCGACGCCTGGAGATCTCCCCGTGTGTGGAAGGGAAGGGGAAGGGAGAAACGAAGGAAGGGAAGGAAAAGCACCAGACTGGGGTTGCCTACAAGAAGACAAGCATCCCGTTGTCGCAGGGAACTGGAAAGAAAAGACTCTACAGCCTAAATAGAAAGTGAGACGGACGAAAGAATCAAAATGGCGGACACAAGCCGGACGGGGGGAAAAAGAAGGAGAGGACGATTTTCATAGTGGGAGGTCATTCCCGGATGTCCGGCGAGGTGAAAAACGGATAAGGTTTGGGAACAGGGGTCCGGCAAACCTCCAACCGGAGAGGGAAGGGGAAAAACCTAGGGAGGGACAAGACAATTCTGAAAGAAAATCTTCGACCGTCCAGGAGGCTGTGCTCTCTCACACAAAGCCGGGTACTGGGAAGAGAGAAGGGCACAAAAGGGGACGGCTATTAAATACAAACGCAGCAAAAGTGGGATGAGTAAGCAATCACTACGAAACCTGAGATCCTCTGACGAGACCAAAAAAGGGCGAGAAAGACTAAGAGGGAGGCATGGAGGTCCCACTGGGTCCCCAAGAGAAAAATGGCATACAAGGGCTCAAAAAAAAATCAAAGGGAAAAAAAATGAAACGAGGGGAGATTTTCAGAACGATGACCCTAGAATTCCATTCACCGACCCAATAAGGCAGCATATAGAGGGAGAGAAGAATTAATCGGGAGGTGAGTACATCCCTTCATGAGGTCACACTGCCGGACGTGAGAAAAAAGAGTTTCTGATTATCGTCGAGGGGGGGGAGAAACGGAGGCAGCATAGAAAGCATACTCTGTCGCTGTGATTCCAAACTGGTGTAGGGTGGCTGGAAGAAGAGTGTCCAGTGGGGGAGAGAGAAGGGCGAGGGAAAAGAGGGGTTCTACGCCGAAGAAAAAACCTTGCTAAAGTCGGTGGTTCGGGAAAAACCGTACAAGTGAACGTCAGTCGGACGAGCCGAATGGCAAGGCAACGAGAAAAGTCTACTAAACACCCGGGTCAAAAGGAAGGGGGGAAACGGGGGAGAGAGCAGGCGCTCTTCAGGTTGTGCGCGGGTGCAATCCATTGGAGCCGCGCGGGGAGGGGAAAAGGACGATGGGGGGAGAAACTGGAGGCCGGTTAGCCATCCAAGTATATAGGCAGTGAAACTCCAGCGCAAAGCACTCGAACGGAAGAGGACGAGCAAGCCTCTTTAGGCTTTAGTAAGGGGGGGGTGAGATTCTTATAGTTCTTTCTTCGGGGGCGGAATTTGGGGGGGGGGGAGACATGGAGACTGTTGGAACGAACCCCTAAGGTTCTAGGAGGACGCGGAAAGATAGAGTCGGTCTAAATATTCTAAAGGGTATGATTAATTGGGGAACCGGGCCGCTGGAAAATCTAAGAAGGGGTCGGAAAGAAGGCTAAAAGGGGAAAAAAAGACCTAGATCGGGTTCTCGACTGCTTGTACCAGCGTGGTAAAAGAAAGGAGGGAGAGGAGGAGAGGAAGGCTGAACTTTGAAATGTGCACTTGGCTGAGACTGAACCTCGGAACTTCGATAAAGGAGGACATGCACTTAAAAAAGGTTTTGGCGGAAATCGGCAAATACAAAGGGAGGGGGCCAAAAGAAAGAGAGGGGGGTTACAGTGGAACTGATCAGGGTATCTGGCAACACAAATACGGTACGGAGCGTAAGAACGCCGGTCATGGACTCGAAAAGAAGGGGGGTTATGAAATGTTTCAAACAGTAGAGTAGGGAGCCTGTCGGAAGAGAAGGAGAGGGCGGTCATTCTCATAAAGATGTGACACATGGCAAAGGGTGCTTGAATTTAGGACGTGGAATGAACAAAAAAACGTGACCAGTGTAGGGACAGTGGAGAAAAAATGGGAGGAAGCGGTCCATGCTCATCTTTCAATCACTCAGCTTCCTAGTCCTAAAGAAAACAAACTTTCAGGGGACGTTCAACTATACAGGGAAGAGAAAAAGCTCAGATGGAGGTGGTGGGAAAAGGGGTAAATTGAAGACATAATTCAAGGAGGTGGAAGGGCAACACTTCACCACGACACGAGAGGAAAACTAAAGCGGGAAAAAGGAGAAAAGGAAGGGGAGGGGGGCACTGCACCTAAGCCCCCTTTACTCACCTCTGAAAAGCCACTGTCATTCACCATGATCAGGGGGGGAAGACCTAAAAGTAGACCCTAGAAAACAGGCTGGAGAGCTTACTGTGAAGGAGTGTAGAGACTAAGGAGAGAAGGTGCCACAATCCATTTCTACCATCGAAGTGTCTTGGAACTACAAGGGGGGGGGCTGTATCATTAACAGTGAAAAAGGAAAAAAAAACGGAGGAAAGGAAGGCGGAACGAGCCCACTGCCGTAAAATTACCCTTTATTTCTGCGTCCAGGCCGGGGCGAAATTCGGCGGGTAATCTTCAAAGGGGCCCTAAGCCTGATGGTGTCCAAAAACCAAAGAAAAGTTAAGGGCGGGGCGGACGTATAGAAGAGGGGAGGAAGAGAGGGTGCCGCATGGGGGAGAGCCCCCACAAAAACTCTTTTCATCCAAGCTTTTTAATAACATCTGAACGGAGGCTAGTGATAAAAAAGCGCTTGGACTGAAAGATAGTACAGGTCAGAAAAACACCAAAGAACAAAAATCACCTAAAGGAGAGGGAGGGAGGGAGCAAAAAGAAGGAGGACTAACCGGCCTTGAATTTGGGGCGTCAGATAAAGGCAAAAAAACCACTGCGTTTCACGGTGACTCAGCTGCGTCGGGCACAAATAAAAAGAGGAGAAGAGGGGGGTTGGGAAAGGATTAAGATTTTGCGACCGGGAGGCGAGAAGTGTTCCATAAAATAGGAAAAGAAAAAGCGTCGGGACTCGCAACGTGTGTTCCTAAAAAACATTAAAGAAAAAAAAAAGGAATCGGAGGAAAGGGGGGGGGAGACTCACGAAAAGGAAGAAAGGGGGTACTCAGGGCCGTGACTCATCTCGGCTTCATGAAGTGACGTAAAAGTACGTCAGGAGGGTGCAATAACAGAGAGCAGAAGGGGTGACTCCTACTGGAGGCTGCAGGGAAGGGGAGAAAATAAAGGAGGAAGGGGGGGAATCGGAGCCAAAAGGCGGGAAAAACTTCCTTCAAAACACAACAGAGTCAAATGTAACAGGAAGGAATAGGCAGCGAAGGAAAAAAAGGGGCAACAAAAAAAGGAAGAGGGGATTAAACCACCTTCCTTCGACTGCTCACACTTGATCTAGGCGATCTCGGACATCGAGCAGCATTGCTGCGAAACGGGGGGGGGGGGGGGGGGGGGGGGGGGGGGGGGGGGGGGTGGAAGGAAGGGTATAAGAGAAGAAAAGGGGGTTGGGCTATCTTTGACTGGAAAGGCCTCGCGAAGCAATTCCAATAGTAAGGTGGAAGTAAAGGGAAACAACCGGGGTAGAAGAACCGGAGGAAATCACTGAGGACCGTTAGCCAATTGAGGGAAAAAATGGATGGAAAGAAGAAAGAAAGGAATTGGAAAAGTTGGGTCAATCCTTAAATTTCGGGACTTCAGGGTTCTGCGGGATTAAGGCTTAAAAAGAGTATAATCGGGGGGGGGACTCATGGCAACCCCCGCGTAGGCACAAAGGCGGGAGGGAAGAGGGGAAAGGGCCCAGGACCAGGGGGGGCACTCGTTTTCTTCTGCGCCGACTGGAAAACGTAAACACATCATCAAAAGAAATGGGTTGGTATTCATCGGCTGTCTGAAAAAAAAAAAACCGGGCCAGGGTCAGAAGGGGGGTGAGGGGAGGGAGCCGAAGGAGTAAAGGGTAAGTCTTCAGTACGCAGACTCGAAAGTCACCCTTCCGATGATCGGGTGTCCTTGCGGTGGCTCCATCAGTAAGAATCCAGTCTCAACTTTGGAAATCTAAACAAAAACTTATTGGGGTAAGAAGGAGATGAGAAGAAAAAGAATCGCCTAAGGGGGGGGATGCCTTTAAAAAGGAGTTACGGCTATTTACCTCCCTCTTGGTTAAGAGGAGAGAACTGTTACGGTGAGGACGAGAAAGACAGCCCGGGGGGGAAAAGGGGGAGGCCGAAGAATAAAAAGGTTTTCAGCACCCCACATGAAGGGTTTGGGGGGACGGCAATTCAGCCCTGAGGGGGAGAATCATCCTGGGGGGAAATCATGAAAAAATCACTGGGCCTGAAAAAAAGAACGTACAGGAAAAAAAGCCTCGTCCTGGAAAATGT
>Ga0179591_1358451_pt1 | contig 15058 bp, 14 predicted proteins | sample CZOMad2_1_08_16f_FD_182891 | JGI IMG/M metagenome (GOLD analysis project Ga0179591, IMG submission 182891) | Vadose zone soil fungal communities from Angelo Coast Range Reserve, California, USA - CZOMad2_1_08_16fungal (PacBio error correction) | ecosystem: Environmental > Terrestrial > Soil >...
AACACAATCCAAGTGGTGCAAAAAGGTGCCCCGTCGTATTGTGAACCTGGGAGGGGGGGCTTGAGGGTTAATTCGCATGAGCAAAAAAAAAGAAGATGGAAGGCCTCTGCATGCTGCCACAAATGAAGGGAAATAGGGGTCGACAAAAGCGAAAAATCAATTCCCAAATCTGCATTTTACTCTTGCGCAGACCCTGCGCGGGGTAGGAATGGGAAGAAAAGGAAAGTTATTTGTTCCTCAATCAAACCACCAGGGCCGGAAAGGTATCCCCGAAGTGGTTTATCAAACCTGGACGGAAAAAAGTCAGAAAGGAGGCCTCTGAACCTGCACATTACAGCAACAAAAGGAGACAATGTCAAAAGCGGGAAGGGGGATTGAAGCAATCCAAAAACACTTTTCGAAACCGAAATGTTCGGGTAACTTCTTTAAGCACATCCCACGAAAGGAGGGAGGGGGGGCGTGTACTAACGGCACGGAAAAGGATGAGTGGGGAAACATGGCCGAAGGTGGGCCCAACATGTCCAGCATCTTCCAGGAGTTTGTCAAGGAAAACAGAAAAAAAAACGGTTTCGAGAACCGACCCAGACGAAAGAGGACCGGGCCCACTAAAAGGTAAATGCAAAAAAACAACGCCCGGAAGGGAAGACAGGAACTTTTAGAAAAAGCCCTGAAACGGCAAGGGGAAGGGTAGGGGGGTCCCAGAGAGAACAGGACCCAACGGCACCGGCAAGAATGTCTCTCTCGATTACCCTGGGAGGGTGAAATAGCGGGGATGAAACTGATGAAAGGGAAATGTCGAAGCGAAAGAAAAAGTAGGCGCACCCAAGCCAGGAAAGGAAAAAGAAAACATCTTCAAAAATTCATTGGAAAAAAAAAACTGAACCCAGGGGGAAAGCATACTTAAAGATCGACAGCCTTGGAAGGACGTCCATGAAAAAAGAGGCGTTGCGATCCGGACCCCAGCCAAGGAAAAAAGTGTCCATGTCTGTTGGGAGTGTCCTAAAATTGGAGTCGGGAAGCCTAAAAAGAAAAAAAAAAAAAAAGCCCCCAAACAAACGGCCACAAAAAAAAGGGTAAGCTGAGATCAAGAAATTAGGGAGAAGACCAAAGAAACTGGGCGACGAGAGCGAACTAGGAAACGGGTACAACACGGAATTCCAACGCTCAATTGAAGGGGGAGAAGCGGACGTAGGCCGGGGGGACCAGGTTGAAAGACCCCAAAAACCACCGGCAATAGCAAAACAGGGGACACAAAAGAAATCATCAGCCCCTGACCTATAGAGAAGATCACAAAAACAAAACCGGCCCAAAAAGGAAAGGTAAATGGTAACAAAACTCCTGCACAACCTGGGGTTGGAAAGTTAACTCGCCGGACCAAAGGACTGGAAACGATTGGGGACATTGTCACGTGTTTTGACCTGGGGGGCCGTTGCGGAACAAAAAAAAGGGGAATCCCAACCCCATTAGGCCCCTTGTATAATAAAAAAACCCGGGGATTCCGGCCCCAGAGAGAAAATGGGAGGGGTCGAACCACGCTGAGGAAAAAAAAAAAGGAAGGGAACTGAGCAAGGGAAGCAAACCTCGCCCATGCTAAGAAAAAAAGAAAAAAACCAGGGGGGAAAAAAAAAAAAAAACACCTGTTCGCTGCATGAAACCACTCATAGGGGGCCGGATATCAGGAAAGGGCGTTTCAAGGCAGGTAGGGGATTGACACAAGGAGGCACTTATAACTACGAGCAAGGGAAAACGGAAAGGAAAAAGTAGGATCGCCCAAACGCCCAAGACCCCGCATGGGGAGGGGACTTACGATATTGAAAATTCGAGTTGGAAAAGAAAAAATGCCAGGGTGGTGACCCGGCCCAGAAGGGGGGGGGGAAAAACAAAGAGAAAGGGAAACGAAAATGAACCTCGGGAAGAAACCAAAGACACGCATAAGGGGACGAATTGGGAAACTTAAGAAAAAAGGGGACGCCCAAGTCAACGAATGTCCCGGAGAGAGTACCGAGGAAACGGAGAAAAAGAAAGTAAGGCCTGATGGAACCTCATGAAAGAAAAAAAACGGGCGTGGACGCAGGGGAACACAAAAAAGTAAAAAACATACACAAGGAGGACATCGGACCTGGTAGACTCTACGGCAAGGGGGGGGGGGCGTCGTAAAGGGGAGAAAAGACGGAATTCGCTACTAAGGGTCGCAATGAAGAGTCAATTTGAAAACGATTCAACGGTTGTGGACCGAGGGGAGGGGGCTGGTTTTCGCCTTCCAAAGGAACCACCCGGGGAAAGGAACGACAGAGCCCTCCAACAAAGGAAAAACCGAGGGGGAAGGGGGATTCAAAAAAAGGAAGAGGAAGAGATCAATGGGTGCCCCTGCTGGGGGCCACAATTCTTCAAAGAACAAAGCCGCACGGATCAAGGTGAAAGATCGCAATCACTGCACCTTCCCAGGGGCGAAAATATGGAACTGTTCTCAAGTGGAAGAGACCCGCACAAGGAAGACCTTTACTAGCCAAAACCTGAAGGAGATAAGGAAGTCAGACATGCCATGTCACTAACTTGGGTTTTAAGGAAAGGAACTGGGGGGGGAAAAGTCATTACCTGGTTTCCCGGGGGGACAAAAAACTCGGGCGGTTACTCAGGCCGCATGAGGGGGAACTATGTTTTTCGGGCTTGGAACACGTATAACGGGGGGGGGTATTCTGGTAAGGGGCGCCACAAGGTACATCATTTTTTCATCACACGAAAAGGAAGGGGTTTTCCGGTGGGGTCGAGGTGGGTGCACCGATTTCGGGAATATTGGGTCGTTCCCACAAAGCAGTTTTAAGAGCAGGATCGACTCCCGACTAAGTGGGACCAATATCGCAGGAAGAAACCCAAAATGACGGTACCTGGGGGTGAGGGGGGGTACCGGTTAAAGAAGGAATTAACGTAGGGAAAAAAAGATGTTATATGGGGAATCAATGGAAAAAGACGTCATGGGGAAAAGATTCGGGGGCATCGTAATACAGTTTCAGATATCACGGGAAAGGAAATGTTCGTATATAGCAGGGAAAAGGGGAGAGGGGGGGCTCAGCGGTTAAGACTTCGTAGTGGGAGGGACGGTTTTGCGCGCAATCATGAGTCACAGGCCAGGAGGGAAAGGCTGTCGACGTCAGTGGGGCCGGGGGGGAAGGAAAAATAGACACTCTCGGGTGCCGGACAGAGAAATATTCGGTGCGCAAGCTATGGGGGCCAAAGGAAAAGGTGCAAATAAGTCCAAATGGGGGAACGGAAATGTACTAATCAGGGGAACAGGAGGCTTCGCGGTCTGGAACCACCCCCAAACCAAAAAACGAACTGAACGGGAGCAAAGAACCATAAAAAAGGGGGGTTGGTCAGTTTGCCAGAAGGGGTTGGGGAGCGACTAGATCGGAGGGTGGAAGAGAGGGGGGGAAAAAAAAGGATGGTGGCTCTAAGGGCGAGGGAACTGACCAAAAAGGGTGGTCCTTTCTGAAAAGGCCAAAAGAACCGTCGCGTGTGGCCCAAGAACGGGAAAAGGAGGGACTGGTCAAAAAATGGAAAGGTCGGTCCGGAAAATCTCAAAAAAAGACGGGTTCGCCTCGAAGTCGCTGCGCAGAGAGAAGAAGGAAAGTAACGGGGGGGGGAAAGGGGGGGGTCAGAGTCTTGGGAGGTTCAGCGTCCAAGAGTATGGGGGGGGGGGGTGAATCAAACCATGGAGTGGATTTGTTAGGGAAAGAAAACTGAAGCTGAAAAAACCAGGAAGATGAACTGTTACATGACTTGTTGGTCAAGGATTATCAGAAAGGGATAGCCGGGGTTACAGGGGAGATTTTTTCAGGGGCTGCGGGTAGGGGGCACAAACCTTGACTGAAAATGAATCGACAGTTAAAAACATGGTCATGGCGCAAAAACAAAGGAGGAACCAAAACACGAATATCGAAAGACCGCTTCCAACCAGGTATGGGAAGAGCCGTACGGGGGAAGGGTTAATGGGAGCCTGCTGACTCATCTGCTTTGGGGTGCGACAGTTGCTCCCGTTTACGTATGGGAAGGGGGGGAGCAGCAGGATCATTTTACTGGGTCATGTCTCGCTGGGGTCGTGAAAGAACGAACCGGGAGGTGGATTTGAGTAGGGACAAATATACGGCTGGCAAACCTTTACAGGTGTTAAAGCCATCGAATACCATAAAAAGAAATCAGTATGGGGGAAAAAACGGAAGGAAGGGGGGGCCCGGCAAAAACAGAAAAAGAATCTTCCTGGGGGTTATAAGAAGTGGGAAACGGGGGACCAAACATCAAGCAGCCGGCAGGGGGGTTTGGAGGGGGGGAGGGGGGGAACACACTCTCACCCATCGAGGGGGACGGGGGGTCAACCCCGCAGTAGGTGGGGTGGGAATTCGCGCGCATTTTTTTCCGGCCAGGGTGGGTCTGAGAAACAAATCCATGCGGGGCTCGGAAGGGTGACAACTCATTCAAGAAAAAAAGAAAACGTGGGCATCATAAGCGGGGAAGGGTAAAGGGACTCCGTCCTACGGGACACAAATTCCTTGGGTTTCAAGGCAGATTGAGGAGAAAGATGCGATGTGACTGGGGAAAGGATGGACAACACACTTTAAACCAAAAGGGACTGACAGTGGGACTGGTGAAAGGGCCGAATTTAGGCCAAGAAGCTCGGAAAAAACGAACTGATTGAGCGGTCCCTTCCCTTTGTGTCCAGGAGGTGGGGAGATCTCTCACAACCACACCTTGAAGAAAAAAGAGGGAAAAAAGAAAAAGAAAGAGGTAACCTACATGGCCAATGCCGCGTGGGGGAGGTTTAATGCATGGGTGGATGAAGGGCAAATTGGGGAAAGAAATCCGAAAAAAAGGGAAAAAAAAATCGGATGCCTTACCGTTTCCTCACCGTCAGGGGGGGACGACGGAGAAATAACAAGATGGAACAAAGCGGGGCTGGCAGAACCGGCGGGAGTGAGATTACCTGCACAGAGGTATGGGTGAATTCCACATGCGATCCTCATTAAAACCGAATGAGGTAAAAAAAGAAAAAACCACTTGCAATATCAAAGGCGTCAACAAGGGAAATCTTAAGGAAAGAAAGCGGGTCCTAGGGAGGGCAGTGTTGATATGTCGCCTAAAACTGACGCTGCGCTAAAACATGGAGGAAAAAAATCCTTACTGAAAAGATGGCAGGGTCTGGCTTTCGTTAATCCTTCTATAAAGGATTAAGGGGGGGGGGGGGGGGGGTAATTATCTCGAAACTCTAAAAACGGAAGAAAGGGGGGGGGGGACAAAAATAGAATATTTGTAAGACACCTAAAGAAGAACGGGGAATTGACGTGGGAAAGAAAAAACGAAACTACGACCGATCCATCCACTGAACAGATCGCGGGCTGGAAAAGGAAGGGAAGCAAATAGGGTACCGTAGCAAGAAAAAAGCTGAGAGTGCACAGTTAGGGGCCATGAAAAGCAAAAAAAGGGGGATTCGGAACTCCTCGGGGAGCTCTCAAGGGAGTAGTAGGAAAGCCGGTAGGTTGAAAAAGGAGCTTGGGAGAAATTGAACTTATGGTTGATTTCGAGCCCCCAAAGGTAAAACAAAAAGGAAGAGCGATCAAAAAGCCAGAAACGCGTCCATTCAAAAGGGGGGACGGAAAAAAAAAGGAAAAGAAAAGAAGGGAGGGGAATATAAAAGAACAATGACAAGCAGAGTGACGTGGGGAAGAAAAAGATAACAAAAAAGGAGAAGGTATGGGTTGGGGGACCTGTTCCCCTACAAGGGGGGGGGGGCCGTGGACAAGACAAAGAAAAAAAAACCCCTTCCCGGACTGGAGGTTCCGGAGAGAAGATGCACAAGGAGAGTAAGTGAGGAAGAAAACAACTATCTAAATATAAAAAAGGGAACAGGAAAAGGGAACCAACGGGATTCACCTCGTTTTAAGGCGGAAAAATGGATACCCTGGGGACAGGAGTCCCGGCAACAACCCAGAACAATGGAAGGAAAGGGTTCCATCATCCCAGTCGCCCCGAACATAGAATAGAAGAGAAGAAAAAAAAACAGGGGGGCACCACCCGAAAAAAAAAAAAAAAAAAAGCACCATTAACCGGAGGCACCCAAGGTTTTTTGACGTAATCCCTCCTCTCAAGACCACGCCATTAGGGAAAAGAGTAGTACATTTAAAGGGAGGGCAAAAAAAGGTAGGGCACAAAAATCGGCGGAACAAACAGAATAGGGTGAAAGTGAAAATCGAGACTCACATATATGATATGGACGGAAAGGCAGGAAAGATGAGGGAAAAAGCCCATGGAGTAGTCGGCTCAAAAAAATCCAGACAATCAAAGCTTAAAAAAAAGCTATTTTAAGCTGGGGCATGAAACTTGGAGGAAGAAATCGAAACGTCAAAACTGGAAAAAAAGAGTTCGAATTAACGAGGGCAAGAAGAAACTCCTACAACCGAGACTAGGACGATCCTGAAGCGACGGGGTAACCAGACCCCCACCAGCACCGGGAAAACCAAAGGGAGGGGGAGGAACGAGGATGCTAATCCTGTAGCAAGGAGTTTATGCGCGAACAGAAAAAGAGGGGTGGTTACAAGTTAAGAAAGAAGGGCACCCGAAACCGACGAACCCGAAGGGGACGCCCAACACTCAAATTCAATGGGGTCTGATGGGAGGGAAAACTTTAAGGGCAAGGGGGGGGGGAAAAGGTTGAACACCCTCTAAAACTTGAGACGGGCATGACAAGGAAAATGTAACTAATACGTCTGGACGAAATAAAATATAAGAGGGAAAAAGGACCCTTCCAAACTGGGACTTGGGGACAATTAAAAAAGAATCGGCCCCTCGAAGTCAACGGCAAGGTGGCAATAGGAAAAAAGGGGGAAGGCCCTGGAGTCGGGGGAGGGGCAAAGGGAGGCAGCAGCAAGGAGAGTTGGAAGGAGCAGGAAGCATTCACATTTCCAGGGTGTAGGGGGGGGAGGGGGGGAGTCAAAACCTTTTCCAAAACTGTCGTCTGCTCAACAAAAACAAACGAAGAAAAAAGGGAAATATAGAATCAAGGTGGAACTCGAGCAAAAATCAAAAACCCGTGGAAGATCACCGATCGCAAAGGGTAACACGGGGGACCTTTTAAAAAAGGTAGAGGGGGGTGTGGTCCCGTTCCGAATTCACCGCTGAAGGCGAAAGGGGAAGGCCTCAAGCTTATCACAGGGGTATCCCTTCCGAGTGGGGGGGAGAAACTGTTGGAACAAAGACATGTTTTTTGTCAAGTGATTAGCACAGCCCCCTAAGGGATGGGGGCGGAGTTAGAGGTAAATCCCCTAAGTGGAAAAGTTGAGCGGGGGGGAGGGGGACCCCGTGGGCAAGAACAGTTTGTCCGAATCGACTTTGGGACGGGGGTTTAGTCTCGGTCGAATGGTAGGGGGAAGAAAGGCCAAGTGGAAACGTCAGGTTGGGAAAAAAAGATCTCTCTCAAAAAATTGGACGACAAATAAAAATTGAAAATGACGGTGGGGGGGAGGGTCTCTTCTATGAACGTATGTTGAAGTGAAGTGTCTGCTTGCTTATAGTATAAAGCGATGTAAATCGTCAGGAGGAAGAGGAAAGACGGGTCATTCAAACAAAAGAATAGACAGGAAACACGTCTGCCATTCAGCGGAAAGCAATCAAGTGGCCTTTCTCTCGGGATCGTCTTGACGGGGGGGGGAGAGGGGGTTTGCAAGCCAGCCACTGCCCTACCACTGTTAGTTGAGGGGGGACGGGAAAACATAAGTAACAACTCATAAGTGCAGGGGGAAGAACAAAAGGCTAAATACCTATGTCGTGGCGAGGGTTTTTGAGAGATTCAAGTGTTGGGCAAAACAAAAATAAATCCAACAAAAAAGGGGGCAAAAAACCTGTCCTATCAGTTTAGAACCCGGGACCCACGGCGGGCGGGGGGTGGAAGGGAAAAACAGGGGCTTAGGGCATAACCATCACGGTTTAAAAGTATGTCCACGCAGGTTTTTTTGGGGAGAAGTACAATCACGCTCGTGGTGCAAAGGGGGGGAATCCTGGGGGGGGGGGGGCTACTGACGTCCTATGGGGGGCCTGGCCCTTTTGGCAGGGGAGGAAAAAAACGGGAACCGCGGTCGCTTCCAAGGGCCGGAAGATGGGAAGCAGGGGGAAGGGGACTGTTCCGGGGCCGCCAGGCTCAAGTGGGGAACTGTAGGGCCAAAACCAGAAGAGGGGGGAGGGCAAATATTCCTCAGCGGAACCTACACGCGGACTGGGGGGGAAGGGGGGTGGGACGGCGGACGGAGGCTTAAAGTTTGACGGAACCAAGGCACCGGATTTGGGGGGTGCAACTCGAACAATGGGGAAGTTGGGGAATAATGGGGAGGGGGGCCAAAAAATAGTCAAAAAGGACCTCGCTGGTTAAAAATGCAAAAAGAAGGGGGGGGGGGACGAAATCAGCCGAAAGGATTCGGTTGACAAGCCCAGTGGAAAGAAAACTTTACGCATTCAACAGGAGTGTTTGGAATTCAAACGGGGACCTGGTATGAGCGCGACACATGAACCTGGTGAAGAAAAGGTCCCCGGGCGGAAAAAAAAAAGCTATTCAAGAATTCAAACCTATCTCGGTCTCACCCTCACTCAGAGGGGGGGGATACCAGGGGGAGGGGGGAGAGAATGGTGGGGAGATCCCTCCTGAAAGAACAGACTACAAGCTCAGAATTTTCGGGGGGGGCTTAACGTGAAGGAAAACTATCCGCTGGAACATGACAGCGGAAGAGGGGGAAGGGCATGCAAAAGGGAGTGAAATCACGGGAAAACACTAGGGTCAGCTGAACGGGGGGGACTCCGACAAAAATATACTTTGCCAAGAGTGGGGGGGGGGGAACAAAGGCAGAAGTGCAGTTGACCTGACCAAATAAGATGGAGACGAATGTGTCAAGAAAATCACAAAAGAAACCATCCTAGTTGGGGGACTGAAAGAGAGTGGGTGCGGGGGGGCAAGACCTGGAGAAACCGAGCCAAGAGTTCATTTTGCGGGAAAAATCACGCCCGCATAACGAGGAAGGGGAAACCCATTGGATGTCCGGGAAGAAGGTGAAAAGTTCCCTCCGTCCTCCGCAGGGACAAGTGTGGGTCTTCGGCGGGAGAAAAGGAATTGGAGGCATAAGACGGGGCCGCTAATGGGGGGGTGGTACTGGAACATACAGAAGGGGGGAGGGGCTGGTTCCGCAGAAGGGGGTATGAATAAGAGGGGCGTTCAAAAATTCCAAGAATGGGGCATTTCACACGAAGTAGAGGGGGTCAGTAAATTGCCCAGGGAAAGCTAGAAAACTTGGATACCCGAACAGGCTGTTGGCAAAGGGATTTACCGGGGAATCACCAACAAGGACAAGTAATCAAACTCCAAACCACAACACGGCCGGCACGTTGTTATTCATCTTCTGCAATCAAACCACAAAAAATAGTAAAAAAAGGGGAAAAGGAGGAGTTAATAGGGATGTCAACCCAACAGTGGCCCAACGGCCGGGAGTGGTTTATGAAGTGATTGTGGGGGCGGGAAGTTCGCATTTCAAAACCTTTAGGGGGGAGGGTCGGAATTGCTGGACCACGGCCGCAAGGGGGTAGAAAGGACTGGGTCTAGATGCCCAGAACCGGGAGGGGGGCGGCGATCTTCTTTCCAAGGCGATGAAATTAATTCCTCCACGGATGTATGTTGAAAAAGGGCATAGGGAAAGAAAGTAATACGAATGAGAAAACAACCAATGGACACAAGTGGGCATCAGGAACGCGTAAAAAAGAGCAGACTACCATACAAGGTGCCCTTCGGGAGGCGGGGGGAGGGGAACTCAACCCAACCCAAACCTTAAAACGCGACAGGGTGACGGGAAAATCCTGCCCCAGAAAATGGCAGGATCGGGCCTTGGGAAAGGTCCCATGGCAGAAGAAAAGAAGGAAAAATATTTAAGGGGGAGGAAAGACTTTCACCGTCCATAAAGAAATTTGAGAATTTGAGTAACCGATAAGTAAACTTAATGGGTTCGGGAGCAAAGACAACGATCCATTCCGGGGGGGGGGACGTCCTGGGCCATCGCCCGCAGAAAGGGATAGAAGGGGAAGTACAAGGGAATTTAGGCCAGAATCTGGGAAAGGCTGCAGCAGGTGAGGGAATTAACGAAAAAAGCCGAACAGAGAACTTCAACCTACAGCTGATGCATGGGACTTGGAGCAGGAATATTGATGGGTTGAAGTCTCTGGGGGGGGACTCCAGGTATGGGTAAGGGGAAATGGCGACAAAAAAAAAACCATGAAATACTCTAGCCCAAGCACGAAGAAAAAGGAAACGAGGACAAGGGTCCATGGTGTTGGGTTCAATCCCACCCTTGAACGGGAAGAGACAAGAGGGAAAGAATCATACAAGGGGGCGGGGGAGAGGCCCGGATCCAGTAAAAATAACTTTCCAGTTGGTCTGGTTTGGTGGCAGGGGTGAACTACAAAGAATTGGGAAACTTAAAGAATAAGAAGGGAAACACAAGGAAACCACAAAACTCTTTGCTTACTGGAAATGAGGATAGCAGGAAAGGAAGATTTCAGAAAAGGACAGAAGAAGGGGAGAATACGAAAGGGGAAAACCGACAGTAAACGGCCTTGGAAAAAATCTGGGACCCCTGCGCCACTACGTTATTGGGAACAGGTTCATAAAAGGGGAAAAGAGTCCTAGCAGAGAAAAAGCATCTGGACACGAACGATGAAAAACACGACAGGGAATGCTGGAATATCAAAAAAACGCGGCAACGAAAGGGGGCCGTGATAGTCCCAGACCCGAAAATGTTTGGTAACCGAAGCGGCAAGGGAACTGTGCAAGAGGGGGTAAAAGAGGAAACAGCAGCCACCCATTTGTGGGGGAAGGGAGTGCAGGGGGCCAATACAGTTCGCACGACAGCACACCTGACATATTGTGATTATCCAGAACCGACAGGAAGAAATGTATAGGGGTATAAGGATGAAAGGGGAAAGATGGAAAAGGGGAAAGCTAGGGCCTCAAACCACACCGAGAAAGCGAGAGAGAAAAAAAAGGGAATCTGAAAGTCAGAAGGCCAAAATTTCACAGACCGCTATGGGGACACTAAATACTTTGGGGGGGGGGGCACCGGGAATATCTGAGGGAGGGAACATGTTGAGAAAGAAAATCGATGGAAAAAGAGTTCCCTAGAAAAAAGAGAGACTGGAAAGCCTATTCTCGGTACTGAACGGGACGCCGCCCAAACGGGCAACCCGCATTGCATGGCAAAGGCGTCGGCAGAGGTGGTGAGCGCTATCAGAACTAGGGGGGGGGGGAAACCGCATCCATTCACATATCAATAAATCAAACGGATGGAACGGCGTACCTACCACCGGAAATTAAGAAGGTCGATGGGGGGGGGAGGACTGCGGTGGACAAGGGGTCCAAAGACTACTTGGATAAAAGTAAAAGCGAAAAAAAATCATGGAAAATCATAGCGACCGGGAGTCTATAAATACTCTGACTTTACCAAAAGGACAGGAGGGGAACATTCTCATTACCAAGACGGACAGCATCGCAGGGATCTAATGATCGAAAACAAGGAGAAAAAAAAAAAAACCTGGTAAGAGGGGCCAAATTGCCTGGGGCGGTGCGGAAAAATGCGATCATTATCTGGGACGATCGCCGATAGGGGGGGTAGTGGTGGGTGGCTGGCGCCTGAGGGGACATCACCGGGGAAAGACTACTCAGAAACAACACAAAACGAGGAAAGTTAGAAATAGATATATATCTCTTTGACCGTTTGAGTTGGGGAACGCGAGGAACACACTACCCGTCACTGATAAGTGACAGATCGAGAATATGCAACTCGGCGCGCAGACATTTGAGAAAAAAAGAGGGGGTCGATCACCGAACCGGGGGGACTGTCGGGACGGTTTGTACGAAAAAGAGGAACCAAACAATTAGATATAAGAGAGCAAGGAACACGTTCCTCTGTGTGGACATGAAAAGGAAGGGGGAACTCGCGGAGGTGGTGTAAAGCTCACGGAGTCCGCAAATCCTAACCTCTATAACGTGCCAAAAGAAGGGTTACTGCACGTAAGGTTGGAAGGGTGTACAGGATGTTCAACCCGGGTTACCACGCAGTTTTGACAGCCAATCTATTTTGAAAAAAAAAATTTGGGGGAGGGGTTTGCTAGGTCAGTTACGACGGGGGGGGGGCATATGCCAAGTTGAAAAGGGGAACGAGGGGGTTGAGACGCGCATGAAACGTCTGGTAAAAGTTTCGGAAAAGAATGACCAATAACTAATCTGGGTCGGGAAAAACAGGGGGGGGGGGGGGTGGGGAGGTAAAGGTCGAGAGGGAGAATTTCACTTTCGAAGAAGCAGAAGGGTTCCATCTTATATTCAGTCGCTGGGGAAAGATCTGGTCTAGTAACATCAGGGAAGACGGGGAAATAGGGCCAGAACCAGTCTTGCCTTGAGGGGGGGAACCCAGAAGAGGGGAAAAAGATGCGTGCCCTTTCACACTTTGGGGAAAAAGGACTAGGAGGGGATTGGCTACGGGTTTTTTGGGGAAGCCTCAGAATGAAAAGGGCCAAAGCCTGGGTAGCCACAGCCAGAGGACGTGCCTTTTGGGGGTCAAAGATAAGGGAAAGTGACGGGAGAGGCAAGCCCTAAAGGTGGGCGGGTCGAGCTATGGGTTTGTGGGGAACGGCAACATGCAATAAATTTTAAAAATTAACGTAAATGTCTAAGAGGGGGGGGGAAAAATACATGAAGCTCGTGTCGCAGACTGTCCGGGTAGAACTCCAGGAGGGGGAGGGTCATTACAAATTCACGGTTTGCATTGGAACGTGTGGGGGGGGGAATTCGTCTCTATCTCGGGGAGATCAAGGGGGGGAAAGGAGGGGTGTGGTTCCCCTACAGGGGGCTTAATGGGGGGGAACAACGGCCCAAAGGTGTGCCGGGGGAAAAGGAAAAAAAAAGTGCAACCCCTGGGGAATAAAACCGTAGGACAGGGCCATTAGGGTGAAAGACCAATGTTGTCCCTTTCACTTGGAGGGGTTCGGTCTAAGGGGGAGACGCCAAGATCGGGGGTCGGAGCCATTTGAAAAAGCATCCGACACTAAAGGAACCAGGAATAACTGCGTGGGGTGGGGTGGACGGCCTTTCAGGAAGGGGAAGGAACAGGGAAACTGATCTGTATGAAAAACAGCCCCAAAAACAAAAAAAATTGGGAGTAATTTGTTCAAAGGGGAGTTGACGGAAAATCGGGGAAAGAAAGACTCTCCCAACCAAGGTGTCAAAAAGGTTTCAGGGGTGCAAAAAAAGATTTCTATGTCAAAAAGGAAGAAAAGCAAGTGGTTGAAAGCTGGGGAAATTTGCCTCCCTGGCTTGTCAGGGGGGGGCGAATGAAGTCAGTTTCTTCGCAGGCAACCAACTTAGAAACAGTGAAGGGGAGCAACTCGGCACCGTCTATCAAGAAAGGAGAAAAGAAAGAAATCCGCAGACTTTGGAGGTGAAAGAAAATGGGTTGAGGTACTGCCTAAAAATGCGAAAGCACGGCACCTACATCTTCATGGGGGACTACAAATTCCTGCTCGTATCACGTGAGCGCCGGGGGGGAAGAAGAGACTGGTTAGAGGGGTGGCAATGGCTCGGCGGGGCTTGTAGAAAAATAAGGGACGGAGTCTGAGACAAAATATAATTGCAATGCGTGAACATTGAAGGGGAACGAAGGTCATACAACAAATGGGACATGGGCAATGGGGGGTGGAATGCCTAGGGGGAAATTTGGGGGGCTACCCCCAAAAACGAAAGATTCAACCTTGTATTGCTCGAGGCAGGGTTCAACGAGGTCCGCGCAACGGGAAAATTTTGCCTAAACAAACCCAACCACTCACCAGGTAACATTGGAGCGTGTTCGGTATGGACGGAAATGTCGGGGCCCAGACACAGGTTTTGTAGTAGTTCATTCAGGGGGATACCTCCTTGGGGCTCAATGCGTGACGATGCGGCAACTAAAACAATCTTTCCCGGAATTCCATGGGGGAAAGGGTAGGTCCGCTCCTGCAAAAGGGGAAAAAAGAGGGGGGGGGAAAGGGGACGCGACGTTCCGCACGATCTACTGTGGTGTCGAATATTCCTTCGAGCACGGGGAACGGTGTCTAACAGGGCTGTGGCCATGTAACCTAATTAAAAGAAAAAGCCCTCACGGGGGTCCAAAACCACACGAGACTGCATTGGGGGGGTTGGGGTCCACATTAGGGGGGTTTGCAAGAATCAGCTGAACAACAAGAAAGGATGAGGATTCAAAATGATCAAACACCTACAACGGGGGGAACACTAGTCCTGCGTGGTGGGGTCGTTTGGACACTAGGGCTGGGGGGGTTTATGAAAAGTCGGCATGGAAAAAAAGCCCGATGGGTGCGCATATCAGTTGGTCATTCCCGGAAGCGTTTACCGGACATGGGGAGACGTAGTTTGCAAAAAAGACGAGCCAAATGGGAAAAACCGGGCCATGTTGCACTATCAGGCAGAAAAGGGCGCTTGGTAGCATGGGGGAAAATGGGGTAAGAGCGGCAGGAGCAAGAAAGGGGATTTCCTCTAAAAATGAAACATGGGAACTGAAGCTCCAAGGGAACCTGCCAACGAAGCAAACGAACGATGTGCACGTTCAGCGATGGATTTAAAGGTATTGTCCGACAACCTTCAAACAGGGGCGGGAGAACATTCGTGACCGGGGGTCCTACACCCCCCAAAGAAGAAAAAGGGGGCGTTGGAGGGGAGGGACCAGCAAATGAAGAACGCCATTCAGGATTGGCGGGGGGGTGGACAGGATCGGCGAGGAAAATGGAAGTACAACATATGCAGGTGGTCAGCAAAAGAAGAAACGGAAAGGGGGGGATTATTCAAAAAGAAATCCATTTGCCAACCGGAAAAGAAATAATGCAAACCGGGTGCCCAATGCCGGGGGGACCCAGGAACACCCCAAAGGTAAGCAAAAATGAAGGGAAGCTGCATCATCGGACAGGAATCCGGGGAAACAAGTGTTCAAGGGGTATAACA
>Ga0179591_1144157_pt1 | contig 15057 bp, 11 predicted proteins | sample CZOMad2_1_08_16f_FD_182891 | JGI IMG/M metagenome (GOLD analysis project Ga0179591, IMG submission 182891) | Vadose zone soil fungal communities from Angelo Coast Range Reserve, California, USA - CZOMad2_1_08_16fungal (PacBio error correction) | ecosystem: Environmental > Terrestrial > Soil >...
ACAGTCGCCTCAGTGGGAGAATACCAGCAGCTAGCAGACGAGATGGCTGGGAGGTGCTCCGCTATCCGGACGAGAGGTGACAGTACGGCCTCAGAAAGGGGAGGCTTAGAACACATGAAGGGATTTCCGTAGCGCGAAGAACGGAAAAAGTAGCGGGACGAGTCCGCTCGACGGAAAAGGCGGTAAGGCCGTTGGAAACAAATTAAGAAGGAACACTATGCTCCACGGAGTGAGACTATCTGGAAGGGGAGAGAACTGTTAAAAGGGGTCAGCATATGGAATCGATAAAAGGGGCCTAGAAAGAACTTGAGTAGGGATACCGATGGTGACAAAAACTCGAAGCTACCGCATCGTCTCTCGAGTGGGGGAAGAACACGGCGGGAACCAGACCACTAGTGAATCCCGGGGAAAACTCGGGGGCGAAAAAATAGGCCTCTATCCAATGCCGCAGGTCCCTCCAGGGCTCGAGCGACCGTCAACTGTAAGAGCCAAAAAGAAGGAGCTCTCAGAGAGGCAACCCACGGGGTATGACATCCGCTCCGTATGTCGTTTGAAGAGAAAGGACTCACACTAATCCTGTCGAAAGGAAGAATTCTTCGCATGAGACGCGCATCGCAAAAGATCCAAGGAACTGATCACCCTCTGAGGACGCCAGTCACCGAAAAGGCGCAGCTGATGGGCCCCGTTCAGAGAGCCTCCTGAAAAAAAGGAAAAAACCTGCTCCAAAAACGACGAAGTCTTACTGCTATTGAAGATGCAAGAACGTTTAAAATGAGCCGATCCTGAAATAACGAAAGAAAGGCGATATCGCTATCTAGCAGGGAGGAAGGAGCCTGCGGACCGGGCCCCAAACGACGTCATCGGGGAAGAAAACTAACCAGCTTCATCCAAAGAAAAGTCGAGTCGCAAAGGAGCCAAACAGGGTCCTCCTCTTAAAAGGGACGCAAGGGCGCGAACTTACACGGAAAAGGCTGGATCGCAACGAGGAGAAGGGATGGGTCACCGGGGAAATGGGTCAAATTTGTTTCTTCCATTTGGGGTAGGCAGAAAAGGCAAGAGCATAACGAGGGAGCTACGGAAACTCTCCACAATGGAATACTCGTCTCGAGCCGGCTACCAACTAGTAGATCAAGGAAAAGGGACAGCGGGTTTTTAAGGAATGGAAACCGAAATAGGAATGTAATTGCCTAAAGGCCACGCCGACTCACCCGGAAACCCGGAAAAGAATATGTCGACTGCTCGCCACGGGGAAGAGGGCTATCCTAGCGCAAAAAATCTCGAATATCCACGGAACGGGAACCGGTTATACCAGATAAAAAATAGAAACGAAGGAGCGCAATTGCTGAGCGTGACCTAATTTGAGAAGGATCCTCCTAGTCGTTGACGTACCAGGAAATGCTCGGGGGCGCCGAGACTCGCGCGGTCACACGACATAGGAGGCCACTGTCTCGGATGCGTAGAACGGGGGGGGGGGATCGGCCCGTCGAGCGGGGGTGCTGGGGGGGCGTTTCCTTTCGAAAGAATGGAAACCCACCGAGGGACTAGAGCCCGAAACGGTAACAATGCGGAAAAACCGGCCACACATGCTGCGGAGGAAAAACGCTCAAATCTCCGTAGAAAGAGAAACGGGGCAAAGCCGGGTAGCGCTAGCGCGGGGATTGAAAAAGAAGCGGAGCAAATTGAGGGGGTGCCTATCGTCTCGAGTGCTCAGGAAAGCATTCGAGAGGGCTGTCCTCCTATCGAAAACAAAGGAGGGAATGGGGGGTCAACACAACAACTGACCACTCAACCTCCCTCTCGAAAAGGGGGGATGAAACGAGGAGGTCTTCGGAGAAGACTTGTTGGCTCGCGGAAAATCGCGCAAAAAAACCGACTATCTTTGGGGAAAGGGGAGGGAGAGGCGAAGGGGTGGGCGCTGGTATGGATTGCCCAGGTCAGAACCAACGATACTTCTCAAAGTACTCTCTTGAATGCTGAGATCAAATACCTCGGATCTGGCCGACATAAAAGACAAGACACGCGCGCGATGTCCCGGAATCTAGGGAAATACTCGCCAGGGGATCGTAGGAAAGAACGCACGTAAGAAGGTCGCCGGTCCAGATTCGCATGCGCGGCGTGGTCTCTTGCTAGGGGTCATCAGGGTATCCCTGCCAGAAGTGGATTCTTTGGGGAAGAATCAAAGGGGAAGAGGTTACGGCAAATGAGAGAGCAAGCCTTTTCAATAGAAAAGCTGGTTCGACCGTGTTAAAAAGCCGTCCGAGGTCTGTCGAATGGGGCACTCTTAAGGAGGGCGGAGAGGTGGAGGGCGAGTAGGAGGTGCCACTACAACGGGAAAGAAAGCCCAGACGACACGAAAAAGGGGACCCAAGAAGGAGAGGTAATTAGCACCTGGACTGTATCCTCAAAGATGGTTAGTGAATACAGGCGGACTTCAAATCGACATGCTCCAGCCTCGTCTTACCGACTAGAGGGAGAAGCTCGAAACCTGAGACGAGTGCGACAGGAAAAGAAGCGTAAGGAGCGAAAGGCCCCGCATTTAACTAACAAGGATGAGATACGCTCTGCGCGGGTGGTTGAAAAGGCGTAACGGGGCAGAAGGGAGGGGGGGGTTGGCTCACGGTGCTCAAGGTCGGGTCTTCTGGGTCTTCATAGAGCAGATCGTAGGTACGTTGTGACCGGAAAAACAACCTCCCGACTTCAGGGAGGAAAAAAAAACGAAAGAAGTGTAACGAAGGAGAAATAAATCAGCCGCAAACATAGCGAAAAAAAGGAACCAGTTCGGGAGAAACAAAAATCAAGGTCGAAGGAGGGTACACAAGAGAACCCACACGACAAATAAAAACGACTACAAGAAAAAGGCACGCTCGACCAACTGAGGGAAAGGGGAAAAAATAAGCGAACTTCCAATAACCAAACTGCGGGCAAACCTAGCACGGGGAAGCAACCGGAAGTCTCGACAATAGAATCGCAACACCAGATCCTAGGGGGGAAGGGAAAAAAGAACGAGGAGCTACAATCGGGCAAATTGAAAAGATGCGACCACCGATAACCAGCAAAAGGAGTGTGTACACCCCCTGTTACGGCAGGCAATGGCGAGTTTCCTTCCACAAAGTCAAAAGGGTCAACCAAGATTACCTGCAAACGCGGAACCGCGCGGGCCTCACTGGCGCAAGACCGAAGACTACACGAAGGAGAAGGCCTGAAAGAGGTCAACGTCGGAGGAACACAAGCAGGCAGTGACCGGGACACTAAGAGAAAACGACGGCATCATCCGCGCCCAGAAACCGGGGGAGGAAAGGTCGAGCAAAAAAAGAAGCCAGCCGCAAATAGCTCCACCCCCTCCATCCAGGGAGAGAAGGAGGGGGGATCTCTTCATCGTCACCATGTCGATAGAGTCGCGCGTGATTGGTTCCTTCAGATGCAAGACCTCGTGCAGATGACAAAAGGTCCTAAGGAGAGGAAAACGAACCAAGTATCATCGAGGAAGGAAGGGGGGGGGGGGGGGGGGGGTTGGGTCATCTGACGACGAAAGAAAAAAAAAGCGTTAAAATACAAAGTCGCTGCCCCGAAGGGGGGAAGATCTGGGACCGCAGCGGACGAGAAAAAAGGTCAACAAAACTTGACGCAAAGCGTGAAGTTAGGCAAAAAAAGAAAAGAACTCACGAGTCAAGGCTACTTGACGTCACACACGGACAAGGGGCCATCAATCGTACGAGAAGGCGGGAAACCGAAGGTGAACCTGAAGGAAAGGGGTTAAAAAACGGAGACGGCTCTCCGACGTTAAGGTACCTGATTATCAGTGAAGCAAAAAAAAAGGGAGCATAACAGCGCTACCAAAAAAAACAAGTGTCGGGCTGATGGAGAAGACCCACCAGGTCGGTCCTCGCCTGCAAAAGAAAGAAGGAAGCAACCGCCACCCGGGAAAAATCGTCGAAGCGTCAAACGCGGCAGAACCTAATCAGCTCGCAAATAACGGGGAAATCACCCGCTGTAAAGGCTGCATCTCCCTGATCTCAAGAAGCAAGGGCAGAGACGGAACAAGCGCGCAGCTTCTTTCCGGCCGAGAACCAAAGAGAAAAGAGAGGGGGGGGGCGCGAGTCGAAAACAACGACGGCAGCTACGTGCTCTACTACACGCCCTATCTCTAAAAAAAAACGAAGGGAAAAATCGGAAAAAAATTTGTCAGGTCTTGACGAGAAGGCACGAAAGGGAAGGTGCCAGAGCGCGCCACATAACTCTGTGAAAAGGGCGGAAAGGGCAGTAACGAAGTCTGTCGCTCGAAAAGAACCTCCTGGCCCTACTCAAAGCCGATATTCCAGGGGAATGAAAAGACAGGTAAACGGGGGAGGCCGTAACCCGTATTCGGAAGCTGCGGGCTGCAGGTCAGCCGTGGGGAGAGAAAAGGTGGGGTGACCGGGGGGGGGACGGGGGAGTCAATACTCTTTCTGTGCAATAATGACCGCACTCGGCACCGTATAAGTAGCAGAACCGGGGAAAAGGGTTAGCAAGGGCGAAGGATGGTGCGGAAAAAAATGTCCTAAGGTACCGAAGTGCGCGGACAGCTAATTCCTGAAACTTCGATCCAGAAAAAAAAGAAGGCTCTTACGCGCGGATGGTCGGTCCGGGGTGAGCGTAGGACGGGAAAGTGCCGTTTTGAACGCGTAGAACGGCACCGAAAAAGGGAGGATTTAAACGTGTGTCCGAGCAAAGATGAAGATATCGTCGGGGGCAAAGGTGCGAGGACGGTACGATTCCGTGAGTCGTGGGTCGTACGATGACCCATAAGAGCCGAGATGATCAGGGGTAAAAGAAGTGGGAAGAGGAACGTGACAAACCTTGAACTGAAAGCAGGTCTGCACGAAACATTACATCACAAAGCTAGACCTGGTCTAGATGAAGGAAGGATGAAAATCCAAAGCTGAGCGCGATCAGAATTGAAAAGTAAGAGAAAGAGAGACGTCTGACTACCACCGGTTCCGGCGTAAGGATGGCTGCCGTCAGTTCGGCAAGGGCAAATGGAAGGCTCGGGGAAGTCCGGACTGTCTGTCGACAGGGCCGGGCAGACCAATGAGGAGTACGGGCGGCGTCGAAGTTCGCACCTGCGGTATGTCTAAGAGCCGTTAACAGGGAAAGAATCTGTGGGACCTGAGTGCGAAACCGCTTCGATCACTAACGTGGGTTTACCGAAGTCTTGGGTTTCAAAAGGGGGGAAGATCAAGCAGCGTTCCGAGGGAAGCGAAGGGAGATCGCGAATCGACCGCAAGGGGGAGGGGGAAGCTAAGAGGCGTCGATCGAGGGCGAGAAAGATTAGGGCCATAATGCTGTTTGGAAATTTAATTTCGGCGTCAAGCTGAGAGTGAAGACACCCGGACGGTTGTCGCGTTTCCTGGTGGAGAGGGGGGGAGATTGAGGGATATCGGTGTGAGGTTAATTTGTATTGTACGGGCTTGAAGGGATTTGTTGGCCCGAACGTGCGAAAAGGGGTCGCCGCGAGTAGAGGTGGCCGGCAGGCTCCTTGATGAACGGAGGGAGGCTTGGAAAAAGAGAAAAGGTGGGTATTCAGTGGTAACACCGGGAAAGGAGAAAAAGAAAGAGATGGGGGAAACCAGAGCCCAACCGATGATCAAAGAAACCCCAAGTCGCCAGATGTTCACGATAAAAGAGGAGGAAGGAGATGATAATCAGGAAGGTCAAACGGGCAAGCTGCGGCCAGTGACGTAGGGTAACTCCCGTTCGACTGTTAAGAGCGGAGAGAAAGCAGAAGGTCGAGGATTAGAAAGATTCAAAAAAAGGAAATCAGGGGGAGATGATACCGGAGCGCCATGAACCTTCGTGTGACCGTTGACTGAGGATGACAGAACCGTAGTGGTACAACGGAAAAAAGGAATCACGACTTAATCTCACGAAAGAAAAAAGGCATCCGGCAGATGGAACACTTAAACCGATGTGAGCGAGGAAATGGCGGGACAATAAAACTTGCCTAAAAAGACGGGCAGGAAAAACATCATGCCCACCCTGCAGACCAAAGAAGGAGACCCCCGCTCCCAGATTACGCTATAAAGAGGAGAGAAAACGCTCAGACGATGTGACGACGTAAAGACGAAAGGAAGAGCACAAGAAAAAAAGCGTCGTAGTCAAGGAAACACGGGGCTCTAGTTCTGCGCTTGGAGAGCCTGTCGAAGAAGAGTTACGATCATCACAGGAAAAGAAGACGCCTTCAGACGATCTGGTGGAGAGTTGAAAAAAATCATAAAGAGAAACGCTCAGAGACCTAACTCTTTAACCAAGAATAGTCGGGAATCAAAGTACGCAGAAAGATCATCACTCTCTAGTAAACAATGAAAGACAGACGAAACGAGGAAGGAAAGCCATACAAGAACCGAGGGAGCGTAGTCGTGGATTGTTGTGGAAAACATTGGGGCATTCCTAGACGGAAAAAAAAAAGGCGAACTATTACCGCTTCACATCAGGAACGTCAAAAGAGGAACCAGACAGGGAGACGCTCGGACTTTCTTCGAAATCCGCGTGCTAGAGAGTCAAAACGGAGAAGGGGACTCATTATACTTTCCCGGATCAGGAGCTGAGCGCGAGACCTCAATAAGGAAGTGGGAGAATTAACTCGTTCGAGACGAGCCCTTACGGGTGGTTCCAGCGAGGTGGGAGGGAACGTCAAAAAGAGAGGGACACGCCACGTCCACCTGGGGGCCCGCTGGTGCGAAGCGTAACGCCTCTGAAGATAAAGCTAAAACGCGTCCCAGGCTCCGAAGAACTCGGCGGAGCGGAAAATCAAACGGAACGCTCTCCAGAAGAAGAAGAGAAGGGGGGGGGTGGGTTAGGGGCAGGATAAAGGGGATACCCAGCAGAAGTTGAAAATGTACTATCTAAAGAAAAAAATACCGGCGAGCCGGTCAGTCCAGAAGAGTCGGGACTGAGGAGCGTCAACCTCGTCGACCTGACAGCAGTACGTAGAGAGAGCGGAGGGAGAGAACCCGCGTCCAAGAGGAGTATCTGCGCAAAAGAAACGAGTTGATTCGCTCCTTAGAAGAAGAAGAAATGGGTCGACGGTCCGTGGGGTCCAAATAGGGGCTCGGGTGGACACTATCGAGGGGAGGCTGAAATGGCGCAAAACGTTTACAATAATCGGTGAAGAGAAGAGTCACGCAGGCGAAAGCAGTTGCACGGAGGTCAGACGTTTAGGGGGGTCGAAAAAAACTCGAGGGGGAAGTGCAATCGTCTCACGCAGGAGGAACTGGCAGGATACCACGTGCGAACTCGACTTCTTTTCATTAAAGGGTTCGTAATGACTCAGGTTGGGGTGTGGGGACCAGGTAGCCTGCTAAAAGCTAAAGGGCCAAAAGCTTAGCTAGTAAAAAGGCTCTGTATACGGTAGGAAAGGGAAAGAGGACGGTGGAATGAAAAAAAGCAAGAGAAGAAAAAAGGAGGTCGAGACGGCTATGGATGAGCGGTGGGAGGCGTCGCTCCGGGAAGCGGCTTCGATGCCTGTGTCGCAAAAGAGAAATCGCCCCGTGACGGCGTAGCCGCGGCTCACGTCGGGGAATCGGGAGGCCGGAAAATGTTAGAAGGCGCAGCCTCGGGAAAGACGGGGCGAGAGTAAGGTTAAAAACAGTCGGCCGCTTCACCCCACGAAAGGAAAAAAGGGGAGGGGTGCCGCCGAGCTAAGCCTCGCAGTCGGCGTGGACGGGAAAATCAGTCGGGGGGTAAAGGGTTCTCGTAGAAGAATTCGCCGCGCAGGGGACCTCTGACTCCGGAGGGAAAAGGGGAGAAGAAGAGTAATTATAAGCCCGGGGAGGACCCTTCTAATGGAAAAGTCGAAGAAGACGCGCGAGAAAACTGTTCGGAAGGGATGAAACATACTTGGCTCATGTCACCAGACGCGGGAGAATCGACGCTGATCGCGTCCTGTTTAACCAAGCCAAAGAAGAGAAGAGCCGGAGGCCCGACGCACGATCGCTCACGATTTCTCTCTCGGGGGTCCCTCTGGAGGAAACTATCACCTCGCTCTGATCGCTTAAGAAGAAAATACGACCGCCTCTCGTCGATCGGAAGGAAAGGGGTCCAAGCGTAACGGGCGGGGAGACTGCACCCTCGTCCTAAGAGAGAGTAGCGACCCGCATCAGAGAAGGGACGAGCTGCTTACGATTCTAGATCATTCCATGCGAGTCGCTGTCGTGCTGACCGAAGAATCGAATAAACAAAAAAGGAAAGAGAGATTCGTTAAGCCGCAGACGGCGCGCGGGAACGAGAAGCCGCAGCTCTAGAAGTCTGCTGAGGTCGCCGAAGAGCGAGAGGCAAGGAGAAAAAGGACCTCCTACAGGGGCGAGACTTCAAACAACCTCTCTGAGGGGAAGAGAGCGAGGCGGGAGGTAGAGAGGCGCCGAGCGCGGTGCCTCTTTGGTCGAAGAAAAGGAGGGCGCAAAGAGTGATCGACTGATAGGCGGTCCGCGAGCTCTGGAGCGAAACAGCTAGAGAAGAGGCGTAAAAGAACGCGATCAATCGAAAGGACTACCGGAGGTGGTGAAGCGCAAGTAACCAACAAGACCCGAATAACGAGAGCTCAGTTGATGGTCTAAGGCAGAAAAGGAGGGGAAAGAGGAAGGGGAAAAGCGGAGATCGTCTCGGAGAAAAGCTCAAGGGCGGAGTCCAGCTGAAACAAAGGATCAAAAGGATATCTACTAACAGGGGCAACTACGCGGAATAACCGCCGCGGCGCGCTCCCTATTCGGCTGGAAAAGAAAAGGGGAACTGCATACGCGCCTATCGGGTGGATCGGAGGGGAACGTACTAAGCCGCGCCAGGAGAGGCTGCGAAGATAACAGCCTCGAACCAGGTCACAAAAGAGCCCGCTCGGGGGTAAGGCATCAAAGGCAAAATAAAGAAACTCTTCGAGCAAAGAGACTCCGGAGGAAGAAGGGGAAAGGAAAAAGAGAACGACACGCAGAAAGAAAACAGTTCTCTTCGAAAACAATTCGTTCCGTCAAAGACCACCGATACCGAGACCATACCTAGCAAACGTCTCGATATCGCGAGAATTGGACCGGGCCGATAGACTGCTCCTTTTCCCACCCGCCAAAGAGAAGGAAGAAAAGAAAAACAAGCTAGGCAAAAAGATTCGAGTGAGCCAATGAGCAGAAGTGTCGCCGCGGAAAAATTTAAACTAAAAGATAGAGAAAAGAAAAGTTCCTACTTGGCCTGCAGGAGCTCCTAGGAAGGAAAGCGCTTGGCACCGCGAGGGGGAAATGTTTGTGTGGCACATTGGATACTCGATCTGGCAAAGGGGATCGAAAAAGGTCGACAAGGACCGGCGCCACAAGTGGCCTTCTATAAAAGAAAAAGCTCCCAAGGGGACGACGCGGCAGATCGCAGCGTGACCGCTGGTGGGTTAATCAGGCCGACGGCGCAGCTTAAGGGGGGGGTACTGGGACGCGAAGAAGACGAGAAAAAAAAAAAAACGAACCCTCCATTCCCAGAGAGAAAGACCACGTGCGAATAGTCGTAGCCGATAGCGGGAGTCTCACACCAACGACTCAGAAGTGGACGAAAAGGTAACCTCTACCATTCGGGACAATGTGCGTCTTAGGGAAAGTAACTCCGCCGTATTCGCTGGAAAGAAAAAGAAGCGCCGATACAGAAGACTGGTCAATACGAGATGCTCCAAGCGGCAAAAATGCTGACGGGGAAGAGACCCTCCTAGCTGGGGGAGGAGACTGTTCCGAAAGACTTAACCCACCCTTAATGGCTCACGCTGACAAAAGCAGAAAAAGGCCAAAAAATGCAAGCTGGATCGTAAGCTCAAAGCAGACCAAGAAATCATCCGAGCGAAGTAGAAAAACCAGAACTGAGTCGAACATTCCTAGCTGAGAAAAAGGGAGGGGGGGTTCATAAGTGCTCTTCAATGACGCTGTCCAAAGCTGCCGAAAGGATTCCCCCTAAGATGGTTCCCAAAAAAGAAAAGAAGACGAGCACGCGGGCTTCACTTTCATTGCTTTATAAAGATGACGCATCGTGTGCTCGCGACGATTCAGGCTCTTCTCACGATATCTTTGGCCACTCGGTTTCTCGCGACGGGCCGGAGATAGGGGCCAAAACCAAACTATCGTCTCAGCGTCTTCTTGATTAAGAAAGGATACGTAAAAAAAAAGTTACTGCCGGACCTGCTCGTAAGCGGAATCAAGGGATGGGCCAGAGGAAGAATGGAGAAAACGACCGGCTCGTATTTCCTCTCACGTACAAGGAAGGGACGAGTCGCGTGAGAGGACTTTCGCGGTAAATGGCAGCGGGGGTCTCACGAAAATTTTGAATCAGGTTGAGTCCTACTCAAGTAGAAGGTCGTCAAGCGCGAGAAGTACATCAGAGAAATCGGTTCTACGTTTGCAAGAAGGGGGGGCCTAGTTAGTGTCGCATGTTGCTCTGGACTGATCTGCAAGATGCAAAAGGGCTTGAGAGAAGGGGAGGGAAATAATCCAAGGAGAAGACCGCTCCACGAAGGGGGTCCAACGGTTGAAACCGCAGGTTAAGGCTCCCCTTTCTGTCATAAAAAGAAAGAAATGGATTCACGTGAGACGGAAGGATGCCGAAAAGCTTTAAACACAAGCAGATTCAAAGACCTCGCTGGAAAAACACGCGACGCGAGGCGCGGAAACAGACCCGCTTTGAACTTCTGATGAAAAAGCAAAAAGAGAAGGAGGTATCTTGAACATCTGCGCCTGCTGGGTGATCAAAGTGGAGGTAGGAACGGGCCTTTCAGCTCGATTCAATTCTAAAAAGGTTCCCGCATACAAAGAGCATTCTATTTCAAAAGAACGAGTACGAAGGTAAGAATAAACAAAACATCAGGCGAAATTCGCGTTCATTTAATCAAACACACAAAAGAAAGGAGAAAACTAAAAAGATAACTCACACGACGAGACTCAACGCTCACCGAGCGCATGTACACTCGACACAGACGAGGGGGATCCAGAATCAGCGAAGCCGAAAGTAAAAAGAAGAAAGCTGCGCCGACTGATTAGAAGAGGGGAAGAAGACACGCATACGCAAAGACCGAAAGCCGACTGGTCGATGTCGCATCAAAAGCTGACTCAACCTTTCACTAGAAAAGGGGAGTCCACGGCTGAAAAAAAAGCAAACGGTGCCAACCCACGTTACGGGAAGAAAAAGAGGCACTGAACTCGGTCAAAACCGACAATCCAAGAAGAGGCTAAAAAGGACTCCCTAGTACGGCGAATCTCCGGAAGTTAAGAACGACGTCAAGAGGAGCAGAGTCCTCACCGCGTCGACATCCGCAGGCGAAAAAAAGAGCCGAAGGAGAAGACCAAAACTACGGCAGCACATCTCTAACTACGCCGGGGAACCCTGGGGAGGAAGGAAGTGAGCGAAATCTCAGAGGCAAGATAGCGATCATCTTCTTAGCGGAAGAGAGGAAAGCGCAACATTCAACGATTCGCAAGACACTGAGTCGTGGGAGTTCTCTCGAACGACGGGCTAACAGGAGGGAAAGAATGAAGCACCGTTCCTCAAGATCGAGAAAAAAATCCGTAAAGGGGATCATCGACGTAAAATGGTGTCAAGAGACGCCAAAAAAAACGAAGCCCAGACTAGAAATGCTCTGCAAAAAGGAAGCGATCGTCGGTGCCGAGCGTCTCGAGCACGGAAAGACGGAAGCACCTCTGTGAGTTTACGTCGAACCGACCGCCACGAGGAAAACGTACTACTTCGTAAAAAAAAACCTATCATAACCGCGCGGCGAAGAAAGGCATACAGAAGATGGGTTCACCTCAGGGATCTGAAAAGGTAAAAGGAATGAGGAGACCGGAGAAAGTCGGCAAGGGCAATGTGCAAGCAACCAGACGCTGAGAAAGAAAGAAAAACCTCAACCATAGTCGACTTCTAACGGTCCGCAAAAAAAGACCAAAAAAAAGGGGGCGGTCGCAGGTCAGTCACCTGAAAAAGGGACTCAAGACCTCCACCCCAAGGGTAAAAAAAGAGCAAGCGGAAAAGCAGGGCCGCAGCAAGAGCTCAATAAGAGGTCGAAAAGACAAAGCTTTACCGGATACTGCAAGGCTAACGGAATCTAAAGGGAAGAGGCCAAGGAGTTAGGGCGCGAGCGCACTTGCGTGCAGAAGAAAAAAGGACGAAAACGTTGAGGAAGGCGCGCTCTTATAACACTGACGTGCAAAAGCTCGCTCGACGAAAAACCACACCGTATACGCCCATCAAAAAAACAAAATGGAGGAAGAGGCCTGGGGGGGTACGCATGTAGTATATCAACGATGCTGCCCTTAGGTGTGGGAAAAGAAACTAGAGCGAAACGGAACGCGGGAGAAGGGACGTTTCGAGAAAGCACGAAGCTGCGAACTTCCTAAAATAAGGACCAGTGCGGATTCCTGAGGACCAGGGGAGCTGGCACAATCAGGTACAAGGATCCGGGAGCAAGATCACTAGCTTCTGGCTGGAAAGCCATTGTTGCCCTCGCCGATGTGACCGTTGGGAGGGAACTACGCTTTCGGGACGGACGCGACCGAACACATGTCAGAAAAGGGGAAGTAAACCACCACCGGTGAGTGATGACGCTTTATGCTCTTGAGGGTTAGGACATGTCCTCCGGGTGTGCCGGGAGTGCGCAAAGCGGGCTCATTCGGAAACTTCGATCCAGATTGGTGAAAGGGATGAAAAAAAAGGGTCTCTTACAAGAATGAATCTGTCCCCGGGGGGTCGAAGACGTCGTAGGGGTGGCGAAGAAAAACGTTGTAAGAGTCTAACCTTAACTTCAAAGGGGGGGGAAAAGGAATAGTTGAACTGGGCTTTAAACGAGAAGCAAGAAGCGAAAGATAGGCGGTGAAGAACTGGAGGAGTAAGTGTACCGATTCAAGGAGGAGTGGAGCAGTCGATAAAAAACCAATCCATCTTCCCGCGAGAACGGGGTACAGGAAAGAGCATTGGAAACGGTGACCGAGCCTGCTGTAACGCGTGTCGGGGGGGAAAGTAATCAAAAACTCACGAAGCAAAGAACCAGGGGAAGATGAAGATCCCAGACCCAAAAGAGATCGCGGGCCTGGAAAAGGATCGAACCGGAGGAGGATCAATAAGGGGCGTCTAATGCTGAAAAAAAAAGTCGTTCTTGACGGGGCGTCGGCTCGGTCACGGACGAAGGATTGAGAAGAAAGCCTGTCCGTCCTAGAAAGGAAAGTCTGGTCACGAGTCGCAAGTCCGGGGATTTCCGAAGAGGGCCGTGGAAGAGGGGTGAAAAAGTTTCCGGGCCACCGGCTGAAAAAGGTACCCTTGGGTGTAACTAATGTTAGGGGGAAAACGGGAGAGAACAGAGGGCCAGAGTGAGCTCGGAGCGGGACGAAACCTGAGACCTCAAAAAAGTGTCGTTTGGAAACTGATAAGACGAGATCGATTCTGGGGAACGGGGGGAAAATTATGGTTCTGGGCATGGAAGTTCGTGCTTCATCTTATCTTATTCAACAGAAGGTTTCGAGGTTCAAAAGGGCGCGGGCAGCGGGGGAAGGGGGTCTCCTTGTGAGTGTTCTCTTGGTAAGGTTGTACTGCGAAGTTATTTGGTTGATCCGAAACACAGGGAATAAAAGGGAGGCCGGTTGAGGCGTGACTTAAGAGATTCTTGAAGCGTTTTCGGGAGGGACCTAGAGCGGTCTGGTCTGAGGAAATACAAAGTGACGACGACTCGATCGAGATGAAGCCCCCAGCTACAGGGACGCGTCACCGGGACCGAAATAACCGATCAATATTTCCTATTCACACAAACTCGCATACGACGGGAAGGAGAAGCAGAAAGGCAACGAAGGCGCGCACGCGTCGGTGTACGTCGCGCAAAAGGAAAGAAGCGCGGAAAACCAAACCCACAACACACAGAGAATAGAAAGCGGGATAGGGAATGCCACTTCGTTGAACGAAAATAAGGGGTGCGAGGATTAACGACAGTTGCAGAAAACTCACCGCGGGTCACCAGTTGGAAAAGGCGGAACTGATGCCGGCCGGGGGGGGGAGAAAAACGCCACGACAGCAACTAGCAGTATAAAAGAAAAAAAGACTGAGGAAAAACAGAGGAACGGCAAGGAAGGGAACACTTAAAAAAGATGTCGACGATGGACTTCTTCTCGAGGAAGACGTAGTAAGACAGAAGACTCGACCACTGGCAGAAACAAAAACTAGGCCCACGAGCGAGGGAAAGCCGAGATCTCTAAGAGGGAAGGGCATAGTAAGGAGCGGGGAAAAGACGTCGGTAGCGGGCGCTAACGACTCATCTCGACAGCAAAGAGCCATCGAGCGAGTTCGCAGGGCGAGAAAAGAAGCGGGGCGATCACTATTTTCAACAGAGGAAAAGAAGAGAAAAATATGAGACGGAGGTGTTTAGGAAAATTGACCCTAGAACCGTCTGCAATTAAGTAAGGAGAACCCTAGACTCTGAACCGACATATATACGGTGGAGAAGTCGTAACTCGCAGGCTCGGGTAGAAACCAAGAATTCAAAGCCAGCTACCGAGCAAATGCCCGCAGGGTGGGAGTGTGTCTTTGGTTTGGGGGGGGAAACAAAACGAGGTCTGCGTGCCAGCCCTCTCAAAATGCCAGCGGGCAGCGAACGATAGGTCCCGCGAAGGAAAACAAGCTACATTCTGAACTGTTCGACTAAGCAAGGGGGGGAAGACGGAGTCGGCTCCTAATAAAAGGATGACGTCGGAGAGCATCAGTGAGACCGGCAGAAGCAGCCGGATTGTATAAGAAAGGGAATTTTCCAAACCGGAGAATGGGCCGGGGGGAAAAACCTGTTTCGAAAGGAAAACCCGAGGCGGGACGCGCCCTGAAAGAAGGAACGCTGGCTGCAGCGGGAAGGAGAAAGTTACTGGCGCTAGTACGCTCAAAAAAGCGCGCCTAGCCCAGAAGAGAAAGGGAAGGAGGGAGTCCTCTCGTAAACAGGGAGCGCCAATGCGCAACGCTGGGGAGGTGCTCACATCTCTTGGACAAGAGAGAGGGAGAAAGCCGATCGGCAACGGTCTCGACTAAGAAACGGGGAAAAGAGAG
>Ga0179591_1232658_pt1 | contig 15057 bp, 18 predicted proteins | sample CZOMad2_1_08_16f_FD_182891 | JGI IMG/M metagenome (GOLD analysis project Ga0179591, IMG submission 182891) | Vadose zone soil fungal communities from Angelo Coast Range Reserve, California, USA - CZOMad2_1_08_16fungal (PacBio error correction) | ecosystem: Environmental > Terrestrial > Soil >...
TACAAAGGGACCTTCAGCTGCATAAGGGAACGGCTTAAGCGGGAGCAAGTTAAAACCTAATGGAAAGTTCTGGACACAGTCGGGGAGAAAAAAAATAAAGCCCGGCCCAACATAACGTCACGCGAGAATAAGTTTGTAACTGACTACAGAGTGTGGGGTCAAACATCGCAGACCCTCGCTGAGGGTGGTCGGGGTCAAAAACAAGAACAAAAGAAATCCATCAGATGGCTTTATACAAAAAAATGCGGGTGAAAGCCCGCCACCTTGGGCCCAATAGGCAGGGATGAGACTTAGTCTTTCATGAGTAGGAAGGGCGCTGGGGGTGCCTCACAAGAAGGGTCACAGAAACGGACTTCCGGGGGACGCATCACCCGGCGTAAAGAAAAAAACCAAAAATGTCGCGCTTGGAATAGATGGGGAACTAGGACATCATGGACCGAATGAGGGGGAGTCAAAACTATATGAAGACAGCAAAGAAAAACGCGACGCAACCATCAGAAAGATGTCGACTAGCTGTTACGGGAAGAAACAACGTACAAGCGCTAATGACAATTGCAGGGGGAACGGGAGGGGGAAGAACTTTAATCCCATGGCACGTTCGATTGCAGGGATCAAAAAAGTCCAAAAAAGAGAAAAGAAAAAAACGGGGGGCTCAACTACCGGGATATAATGGTGGGGCAACATCTCGACTGGGAACCATGTATACATAAAGGGCACGACTGACAAGAAAACCGCAGCAGGCATTAGGAGTTGGGAGGAAGAGTGCGTTTAAGCCGTCTATCGTGAAAACATCGAGCGGGAAATTCTTAAATGGACAGGGCCGGTTCAAAGTTCGTCGAACAAAACACAAACTAGGGGGTCCAAAAACGGGGGGCAAGAACCGAAAACAACCTTGAGCCGGTATCTTTAGGCGGCGAGGGGCATCAAGCTGAAGAGTGCAGTAACAGCGAGGGGTCGGCGGTAAAGGGAGGTGTGAAGTATCAAAGAACTTTAGGGAGGAAGGACATCAATGGGAAAAGGTCCGTTTGGAATCGGGTAAATGGGGCCCGGCTACAAGAATTAAAAAAAGCTCCTTTCGGTCCAAAGGGGAAAAGAACGGATCGCGCTGACCTACCGATAAACGGGGGTCTTAACGAGGCAAAGGGTCAGGGGGAAATAAGTTGTGGAAACTAACGGCGCCTTGCCGGGCCACTAGCGGCTAAGACGAGACCTTTTTAGAGGCGAAAAAGAAAAAACAAAAACCGGGATAGGAAAAGGCCAGAAAAACGAAGCATCTGTGAAAGGAAAAGTCGACAACATCACTGACCGCCCCCAATCGCGTTGTGCGGGAAAAGCTCAAGGAGAGGAGGAGGTAGAGCTGGGGGGAAAAGGGGGGACTAGGGGCCAGTTGGGTCGCCTAACTGGAAGAATTGGTCTCTTACGCGTCGAAAGCAAGACGTGGCTTACTACAAAAAAAGAAAACTTACTAAAACTCTAAAGTTAACGGAAACAACCCTGAATGCCAATGCTCAGAAGAACAAGGGGACTCGACCTGTAAAAGCGAAGAGTGAATAAGTACCGGAGGGAAAGGGGGGAAATATTGGCGACGATCCTACCACTCCCAGAAAGACTGGCACCACTAGAAAAGGAGAAGGATGAAAACCATAGGAAGGAGGGGTGATTCTACAAGTAAGAGGGGCGGGAAAAACTATTTGAGGTGAGGGAAGCAACAGTGACTTACATCATGGGGCAGATGAGTTGATAAAAAAAAACAGGAGGGGGACGAGCGCAGGGAGATTTTTAGGGGGGGAGAACCGAGGGAACAGCCAGGAGATGTCGCCCATTATTAACGACGGGTAGGGGAGAAGGTGAAAACAGATGATGGTTTGAAAACCTGATTCTCAGTAAGACCAAAGAGCAAAAAAAAAGCAGCTAAAGCTAAGCTAATCGACAGAAGAAAAGGGAAAAAGACGGACAAGGCTCCCTCAGACCCCCACGTCTTAAAATGAGGAAGGGCCGAGGGTCAAATGCACTTGAAAATTAACCCTTTTAGAGGAAGTCTGACCCGAAGGGAGGTTGCAAACTCGGGACTTAAGTCACCAACAAAACTCTATTATAACTTCGGAAAAGGGAAAAAACGGAAAGAATAGGAAGGGGCTGCGGCTCGTCCTCTTTGACGAGGAAAGTCTACCCTGGAAAGGTTTACATACTGCTTCAGAGGGGGACAGTTGAGCTTTTTAGAACAGAAGATACTTGAGAGAAAAACACAAAGAAGGGAAAAAAGCCGTCTAAAAAAAAAAGCAACACAGAGAGAACGAACCGCACGAAAAAGGCCGGAGGCAGTTCCAGCAGGGCGGGAAAGGCCTTCGCCTACGGTATTTCCATCCTGCCTTCAAAGGATCCTATTCCCGAGAGAAACGGGGGATGGAAAACGAGAAAGAAAGAAAAACTTCATTACAAAGCGAAGGACAACGCCCGACTATCAGAGATTCTCAAAGCGGGCAGCGACAGGAAAGCAAATTTGTCAACAAAAGGACGAATATCGGTCGGCGGATGATCCGGAGACCGTGTTTTGGGTATAAAGGCAGAACAGATGGCAAAATTTAAAAGAAAGGAAAAATATCCAGAAACTAAGCGTCCCTCTCCACCTAACGAGCACTTGCGTCATAGACTCTCCAGTTTAGTGAAATAGGCGTAGTGAGGAGGGGGAAGGGAGACGCGAGGATTTCTTACATCAGGTCTCTTAGCCAATGCAGGGCGGGGAAAACGGGAAGAAAAAAAAAACAGTGGGGGACGCCGGCTCCATAAAGACAAGATACGCCGGGATCATGATGGCAAAAAGGCCTTGAGTAGGCCAGGACCAGTTACGCATCCCTCTTCGAAGGTTTTGGGGCAACGTCGCCAAAGGTACCGATGGTTCGTGGGGAACCAAAGTTCAGAGAAAGCTCATCCGTTGCCTGTGATGAGGGGGGCGAAAAATGGGTGAGGAAAAATTGACGAAAAGAACGAAACCGCCAGTAGCGGGATTATCTTTAATGCCGTCGAGAGAGCAGACCAGGGAAGGGGGGGAGAAAACAAGAAGCGAATGGGTTCGGCGTATTCGACAAACTGGAAAATCTGGAAAAAAAGAAAGAGAAGGGGAAAAATGGATATGATACTTCTAAGGCGGCACCAATTCTAAAAGAGGAGAAAGATGAGGACATTTGCCAGTTAAAACGACTTAGTCTCCTTGGGGAAGGGAGGAAAAGTTTGTACCAAGTTCTCGCGGGGGCAAGCAATAGCGAGGGGCAACCGCAACAGAAAGGGAAAGGGGGCAGTGAAGCAATCGGGGGACGCGTGAACTGTTGCCGTGAATTTAAAAACGAGGGGGTGGAGCATTGAGGAGGGAAAAGGGAAACGTCTTCGCAAAGGAAAGAGGGGCGAGGAAGGGGGAGGGAGGGAGAAATTTCTTCTGCTGGGCAAACGGAAAAAACGGTTTTGAACAGCAAATCGGCTTACCAGACCAGGAGGGTAAGAAGGAAAAAAGACGAAGGAAGGGCTCAGCGGTCCCCCTCAACCAAAACTTTTGCGCAAAGTCGGATCCGTTCACAAAGAGAACCCAGCATCATGCCTACTAAGGCCAGCCCTTGGGGAGGGAAACCGCGAAACGAGATCCTCTAGACCATAGAAAAGATGAGAAATACAACAAATATCGACACAGCATTGGTATTGGCTGTTGTCAGCAGCGTTCCAGGTGGAAATAGGGCCTAAGAAGTCGCTTCGCACTGGGGGGGAAGGAACGCTCAGTCTAGCAGGTGAGGAGGGGTAAGGACACAAATGACTTGCAGTCCTTTCTAAGACTGGAGGGATGAGGTAGCAAGGGGGGGAATGTGGGGGGGAGGCAAAAAGGGTGGGCTTTTGGCCATCCGGGAGATCGGATCAAGCTGCGGACCGACGACTTGTAGAAAATGGGGACTGCGAGAAGAGGCGGGAAACCAATGGGGTCGCGGTTTCAGAACAAGGTCGGGGGCTCACGGTCGACAAGATCAGGGAGTCTGGTCTTCACCTCTTGGGGGGAGAGACAAGGATGGGCGGTGTGAGAGCTGAAAGGGGAAAAAAATCTTACGTTCAAAAGGTGTCAGGAAAAGCGTACAAAGACGGGACCCTCGCGTAGATCCTGAGGTGAATGGGCAACGAGAGAAAAATAAAGGAGCGCTTTAGACGGGCTCTTCGGGTAGGCCAAGGAGAAGAGACACCGCAAAAATTTCAGGAAGAAGAATGGAAACTGGCACTGACCGGGGAAATTTAGAGTAATAACGGTCAGTGGGAAGGGGGCTCAAGGTCGATACGCAGTTAGTATGCGCACAGAGGGGAGTTGTAGGCGGGAGGGGGGAAAAGGAGAATAAAGGCTACTAGTTTCTTCGATCCATAAGCAAACTTCCTTGGGGGAGAGGTTCATGAACGAAAAACCGCCATGCAGAAAAGCGGAAATTCGGTAGAAGAACAGATGGAACCCACCAGCACAGGGGGGGAGTGAAGGGCCAGCAAGAGTCTGAACCGAGACTCGACAAATCACAGATAAATGACCCTTCCATTGCAATGGCTAGGTGACTTGAATATAAGTTCTTGACAAAGCTACTTGTTTGTGCAGACAGAAAGTAGGGAAACGACAACCAGGACGACCGGCGAATACATGTGCTCCGGGTCCTAGTGCGGGAGATCTCTGGCCCCGAGCAGGTAAAAACCAAAAGAGGCGGGCGGATGGTGAAGAGGGGGCTTCATAGGGGGAGTTCAAAAGTGGTGCTGAAACTGACCCACCTCTAGACGGTTTGGCAAGGGTTGACACCAGGGTCAACACTAGGGTTTATCACATAGAGAGCGTGGGAAGGTATCTTTCGGAGGTTGAACGGCTTGAAGGGGCAGTAAAAGTCATCCCAAAGGGGGGGAAAGAGGGACAGCGGCGCGTGCTCCTCATAGTTCCTAGACTCCATCTCCAACCGACAAGGGACCAACGCGGGGTATGGTAAGGGGGAACGTTTTGCGGCTGGGGTGGACATGCGGAGAGAAAAACAGGCATCCGTATAGAAGGTAAAGTTAGAGGAAATGAGAGTTAAGGTGTTCAACGCGGCCCACGAAATTAGGGCTTTCGAAGGGTATGCAAGGGGACCGCACGGGTTGAAAGGGGGCAGATGACTTGTCGGGAAAGGAAACGAAAAAAAGAACAACTCATTATCCCGGGGCCAAGGGACAAAGTAACGCCCCAACGTCGAGGTGTAGAACGGCATTGTCGCACCCCCTTTAATGTTAGGGGGAAAGTGCTTGAATACCCATCCTGAAAGGATGGGTCCTGGGGAGACAAACTATTCTGACCTTCCAAAAACGGAACAAACCTTTACAAAAATTGGGTGGGTGGGGGGCTGGGTTAAGATTGTGAACGGGATAGGGTTCTCTGTGGACAGCGGACCTGTTTCTTGGATCAAAGGATCGGGAGGGAGCAAACGCAGCCCTAGGGAAGAATGGCAATTTCCCTGAAGAGCAAAAGGAAACAGCGTATGCGCAAGACACATATCGCCCACCAACAATCTGGTGGCGACAAATCAAGTCGCAAAAAACCAGGGGGGAAACAAGAGACGGACGGGAACCAAAAAAATGGTATGACGCGACCCCCCGGGAATGGCAAAATGAGGGGGTACGGTGTGAATTACGATAGTGACAGCGCCAAAAGGGAATGCTGAAGGGGACAACGGCGGACGAACAACAAGCGTCGCAGCACCTAGAAAGGGAGAGTTAGGCTGAAATCCCCGGCCACGGACGAGTAAAACACGGGGGGAATTGTTTAGGAACAGAGCGGATAGGTCTCCAAACGGGGGTAAAAACATCGGCGGAAGAATGGCACCTAAATCAAAATACCGGAAGCCGGGGTGAAGGATAAAGGAGAATTTTAGGGGGCGTGTCGCCCCGTACCAAGGGCGTACCAGTGTACGACCCCAGGGTACCATACAGGAAAGAGAAGAACGAAAAAAATCCCCGTCAAAGAAAGTGGAGAGGTAATTATGGAAGGGATGAAGAATTCTTTGGTGGCAGTTCGCATGGGACGATCTTTGTGGGGTGGGACAACAAAAAAGACTGGAGTTCCCCAGGCCATCCGGCAACTCCTAAACTAGGTAGGAGAAACAATCAGCCAAATCAAAAACCCTTGGGTGCCGGGGTTAACCGAAGGATTCATGATGAATTAACGGGGTGCTGGAGACCTTGGTCAAGAATAAGACTCAACAAACGCAAAAACAAGCACAAAAAAAGAGGGCAGAATCCCTGTGGTTTACGAGCCGTGAGCAAATCCTTCACATTTCGCCATCAGATGAAAACGTGCCTTTACGGTTTTGAAAGTAGAAAGAAAGTCGTGGCAATCAAGGCACCGCCTAAGACCAATGCACAGTGAAGTTGTCTAAATGACAAAAAGGCATGAACGCTTAAAAAGAATAGCAGATGGCTGGGTTCATCTAAAGGGTAAAAAAGGCCGAAGTAAACTGAGGGAAACTCTGCCACGAAAGAAAGCCAAAACGTGCCGGAAATGGGGAGAGGAGCACGTGAAGCTAGACGGGCTCGGTAAAACGATGGAGAAAGGCCACAGAGCTTCGGAGGGGAATTGGAATAACAAGGCTTCCTGGGGCCGGGAATGAGTTCTCCACCCCAACCGGAGTTTCAAATTTAGGATACCCTCAAATTGGACATAGAGGGAACCTTGGATCCGGAAAATTGAGGGCGGCTGTCGGACAGATCATCCTTCAATGACACGGAAGGATCAATGGTCGCACGTAGGGTTGCGGCAAACTTCTACAATTTCCCGTATAAACGGCACTGAATATGGGATACATCAAGTGGGGGGGAAAAGAAGAAAAGGGGGATCGTTGCAACAGAGGAGCGACAACAAACGATGGCAGCAGGGCCAAAAAAGGCCCGACAGGGGAGACAACAAAGAAAAAAACACTCGTTACTGTCGACAACGACGGGTGCAATCCACCTACCTCGATGGGAACCACCCCCAAGATTCAACCTGGTGGGCAATATGTTTATCGGATTTATCAGCCTGACACAGTGTCAAAGCTTCTGGGATGGTCAAGTGGTGCGTTGGGCCTGGGTTGTTTCTACCCGGGCACCCTACAGCCCCCCTCCCGTCCTGAGTAAAGACTGTTCACCTTTAAGAGGATCGAAATTTCAACTAAACTCAGGGCTATAATGGGCACAAAAAGGATGGGACGAGGGGATAAACGGAAACTCAAGATCTGTCATTAATAGGGCGCAACACAGAACCATCCTGTCTTTGCTCTGCGGAAAAAAAAACCCCCCCACAAGGGGGCTCTACGGATCAAGAAAAGTATATCTGGATAGAAGTTGAGACATACCGACGGCGAAAGGGGGGGGGTACCCGAAGCAAATCAAGTTGACTTGAAAGGGGGATCGATTCGTTCTATACCCGAACGAACCACGGGTCGACGAAGACGGCGGCTCAAAAAACATCGGACGCAACCAACCCACTAATAAAAAGCATCAAAAAACCCGGGAAAAACAACATCCGGGGGTTAGTCATCTAACCAGCTATAGAAGAGGGGACCCGTCCAATCTCAATAACATTTGTTGGAAGGACGCATAAAAAGCGGTCGAAGCGATCTTTTTAGCACGAGACACACGCATGACGCACCAAGGCCCCCCCCGTACCGAGAAATGCTTTCAACCTATTTACACGCAGAACTCTTATTGAGAAAAAATCTTCTTTATTATGGGGATTAGAAAATATACACACTGGGCCGACATCGAGTGGTAAGACAAAACAGAATTGGAGAGAGTGATAATTCGTAATTCGCTGGGGGACCGCGGAAAAACTGGGTGCTGTGGGTAGAGAAGCAGAGGGGGAGCAAAAAGACGCGTTGGTTTGATTGCTGTGCACCGGCACAGCCAAGCGTAAGCGATCCAGAGTAAACGAAGGGTTGGTCGGGGGAAATAGGATGCGTTTTTAAAGAAAAAACGGAGGAAAAGAACAGCACATAAACCGAACTCCCGACTATAAAAACCAAAGAGAAAGGGACTTGTCTAAACAGGACTCACCGGGATCTCAGTTGGGGGGGAAAAGGGAAATTACGGAAAAAACGGGGACCCCGCGGGCCTATTTAAGACAACATGACTGCTGCAAAGGGGAAACTAGAATTTGAATGTGACACCACAGGGAGGGAACCTCTCGTAATAAATGGGTTTACAAACGGTGTCCGGCAAAAAAAGTTAGGAAGATCGCATACGAAGGCGGCCCTTGAAAAAGAAACGGGGCACCTAGTGTGGACGGCACTGGGCGAATCCAAGGTCGTGGGGAAAACTCGCATAGGGGGGAAGTACGACCGTGAACATGACAGTGGGACAAACCCTATGCTTGGCTGCAGAACCGAGAGGGGGGGAAAAGGGCAACTCTGGTAGTAATAACAAAAGCAGAAAGGCTGTGAACGAGAAAAACGAGGTAATGTGGAAGCCGGGCTCCGTGAGGATAGAAGGGGGTCGTAAACGATAGAACCCAGCTTAGTCGGGTGAGTTGGAAAAAAAGAAAGGGAAAGAAATTCGCCTATGGCGGGCCAACGGAAGCAAATCAATGCAAGGACAGGGGTAAGGGGCAAGGGCCAGTGGAGTGCCGAAAAAGAAAAACGTCGAAGATGGAGAGCGGCCCAAACACCAGGGACGGGGCCATCATGAGGGAGGCGTAGAGAGGGAAATGGCTCATCCAAACCCTTTGGCGTCAAGGGAAAATGGGGAAGGAAAAGATACGGGCATTCGTCGGCGTATTGGACTGGATCCCACTTGGGGGGCGTGTACCTCGGCCGAAAAAAGGCAGAGGATCCATGAGGCAGGGAGGACTAAAGAAACAACGAACAAACAGCGAGGTGCTCCCGATCCAGGAGAGAAGGCGGAAAGATCTCGAAAACGGATTGTATAATTGAAACCTTTCTTCTTAGGAGGGAGAGGGGGCCGACTAGGGGATGGGGTAAGAACCGTGAAGTAAGGGGAAGAGGCAAGTAATACCAACACACCCCGTTTGTTCGAACGGGGCTCAAAGAGGAAGCGAGCCTTTCTCTGCGGGAGGGTAATGAGGGAAAAAGGCCAATGTCAAGTATAACGACGACACACGAAAGAGAAACGGCGGGTAAGAAGGGTTGGCGGGGGCACATACCCTACATTGGGGTGGTGGGGGGGGGAAAGGGGATGAAGTCAGCAGACACGTCTTCTCCTTTGGAAGGCCTGGGAAGGGGGGTGCCAGAAGTGGGGGGGGGAAAACTGAAAAGGGGAGAACAAGAAGAGAAAAAAAAAGCGGTGAAGGATATCTTTTATGCGATGAACTGGAGATGAGAAAGAAAAGGTGACATACAGGCCTTGTGGCGCTAAAAAGAAAAGGGTGAAAAAGGGAGGGGATAAATGAAAAGGTCAGCGGGTGCTGGGTCTACACGCATCCGATGTCAAAGGCAAAACGCGGAACCGATGGATAAACGCCCGATGAAATCAGCCAAAAAACCACCTTCGTAGGACAAAGGGAAAGGGGGAAAAAAAGACCGATTTAATCGAGTGGTTGACTTATTCGAGGGGGGGGGCCCAATTTATCCCGCTTGTGAAAAACGAGTCGGAAAACCTTTAAAGGGACAGGGTCAAAATGGGCATGACATCTGCGGTTAACTGCCGGGAAGGAATCACATGTTACTGAAGTGGATGGGGGAGCAGGGCTTGAGGGGAAGATCAAACTGGAGGCGAGTTCGGGGGCTATCCGATAGGACGGTTAGTGGTGGGGCGGGGGCAAAGTGCGATTTTAGGAACCGCCTAAAAGGAAGGGAAACATGAAGTCGTTGGGGTCCCTCAGGGGAACATGCGCCGGTATGTAGATGGGGGGTGATACAAAAAAAAACAGAAACCCAGAGATGGGGGTAAGTCACAAGGATCTGGTGCACCTAGACAACAATCAATGTGGGAAGGGGGGGTCTTTTACAGCGAAACTGTGGTTCCTGCGAGCGCAAGGAACACAAGGTGGGGTTTATGTAAAACTCGCGAAGGGCAGAAAAAGCATGAAAAATCATATAAAAAAAAACCTCACTTTTCCAGAAGGTGGCGGCTGTGGGGCGGGGGGTCTTTGGGTGTCACCTTGGAAAAAAGCTGGTGGGGTAACATGAGTTGCGCTGACGGGGGGGGAAGGGAAGACGGGGTTAACCCCTATAGAAGGGAAGGATCTAACTCCACTTGTCACTCTGGGAAGGTGAGGGGAAGAGAGGGTTGCTGTCTAAAATTGCTTCCGTCAGTTGGAGCAGGAAGAAGGGGAGGTGTGTATAGCAACGTATTTTTTGGTATAACTTCCGGCTCGGTCGGGAACGGGGGCAGAATTGCCGGGGAAAGGATCATGCGGGGGGAACAAATGGGGAGGTCGAACGCCCTGTCTAATATCAAAAAACCTGGAAGAGGGGGAAAGCAACTGAAAATAGAATAAGGTTTTCGTTGCAAAAAGATGGGGCCCATTGTCGGGGGGGCGAGTTGGAGAAAAAGGACAAGCGAGGGAAACTCGGCTTTATGATATGACGAAGATCCAAGGGAAGGTTAGAGGACAGAAACGGAGGAAAAAGAGGTCGCCGTCCAAAAAAACCACGAAGTCTGCTGCCATGAAATCCGGGGGCGGCGATCTACGAATAAACCAGGTCTTTCGGGTCCATAAGGGGATGGAAAAGCACGCAGGCGCATCTTGGACCCCCCTGAGGCGGTTTGTTAAAAGGGAGTTGGTATCAACAATGGTGGCGAGGGAACACAGAGGGACGGGTCGTCGAAACCGAAACCGAGGTGGGCATGGAAATGGAATTAAACAAGCGGAAGGCATTTTAAAGAATATGTAGGAAAGTGGCCACATAAGCAGCTACACGTCATTGCGCCGTTCGAGAGGTAGGTTCAAGGATAAGACATGAAAGATACGACTTTTCATCCCCGGATTCAAGGGGAGGGGGAGGCATTACGAGGGGTGGTTGGGTTTGTACGAAGGATATGGAAAAGGGTGAAAGTGGACAACCGGGTGATCTCCACTACTGCGGACCTCAAAGCAGACCTGCGGGCCGGGGAATTTATACTATAGCGCGAGGAGAGCGCCACAAAAAGGTACGGCTCGAGACGAGCTACTGCCCCTTTACCATTATTGCGGTCGCTTTTACTTTCCGCGAAAAACAAACGTCCAGGGGGAGGGAGATTGGGATAAACCAGCTCTTGCAGACACGGTTTGGTTGATCCTCATGGCTTGCAAAGGGGGGGGGGATCGAAAAGTCCGTCATTTTTACGTCGGAGGGGGGGCGAGGGAAAGTGCCCCTGAAGTGGTAGATTAAAAGCAAGCTGTGATAATTCTGAAAGCTGCAGGGGGGTTCTACGGGGGTTCCAAGCTTCCATCTAGGTCTCCAATGAGGGGAGGGGGGGGTTCGTGCGGCGGTGGAGGGGTTAGTTGTAAGCTAAAACGTGTAGGAAAAAACCCGATCCCCCTGGAAACTGAAAAAAGTAGAAAGATCGGTAGTGGGTGAAAGGAAAGGCGTGGTCAGTAGGGGCTCGGTTCGTGGAAAGCAAGCGGTGAAGCCGCAAAAGTCTTCGGTCAGAGGAGGGGGGGCGGCAGAAAAAAAACACTTCAAGTAAAGATATGGTAATCAAATGAATCATGGAAAGACGTATAATCGTGAGGAGGAACATCGTCTTTGGCTGTTGACGTAACCCAAGTGGCAGAAAACGGGGTGAAGCACATGGGAAAGAACTGTCTTTTAAATCATGGGGAACAAAAAAAAAGCAAGATTCGTCTGTCGAACAAGTAATTACAAACGAACCCTCCGGAGGGCGAAGCGACGCACCATCTGAGGGGGAAGATTGAAGGGGGAGGGGTAGCGAAAACGGGACTGGGGGGTAGAGTGAAAACCTTGAAGGGGGGCAGGGGCGAATGGTCCAGCCGCGGTGCAAAAGGGGCTAGTTCTCACACATGCAATCAGGCAATGATGGATGGCAAGAATGAAGAGCCCTCAAACCAAGGTGAAAAGGAGGAAAAAGAAAGAATAACACAGGCGAACCGGGAAAGTAATGTCACACAGGTCCTCTTTTGGGAATCTTGGTTCGTTGGGGGGCCGCTCACGACCTGAATGGTATCAACCTTACATCTGCTCAGATGGGAACGGGTATAGACGGAAACAAGTTGGAAGAGAACATCACGGAAAAATGAGCCGCAATACGGGGGCCTACCGGCGCGTTTGCATGATAAAATGAGGTTGGACAAGAAGCTTAATTTGCTCCTTGGAGCGCAAACGACGACTCGATTTGTCCTAATGTGTCAAAAGGCGGAGACCATAAATGTAGGGGAGAACGAAATCGGTGGACTCTCATACTTCTTTGGCCCGGCTGGAGAAGATGTTTCGTGCCCTACCAAAAGCGGTGGGCTGATTTGAAGGGAGACTGGAAAGCCCGAGCGAAAAGGGTAGCAGAGGCACTCCGAAAGGGCCCCCCGGCCACACGTGGGGGGAAAAAAGAGGGAAAACGGGGAAAGGAGGTCCAGGATTCCGAACTGGACGTGTAAATAACATGGGGGCCAACAAACAAACCGCAAACAACGACCGCCACCCACAAGCAAAAGACCCTCTGCACTCGATTCGGGAAAACAAAAAAAACCCGGACAGAGAAGACGGAAACGGTGCGGGGATTTTTACACGGCATGCACCGTGTCAGAGGAGGTCAACCCTGTAAACAAGCCGCATGCAACCGGGATCGGTACCACAGGGAATCAAGAGTTGAATAAACACGCTTGGGAGGAAACAACATTTTAAGGATGGTGGCTTATAGAAAGGGTAATAATAATGTCGACCCAGCGGTTAAAACTCTGACCACAACAAGAACTCATCACCCCGTCATTGCGTGGAGTGCAGAAACAGCTTGGTAAATAACGGAGTCCTTTAAAAAAAGCTGAGAGCAGGGCAGGCGAACGATTTGGGGTAAGTCACAAAATGGGGGGGGATGGGGCAATTTCGGCAGAAAACAACCGCACCAGAGGGGTGAGGGGATGACTAAAAGTGTTGGCGGAAGACCGGGGCGGGGGGAATTTAGTAAACAACATTGTATGCAGGGCGACAACGAAATGATGAGTAGGTCCATAACGGGGCGACGGCAGGGGGCAAATGAGAACCGCTGTTGCCACACGGAGGCAAACGGGACAAGGAAAGGTACCGCATCCACCATGGTTACCTCTGCGAAGGGGGGAAAAGTAAAAGAAAAGCCCGAAAGGCCTTTTTCCAGATGAGCGGGACCATCACGGTGAAAAGCCAGTAGAACTTTAAAAGAAGGGGTTTAAAAGGGAAACCGATGTGAGGAAAAGATAGGAGATGTGGTACGGGATCGGAAGGACGGGAATCTATCCCTTATAACAACGGGTCCAGAAAGCGAGAGGCTACAACGTGCCCCCACTTCACGGTCGGGCGGGGCACCCCGAAAAACGCGCTAGTAAACGGCCTAAGACGTGGTATAGGAGGGACCGACATACCTTGAGGCAAACACCCATTAGGAATAACACCGAACATGGGAAAGTCACTCCCGAAATGGCCATTCAAACCTAGGAGACAAAAAGAAAAATATTCCTCGAGCCACATCGGAGAATTGGGAAAAAGGATTAGGGGATCTTTTAGTCAAGAAGGCGAAGCAAAGAAGGGGTCCCGAAGCGGCAGAAAAGACAACATTGGGCGAAGGTGAGTCGGCGGTCGGGAATCCAAGGGCTGAGGAGAGGCACCGTCAGAGGGAGAGAGGCGTAGGAGACAACAAAACGGGAAAATTAAAAATGGTCGTAAAAAAGGAGAGGGGGGGAACGGGGGAAAAGAGCATAAATTGTTTCAGGACGACGGGTTCTGATCGGGGGAATGGGGATTCTTTCCGGGAAAGAACACGGAGCCGTGGGGTTAATCCGGGAGAAGGGGGCCGGAACTTAACATCTGACCACCCAGCAAAGAGGCGGGGAGATGGGCAGATTGCGCCCATAGGAATTAGGGGGGAGACACGCGACACACTCTTACCGGTGCGTGCGAAGAAAAGGGGCAGGAAGCGAGGAACGAACGGCTGTTTGTCGGGGGTGCGTTGCCGAGAGGCTAGGGAGAAAAGGAGGGTGGCAAAAAGTTTGTGTCTTCATAAAAAAAATGTCCTAGAAAGGGGACGGGAAGTAATTACGAGATGATTGAGGGGGGGATAAAAAGTGTGAGCTAAAGCACAACAAAAGTCAAACTCTCAAAACGCGCAGAGAAGAAAGCTGGAGGAAGCAAGAAAAAAGAAAGGGGAAATGAAACAGAAGATCACCCGTCTGTAAAATGTGGGCAAGACCACCTGTGGGACGTCAGGAGAAAGGATCTGCCAGGCAGTGACGGGAAGGTATCAAAGAGCTTAACCCCGCGATTGTGTAAACGTCAAGGCCGGGACACGTCCACCAAAAAAAGCGATTAAGACTTTTTCGAAGAAGAGAAAAAGAAGGGAAGGAGGACTGGCCTCTTTCCAACGGGCTACTCGAATCGAAAAAGCATGGAAAGTCTCATAAAGAAGAGGGGGCAAAAAACCAGGCAGGGAGAGTCGTAGGTAACAAAACAGCCTACAAACACCTCTAAGCTAGGAAAAAAAAACGGAGGAGGCACAGTTCCGAGTATCTCTACGGAAGCGAGAAACTATACACCAGACAAATTTAGAGGGTGGGGGTCGAAAGTCGAAGCTGGAGCTTAAGGACGACGAAGGAACAACAACAGGCAAGAAACACTATCCATCAAAGAACGGGGGTCGTGAGGGGAAAGCATCAAACATGATGGGGAAAAAAACCAAGCACTATATTATATAATAGGTCGCTGTGCCCTGCCTCTAAAAACGCAGTAACATAAAAGGAAGGCGAGGAGCGCTTCGGGTCGGTCCGTACGCCCAACGGTTTTGGGGGTGGATAATGCCTCAGCGCTCGTGGCCCCGGAGCAGCAAAGATGGAAGAAAAGAATATCTAGCTAAAAAGCTAAAAAGAAAAGAAAACGTGTTGATTCTTTGGGTCATAACCTAACAACCGGGACA
>Ga0179591_1351715_pt1 | contig 15057 bp, 18 predicted proteins | sample CZOMad2_1_08_16f_FD_182891 | JGI IMG/M metagenome (GOLD analysis project Ga0179591, IMG submission 182891) | Vadose zone soil fungal communities from Angelo Coast Range Reserve, California, USA - CZOMad2_1_08_16fungal (PacBio error correction) | ecosystem: Environmental > Terrestrial > Soil >...
GCCCGCCAAACAGTCGACCCTCGCCCTTTGAACATGGTGCAGAACCATAGAAAGAAACTGAGGCGGACGGCAAAAAAAACCAGGGGAATTGGCGGAGGGGGCGCTTCTACACTATCGCACAAGGAATAGATAGTGGAAGCCATCGGGGAGAAGAAGAAACCAATCGGTGGGTGACTGTGCCAAGACTGTCCAGGGACAAATCCCCTTGTCCATAAACAGTCCAGGCCGCGGATGCGGGGGCAGTCATGGCGGTACCGAAGGCGGGGATCAGGGGCTCAAAAAGATGGGGGATGAAGGAAGGAACCGGCGGTACAAAAGGGAACTCGATGCTTTGTGGCCGTTTCGGGCTCCGCGCAAGATAATTGCCGGCTTCCGGCCCTTGGATAGTGGGGGACCCAGGTAGGCGGCTCCAAAAAACAATTGAAGCTGACGGCCAATGTTCGGCCTAATGGGACTAGTGACTACCGCTCTGGCACTATCCATCTCTGTGCCTCTCACTGTCACGGGATGACGAAGGCTTCGGCCGAAAGATTCTGGGATTGAAGAGGGGGCACGGCAGGTGGCCGTGCCTGGGAATGGGCGCTTGACCAGTGAAGTACTGGACCACACATCCCCACACCGCCACCAGGCCAAATCGATGGGATCACGTAGATCCGCAGAAGCTATCTCAAGAAGGGGATTGTGTCAAACGGACCGCAAAAGAACACAAGCAACGATGAGCGTTAGAAGAGAATGGAGACGTGGAAAGGACTGATATAACCATAGCGAGCGGCATCGGATTCAAGAGGGGCTGTGGTGCCATCCTCGAAGGACCGGAACGGATAACGGAAACCAGTGGGCGAAATCGGAGGGGGGGGGCAGCAGTGCGTGATCAAATGCTTATTATGCTACAGACATGCGAGACCAAAACAAACATCCGCACGAACGGCTCTGACAAAGAAAAAGCGGGCGGCGCAGCGGGCCGCAACGTAGGTGGAAGAGGAGGTGGGGTATCGGGGAGAGCAAACGTCGGCGACCCCCTTTGGGAAGAGGCTTTGACGCGTCACCGGTGGAGTGCAGAAAGGCATCGGTAGGTATAAGGGGAGGGTCAAAATGGCGTGCGGGATGAAGCGGAAGGAAGTGGGTGTGCTCAGAGGGGCCTAACGAGGGCTCATGGAGGGGGGGCAAGTGGCGTCTTTCGAGAACTGGTCAGCTCCCGCTCGAGTGGGGGGGCAGAAGGGTTGAAGTTCCGGACGCCTCTTATATATGGAACTTCCGAGTATCTCCCGAGAGCCGGAGGGCCTCGCAAACGAGAGCCGCCACAAGCAGGCCAAAGAGACCGTGAATACACGAACCTGCTAAAAAGCGAAGACGAATAGCTGGCAGTCAAAAAACAGATGGCAAGACAATTTAAGGCAACCTCACTGAGACCTTAACTGCATATATGAGACTAGGGTAGAGAGGGGGAGGCAGAGACCGGCCCCTAAAACGGTCCGATCGCCGACCGGGAACCCTTGCGAGGAGCCTCGTTATCCGTAGAGACATGAGACCAGAGAGAGGTTAGATGGGGGGAACGCCTCACTCTAAGCATGTGGGAGCTGAGCAAGAAACGTTGATCGCCTATCGATCCCAGCAGAGCACTATCATGGTACTGATGTTATGAACGCGAGAGGGTCGGGTTCTTGTCTGGTCAACATCGCTTCAGCGGCGCCTGTACGAAAGACGACAGGGGCCGCGCCGGGGGCAGGGGGGAGAACCCGGAAAAAGGAACCCGTATACAGGAAACCGTCGGCGCGGTCTGGTCGAGGCGCCGTGTCAGGTGTCGAGGCAATAAGAGGGGCGCACTACCTCATATCGCCAGGAAGCCAGAGATGAGGGTCAAAAAGAGTGGAGAGAAATGCCAGGGCGGCTGAGTACGCCGCGCTACTGAAGCCTCGAGGAAGAATGGGAACGCTAATCGGACATCCAGTCCAAAAGGCTTGACAGGTTCCACGGAAGAGACAGCATCCAGCAGAAGAGAAAAATGGTGAAACGAGTTCTCGAAGGGGAATCAGTCGCGCTGGGGAAGGGGAAGTGTCGGTCGAACTCCCAGCGCCATTGTGCCTGAGGAATCTAAAACGGGGGTAGGGAGGCGAGAAGAGGATTAGAAATTGGACTCAAAGGAAAACCAAACAATGAACCTCGGGAGACTCGACAACGGAAGACAGCTTCCTGCAAAGGCCTTGCACTTTGAGAAAACTTTCAGCTGTGCAAGATTAAAAGAGGAAAGGGAGAAGGGGGGTCAACAGAGATTTGGCGTTTCCCGCTCAGACATATGGCGGCGATGAGCTATGAAGAAGCCCTTGCTTCACGACGTCGGTGACAGCGAAAGCTCAGGGAGGAGGAAGGCGAGTGCGGTGCAGCCCCGGATCTGGACTCGACCGGAAAAAGCAAAAAGGGAACGACCGAGCCAACACTTTGACTGGGCAGGAGAAGGGGAAGCGTTCCAGGGAGAAATAAATGACCGGGTGGGGTGCTACACTATGGTCAAAAAACGACTAGGGAGAAGTCTGGAAGAGAGGGAGGAAATAAGTGACGAACCCATATAAGTCGGGCAAAGAAGTGTACCGTCTCGGTGCACTTCTTCCGTCTACTAGATCTTCGTGACCTATCACATTTGCTAGGTATCACGGATGAGAAGAGGGAAGAGGAAACAAACCTACCAAGATCTCTCAGCGCCGAAGAAAAAATGATCAAAAAGGGACCTTATTTGGAAAGGGAAAAGGAAAATGGACAAGGGCTGTTTTGTAACCAGTCAGCTCACACTCGAATTCCGGAGGGAAGCAGACCACAGGGGAGCGAGAGATCCTGGGCCCTAGGTGCTCGGAATCTGGAAAGTGTATACAGAGATGGAGTAGTCCGTGAGAGAGGGAATGAGAGGGGGAGGGGAGACCAGGCTGGGATAAGGGTCACTTGAGCCTGATTTCTTCTCCTCCGCTAAAAATCGCTCTGGAAGCGCGTGTAAACGAGAAGAGTGAACGGCGCCGTAGTGCAAGAGACTAAACTCCCCAGATCCAATACACGGAGGGAAAGGAAAGCAGGCACGTCTCAAATAATAAACAGTCGCGAACCCATCAACGAAGGGGGTTCGGCAGAATCATGTCTTGCTAAAACCCACCTTGCCTAAGCTGGTTTAACATCAAAGGAAAAGGACTCAGGAGTACGAACGAGAGTGCTGGCGGTGCTTGTCCAACCGGACTGCCGGGTCACGAAGCTTCAACCAGGGTGAGTCTAAAGGGAGGGGGATCAAGACAGCAAAAACCATACAGTCAGGGGCGAGGAAGGGAAGAAAGATAAAGGAAAGGGGAGTGGGACGTTGCCGGGAGGTTTAGGGGACCGCTTCTTACTCTACTCAGCGATCTGCGTACAAAGCACTCTCAAAGGAGACGTCGAAAAAAGAGAAGGTTTCAGACGCCTTCAGAGTGAAAAACGAAAGCCATACTCTGAGGTACCGGGAAGGATCGGGACTGGTAGAGTAAAAAGAAGGCGGAGGCGGAACAAAAAGCGAATCCTGTGGGACAACATCATTCTCTAGCTACTGAGGCAAGACCCTTCAATGGCTGGGAGAGGGGGATGAAGAAAAAAGACGAAACCTACGTTCATATTGCACTCGGTAAGCGTTTGAAGGAAGAATAACGACCTGAAACAATGGGACACGGGGAGTTCATCCTTGGGGGGAACTCCGCCGGAGATCATGATCAGGGAAACAACTACCTTCGTTTAATCGTACGTCCTAGCGCACGAAAGTTACAATAACATGGGGGGATAATCAATCGGGTATTAGACGCGGTGCACGGTTGGACAGCAAGTGAGGGGGGGGGGGGAGGGGGCAAAGGGTGGGGGCTCCTTCGTATGAGGATCTTTCTTTCTGGGGGGGAGGGCACAGGGGGGGTGCAGTGGTTAGAACCAGGTCTCGGAGGGCTTTGAGGGATGAACGCCGGGGCGGAGTGGGGGACCTGATAGGTCGAAGCCGCGTGGCGGGTGAGATACAATTTTATTGGCAGCAAGTAAGACTGTCACTGATTCCTTTAAACCCACGGCTCCTAGTTCCCAGCGTAATGTTAGGTATTTCATCATCAGTCAAAGAACCGCGGTTTTGAATAGGTCATCCGTAGCTCTCCTAGTATCAAACCGATTTTCCAAAGAGGGGGGAGCGCCTTAATCACCATCGGAGCGGACCGTACGAGTTGCCTGTTTCAATCTGGCCTGGGCGATCCAAAGGGAAGATGGGGGACAGACACGAGTGGCATCCCGTGTAAAACGCCACCCTTGGACATGGACAGCCCCGTTGGGAAACTCAATTCGAGCAGCCAGGAGGGGAACACCTTATAAACAAAGTAGGCCTTTGTACACACAAGAGCGCTCGCTTGGGGGCGGGAAACCTTCGCCTCTTGATCTAAGGGGATCAGCGAAAAGGGGGTACCAGCCTCGTGGAGAGCGGACACCAAATACTCTCCAGAGATCTGTCTTCTTAGGGTAAATACCTGTGGGCGGGAGAATAAATAGGGAAAACAACTCATACTTCAGAGGCCGAATGTCGGCACGTCAATCTTGATGGTAGCGGGCGAGGGGGACGGCAAGAGCCTGCGAAGAAGCGATGCGAAACGGGCGGTGGGGAATCCCCGAAATTTCCATCGAATGAAAAAGCCGGGGAAAAGATGAATTAAGCTTTTCGTCGGAGGGTCCTTACGGGAAACACATCATACCACGGCCCGAGATTATAAATCTCTTGTTTCACTACGAAAACTATCTCAAGGGCCCTGGAGTCATGGCCATAGGGATCGCGTAAAGGGGAGCGATTGCAAGGACGTCGCTCCACACTGAGGAGGAAAGAGAGATAAGGGAAATCGTGTAGAATTTGAAAAGCGCATATCCATGATGGCCATGAACGGCTCGTAACTCGGTCTGATGGGCACACAAACGGGACAACACCGAATGTACTCAGGGTCTCGGGTACCGTTTCGGGCTTTTCGGGGTCTCATCCGCGTAAAGAAGTAGAAGATATGACGTAAATCTGCGATCTCTTGCCCACATCGTCCGTATCCTAACCAGTTGGGAGGGAAGGGACCCCGAAATGACCTGACGGCCATACCCGCCTATCAGCCAGGGCACCGGAATCGGAATTGAAGGAAAGAGTTAGGTGTTGTCCTACGAACCAACTGAGGCAATGTCGACGGGATCAGCCCGACGGTACTCAGGCTGCGAAGAGGGAGGTGGGTACAGATACAAGCGAGATTCGCGACGCTTACCTGGGAACTTATAAAAAATTATTCAACTATTTACCCTTTGGTTCCGGCGGGCACAGGGGGGAAAAGTGGGTCGAAAGTGTTTGCCAGCCTATGGATGTGCTAATTGAGTTCCACCCACGGGGTAAATGGTGGTTTTTGGTGGTGTCAGCCCTCGGGTCCATGCCCCTATTACGAAGGTTGCTCAAAGAGTCATTAAAGATGTAAAGCAGTGGGGGACCCTTATGTCGATCTATGTATTAATTGTAGAAACCCCTGAAAGTATCTATATCGGAAGGCGGGTATGAACTCCCTGTTGAAACCAACCGGGGGGTTTTCACTTCAGATCTAACCGAACGCGAGAAAAAGTTCGGCGGCACGGTAGATGATGTCAAGGAACTGGCAGGGACTTCCGAGAATTGGAGACCGACCCCCAGTCACTCAGGAGAAGGACGCGAAAAAAGTCCAGCAGAATGGAGGAGGGGTCTCCTCAGAAGAAGACATAGTCCTCATCAGGGCGCCTCAACTAAGGATGATCATCTTAAAAAGCATTCCCCAAGTGTAGAAGGCGAGCATGAACCTGAAGGGGATGATGTAGGTGCGAAGACCTGGAAAATTGTGTTCACTAATTAGCTCTTACGTAGGGGGATGTAACAGGTGAAATAGGGGCACATGAAAAAACCGGGACGCCCGGATCGTAAGACAAACTCTAAAAGGGGAAATCGCCGTCTGAGAGTCCCTGATGACGAATGGGACTCGACACGGAGTATGAAAGTAAGACAAAATGAAAGGCGTCGGAGAGGCTTCCGAGCAAACAGCAGACCCGCAGCCCAATTGAAACGGATGCACAAAAAATGGACGGTCTGCCACCCAGCCCCTCGGGGGAGAGAATCGGCGCGGAGCGAGGAAAAAAACGCAACCGCGCGAAAATGGAGTGGGAGTGGAATAAAGCCGAAAACGACGGTCCCGGGGGGGAGAGAGTCCATTATATATCGATGGATGTCGCAACTAAGAGAACCCCGGAAAGACCTGAAAGCGCCTGGGGGTAGGGACGCCGAAAAAATGGGGTCCGAAAACGGGAATGTCGAGGTGGGGGGCGCGGGAGCTGACACCGGTCGCGGGCGACCCCCGTGGTGTGACACGGGGAAAGGACTTCCCGGGGGACAAAGGGAAAAGTCATAGTGAGGGACTCTTTGAAACTAAAGCTGGAGGTGCTGGAAAACTTAGGTTGGTGGGGAAAAAGAAAACATCACGAGGAAGGGATGGGTTAGGGAATCCGGAGTCTTCTACGGAGGGAAATTTCTGTCTAAGAAGGAGAGGGTTAAGTTGGGGGGGGGAGTCGGATATACGCCTTCAAAAAAAAAATGTAGAGTAGAGTACTCAGAGCGGAGCGGAGAAAGAGACGGCGAACTTCAGGTAGGAGCCCAAAGGCTAATTCGACCTACTCTTCGCAAAAAGACAGAGAAAGGAAGGGACTACAAGCTACGGAGAAATTTCCAGCAACTCATCACCGCGGGCCCCAAGAACCACCAAAAAGAACGCCTTAGAAAAACTTATCGTCTGGGGCTCACTTCTACCACACCACCCATCCACACAAAAGGGGGGGTGCTCACAGCCACTAAAGGGCATCAGGACCGAACTTGCTTATAGGGAAAGTCGAGACACGGACGGAACGATGAGCAGAGAGGGGGAGTAGGGGGGGGGGCCAGAATCCGAACTAGGGGATGCGGACACCATCTTGCTTGGATTGACGATTCTAGCAAAAACCTATAACGCGGGGGAATTCACTTTATGCTTAGAACAGATCGGTCAAGTCGGCGGATTTTCCGAATGCCCACAAAAAAAAACCCCCCACAACAGGGAGAGGGGGCGCAAGACCTGTTCGAGAAAGGGAATCAGAAAGATCAAATTAAGTTAGTGAGAAAAACAAAATGGACTGGAAAAATTGACGGCGCGGTTGCGAATCGGAAGGGTGCTCATTTAGCTGCAGAATCGAATTCCGCCTCATATCGGCCGCTCAACGATCTTAAGGCACATGTTCGGCATGACAGTCTTGAGAGATCCTGCGCCCAACCTCTGTGATGAGGGGGGGAAACTCACTCGAGGCAGTCTCAAGACTTGAACCGGAAGTCAGCCGGAAAGTCGTATCCAGGGGCAGGTCTTCAAGAAAAGGGTCGATTGAAGAAGAAAGACTGGAGTGTCGAGGAAAGGCTGGTCTCAGGTGATGGTGGTAAAAGGATGAGAGGGAGACCACCACCACCACCAAAACCCCATCGCCTCACCAGCGTCAAAAAAAGGAGAAAGGACACGAGAGAGAGAATAAGAGAAGGGAAAGGGGTCACATTCGCCTAGTCCTCTCCAACTACCGTCTTATAGCACTCGATTAAGAATTCCCAAATTCGAAGATCGGGCTGAGCAGAAACGCACCCAGGGGAGAGAAGTTAAGATAGAAATGTAGAAAAGAAAATGTCCCTTCTATCTTGGAAAATTAGCTCGAAGACACCTGTCCCTATATTAAAAACGGCCTCGGTGCGTGGGGGCCAGATCCTTACGAGAAGGGCGGGGCGAGGTAGGAGAAAGGAAGAGAAGCAATTTCAAGTCCTACTACAAGACAAAGCTGCAATGAGGGCGCATTGCCTGTACTACGCCGAAATTTCTACAAAGACAAAGCGCTCGAAATCCGTCTCAAACTTGTGTACTGGACCTGCTCCTGTTATCTTGGGCCAGGTTCTACTACCGTGATAGGAAAGAGGGGTAGCCAAAGAGAGAAAGGGGGAGAAGACGGAAGCTGGGTCACTGACCTACCAAGAAGGAGAAGGTAGCAAGTACTATCTAGGCTGAGGGCGAGAGATGAGGGGCGTGTCCGTAAAAAGGCACGAAGGGGACTATAAACTTCTGGAGAAAAGACTGTCCTTGACCAAACCTTCGACCCGAGCACTCTCCTTTAGCTACGAGATCGATCGGGCAAGGGATCGCAGAGGGAAGGAGGTCAAAAAGGAACCAGGAGGTGGGCCTAAAAACTCACGCTTACGGGTACATCTAACAAGGGGGTAGGATAGGGTAAGTGGAACTCGGGGGTAGAGGACTTGGGAATTTTCTCTGGAAGTGGATGGCCTGAGAGGATCACAAAAAGGACGCCTTTGCTAGGAGGGTCAATCTGTTGAACTTCTACTAAAGAGGTTGGTCTAGCAGATGAGAGCCGATCGGAATGATACTATGACAAGAAAAGAAAATTAAGATAGCTTTCGTAAAAACGCCGTTCAAAGATAAGGCTCCCCCCAACTATATCTTAATCGTACACAAGGAAGCTAAGCGTCGACATAATACGCAAGCTAAATGCATGATGTGAAGGAAAAATCTTCGCGAACAAAAACAAGGGAAGGGAAGACGGGGGTGGGAAAAAAAATGAACCGGACGTTAAATCCAATATTACCTAGAAACAGTCAAAGCGGGCCCTTCAAGGTAAAGGGTAAAGCCTAGGAAAAAAAAGGGTAGCCTCGACGAGGTCAGTCGCAAAGCGCCAGCCCCAACCATCCATGATTCTTTCTGAAATAAGGGGGTACGACGAGCCGAAAAGGAGGCTTTTAGGAACTGTAGTTGAAGTGGAGAGGAAATAATTAAAGGACGTCTTGCACTGCGGGAAAATCCTCCGAACTCTCCTGGAGCGCCTGGTGTCAGAAGCCTCGCACGAGTAAAAACAAATCCAGAGATGAGGTGCCAAACGAATTAGAGGAACGAGTCCCGCGGAAGCGTTCAACGGGATTGGTCGCCGTGAAACAATAAAATTTAGGGGGTGAGCTACGGATAAAAAAACTTTGGCCTGGGAGGAAGGGATCCATCGAAAACCGAGGTCGCCGCCGAAAGTGAGAGAATCGCACGGGGAGAAGCAGAGTACATAACTGGAAACTTGGTCCTCTCGGAGGGATGGGGTACGGGGAAGCCGCAGGAAGAGACCTTTTCTCCGTCCCCGACACTAAGGAAACAAAACATGTATCCAGGCCGTTAAAAGTCTGCGCCTCCGAACCTCAGAACAAAAAAAAAAACGGGCATTCCTGCCCAAAAATCAAGCATCATCTAATGAAGGGGGTAACTAGTAGGAATACCAAGGACAAATACGATGGTTTCTATTGCAGGGAACTCTATCTAAGGTCATGGCCGGATCGGGGAAAGGGAGACTGAAAATAAATTGAGGAAGGATCTTCAAGAGTAACTTCTCCATTGCGGAAGGTGTGGAAAACAGGATGGAAATGACCGAACGTGAAGGGGGGGGAAATCGCCGCAGGAACTGCTAACCATCTAATCGGGTCAGGATGCTTAAAGGGAAAAGCCACGAGGGTGTGGGTTAAAAATTCTGTGCAGACAGTCCGATAAGGTCAGCTGAGGTGTTGTACAGGGCTCGCTACAGGAAAGAAGGACCGGAGGGAAGGTCAAATTTCCTGGCGAGGAGAAAGATGGACCTCAAGGGGCATTGCAACGGCTGTAATCCTGGGAACAATAAAGCACATCCAAGGGGGGAAAGTCAGGAGAGAACTCCTGCAAACAAAAAATGGGGAGACCCCAGGAGCTCCTGTGACCAACCGCACGGTTTTTCCACTCTTTATCTCCTTTCGATCGAAGCTTCGCGAAAGCCTTGTAGGAGATGGTCACAACCCCCGAACAGGGAGTACCCGGGCTTTATGTAAAGAGCGATGGCCTGGCAGCGGGGAAGGATAGGGGAAAAAAAAGCCCTAGCGGCCCCGGGCGGGCCTATTCCGGGATAGCTTTCGGCTGGATCAGTGGGCGCAAGACCTTGGCGGGCCAGATGGCCCGCGGGGGGACGGGAGAGGACGCCGACGGACCGGTGCCAAGGCAAGCCTGAGAATGAAAGTAACGACCAAAACACTGTGGGTACAGTCGGTCATTGAAAAAGTCCGGAAAAAGGGGAAAAAGATAGGGGGAAAGGGAAAAGAGAGGTACTCGGTGACGCAAGGCGCCACCTGGAGAAATGGTCCGAACCTGGATCGCAAAGGGCACTAGACAAGAGAGTGGTCAGATCTAGACAACAAACAACGGAGGGTTCACCTATATCCCAACTGGTGGGACGAAGCATAAGAGGGACAAGGCGGAACAGTCAAAAGGGAGTCGAGGCAAGGTGGGCGAAAAGAAGTGAACCGCAGTCGCCGAAACGATCGCCTTTTCGGTTCATGGTGGAAGGAAGAACCGGGGGGGAGGGGGAGACGAGGAGGACGGTCGCGAACTGGGGAATCAAGGGTATGACGCGTGTACCAATCTGGAGGATTCACGCATCTGGCATGAATCGCATTGACCGGGAAAGATACCTAAGGGATAAAGAACACCGAATCTGCCCGGGTAAGGTGTTCCTCGGAGTGGGCTTTTTTTGGACCGCAAAAAAAATATAAACCCTTTCTCTTTAAATCACGCCGAACTGTATGTTATGAGGTTGAAAAGGAGAAGTCCTAAAAGGAGGGATGAGGCACGATAACTCAGCGGAGAAAATGAGAGAGAGGATTGAAAAGGCAAACGACGTAACATTAGGCACTTTTTTCAATGGTTTGCAGCCGAGTTATGTGGAGAAAATTGATTTGGAAGAAATTTGCTGCCCATTACTGTTTGAGTTACGGATGTCACTTCTCTTTTCCTTCCCTAATTGGTTATGAACTAGCATGAAAAAAAGGGAACCTTTACCAGGGGGATGACGGGAGAGATTGAGGAAGGCGCGCCCACACATGGGGCCAGTTATACTCTATATCACTCTAAGGGGGCACGTTTCGAACCCAACAAAGGGGGAGTTAGGAAGAAAAACAAAAATAAATCTCACCTTTTCTCTTAAGCTTCGCGGTCACGGCACTTTACGGGAGTCGGAAATGGGTCGAAAGGGAAATCCAAGGTCTAAACAGGAGAGCAGTCCATCATTTTCAGTTCGCCCTCGGCACGCCATGACTTCGGAATATCGAGAGGAGGGAAGCAGAAGAAACAAAGCGGAGTGGATAGGCCTGCAAAGATTTCACGCAGAAGGAATTAGTCAGGGGGGGGAGAGGCGGAGAAAAGTGACGCGCTTGAGGAGGGCGGCACGCAAAAAGAACCTTTATTAATGTCACGGCCGTTTGCATCACGTATTTGACTAACCGGTCTGGAAAAACGAGAAACATGGGAGGGGCCTTCGGAGGCCAAAAAAAAAAAAAAAAAAGAATCTGCTCCAGAAACCCCAAAGCGCCGGCAATAAGATTACACCGGTGAGTGGCTTAAGAATGGGAGGAAAACGAAGGAAGAGGAAGATCTGGAGAGACACCCAGCCGTCCCTCAGCGCCAGGCTTGAAAAAATCAAACCGTAATAAGCTCCTAATTAAAGGTCTTGCCACACCGCGGAATCTAGCGGAAAGAGGAAGAGCGGGAGAAGGATCCCGCGGAAAAGGCGCGATGGATGGAGTTTATGAAGAGGGGGCGCTGAACCACGCGCAGTTTCTCTTGATCGCGAGGAACCAACCCACATCGGACCAACAAACAAAAAAAGCTCTATGCTCTCGGGAAGGCGAGTATTCTTCTGCACTCGAAAAAAAACTTATCCCTTTACACAGACCGGTCGATGTCGGCAGGAAATCTCAGGAAGGGGGGAAGGGGAGGGGTGGTCGCTGGAGCTGGGAAGGCAACTACGGTCACGCTGAAAAAAAGGGGTGTTGAACGGAGCTTTGGGGAGGCGTAAGGGGGAAACAGTGAAACTGCACAGACGGGGGGGAGGTAGTTGAGAACTGGGGGGCAAGCTGAAGGGGGCGGGATCAAAAGCTTCTTCAAGGGTTTGCCGTAGGAAAATCAGGACGCCGTTCGGGTGAAGCCGCGGGGGGGCTGGCTGCGACGGAGGCAGATTCATCTCTTCTAGTAGGAGCTGGCGTTGGGGGGGGAGGGGAAATGGAATATGAAAAAAGGCTTAAAGAACGATGATTGAAACCTCGGTAGTCGACGGGGGATCCGAGCGAACAGAAGAGACAATCCCCAGGCGAATGCTCAAGAATGAAACATAAGACTCAAATACCTAAGATAAGAAGAAAGATTCACTTTCAGGACCAATACTCTCTCACAAGAAGTCATCCTATAAGCTTTCTCTTTACAGGAGTCCGAGGACCGGGGGAGTGTCAGACGGTGAAAGAGAAGGTTCCATCGTGCCCGAAAAAATGGTCCACGCTCTGAAAAGGCCAGAAGAGCGATTTGTAGAGGGTGGTGGGAGTAGGCCGAGAAACAGCAGTATCTGCACCTCTGAATTATTCCGGCAAAAACCAACGAGCGTTGAGGTAGGGAAAAAGGGTAGGGAAAAAGACCTTCTCAGTCTCGGTCGTGGGGGGAAGAAGGGAGGTAGGAATTCTCCAGTGTCAAGGTTTTCTAATTTAAGTCGCACGGCAGGTCACGAACGCTGAAAAGGAAAGGAAGTCAAATTCGGGAGAGAGATCGAGCGTCCGTCTCAGGTTTGAGTCAGAAGACGTGGGGAGCCTCCCAGAGGAAATGAAAGGTCACTTTGCAGGAGTGGATCTTGGTCGGCAGTCGGAGTCTTCCTAGAGAGCGAGGGGGGGAAAAAGAAATAGAAAGGGGATAAAGCGTGGTACAGTGGGAATAACAGTTCAGGTCAGAGCAAGTGAAAGAGGGAAGGCAATTCTCGAGCGCCCAGTCGATCTCAGGGGCTTGTCGGAACAGAGGATAAAGAGGAGAGAAGGGAGTAAGGGGGAGGACGAAGAAATGCATTTCAATGGGGGAAGGGGGGAACTTGTCCGAATCTCAACCCACCAACGGAATAATGAAAATAAAGGAAGGATAAGGGCTCCGAAAAAAAAGAGAAGGGACCGACGGGTCACTGGAGAAGCACGGACCGCCATGGCGCGACAGGTTAGAATCCACTTACTGAAAAAACCGCCCCTTTAGATCGATCAGATGCCTTCAAATGCGCTGGTGTTCAAGAGGAGGGAGGTTTTAAAGGTTCAACCGCTTCGGTACGTTTTAAGGGAAGGCGACGATGAGAATCCAGGATTACCTACAAAAATAGTCAATCAAATGGATAGGCGAGGAATTTACAGGAGAGGGAGGGAGGACCCGAACATAAGATACAAAGAATTAACTGACCCCAGAAAAACAACTAAAAAAAGGTTAACTGTCCCTTGATTCTGGTCCTGTCTGCCTCAATACCTGCCGATTCTGACCCGGGGTTCAAAACCGCTCGCCATGCGAAGGTCCTTTGGCAAGAAAGACCTTAATACCCCGGAAGAAAGGAAAGCAACAAAGCACTAAGACATTCAATAGTGTCATCTCGGGATCGGGCTCGTTACGAGAACCTAGGGTGTCTCATGCCTTCTTTAGATTAACAAAACCAAGACCGTAGGTAGAGGGGAAAAAACCGAGGAAGACACGGCTTTTCATGATCAGCGGGGAGGGAGGGGAATTTCCATTTAAGATTTGAACGGTCTGATGAATGGACCCCAAACTCAGAGAAGAGGAAGAGGAAAATAAGGAGGACAAGGGGGATATTCGAACTCATTGCAGCTTTGGAAGAGTGAGTGGGCTTTCATCTACCCTTGAAATGGGACTCGATGGAGCGCTGGGGGGGAAAAAGGCGACGTGGAAGCCTGCTGGGGGGCTGCTCTCTACTATTTATAAGACAAGCGTACTACGAGGGAGAGAGGACTGAAGGTGAGAGAAGGGGAATCTCCACAAAAAAACTAACGTCCATGAAATAGCACGAAGGAGCTGAATCTTCAGAACGGAGGATAAGACAAATTCTACCACAGAAATAGGTCGGTGAATACTGGTGAAAAGAGTGAGAAAACAAGGACCGGGGGGGGGGGGCGGTTGTCACAAAAGTCCAGCTTGCATCTCAGGAAAAATGCAATGCCTAAATTGGACACAACTTGAAGGAACCGGGGAAATCCTAGTTTCAAACCAGGGGGGGTCGCCCGGCTGAAACTTCCAGACATCATACCCCAATCCAGAGGGGGAAGTTTGCCTAGGACTGCCAGAAGCCGCGCTGGTAAGGGAAGGGAGGGGATCTGACTGAAGGAAACTCATCAGATCTAGGACTCTGTCCTCGATCACAGAGTCTGCAAAGTATTGCACTTAATCGAAAAAAAGGGAGAGGGTTGAGCTCGGATAGTGCAATCCAAGAAGGCAGGTTAAACTCCGCATGAGCCTTTGGAATACAGAAAAAATAGTTGATAACTGAATCTTGGCAGGGGAGGGGGGCTGTCTGGGATCTCAGCCGAGAAACTCGTTTAGGAAACGTGAGAAGAAAAATACAAAGGTGGGAAGCCGCCTTGGGAGTCTCCGGCTAAGTGGGAAACTGGCGGACTTGGCAAACGGGGAGATTTGATACTTATGAGAAGGGAGGGCGTTCACCACGAAGGGCGGAAAATAGAAAGAGAAAGAGGCAGCAGTGACAAAAAAAAAACATGGTTCTCTTCACGGGCCTACCTCAAGAAAATAGACTCCGACCAACCATCATCAGGGAATGGCGAACCGATGATAATGCAGAAGAAGAAGCTTGTAGTCGCCGGGCGTAGGATAAAATAATGAAGGAACTTATCGGTGCGGTATTACTATCGATTGGCTGACGCTGCGAGAAGGAAAGCGTTGAAGGCGAACTGGCTCGGAAACTCCGGACACTGGAATTGGACAAATCAGGCCGACCAGAAAAAATGGGGAAGGCTCTGGGGGAGATGGATTGAAAATCCAGAGTTTGGTTCTAAGGGGGGTTATCAGACTTTCGAAAGAGAGAAAAAGAGGGGAGGTAAAGGAAAGAGCTGGGGGAGCGCTTCAAAAGCATCGATCCGAACAAGTAAAG
>Ga0179591_1286761_pt1 | contig 15056 bp, 17 predicted proteins | sample CZOMad2_1_08_16f_FD_182891 | JGI IMG/M metagenome (GOLD analysis project Ga0179591, IMG submission 182891) | Vadose zone soil fungal communities from Angelo Coast Range Reserve, California, USA - CZOMad2_1_08_16fungal (PacBio error correction) | ecosystem: Environmental > Terrestrial > Soil >...
GGGCCGAAGCCGGTCCGGGAGCCCCCCAAAACGCCCGATGGAGATTAGGAGGAAGAAGGTGAAGAGAGAAGCTTGGGATCGCATAACTGGGTTTGCCCGGGTGGGAATCTTTGCTGACGTCTTAAATGACGGCCAGGTTGTCACGGGGGGGGCACTTGTCTTTGGAAGGCCGGGCGTCAAAGCCAAGTTTGTGGTCCCTGGTCTGACGAAGTCCGGGGGGGGCGAAATGGACGGGAAGAGGGTGTCCGTCCTGGAGATAAAAGGGGAGACCCGCGCAGCGTTACGCGGGTTTTAGACCGCCGAATAAAAAGGTTTGGGGGGGGGGGAAAACAGGAGGGAAAGTAGAAAAAGGACTCCCAGCAGGTCAAAGACGGTAGTGCAAAGTACCTTCGTATGCGGGCAGTCCGCAAAAGGGGTAGTCGGGGGGGGGGGAAAATCGTAAAAACAAAAAAAAACGAGGGAGGGGAAGCTGTCCCCTTTCGCGTAAGAAAAGGTGAAGTGTTAGACCCAGCGGAACCAGGGAGTGGCAGGAGCTGGGATCCAAAAAAGAAAAGGGTTAGGCTCCGTATAAGTACCGAGGTGGGACCTAGCGCGGGAGTTCCGGCAGGGGACGTGAGCCATCGAAGGAAGAGTCCGTAGGGGAGCTACAACAAAAGGGTATGTAACCGGGGCCGCGGGCAAGGTAGCCAGAAAAAAAATGCGCCGGCCCCAAAGACCCCCCGAGACGGATGCAGTCGGGGGTAGGATCAATAAAATCTCAGTGCCCCAAACGGAGTCCCTAATGAAATTCCGTCAACTCACCTGGGGGGGTTCTCGTGCCGATGGTACTTTAGTCAGCAAAACTCTCCTGCAGGGAGGACATTAGCTTTCCAAATGGGAACTACTGACAGACTCCCTCTTCAGAAAAATGGCGGGAGAGCGGTTGAAAGCGTGGTAACCATCAACTGCGTACCGAGGTCGAGGGGGGACACCCGGGGGGGGGGCAGTTTAAAAAGTCGGGGCGGTATCACGTTGAGGGTGCAGGGGGAGAATTGGTTGCCCTACGGTTGTGTCTAAGGTTCAGTTCGGCGGAGGAAACGAAAGATTGTCTGCGGTGTTTCTCAAAAGAAAAACGGGTAGGGTGGTATTGGTGCAGGGGTGGGAAAGGACCATGGTTAAAAGCTTGCAGGGTACTGCCAAACGAAAAGGTTGCTCAGACGAAAAGGGGGGCCCGCGCATAACGGCGAAGAGGGGGAAATTGGCCAGGAAAAAAAAAAGCTGGGACGATCCAAGGGGGAAGGTCTGCGTACCAGCGGCAAAACAAGGTGCAAAACTGGCCCAGTTGAAGGGGGGTGGCAGCAAGGGGTCAACAGGCTGGGAAAGTGTTGGTACGTGACAGGGCCGTTAACCCGGAGCCGAAAGGCAAAAAGCCGGGACCCGGACAAGCGCCGACTGACAGAAGACCTGGGACCGCCGCCCCCCCGGGCCCCTGGGGACCAAAACCGTATGTAAGCCGCGATCTGGGAAAACAGCGGGTGGGAAATTGCCAAGATTGGTCACCTGGAAAGAAGAAACGTCGGGGGAGGTGACCGCCTAGGGCGGGAGCAAAGGGGGGTCAGGGGAACAACCTCGGCCGTGGTGAAATCCCTTGCCCGGTTCAAAAGGCCGGTAGCCCGCGACGTCTCAAAAACCGCGCGGGGTCCAAGAGCGGGCCGAAGGGGTGGTTGCGGAAGTCAACCAAAGACGGTACGTCACCAAGGCCGCATGGAAGGGGACCAAGGGAAACAAGACCTGCCCCGTCTGTTGAATCCGATGAGCACAGTATGTACCTTTTTGAGGTATGCGGGGCAAGTGGACCGGTGGATCAGGGGGGAAGCCCAAATGGGTAACGCCAGCGCGATCTAGAAGAAAGGGATGAAAGGGAGGGAGGGGGCGGCGGTGTCGTCTCCTGGGAACGGGGAGGTAGAAAGACACGAAGAAGGGTTGGGGGTGGGGAAAGGGAAGAGGTGCGGAAACCAGCAAACGCCAGGAACGAGCTCGCGAAAGCGGGAAGGAACCGCAACCAAGAGAAAAAAGTCTACCAGGGACTAAGAGTCCCTTCACCACGTTGCGAAAAGAGGTGTCCACCAACAAAAAAGGGAAAGGTTGACAAGGTTGAAAGACTACACAAAAAGAAAAACGGGAACCAAGTTCGAATACCCAGAGAAGGAAACTGTTAAGAAGCGTGGCTCGTAACCTTTAGGATAGAAAAAGGAAAGGCAGCTCCCGCCCAGGAGTATGGGGGGGTGCCACCTGTCAAGATGGCGGCGGGAGGGGGGGGAGTGGGGGGACAAAACCGGTGGCTTATTGGGGTTGATGAAAGAAGGCCTGAATAACATTGACCTTCCGCTAAAAAAAAGCCCTTTGAAGGGAGCGTCCATTTCATACAGGAGGGGAACCAAAAAGGTAACTACCCGAGTCCGACCGCACGGTACCTTCGCCAAGGGTATGAGCCAAATGCAAAGGGAAGGACCCTTCGGTTCCGAGAAAGGACAACACACGGGATCCGATGCTGATTTTGTTCGACCCAGAGGAAAAGGGAGGCTGACAGCTAACCATTCAAAAAAACTGGAACACGGGTGGTGTGAAACTGGGGGGGGGCGAAATCGGGGGCCTAAACTAGTGAGAAAGGGTCTCGGGGTAGTCATAATGAAATGCAGAAGCCAGGGGTGTTCAGTAAAATGCCGCCAGCGTCCCAGGCAGGCGAAGAGGACCAGATTACACCGGTCGCCACTCTGGCTGTGGGATCAACGGGTGAAACCTCCGTAGGGAATCTCAGAACGCGATCCTGCTCCACGTCTCTACTAGGGGGGAGAGCGAAGGTCAAGTGGGTGGGTGAAAAGAAAACTGGGGAAAAATTATGCTGGAACGGGCTGAGCCATCCCCAGAAGGGTCTTTGCAAAAAGATCCCGCTAGTCAGTCCGAAAAGGGTCCATAATTATAGCAAGAAATCAAAAAGGGAATTGGTCGTGGCTAAACTCAAAAATCCGTACACCGGAAAAAAAGATGCCCGCTATTAAAGCGATCGGCGACAGAAGTTCACACGAAAGGGGAGCGCAGAGGAACAGGAATTGGCTTGACACAAAACCGTTTTGAGGACCATAGAGCTTTTCACAAGGATCAAAAACCACAAACAAAAGGTCACCGTTAATGGAAGTCAGGGGGAAAGGGTTGGGACTGGTGCCAGGGCAGAAGGGAATCACAAACATGACCGTTCGACGGTCAAAAAAAAAACGGGGTCCTTTGTGCTTGTAATACAAAAAATGAAGCACGGCGGAAAAAAAATGTTGGAAACGTGGACGGTAGGGTAAAACCTGATCCGTGATACCGCAAAACAGGGCAGCATGGAATGGGCGGAAGCCAACGCCTTCAACAAGGGGTGCACAAGCGGGTCCGCTTCACAGCCTTTTCAGAGGTGGTCTAACGGAAATTGCAATGGGGAGGTAATGGGCAGGAGTCAAAGTCCTGAACACGGGCCAAAAAAAGGAACAAAACCAGTTGACTGGGGGGGTTAGCCTAGCGGGAAGACAAGGGGGGGGGGGAGACAGGTCGTGGGGGGGAGCGCGCCCATAAAAAGACGTGGCGTTTGTGACCGGCCGGATTTGGCGAACAAAAAGGAAAAAGTTCCAAGCTAAAGTCGCGGGGGCGAAAGGGAAAATAAAGGGTCAAAGAGGAAAAAGACGCACCAAGAAAATGGGGGGTGGTGGGAAAAAAAGCGTAAGACGTAAACGGGAGCCCGAAAAGGACTTGCAGACTAACGAACACCCCGGAAAGGTCAAGCGCCAGATCATGGGCCTCCGGAGTCCATCCAACAGGAGGGACCGGGACATGGGGTTTACGAGGAGGGGAAAGGCTCGGGGGGTTTAGGGTTCTGAAAGTAAAAAAACCTGGCGTCCCAGCGGAAGAAATTTACAACTTTGGGCGGGACAGGGACATGGAAAATGACCAGTGCTTTATTGACAGTTGGAGGTTAGAATCCAGAGACAAAAAAATGAAAAAGATAAGGAAATTTTCTACGGGGGGGGGGTTTTGAACAGACATTCTTGACCATGCGGTTGGGGGCTTCATCAATCTTGCAGTACTTCTGACGGTAAAGATGCAAATCCGAACGAAGCGTGGGCACGGGTCTTTTCATTAAAGGGGGTTGGTACGGAAAAAAAAAAAAAAAAAAGGACGTTGTCCAACTCTTAGCGGTGAGGCGGGAATGGCAAAGCAAAAAATGGGGGTGCCACTACCGTCGGGGGGGGCGGAACGTATGGTGGGGGAGGGGCAAACTCTCCCTTTGCGTATTGGGGGCGAATCAGGGGGAAATTTGGGTCACACCGTCTCTGCGCTAAGGAAAAGGTACTCAGCCAAGGCCGGGCCATGTAGAAACTCGCGAAATCCTGGTTTTCTAACGGAGGGGGAAAGAAAGGGAAGCTGGAATTGAAACTTGGGTTTAACCTTTTTCCCATCAGACAACAATAAAAAAAAAAAAAAAAAAAAAAAACAAAAAAAACAAAAAAAACACAAAAAACCAACACGCAAGGGTCGTAAAGACAATTTCACACACGTCCACAGGGCAGCCTATCTTCAAGGCCATAGGCACAGGGGGGGGTAGGGATGTATGTGGTTTTCGGGGGGGTGAAAAAAAGAAGAACCGGGGGGAAAAAAAAGGGGAAATTGAAATTTGTGGGAAGCAAGGATCGAGCTTTACTGAGAAAAAGTAAAAGGGCTTCTCAAAAAAAACCAGGTTCTGGCAGAGAACTGGGGTTGGTGGAAGGGAAAAATTACGGGTGGGGGGGGTTTCAAGTCACAATTCTCGGGGGGGTGTTCGTGGTCGTAGTCAACGTATACGTTATCTTGGGTAAACTGCGCGTTTTGAAAATCGGGGGGGGGCCAGGAGAAGGCGCACTACTGATGGGGCTGGCAAAAAGTTGACAAGGGGGATGGGGGCACGAGGCCGTTTTTGCTGGGTGCAGGGCCATCCTTTGGATGATTTCAAAAAAGAACAAACCGGTCACGGTGGTTTGTAGCCGATGGGGTTCCTCCCGTGCCAGGCACCGTTGGGGGTGGGTCTTCCGCAAATAGCGAACGACGGGCTGGGACTACACGTCAGGGGTATTGTCGGAGTCCGGCAACAGGTGACGGGACGTCCACCCGGGGTAAGGGCGGGTTATATCTTGAATCACACAACCGAATGGGGAAGGGGGGCGGGCCGGGAAAAGGGGGAGGAATGAACGATTTTAGATGGTCGAATTGCGCAAGGGTGGCTGCCGCCCAAAAAAAGGGTGGGCGGGCGCGGGGGGGCTACCTGCGCAACCCGTCCGAAAGGACAGGTTGGGGGATCCACGGATGTAGACGGGTGCCGGGGGGCCTTCAACAGGTAGGTTTCTTCCCAATCGGGATAAACCGAGAGGAATTTGCATCAAGTTGGGGGAGGGGGGTGCCTTACCAAGGGGGGATGCAAAAAGAGAGGAAAAAACAACACGGAAAAGATGGGAGATAGGGAAAGGCAACTTTCAAAATAAGCTGCCTTGGTGCCTCCAACGGGGAGGGGGGGGGGGAAAAATAATCGACGTCAAACTGACCCAAAAAGGCCTAAAAAGGAAAAATATACATCCCGTGGAACCACAGACAAAAAAAAGAAGAGTGAGTATCTACTTAGATCGAGGGGGGGGAGCTTCCAGACAAAAGCGCCGAATTAAATGAGAACATTGAACATAAAAATCGACCAAATACACAAAAGGGGGTACGCCCGGGGAGAGCCTTCGCGACGCCTCCGGTTAGTGTGAGAACAAAGGGCCACACCATATAAGGGCGCCGTCCCCGCCAAAGGCTGTGCCGAACGGCCATGGCAGGACTAAGGAACCTTTGACTGAAACGCCAGCCTGAATACCCAGGAAGTAAAAAAAGGAAAAAAGAAAAAACAACTGGCACATAAATCAGCGCAGGGAGACAAAGTATAATCAAACGGCTTACCAACGAAAACCGGACAGGGCCATTCCAGGAAAATTAAAGACATGGCAAACGACCGCAAACTCGGAAAAAAAAGTCGGGTTTCAATGTCGGGGCAGGGCCAAAGAATTAGGGGGGCGCCTAAAAAGAAAAAGCAACGAATCTTGAAAGCAGTATGAGGGACGGCGATAATAATCGACCTACTAAAAAACGACACAAGGAAACAACATCTCAGCACGCAATAAAAAATGCGAAAAGGGGAGCAGCCTGGACGCAACACAGTCGACCTCGGGAAAAGGTCGTAAAAAACATGCAAGGAAAGACCAAATCTGGAAAAAAGGCAACACCGAAGACCGACTCAACGGTCATGAAACGTAATGGTCCTAAAGGAAGGCAGGGGGCTGGGGGTACAACCCAACAGCGAAGACGAAAAAAATCACAGAAAAAAGGAACGTGACAAGCGCACAGAACCAATTGCCAAGGGGGAAAGCACGCGTGGAAAAATGACCCGGGGTTGGCCCAAAAGGGGAAAAAAAGCCATCGACGGACGGCGACAAGTTAGAAAAATGACGGCTACATAAATTAACAGGAGAACAGCTTTGTCGGGAGCTTTGGAACCCAATGGCCACAAGAAACAGGACGCAAGAATTCCGCTAGAGGACCCTATAACAGTTGGGGGAGGGTCCAAGGAAGGTGGGGGAAACCACAACGAAAAATCGGATTGCAGGCATTACGAACCATTGAGGTGACTGCAATTTAGCTCGGGAAAGCTAAGGAGGCACAACTGCCCAAAGGAACCGAAACCTGCGCCACAGCAAGACTTTGCCTGCTGTACCTCGGGCTGCAAGTACAATTTCACCTGGAGGGCGGGGAAAGGCCGCTGTATCCAGAAAAAGGTTCAATGGGAAGAGGGCATCCAATTCCTGCAAGAACCAAAAAGGATGACACCCCGGAAAAAGAAAAGGGCCCTCCATCAAAAAAGCAAAAACGCAATGGGCGCCTGGACGGAAGGAGTCCCTTCCGCAATGTGGGCGGGTCAGGCTTCAATGCAAGGGCTACCCGAGGTACTAGAGAAAAGACGATGCCAACAAAAACCGGAAAAATGTGCGGCTATGGCCATGGGGGAAGAAAAGGAGACCAAGGGGGGAAACACTTGTCAGGTACTTGGACGCTGGAACAACCAGGAAACAAACAGGGCGATCGGGCGCCTTCTACTGAAAACAAAAAAAGGGGAAGAAAAGTTGTTTTCAAGTAAGACCGCTTGACGCCTTCGAGTTGTAACTCAAGGACAGGAATTATGAACAGGAAAATTTTAAAGGGTTGAATTTAACAACTCCTTTTGGGAAACTCACCGCTACAAGAAGCCAAAGCAGATGAAGAAGGAAAGAGGGGGGGGGGAAAAAAAAGGGTGGCGGGCGCCAAGAAGGGCATTTGCCCAACGGGGGAGACCGCTCGGTCAAGGATTACAAAAAAACAATGTCATGCCACAACGCAGGGGAAGGGGAAAAAAGGCACGGCAAAGGATCGCTTGGGGGGGGAGCGCCTCTGGGTAATAGGGGGATTGGAAAACGGTGAAATTCGGTGAAAAAACTTTTCTTCAACGACATGCGGGTGATGAAGGTCAATCATTAACGCCGATGAACCCCCTATGTACGAATGGAAAAATCATACTTAAGTCGCACAAATCCGCGTAGGCCTGTTTGAGTTGCATCAAAGATAGGGGGACGCACTTTGAAAAAAAAGCAAGGGGGGTCGGGGAGCTATAAACTGTGTCCATGGCGCAAAACAAGGCTGTAACCGGAGGAGAAATAGCGGCAAACCGCCCGAGCCTGCTGAAGGACCGGCGGTGAGCAAGGCCACTCGCCCAATGCGCTGGTCCCAACTGAGAGGGGATCGAAAAAAAAACAAAATAATGAATCCCTGCAGTGGTGGGGTTCGGGGGGGGATTCTAAGCCGCAATTGAAGACGAACCCGCAAGGACCAAGGTGCCATTGTTTAACATCGGACTCTTGAGTGCATCCGCGGGAGACTCCCAGACAAAAGGGAGCTCAAGAAACAAACGGAAAGAAAGGGTCAGGCAGGGATACTGAGCCACCGGCACGTGGGGGGACAAGACGATCATTGTCGCAAAAAGGAAGACCGACCTAATCGGCGCACGCAGCGGCAAAGCTCTGGGGTTGGAAGAACGCGGTCCAACTCAAGTGGCACAGTTCGTACACGGCGTTGTCGGGAACGCACTTGATGACGGTCGCCGGACGACTCGGGGGAGGACGGACAAGTACTTCCTCTAAGCCAACGGAAACGGGGGGGCGAACCCTAGCGGTACCTCGTGGGATTGCATAGGCGGGGGTCTCTGATCAACCCCGAAAAAAGGGAACCAAGCCGCAGGGATCCCCAAAGGAAGGGCCGTTTCTTTCTCTCATGTCCGGGGTCTGCCGCCATGAAGTATCGGGGAACTCGTATAACCCTGATTGAGAGGGGAGCGGGCGGAGACTGTCTTAACCGCCCGCTTGCTGGCTGGGAGACTATCCGTGGCGAAGGAAAGGACCTCGACACGCACAAAGGGCCGGACCCCTTGGTACACTCCACGTGGGAACGCTCGAAACAGAGGGGAGGGGGACGGGGGGCGCTCAAAAAAGGAAAACTCTCTAATCGGAAGGATCGTCTCAAAAAAACAGAACACCAACTTCCCAACAGTGGGTTCATCGTGGGGGATCCTCAAAGCTCCCCCGGGGGGAAAAATCCGAAAAAAAAAGGAGACAAAACCCCCTGAGGACCTCACTGAAACTGTATCCGCTACGCGCTTCGGTTAAAAAGGCCAGGGAACGTCGTTCTCAAAAAACCAGCCCCAATTGGGACCTGTGGGGAAAAGGGAAAAGGATGACAGAACCGAGCCGGAATGCCTTGCATTGGCCGGGGCACGAGGGGCCCAGGAGTGTGCAAAACCTCGGACCTGCAGAAAACTCGCCAGGGCAAGCGGCCAGGGGGGGCCCCGAACCGACAAGCCCCGGAATGACGCAACCCGTCAAGAGAAAAACACGGGCCAGTTAACCTAAAGAAGAAAAAAAAAAAAAACCAACGGGGGGACTACCCAACTCGGCGTGACAACACAGAAAGGCTACCGCGGCAAAAAAAGACAGACTGAGGCAATTAGTGCGTCCCGACTTTGGCAGTGGGAGACTACACGCGCGGCTTAAATGAACCCGGGAACAAAAGCCATCTAGGAAAGGGGCACGGAGAGCGCAATTTGGAGGGGGGGGGGAAAATAACTGCCGTCAGGGGGGCCGCCGCCCACGAAACGTCAGTGGTATTCTTACTAAAGAAGAACAAACCAAATTGGATCACAGGACTGGAAACAGTAGACAGGAGAATTTTACACGACCACTGTCAAGGAAAACCTTTGGGCCTTGTTTAACAGGGAGAAAAGACTCCTGCAGGGGCATAGGGGGGGAACTGACCCGGAAGGTCGAAAGACTGCGCTTTCCAAATTCCGTGCTTAAGGAATGCGGTCATATGAGGCGTCAACATGTGGGGAGGGGCGAACCGGTAAAGGGAAAGTCGGCGACTAAACTTCAAACGGGTCCGGGGGGGGGTCAAAAAAACGCCGAAATATGAAACTGAAAAGTTGCGCTGGAAAGAAGCGCACGTGAAAGCAAAAGAAGGGAAGCTTAATTGGGACGAACCAGACAAAAAGGCACAGGGAGAGAAAAAAGGGTGAAGGCTACGTCATGGAAAGCCGCAACGGACCAGGACAACCTTGACTGGGGGAGAAACTGATCAAGCACCGGAGCTACTGTGCTGAAGGAATGAGCGACAAACTACGACCAAAACCTCGACAAAAAAGGGCGTTAAAAAGGGCCCTGCAGGCGGCGCGAAATGATGCCGTTTCTGCGGTCTGAAAAAAGCCAGGGCCCATCATAAAGTCGGGCCCACGACGAGTTGGGAAAGCATAAAACAAGACCGCCTTAAGAAAAGACAAAGACCGAAAGTAACAAGAGGATGTCCCAAAAAACAAGAAGACTGGCGCGAAATAAAGAAACTCAGGCCAAGCAAAAAAAAAATCAGGAAAAAAACTACTCAAGGCCGACCCGGGGCAAACCTCTCCGCGAAAAGGGTGAAGGGGTTCCTCCCACGCCGCCACGAGGGGACTTTAAAAAAAAAAAATCCCGTAGGGGTCAGAAGGCCGGGTCAACAAAGCCGAGCACCGAATCTATGTGAGGGGGGGGTGGTCGCACCTCCAAAGGACAAGAAAAAAAAGGGGGGAGTCACACGAATCTGCGGGTAAGAAACAATTTGCCGGCCCTGCGCGGGGCCGAATCGCACTATGCGGACGGGTTAAAAGGACGAGAGGGAGAAGACCGCCAAGAAAAATCCGGCAGGAGAACCAACGGACTTCACCAAAAAGGAGTTGCAACGACTCCTTCGGACGAACCCGGCCGCGATCACAGCGGCCCAGCAGGGAAGCCTCTACCCACGATCAGGAAGGGGGAAAAGCAGAACCCAAAAAAAAAACCGTCAAAATCCACCAAAAATCAAGGGTCTGAGTCCAAAAAAGGTTATGAGGAAATATATAGAGAATGATCCTTGCGATCAAACGACCAGGGGGAGGTTCCCCGGTGGGACGAAATACTGTGAGGCAAGGTTCGTGGCCCCTCATAGCGGCAAAGCTGGGATGCGGGGAAAAAAAGGGGTCCTCGGCCCGGCCCATTCAACTGCGAATGGCGTCCAGCAACGTTGGGTTTTTGACCTGGGAGGACGAAGGAAGGCATCACCGATAAGTGAACGCCAGGGTTACAGGGGCCTCGACCCACGCGCCCTCGGGGTGGGGACCTCCCACTGAGCACCGCCGGGGGGGGTGTAGTGACGCCTGCGGTGAAAAAAAGAAAGCACAGACATTTCAGCCCGGGGAGTGATAAACCTCGATCTGCCGCTGCAGTGAAACCCTGGAAGGGGGGGGCGGGGTTGAAGGCACGGCCTGGAGAAAACCTGACTGAGAGGGGATCTTTGGGCCCCTGACTTAAGGAAGGGGTAAGGTGTTAAAAAAAAGACCGACGAGGAGAAGTTGGGAGTCAAAAAACCCTTTTATCCTCTTAGACAGCCGTAACGATTGGGAGACGGGGTGCGTAGTGGCGGAACTCGCGGGCTGGGGACTCCCTGAAGGTCCTTTCGGTGCTTACAAAAACGAGGAATGGGGGGCGTGGGGGGAGCAAAAAAATAACAACCGCCGCCGCGAGGGTCCCAGATCATCAGGTCGGCTGAAAGAACAGTTCGTGGGAACGATAAACAAGCCATGGTGTCTCAGGGGGAGTTAAGGCGTAGACATTTTCAACGAAAAAAAACCTTTGGTCGGCAAAAAAATCATTAATAGGAGCGTAACAGTCCCACACGGAAAAGGACCAGGCTCGGGGACGTGCCCAATGGGGGAGAAGAAACGCCCCCCCGCGCGACACCTTCAAGAGGGCCAACGGGTCAGCGTTAACGAATAACTTTCAAGGGAGGGAAGAGGTAAAGGCAAACTTGGGGGGGAGGTCAGGAACTCGCGACTTGATAAACTTTGGGGAATCCAGTCACCAGTATGGGAGGGACTGGTGCGAAGGGTTTGTTTGGTCGATAATGTAGGGCCCCAAACCCATGGTAGAACTCCCTTTGTGGGCCCTACTGGCCAGGGGGGGAGGGGAAGTATGGCAAAACATTTGATTCGAGGGGGGAGGAGAGATCATTACCCGAAAATTTTCTGAAGGAAAACTGTCGAGCGGTAGTGTACTTTCACGGGGCCAGGAGCAGCAAGCAGGGATCAAACATCTTCAAAATTATGGTCCAAAAGATCAGGTCGTCCTTTTCAAACGGGTACAAAAATTACCTTTGGAAAAATCGGTGGCTGGAGGTGTCAAAAAAAAGAAAATGATCAGAAAACTGGTCGTCCGCCCCCTGCAATCCTCGGGAACCAGGGAACGCAAAGACTTTCAACCAAAATTTCGAAGTGCCAGACCGTTGCCCCTGGGAACGTTCAGGTACTGGAGGAGGGATAGGGTTGGGAAGCGATATCATTCGACGAACAAAAGCGGTCTCTAACTGCCCGGTTCCAACGAGCTGGGGTACACGGAACCGAAGAAAATCGATCTCCTTTCGGTCCGCCGAGTTTGGGGAGGGAGCAACGCCATAAAGAGGGAAAACTGGAACTCTCCCAGGTACCTGGGGGGGAAAAACGGGGCGGGAAGGAATTGCGGTCCGTCCGCCTGAAACGCACAGGGGGCAAAAGCCCAAAAAGAAGTTTCTGGAGAAGGCAGATAAAACGTGTGGCCGACGGGCCGGCCAAACCAAAAAACATTTCCCTGCATGAACGCACGACATGGCTCTGTCTGGGGGAGGTCACCAGGATCCATAAACCTGATACTTCAGGATTGCATTCCTGTGATCAAAACCCAATGTATCAACGACTCGGCTGGGCGAAAGACGCGCTCTGCTAAAAGAAAAAAGAGCGCGTGAAAAGGGTGTTCTGTGGAAATGTGAAGTTTCCGAGCGGTGAGGGGGTCACGTAACCCGCTGGAGCATTGTGTGATGGAATTTGTGGGAAGGGGGGGGTGTGGGAGAAGAGAAAGGGAAATCCCCTCAAATGCCAGGAAATCTGACTAGAAATCCGAGGCACTGCCACGCGTCTTAGAAAAAAGCGTGGGCTAAAAATTTGGGAGAGTCCACACGCCCCCGTCGTGCGAGGGACAGGTAGTCAACTGCCACTCGGGAAACGCGGGAAACGGGTGGTACGACCTACAAAAAAAAAGCAGAAAGCCAGGGGGGGGGTGGTCAAAGGGGCCTGGAAAGGGGGAAAACGGACTAGAACAGCCGGGTGGGAAGCAGGGAGTTTAAAACGAATCGGGATACCGGGGCACTACAAAAGACCTTCCGGAAAGCAGAGGGGGGGCAATCTTTCCTGCGCACGGGGCCAAGCTCGAGGGCTGGGCACCTGGCGGAGGGGGTGGAGCAGAAAAGCACGCATTGCAGAAACGAGGTTAAATCTGGGGGACGTAAAGGAAAAAACCTGGGGGTGGGGAAATTAAAGGACCTGCGTGAAGCCCCGAACCAGCCTGGCCGGACAAATCTAGGGGGAAGCTCCAAGGTCAACCCAAGGGGCCGTTGTCGAATGGCCCTCCATCTTTACCCAAGTCTCAAACGACAACAAACCCCCAACGAAAAAACGGGAAAAATCAGGAGTATTTTCCGGGGGAAAGTTCGCGGGGCGGAGGCGGGCTATAAGATAAGGACCAGGACACCCCTGGACAGGGGGACCCAACTTGTTGGGAGAGAAGGGGGTGTTGCTCAAGTCTCAACACGTCCGGACCAGCTGCACTTGCTCTCTGAAATGGAAGTAGCAGTCAAGGTGGTACGGGAAGGGGGGGGAAGCTCCCTGGGGGACAATCAAAAAAAACAACCAGTGAAAAAAAATAATACGAGACCCGAACACAGTGGTCAGCCCAAGAAGATGGGCTGTTCGGGGGAACCAGGTCGGACTAAATGATCCATCCAGACCCTAAATGGAAACCCAGAGAGGACGAACAGTAAATCCTAATCGGGGCATGTCGAAAAAGGAGGAAAAAAATCATGTTCCCGAAAAAAGTTCGAAAAGGGGCTCGGGATGGCGTAACAAAAAAAGGAAGTCACCCTTTGCCCCTTCGGCAGTGAACTCCCCCTTTCAAGGTTTTCAAAAACGTAAAAAAAAGAAACAAAAGGGGAGTAGAGTCATCATACGAAAGTGAGCCAGGGGAAAATGCCAAGGAGGAACACTATCCATTCCAAAGACGGCAAGAAACAGCAAGCTCGGGGAAAAGCGCCGAAAACGAAGGTCCCGGAAAATGCAAAAGGGGGGGGACAACTTCATCTGGTGGGGGGAAAGGCAAGCATTAATCAAATAAGCAAGGAAAAAGAAAAGTGGCCGCACAGAAAAAGGTCCGTGAAAAGGGGCAGCCCGGGCGAAAAAAAAAAATGAAAGCAAACAAATCTATGAAATAAGGGGGGGGGGTTGGGAGTGTATTCTGGGGAAACCAACAAAGCAAATCTGCCGGGGGGGCCAATGTTCGGGGGGGATTGGGGAAAATCGGATTTACCAAAATCCGGCAAAGTAGAACGGGCGAAACTAGCCAAACGAGCAGGGGCAAAAAATCATGACTAGCTTTGGACCAAACGAAGGGTGAGAAATGCGGGGAAAAGGATGCCATGCAAAACCTAATGGAGAAAAGGTTAAAAATGGCAACTCCAAAAATGGAGGGAAGACCCACGCAGATTACAAAACCAGGGTGCCTTAAGGGGTAGCCGTCCACGGAGGAAACAAAACTGGGGGGGGCCTGGCGTGTGGAAAAGCGCTACAGAGTGGTGTTCTAACTAAGGGGGGGTTTTAAACCAGCGAAGGGGGGGAAAAAGTACCGTGGCCGCTGTGCGGCCAGGTGTAAAGAAAAAAATTGCAAGGCCCATAGACTGGTTTGGGGCCCCGCGGTTTCCAAACGTAAGGAAAAGCCCTAGGCACAAAATCAGAAAAAGGAGGGGACAAAAAACCCTGCCGCCCGTAGTCCAGCGCCCGGATGAAAAGCTTTTGGGTCACGGGGCGGGGACCCAGGAAGAGGGAAATTTAGAGGGGGGAGTCCAAAAAGGCGGAAAAAAAATTGTTTGAAATTGAAAGTTTTTGGGAGCGTGCTACAAAAACATCAAGGAAGGGCCCGGCGGGACTGAGGGGAATGGGGATTCCCAGCCCGAGTTAAAAGCAACAAAACGGGAAAGTCAAGGGCGTTGGTGGTGACCCAACCAGTTCTGAGTTGGTGGGTCGATCTTCAAGGGGGCCGACAAAGGGAGGATGCCACCTAAGTCCCGGAAACTGCGAAAGGGGGCCTTTACCCCCATGGGTGTTCGTTACACCGAAGCCCTGGGGGTGTACAAGAGTTAAAATAGTCCCAAAACCCTCTGAAAAAAGCCTGGGTGCCGAGCGGCAAAGGTAAAAGGAGGGGGAATGGGTAAGCCGCCATACCTGTGCGGAATACGCAAGAGACTTATTCGGTTGGAGCGCCTGCACGAAGTTCAAGCAAAAGAGGGGTACGCCGGGGGCAGGTCTTTAGGGG
>Ga0179591_1258711_pt1 | contig 15055 bp, 11 predicted proteins | sample CZOMad2_1_08_16f_FD_182891 | JGI IMG/M metagenome (GOLD analysis project Ga0179591, IMG submission 182891) | Vadose zone soil fungal communities from Angelo Coast Range Reserve, California, USA - CZOMad2_1_08_16fungal (PacBio error correction) | ecosystem: Environmental > Terrestrial > Soil >...
GAGCATCAGGCAAAGCGGGAGCGGATAAACGATGGTTTCGCCGGGAGCAAAGAAGTTAATCCCGTGAACGCCAGCGGAGAAGCGCTGCTTAAAAATGGTGCAAAGCAGCCAGACGGGAGAACGGGGACGGGGTTGACTGGCAAAAGACGAAGGACGACGAAACGCAGGCCGGCCGGGCAAGTGCCAGGAAACTTGAAAATCGCACCACGAACAGGAACGACGAGATGGCGGATCCCCATACGATGGAGAACGAACTAAAAAACTTCCAGACAGTAAGAGAGCGGAAAAAGGAGGGACCACAGGAAAAAAACTACCGCGGACAGGCGCCACCGCGCTTCAAGGAGCCATCTAAAGAAAAAACGGAAGGCGATTGCAGACCCGAAGATGAGAGTGAGGAAAGGCCAAAACGGGGGAGATGAACTGAAAGGCGATTCGAAAGCGAAGGAAAAAAGGTGGGCCATATGTAAGCGCTTCACGGAAAGCTCGTCTCCCTCGAAGCAAAAAAAAACGAATACCCGGATTGAAAAAATCGGGGGGGGGGAAACACTGCCCTCCTCGCAGGGGGGAAAGAGCCAAGAATGTCAGGGCAGCAAATGAAAGGAAAACTGGCAAATCGGCCCTAAAAAATGTTCGAGGTCCCTACAAACGATGTCGATGGGAGGGAAAATCTGACTGCATGAAGGCGCGGCCAGGAGTCATCGAGCGGACGCCGGCGTCAGAAAAGGGGACAGGTGGGAAGAAAACATAACAAAACGTAAAAACAGGGGCCTCTTCGATCCGCAGGAATGAAGGTAGGTGCAACACGTGACCAGGGGCAGAATAAGACGGGCACCACAAACCCCCCGGGGGACAGAACTCTGCGTTCAGCTAGCTTACGAACCAACCGGAGGGTTATCAAGTCAAGACGATCATGGACGGGAATTCCGAGGATCAGGATGGGTAAAGAGGCCAAACAAGAGAATGCTTGTCATATAGAAAGAACTGGAAAAAGACGGCGGACCGAGGGACTATCATCTCAGACGAAAAAAAGGACAGGATGGGGGGCGGCAGAAGCGGGAGTCAATGCAAGAAGAAAAGCAGGGAAAGGCAAGCGTCGCCGCTGGGGCGACGGATAGGACGCGCAGACCTCCTGCAAGGGAGGGGCCGAATCCATAAGCCCTTGGAAAGACGCAGCGCAGGAGTTTAAAAAGAGGACGAGCAGTAACAAACAGGAGCACGGCTTACCTTTCCGGGCGAGCTTCTTGGCGACGCAATCTTATACAGGGCGGCGGGAAGTCTGTTGAGGAACCCAGCACAAGCGAGCGCGAACTTCACTTCGAAAAGAGAGCGGAGAGCTTTACGGAGGAACACCATCTGGCTCGATGATTAAAAATTTCAGAGGGGGGCGGGAGGGATCCCCTTCAAAATCGCGTAGAGGACCTGATCTGGAGCAATGCGGCGCGGAATTCCGGGGGCAATAGGAGTAAACAATTACTCGGAAAGCGGGGCAATCGCACAGGGAGCGATCAGCCGGTGGGAGGGATTCAAAAAGAGCGATAACCAAACCAATGGTGCGCCGCAATTCAAGATGGCTCTACCGGAGTGCTGGGGAGATATGCTCGGCGCCAGGAAGTCGTCGATTCTCGTACCAGGCCATAGGGTAGCAGGAAGGGGACCTATAACTACCGGACGCGCCGCGGAAGAAAGATGGCAGGCCCGGGAAGTCTAGGGGCGGCGCGTGAAGCATTCTCCGCTCTGAAAAAAGGGGAGGGGAGAGGACTCCAATAAAGGTTTACCCACCTCCTTTTTTCAGGTATTTCGGGGAAGCATGACATATCTCCTCCACTGGGCGGGGGGGAAGCTAGGGGGGAAGGGGTCTAAGCGTTCAGGTAAAACGCAAGGGATGGGAAGTGGATTGCATTTGCGGGTCATCATAGATATAACCACACAACAAGAAAAAGAATTAAGATGAAAAAGCACCACAGCCAGACGAGATACTCAAACCAGGCAACAGAGAATTCAAATGGAGGCGAGAGGTAGGACGAATATATCCCAGCAGGTCTAAAGACCGGGGAGGGGGGGAACAGGAGCTTATTAGGAGTTCGATCTCACCTCCAATGCAACGAGCCGGTACGAGAGTCTTCCACTGAAAGAGACGGATCAAGAAGGCCGAAGAGAGAGAAGGATTCTCGGTAGAAGCACAGAACGGATGTAGAGGAGGGGCTGCTAGAAACAGAGATACTTCCCGGAGATCTGAGTACGATATCACCATCACTCTCAGCCTCGAGGTCATCGTTCATTATAAAGCAGAAATATGAGAGATCGAGGAATGAAATACCACTGCGATGATTAGGGCCTTGGGGGCTATTCAAGATCCGGTCAGAACTGACAAGCATCAATCGGTCTCCATTCGACGAAGCCTCCAAGAAGAACGATTACTAGAGGGGAAAGAAAAAAAAAGAATGCATGAAGGGCATCAATAGACCCATTCATCTCCCGAAGACAAGGGAGGATGGTAGCCTGTATCAGACTGGAGATTTTTCTTGGGGGGCGAAAGGGATCCTTCCTCGAAGAAGATAAAAGAGGGAATTTGGTATAGACGAGAAAATACGAAATTCGAAAAAAAAAAGAATGAGTTTGTCCCCGTGGGCGTCGCCTGAGAAGGAGAACGCGCCCCAAAGAGAGGGTATTCTACGAGAGAAGCGGGTAGAGTAGAGCAAATCGGCCGCTGAGACGGCAGCCAAGCACGAAGTCAGGAAGCGTGTCGGGGATTCGACGGGACGGAAGAAGAAAAATAAGAAGACAGCAACGTCTTACGGATGATGAAAGGAGCCAGCTGTCGAGATTGGAATTCGTAATCGGGTGAAGCCGGGCGGCAGGGGGGGGTCTCGGCTGAAGGGATGCCTCCGAATGAGAGCTTGAGGAGAAACATTGATTGGAGAGAGAGGAGCAATGATAGAAACGTCTGAGTGAAACTCCGGCGGGCCAGCAGAGGACCAGAATAAGGGTCGGGAGTCAAAAGGTAAAGGGGTGAAAGCCACTCAATCGATGCTGTTTAAACTGCCAAAAGAGTCTCGGTAATATTGCCTGAAGATATGCGCCTGCGACGACTTGGCAGGAATGTCCACCCATCGAAAGGTGTAGTGAGAGAAAACGTAGTTGAAAGAGACAATATAATAGAGAAGGACAATTCCTTGAAGACCCTGTTCTGTTACCTTTTCCCTGTATTGCTGACAGGGTAGAGTCTGTGGAACAATTGGAGTAAGAGATTGTCGAAGAGATTGATCATCTTTCGCTGATACTTCTCCGGAGAGAGGGAAGAGAAAGAGGAAGAGAACGACAGGGGAAGTGTCTTCTGACGAGCGTGAACGTAAAGAAACGGAGATCGGCGTGATTTGGACTTGGAGCGTAACAAAGCTGTGGTCAGAAGCAGGGAGGAAGAGGAAGCCCAGACAGCTGAGATAGAGTCCAGAGATGAATCTTTGGAGTTCGGGGGGGGGGGGGGAGGGCGAGGATTCAGTACGTTAGGTATCGGGGGAGGGATAAACTACCAGATTGGAAAGGAACCCCATCTAGCAAGGAGGTCGATACAGCGGGGACCATTTCTTGCCAGATTCTCTGGGGAGTCTTGAAGAATTGGGGGAAAGCAAGAGAAGCTCCATTAAATGGCAGAGGGAGAAGGGGATACCCTCTACTCGGAGACCTCGAAATTCACACGAACTGAGATCTCAAGGACGAGATCAAGAGATCAAGAAAAACAAGATTAGGAGGAAAATAGAGAAGATAGGGGGCGGGCCGACAAAATCGGATTTAACGGATTCAGAATATCCGATGTGGAGCAAGGATACATAGAGATAACGTGGGAGAGCTCAACCCAGAACGACAACTTGGAAGCTCAAAGTTATGGATCTGAGACTGAAGTGCAACGGGGAAGGAATGCATCAGAGGACTGGATCAATTGGTAAAGATACTAACCTATGAATAACTCTGGTGTTACGAAGGAAGAAAGCCATACTCTCCTCAGAGAATAGAAAGAGAGGAATTAAGAACGAAAGAAAAGGGGCTCATGAAAAAGAGAAAAAATATTTTCAAAGAATCTAAAAATTGAACTAAGACAGAGTTGAAAGAGAACCTCTGGTCGGGCACGCACTTAGGCGCGAGGAGGAGTATGCGTCGGAAAGAGAAAGGCTAAGAAGATGTTAAAAAAAAAAAAAAAAAAAAAAAAAAAAAAAAAAAAAAAGAATATCAAAAGATCTGCCGAACTGTCAGAGCCGGACGACGAGGTGCACGGACCTAGGTGAAAAAACGGTACTGCAGCTGCCCGAAAGCTGTCAGACTCGACTAGGACTCAATAAAAAGGGAAAGAGGTCGTATCACTAAGAGAGAGCTCGAAGATGCAATGAAAGGCACTGCCAAGAGCTCTTTGGGAGGAAACGCGTGGTAAAAAAAGATAAAAAGTCTACTGGTTGAAATAACTACTACTAAGAAGAAGGAAGGGGAATCTTTCCGAAGGAGGGAAGAAGTGCCATAAATCCTGCGGAGAGAGCTGTATCTCATTGGCATCGAGAGAAAAGACCGAAGTCGCATGAAGAAGATCATCTTCGGGGGAATGACCGAAGAGCTATTTCCATACGAGGAAGAAAAAGCTTAAAAGAAAAAAGAAGAGAGCAGCGCAAGCTCTAGATGGAAAGGACGACTTCATCAAGGGGGGGGGGTTTTAAAACAAATGGGATAGGACAGACTGAGAGAAAAAGAAGGAATAGAGTCTGCATTCTCTCAAAGGATGGAGGAAAAGGAGAAATCAGCTAAACAGAGACGCTGCGTCTTTTAGAAGAAAAGCGTTGAGCGAATTCATATTCAAAGCGACGAGAACTTACCTATTTATCAAGGTGTGATTCCGGGAAGCGAAGATCGGGGGGAGTCTTCTCTTCGAAAAAAGGAAAAAGATTCTTCAGGAGAGAAGGATCGGGCGAAAAAAAAGAAAGATTCGGGAGCAAAGGCACCGGCGGCGCTGAAGGAGTCGGCTGAGGGCTCGATGATGAAAAAGGAAGGGAGCCAGGGAGGCGGAGGACCCCTGCGGAGGAAAATGAAGGAGTCGCGGACGGGGCGAGGCTCTGGACTGAAGGTGGACCGGGGGAAATGGTTCAAACAGTACGATATAGGAATAGGAAAAAACGACCTAAGAAGGGGGAAGTATCCGCTTAGAAAAAAAGGCTTCTCCGCAAGGGGGGAGAAGCCGGGGTAGGGTTGATGAGTCCGACATAAGGGAAGTCGTCTCTTTTTGGATCGGAGGAAAGAAGGAGAGAGAAGAAAAGTTCGGGCGGACCTAAGCCCGGGTGAGGATCTGGAGTACAGGCTGGAATAAACAGAGGTCTAGTATGTAAGAAGGGGGGGCTCGGAGGGGGCAGAGCGCCCAAAAAACCGCAGAAAGAAAACCGTAGGGTAGATGAATGCGGATCTTCTATGAAAAGACGAGACCTCCTAAGCTTATCGTTCTCAGAAAATCGGTAGAGTAGAGAGGTACTCGTCTGAGGATAGGGAGAGTAGGTTTTAGAGAGCTAGAAAAAAAAAGAGGTTTATTAAAAGAAAGAGTATGACAACGAAAATCCTCCGAAATCCATCACAAACTGACCAGTCGCCCGAGAAACAGGGCAATCTAGTAAAAATGCGCTATATTCCTGGAATGCTGATTGATGACAAAGAAGAAAGAAGGTGGAGGCATTGGGTTGGAACAGTCGGTCAATGAAATATCTCAGGACTAAAAACGAGACCCAGCCAATTACTATACGTCACGAGAGAAGAGTACGAGCCACCAGCTCGCAGCACGTAGGACCAGAGGCGGGAGGCTCCTTTCGACAGACAGAGGAGATAACAAAAGACGATGGAGATAGAAAAACCAAGAGAAGAACGAAATTACGAGAGGATCCCAGCCATCCGCCTTGCAGAGGAAGGGCTTAGGAACTCGAAAAGCGAGGAAGGAATAAAAAGTTTCAGGAGGCAGTTTTAGGCCTAGAGGAGGAAAGGGGTAATGATCCAAAGAAACTAGGAAATGCGCAGCAGGAGAACTCAGAAGGAGGTCTATATTTAAGAAAGAAGGAAGGGGACGAACCGCCTGAGAAGAAAAAAAAATGTCAAGGAAACATGATCCAAAGCAAGTATTCAAGAGGGAGAAGGAGGCCGGAATTCTCTCAGAAGAAGAGGGGGGTCTGGTGAGAAGCTTATCAAGGGCGATTCCATCTAGTGGAGGAGGTAGCCGAAGACTCTATAGGAAAGCTTAATCAAACGAGTGGCCTTTTACGGAAGAGGAAGGGAAAAGGGAGATCGAGGAGAAAAAAGGCCTGGTGAGGCGAAAAAGCATCATAGAGTATCTCGCCTTGAATCCGGCGAAGAGGGGAGCTTCATGAGCCTCTATTTAGAAAGGAAAGGAAGCCCAAAGGAAGGAAGAAGGAGGCCGGATGATGAAAAGGAGAAGAGGGAAATCAGTATATTTAGTCAGATCGTGGGCCGGCGCTGTGGAGGAGATTTCCGAGTGGAAGGAATTCTAGAGAATACTTCTGGAACTGGTCTTTGGGATAGAATGCCCATGATAATCTAAATGGAGATCAGGTGGATTAGGGTCTACTCCGGTTTCCCAGAAGATTACCATTAAGAGGGACTGACATTTCTTCGGAGAGAAAGAGGGAGGGTGAAGGAGTGGGAGGCGTTGGCGTCAAAACATTAATAGGACTGCTAGAAAAGGGAAAGCGTAGCTAGTTAAATGGAAGACCTTCTGAATACAAGGAGAAGCCGTCATAGTGAGGGAAAAGACCCCCGGGACCAGCATTAGGGAGATAGTACTGGAGGGACAGCGTTCTAGAATGAAAGATGGAGGAAGGGTCACCTCTATTCGGAAGAAGAACAGGGAGTGAGTTTACGCTTAGAAGGGAGAAGGAAGAGATTCCGGAGCGCTTGGGAAATCTAAGCTATCCTAGCAGGAAAGGTCGAAGGAGCCTAATAAGAGAGAAAGATGCAGGAAGTTAAGGGGAAAGAAGCTTTTCTTTAAAAAAAATGACGAGAAAAGAGGCGTATTGGAACGGGGGAAGAGGCTATTTAAAAGAGGGTCGTCGGGCGAACGGTTATGATGAAAACAGATTAGAAGATCGAAAGGGAAGAGGAATGGGGTCGCGAACATCACAACCTCTAGTTCCTCTAGGTCGATAGGTCACCAAATGTGCTCAAGCGAAAAACTGATTGTTATCCTAGCTAATGCTTAGGATCCTTAGTCCAGTAACCAAGGAAAACAGAAGGAGCCTTAGGGAGATTAAGGGGGTAGCACCATCACTAAATTTACAGGGGATAAAAATTCTGCCTAGAAGAAAATGAGTCCTTCAAACAGAAACTGGAAAGGAGATCAAAGTGAAGAGAAGAAGATATCTCACACAAAAAAAGGAGGAAGATGGGAAAGAATGTCCTTTAGAGCCGGGCCAGGGAGCGATTTTCACCGAGAGAAAGAAGGAAAGACCAAAAGGGTTCCAGGAGAAAATGAGTTTGAACTTGAGATGAGACCAACTCTTCAAGCGACCAAAGGAATCTTACGAATTGGTTTCAGGGCGCATAACCAAGCAGTGATCGCATTAAGCCGTTCCCTCGCGTAGCTTGAAGCCCTTGGACCAGATCGAAGGGAAGAAATGTCGTATGATACCAGACTATGGGGGCACAAGACGCTTACAGAGACAGGGAAGCAAAGAGGGACCAGGGGAGACGTATAAAGGGACAGACTTTTCGCCGGAAAAATAAAAAAACGGCTTAAACCCAGAAAAGTTCTAAAGCCTATAAGAGGATTTTGGAACCGTGAAAGAGGCGTTGGAAAGACCTCGGATAGAGGATGGGCTTCTCAAAAAAAGGGCAGGGCGTATAAAGGGAAGGGGATAGAAATCCGAAAGCTCGGACTAAAATTCCCGAATAAGATTGGAGTGAAACAGGAATAAGAGGGTCGATAGAAGACCTGAGGAATGGAATAGCCGAGATATCTCAATCAGGACGCGTAGCTAATGGTTCTGAGCAAAAGCCCAAGATGGTACAGGAAATGATGAGCCTCAGCTCTGAAAATATCACAGGCCTGAGGATAGGAAACAATCTTCAGGGGGAAAACTCATAAAAGAGAAGGAACATTCTCTCGCTCGACGTTTCCGAAAATGGCCGGTTTAAGCGGCTGCACGTCAATGGAGTGTCTAAGAAGGAGCGCTCTACTGGAGAAAAAAAAGGAGAATGGAGAATCGTAAAAGAAAGGTATATTGAGGACTGACAAGCGTCGGGGTCTTCTAGGTAAGAGAGCCTCCAAAGAGCCCGGCTTTGAAAAGATACTGAAGAAAGGAGAGAGAGCGATAGTCCGAAGGAGAAGTTTCAGAATCGGAAAGAAAAAAAAGAGGTGGAGTCCATTAGCCCATTCGTCTCTGTCAGGAGAAGCGTCTTTCTTTTAGAAGAGCTCTCTAAGGGGAAGGCCGCCGAAAAGAGAGGTTAAGAAGATAGAAGGAGGAAGAGTAAAGCGCAATGGCCCAATTAAGATTGGTCATATAGAGCTCGGCGAAGGGTCCGCTCTCTTATGAGAAGCGATGGGAGAAACAAATCTGCGTCTTAGAGAAACTTGACTGATACGCGGACGGAAACCGGTTAATGAGGAGATGTAGGGGTACGGAAAGAATGTCTTGAATGGGAGCTCTTCCCCTGAGCGTGAACGGGGGAGCGATGACTGCTCGGAGATGCAAAATGGCGCTCTGGGTTGATTGAAGGTGCAATCAAAAGGAGAAGTACGAGGAAAAACAACTTGAAGAATCAGCCGAGTGACCTGACACGAGACTGTAAACAAAATTTTGTTCCAGGCAGAGTTCGCCTCTAGGAGAGGAAAGGTGGGGGTCTCTCTCTCGATAGTCCGGAGCTTTGGGAGAAAAAGAGCACTGACGAAGTAGTCTGGAAAGAGAGAAAACGAGGCTGAGGTCGGCGAATCTTGCTGGAAGGGGAAAGGTCGGGCGTAGGCGAGTTAGCGGAGAACAAATGAATTTTTGGGATGAAGGAAGAGCTCGAAATGTATCAAAAGAAGATTAGATGACATTCGGGGAAGAGTCTGAAGCGAGAGAAGCCGGATCGTCGGGGGTTAAGAAGGGCTTTACTCCAGGTTAAAATCTTTGAAGTAGGAGGGGAGGGAGGGGAATAATCTCCACAAAAAACATATAAAAAGAAACACTTATTAAGGAAAAAGAAGAGATGAGGAAAAAAAAAGAAGAGCGCCTATAAATAGAGAAAAATGGTGTACCTCCGCTAGAACCGGGGCTCGCGGGTGAATGATCACGGTGCTCCGATATGGAGCGCTTACTTAAAGAATTAAAAGCCTTGGGCATAGAACGAAGGAGGGTGGGATACTTCGGGAGGAAAAGCCGGAGGCCTTGAATAGAAAACTCAACGGGTCGCGAAAGAAGATGGGAAACCCGAACGCGACGGGTCCAGACTTGATCGGAAAGACGATGCGAAGAGCGACCGGTGAGTTCGGCTCGGTAGTTCCTACCTACCTTTCTGCATCGATTCTCTTGCGGATACACCAGAGACGAATCACAGTATCGATGAGCTAGGCTAGATAAAACCTATTCTCATAAGGTCAGGAGCCAAAAAATGGTGGGATCGGATCCTAGAAATGAAAATAACCGTCGGGGGAAAGTTCTGGTCGAGTCCTGTTTTCTAAAAACAGGAAGCCATTGAAGACAGGAGAGCGAAACTCGAGTCGGAGAATACGATATATTTGACGCAGCGGAAGAAAGAAGCCATGCGGACGTGTGAATCGACAAAAATGAATAAAGAAACGCAGTAATTCGAAGAAATCGCTCCTTTAAAGGGGCAATAAGAAGAGATGGGTTCGAGAAAGACGGCCCTTCGCGAAGGAAGAAGAAATTAAGTAGGGCGACTAGATGGTCCTGGTCTCTCCGGAAATGACGGGGAAATAAGGAAAACAAGTCAGGATGGTAAGGGGAGGGCGGCTCGGTGAAGCGGCGAGCGCGTATCCCAGGAGGATAAAACACCAAGGATCGAGATTAAGGAGGAAGTCGCTCCTTGAAAAAAGGACAAGACGGCTTAGAATCCAGTCAGGGGAAGCCATACCCAACTTCGTACACGGGATTAGAACTCTGAATAGAGGAGATGAAGCTAAGTTGGAAAAGTTCTCATAGCAGAGGAAATACGCTTTTAAGTGAACCCGGACGATGATAGGAGCCAATGGAGGAAGACTCGACGGGTCGGCTCGCTTCGCCAATGGAGAAAAGGCTTCTAAGCCTTAAAAAGTTAGTAGCAATAAGTGCCATCCATATTACACTGAATGTCCGGAACGGTAGGGCGAGACACTAAGGTAATGGGTTTCGGGTCGTTGTATTCTTTTTAGTAAAAAGGAAGATTATCTTTAAGATAAGAAGAAGCCGAGCTATAAAGGACTTCCTGTCAGACTCCTTCCTTAAGGCATAAGGAATAAAAGCGATAAGTATACCACCGCTTTCACCATTTGGGGAGGACGATGAGGAGACCGAAGGGCAGGGGTTGTATAAACTGTAAAAGGTCCGGTGACGCGATGCGGAACAATCCGTATCTCGGGGGCCCGCAAGGAGAGCAGAGCTTTCGGAAGACTGGAGATGAAGTCAAACAAGACCCCTCGTACGCTAGTCAGACGAAGAGAGCACACTCTCTCCGGGGGCAGGGAGAACTGAACGAAGGCTGTCGAACTTGGTTCGAACCATCTATACGCGTTCGGGAAACTGGAGATGGCTTTCAAAGCTCGTTGCTATTTGAAGAGGTCTCAGCAGGAGAAGTAGTCCGACTCGATAGTGGAGAGGAGCTTTATTTAGTTAGCCATACGGGGTAAAAAGGTAGAAAAAATAGACAAGCTGTCGTTTAGTGTTCCAATGTGTTGAGCGGTCCAAAGGGATCAAGAATCATTTCCCGAATTCCGCCAGTAGAGCAAATAATGAAAGGAAAAACTCGTCAACACGAGTATAATTGTCCTAGGGGGAACAGGGACTTTCTCAAGCGAGGAGGGGAAGACTTGTTCAACCTTCGGGGACTCATTCTATACAGCAAAGGAAGTGGACGGATAGCAAGCAAATATAATCTCTCTAAAAAAAAAACAACTGTGGATTATTAAAGAAAAAGAAAGATATGTAAGGCGATAGAGCCAGGGAGCTTTTCCGGAATAGAAGGTATTCTCATTAAGGTGAACAAGGATAAAGACGATTATTGGAATGTAGAAAACGAGTCATCTCCAGACTGAGAAACGAGGGACGCATGGGTTTCATGGGAAATCGACGCAGCGAACCGTGTGCGCCTTGCGGACAGCACTTGGAATCGCGGGACCTTACCTAGGAACAAGAACGATTACTTTGAGGTATGACAGGGGAGATAAGCTTCCTCTGTACTCATCGGATGATCGGGGGCGATTCAGCATACGAACATGGATAGAGGAAAATAGCTCGCTGGTGGTTGCCATATAAGATTTAAGTCAGTCCTAAACTCGATGGTTGGGCACAGACCTTTAGGGGTTCAGTCGAAATTATTATGTCGGAGGTTCGAAATACTCGGATTGGGAGTTCATAAAGAGAGTCACTAATCTAGGAGAGGGAAGGCAACTTTCCCTAATACTAAACGGAGTGATTTAACACCAGGTCGTCTCTTGAAGGGGGATAGACAAGGCGCTCATGGACGTAGACATATAGCAATAGGATAGGAGGGGGATAAAACTAACCTAGGAGGGTACGGAGGATGCAGGAAGCTTAGGAAAAGAAATTCTGATAGACGGCCGACTGAAGAAGATAACCTTTGTTTACTAGCAACAAGACAGAGAAGGCAAATTGACCCCATCAGAGAAAAATGTACGTACTAGTCCGGGTCCCAAGAGCTGGCATTCCAAGGGTCAGTGAATAATCCTGAGAGGCTCTACTCCTCGGTCGAGTATCACCGTCGATAAAGCGAGAAGCCTGGGTTTCATTCCGAGTAAACAGCGCTCTCCCACGCAACGGGAAGTTGAAAGAGAAAAGATACTTGACGAGGCAGAAAGAGCTAGCATGGACACGGCGCGTCAAATCATCGTAAAAGGATGAGGGGGCTCAGGGACTTCTAAGAAATAAAGGAAGGGGAAGTCTTCCGACGGAAAGAAACGAGCGTATCACGACGCCGGAAGAGTGTCATCCCGAGCAGGGAAAAAAGACGACTCGTCATTAGGAAAAGCGCCGAACAGAGAGGGAAAAGGATTTACGGAGATAGAGGAGAGATGCCTTCTAAACGCGAGGCGAACGTATCTCTAGGCTAAAAAAAAAAAAGACGTTATTGAAGAAATTCAAGGACTACGATCAGGATAGATAGGGGAAGGAATGACTCGATGAATTAGTAAATGGAGGAGAATGGTTCTTCTCCCCTTGAGTCACATATTCTCCAGACTAAGAAAGCGGAAGGAGATGAGAATCTCGGGGAAAAAAAAGGAAAAAAAGGGGGCACCAGGCATTCGAAAGAATAGATCCAAACCAAAGGCAAGCCCATAATCTAGTTAGTCCTCTCTGACAGATCGATCCAAATGAGGGTGCGACAGAGGCCGAGGCGTGATCTAAGAGGAATGTGATGGTAATAAAAGTCTAGCTCTCTAATAGCTACCGGGAAGGCCTGGCTCTCTCCATATCTAGGGACCGACAGTCGTTGCCGAGAAAGAAGAAAAACTCGCGCGCGGAGATAGGGGGCTGTCAAGAGCCCTATTTCCTGATGAGGAGGAGATGCTCACGGCTCTGATCTTTTGCGAAAATGAAGGCCTCTGGGAAAAAAGGTAGAAGAACTCCTTCTTGTCCGAGAAGGATGGGAAAGAAACCCCACCACCCCCACAAACCACAAACCCCCCCCCCCCCCCACAACAACCCACCAAACCCAAAAACCCCCAAACAAAACAAAAAAAACTACAACACAACCCCCCCAAACAAAAAACAACCCCAAAAAAAAAAAACAGACGCCCCCACCAAGACCACAAACATAAAAAAACCCCCAAAAACACCCAACCAAAAAAAAAAAAACCAAACATAACAAAAAACCCCCCCCCACACACAAGAAGACCCACCCCCCCCACAAACCAAAACCACCGGAACCCCAAACCCGGCCCCGCACAAAACAAAAGATAGGCGGCAGAAGAAAGAGAAGCAAGTATGGTCGCGGGGAAAACCTAGAGGAGGAGCGCGGCGGAGAAAGGGGAAGGTAGTCCGGGGAAAATGGCAGGGGTGACAGTCAAAAACGTATTAGGGGGAAAAAAGAGAGAGATATGAACCGCCTCCGCGAAGGGGGGAAGAAAGCGATCCCAGACCCTGCCGCCGCTTCGACCGAGGAACAGAGAGAAGTCAAAGGGGCGATAGGTGGACTGCTGATCTAAGTTCTCCCAAGGTCAATCAGAGAGTTTGGATACCGCGGGGAGGGGGAAGGTGCCTTCATCGAAACCGCCAAAAGAAGGAAGTCCGCGGACAGAGCTAGACCAGGAACACATTAGGAGAAGGGAGATCGCAGGAGGGTCGTAGTTATCCCGCCGTAATTGCGGTTAGAGAAGAAGATAAAGAAAGGAAGATCTGGATAGCGGGGATAGTCAAGCTAGCTCCTCTAGAGTGACATAGGGAAGGGTCCCAAGGGGTGGGGAAGGTCGGTCATCACTCCAGAAAAATAACTGCTTATGGGTTTTCCTGTATTCCTATGGCCTTTTGAAAGAAATTTAGTAAAGCTCCCCGCAGAGGACGCTATAGTCCAGGGGGGGAAATGGTACGCCGCGAGGGCGAACGACCTCATGGTCCATCACAAGACCATGAACGCGCACAAACTATCAGATAGAGGGAACCGGGGGGAGGAGAGGGGGAGGAAGTCGCAGAGACAGGAATTGTGGGTGGAGAAAGAGAAGACTCAGAGAAATGCTCTTAAGGTCTCGGGAGAGAATCGACTATATACGGAAGGAGAAGTGCTAAAGAGGTTGTCCCTGTTGAGTCGCGGGGGAAAGACAACAGAGCTGTATTTCAAAAAGGAGTGGAGACAAAGCTCAAGGTAGGAAGATTATACATCCGCCAGAAAGGAGACACAGCAGAATTGAGAAAAGAAGGAGCCTTCCGTGAGCAGAACAACTTCTTTCCCGGATGAGGAAAGGCTCCTAGTGTAAAAGAAGAAGGAGAGGGCTCGTCGTGAGGGATGGAAACCTGGATGGGCGGGGACGGTCTAGCTCTTAATGCCTTCCGATGAGCGTAAGGAAAGAAAAGCGACGGTATTGGGTAGTCTGGCCTAGATCGCCGGGAGAAGACATTAATTCCGGTACTTTACTTACAAGACAGAATCAGTCCCCTGTCTTCTGATGCAAGGGGTATGGTGCCGCGTTCGGGGGAGAGGACTGTTGGCGTCAACAGGAAGATGAGGAAGATGGCGATATGTGGGGAAGACTCCGTCAAAGTAAGGGGGCCGACCATAATGGGTGTAGTTAATACCACGGCGGCCCGACCCGGTTTAAAAAGAGGAGAAGCCAATTAAGGAGGGGGGCTGATAACGCTCCCGAGGGACGGTTTGCCATCGATGCGCAGAAGGTCAGTATGCGAAAGGTGCCCGGCGGAGTGAGATAAGATCTTAGGGAAGAAGAGGGAGGCAACATCTGAAGAGATGGAGAAATAGATCAATCTCGCGGGTCCGTTCGACTTCAGGCGTCGTCGAACGCCGAGTAAGCGTCGAGCCGGAGGTAGCGAAGGTGGGTAGGTGCGACCAATTGTCGGACCGGGCACCAGAGAGAATCTTCAGAATCGGTAGAGAAGGAAGATGGCGTTCGCAGAGAGGTTTATAGGCAAAGCCATGGGTCTTACTCTGGGAGAGAGGTGAACAATCCTCGAGACCCTCTATGGGACCAGGCGAGGGCGAAGATTCTTCTACTTAGGGGAGGAACCATTAACATTTCGGAAAGAGCTAGTCGTGCGAAGACGGATGGGTATGGCAGCGCCAAGGAGCGCGAGGTATCAAAGGTAGGAACAGCAGACAAATCTGCAGAGGACTGAAAAAAGGACCGGAAGTCATTTTCCGA
>Ga0179591_1315417_pt1 | contig 15055 bp, 18 predicted proteins | sample CZOMad2_1_08_16f_FD_182891 | JGI IMG/M metagenome (GOLD analysis project Ga0179591, IMG submission 182891) | Vadose zone soil fungal communities from Angelo Coast Range Reserve, California, USA - CZOMad2_1_08_16fungal (PacBio error correction) | ecosystem: Environmental > Terrestrial > Soil >...
GGGAAAAAGAAAAAAGTGTCGGGGAGGAGAACCGCATCTGCGCAGGCTGAAGCAAAACAAGGAAACATGTGAAGGAAGCTCGTAACGGGACCAAAAAAAGGAAAGAAAAAGAACTCCGAAGAAAGAACCGAAAAAAAACGCAGGAGGGGCTTCATGAACGGATCGAGCAAAAAGCACAAAAAAAAAAGAAAACAAAAAAAAGTTGCCGCAGGTGTCAGAGAAGCCGTCATCTTTATTGCTCTGTAGGCGGGTGGCCAAGAGGATAGCGCCGAAGAAAAGTTTTGGAGGGGGGGACTCAATAAAAAAAGGGGGGGCTTCAGTGTTGCCGGGAGAATCCGCCCAAGGAGGGGGAAAGAGGGCGAACGCTCAGAGCTTCATAATCAGAGGGTGAAGGAAACCAAGAAGAAAGAGTTGAGCGTCGGTCCAACGAAAGGGGGGGTCAAACCTGGAGTAACTATCGATCCGTCAGAGAAACAGATAGGAAATCAGCGACACTTGAGGGGGGGGAAAACAGGGAAGACGACCATAAACGGGGGGGGTTAGTTGACGGGATAAAAAGGACTGTAGGGTCCGGTCGGACAGAGATCGGTCGAAGACGGGGTACATTTGGGGGAAACCTCCCGCGCGAGAGGGGAAAAAAGCTGAAAAACGGGCCGCGGGAAGACCGACGGCGGCGGCGCCACAGGTCAGGGGTAATGTCCCAGGGGGAAGAAAAAAGAAAAAGGAGCCACTGTCGGAGGAGTCTATTAAGGTGAGCCCTGTTGTTGAGTATGACCGAAAAAAGGAAGTGGGTGGAATGCGCCCTAAGTTATTTCCTAGAACACGGGAAAAGAAGGCCGTTGGGTGGCTTCCCTCGGTATTGTCAAGTGAAGGTCCCGTTCCAGTAATAAGATTTGTGTTCAAAAGACCCAGGGGGGGGGACACGCCAAAGCTGAGGGACAAGATTTTTGTGGGGGCCCTGGTGTCAGATTGCGCAAACTAAGGAAAGCAAATAATTCAAGTGGGGGTCTGGGTTCTATCTGTAAAGTTGTCTTCTGAAATTGACATCCGGATTGGTTTCACCACGGCCACCTACCTGGATATGCCGAAAGAAAAAAAAAAAAGTTCAAAGGTGGGCAAAGGAATAAAAACTACCCGCAGTTTTGCGGGGGGGAAGTAGAAGGAATCCCTTTACTGGTAACCGGGACCACAAAAAGCAACCCATCGAGCGCAGGGACAGCCTAACAACACCGCTTTTCCGCCAAAATATTGGACCGGCAATAAGTTCTCAAACAAAAAGGGAGGGGCAAAAACCTCGTTGAGGGTTTGATTGAAATAAAGAGACATCTTCAGGAGAAAAAGGGACACCGTGGGGATGGGCCGGCCCAATAACAGGTGGACGAAGAGAGAAGGCAAGTCGCTTCAACGGGAGGCGTGAAAAGAGGGGGAATAGATTCCCTTCTCAAGGAAAACACCGGGAAAAGGGCGGTAACAAACCAGCAACATTTCCAGTCCCGAAGAAGGGGCCGGGGCTGTTGAGTAGAAGGTTATGAATGGGGGGGCCTGTTCGCAAGAAGGAAGACGCTCCGCGGAAGAACTTGATAAGAGAATCCGGCTGGAAAGGGTGCAGATCAAAGATTAAGAAGGAAGGCCTGCCCTTGAAACCAACAAATAGGGTCAGTTCGCGGAGAAAATTGAAAAAGCCCCAAGACCGGTACCATCGGCAAGGCCCCTGGGGGGGGGGTGTGGGGGGGAATCGGTGGAGAGGGAAACACAAAAAAAAAAATTAAGCTCCACCGGAAGCGAAATCACGGGGGAAGGTTGCAACAAGGCATCCAAGAAACAAATAAAAAAAGTAAAAGCAAAAGCCCGCGTATGGTTGTTCGAGCACCAAAAAACTGTTCTGTACGGAACGACTTGACGGAAAAACTGGGAATCAGTTGGACAGAAACGTCCTTGGGGGAACAAGGAGGAGAACCGCTCAGGGGGGTGGGGCCCGAGGCAACGTGGTTTGGCTTCAGGGAAAAGTCGTGCCCGTGAGAGGGGAGTCCAAACTATTTTGGAAAGGGGGGACCAACCGCGGGATCTAAGTACGTCCACACAAGGAACCCAAATAATCCGTGGGCTGACAACGGGGCTTTGCGAGAGTTAAGGGAAAAGAAAAAAAGATAAAAGTAAAAAAGGGGGAACACGAAACGATGACGCGCACTTAAGGATGGGGGGGGTGCTCACAGGGTTCTATAAACCCGTTCCCTCCAGACGGGACCAACCAAGAGCCGAAACGGAAAGCTGATGCGGGTAAACTAAGAAAGGGATCGTTGGGGAAATGGGGGAGGGTCAGTGTACGCCCTGTTGAATGTCCACAGGGGGGGGGGGGAGATCGTTATAAAACCGCAACTCAATCCATTAAGGGGCACCGGGAACGAATTCCGGCCGGTGAGAAGGGGGGGAAACCTTTGATGAGTCTGGGGGGGGGAAGTTCGGGGGGGTTCTGAAAAAAAAAAGCGATGGGAGAAAAAAAAATTGGAAAAGCTGAATTGCGTTTGGGTTGTTGTTTTTTTGGTTGAAATAGAAGAACGGAAGCGGAAAACAAGGGTTCAGACCAAGTTGCGTCCCCTATGGACTTCAAGCGCGGTGGAAAAACAAAAACTATACGAAGGGGACACGGAAACATAAATATGCAAAAATCGGCCGAAGGTCCCTTAAAAGAAGAAAAGTCCGTAAAAGAACGGGTTGTTAACCTGTTTGAGGAAAACCGAATTGCTCGGCTGATCCGAAGGGGGTGTGGAAAAAGCGTTTTTAAAATAGGGGGGCGCCAATCAACTTTGTTCGGGGCTGGGAAGAAGAAAAAAAAGAGCAAAGAATTTTTAAGCACGGTAAAGAAACTCCATGGAGAAAAGCCCAAAGGGGTCGATCTGCTACGTGGTTCTAAATCCAAGACCAAAAGGGGGAGCGAACGATGAGGTCCAAATAAAACCACAAGGCAAACCCGGGCCCAGTTGACTTGGAGGAAAAAGACATCCGGAGGGGGCGGGGGTCAGTAAAGGACTGGGCGATGACACAACACGAGGGCGAAGCGCTTTGAGAACCGAAAACGTCGGGATGGAGTCAACAGTGAAGAATAAAACCAAGGGGGGGTCGGTTCGAAGCAAAAACAAAACACTGCAAAGAAGGAAACAGCATGACCACTTGAGAATTCCGCGGGATGTGTTAAAAATTCCAAAAAGCGGGGAAGCGTAACGAAGATAAAAGGGTGGGCCTGGCAAGCGCGTTCATCAAATCCTATTGTGAGGGGAAAAGCAGTCCTGGCCCTGGGAATCGAATACCTACTGAGGACGGCCAGGGGTTACTTGAAACTCCCGGAAAGGGGGGGGGGGGGAGGGGGGGGGGGCTTGGGGTTGAGGAGACCCCTTTCAGGGGGGGGGGGGGATCTAGTGGTAACTCGTTGTGCAGAACAAGTAAAGATTTGTTTTACATCTGTAGGAAAACAACTTTACATTAGCTTAAACTCTGGGTGGTAAGAAAAGAAAGGAGGACGAAAAGTGGTGCCCACGGGGGGGGCTGTATTTTATCAATCGCGAAAGGGGATCAAGAACCCAGCCCGTGGGTTAAATATAGGGAGAGAAACCTGACCAGGGGGGATGGAAAAGGGTCGAGGGGGGCACTGGTGAATAGAGTGTTCTCTTGGGGGGGTCCAGGGAAGAAAATCCCAAGGGACGGGTGGGGGTGTCACTGGAAAAGCGAGCAAATCAGGGGAAAACAAAAGACACTCAAAGGATCCGACAGCCGGCAACTGAAAAACTATTTTCCGGGGTTCCCGTGTGAAGAAACTGTTGACGAAAGAAGAAAGGAGAATCAAAAGGGGCGCAGGGAAGGAAAGAAGGAAGAGCACCCCCCTGACCATGTGGGGAACTCCAACAACAAAAAAAAGGGGGAAAAGGGAAGTGAAAAAAAAAGAGAGATGAGCACCTGTGTGTTGGCTGCTGACTCTAGCTTTAGTTTATCCGTTAAGTCTAAAGAAACGGCAACAGCTGGTAATGTGAACGCAAAAAGGGCAAATCGTGTCAGTCAGGCAACGCTGCTGTCCTAAATGGGGGTGCAACGAAAAGGCTGTTTGATTCAAGCTTTGGAAGGACCAAAAAACGCATCGGAAAGACAAGACAACCATCGTCAAGAGGGGGAAGGGACAGAAAAGGCCGATTCCCTCGACCACCCGAACCTAACGTAAGGACCTGGGAAAACGGCTAGTGAAGGGGGTTAAGCGTAGAGGTATCTGCCTGAAAGAGTAGAAAAAAGCGAGCCCACTCTGAAGGGAACACATTGTTCCATCTTACGCACGGGAGGGAACTCGGATCAGGTTAATGCATTCCCAGCTGTCAAACCAAAAGGGTGGAAGGCCAAAGATGGTCGAGATGAACTCCAAATAACCCTAAACAGGCATCGCGGCAGTGAAGTCCCCACACTGCGTGAGGAGGAAAAGGAGGCCAGGGAATACCTTGGAAAAAAAGAAATCGAATAGGTCCTGTGCGTCAGGAAAAAAGAGCGAAGGGAAAGATGCGGCGACGGGTGACAGGAATGCAAAAAAAAGAGGGAAGCCAAAGTGAGGCCCTTACTCCGAAGGACCGCCCAAAAAGAACCCGCCCCATCAGTCGGGAGGGCGCAACAAGTCTGACCGCTTGGGGGAAATGCCATCTCCGAGTGGGGGGGAGGGGAGAAGGGAAGTCCAGCAATTAAGAAGGAGGAATCTTTGCCGAAAAAAAAAGTGGAAAAAGGAACCTCAAAACGGCAGAGTCCAAAAAGCTAAAACTTTCAGAAGAAAGGAAGGGGGAATGTCAACGTAGCAGAATCACAAACTTCTACAACAGGAATGGTTCGAATGACGCGCCCAAGAGGTTGAGCGGAATATTCAAAAATCGAAAAACCAGACCAGAATTTTCAAGAAGACAGGATTAAACACTAGAGGGGGGGGGAGAAGCAACGAATGGCGTCATGCAGCGGAGGTTTTGGTTAAAGAGGCAAGATAAGATCAAAAGGGGGGGGTGGACATCAAAGGAGATGTAGTTTACTTCGGAAAAGGGGACACTCGATGCCTCAAAATAGGCAAGCGCCAGTGAAAGGACCATAAAGGGACACTGACCTCTCGTCCTTGAAATCAATCGAAACTGGGGGCGCAACAAGAACCGCAAATACTGGTTAAAAAAAAGGAACCGCCTTCCCCAAGGGGGAGTCAAAGCCGAAGGTTGCACGGCACTCCTGCTTTGGATTTGGGAGGTAGGAAGTAAAAAACACACGCGGCTCGTCCCAAAAGGAAAAAACAAAGGCAGGGCCCCAAAAACAATGTACTTGGGGGAGTGTGGAAAAAAAAAAGAAGGAATTGGCAGGGGGTCAAGGGAGACGGCAAGCAGTTAGGGGGGAACGACAATATAGTGAAAAAGGGGAAAAGAGAAAGGGACAAAGGGTACATAAAAAAAACAAAAATTCTGTAGGGAGCTGCGCTACTCAGAGTGGGGGGGCCAAACGTTTCAAAAAAACTCACTCTCCCAGAAACACGAGAGGAAAAAGGGGGGAAAAACGATGAAGCGCTAGCTGTGGGAATACTAAAGGCAAAGGAATGTATACCCATTGGAAAAAAAGGGACATAGAAAAATCCACCTCTCAGTACGGCAAAAACGAATGAGCCTAAAGGTGCAAATTCGGCCATCCGGAGGAAGAAAATGGGCACGCCGCACTGGGGGACACAATGCTCCCCCAAAAGAAGGAAGTTCCTTCCACAGGTAAGCAACAGGGTCCTGCGAACAAATAGGGGGGACGAAGACGATGTTTAGGAAAGGGGTTGTTAGGGGGCAGGGAAAAAAAAAGTAGAAAATGCCTCTTTTGGCGGGAGGGGAAATGTGATTCCCGACTCAAACCAGGAGGACACAGGCAAAGGGTGAGGGAGACGTTTGGAAAAAACTTTCTAGGGGGAAATCTAGAATGAAAAGGGGGGGGGCAGTTTCAGCGGCTAAGGGCGACGCCCATCGGCAGGAAAAGGGAAGCAAAAAGGGTGCCGCTCCAGAGGACTCAGCTAGGACGAGGGAAAGGGGGAAAAGGTGAAGTGATGAAGAAATAACAATCAACAAGTCGGCATAACGCTTTCAACTCAAAGGGGAAATAGGGTGGGGGGGGAAAGGGGGCTGAAAAAAAGAAAAAAACGGGGTTACTCAATCAGACACGTCAAAGGCCAAGGGGGGGCCTTCGAATTGACCTCACTAAAAGAAAAGAGAGGAAGGGAGATGGGAAAAAAACTGGGGAGTTCAGAGAACTGTGGTGGATTGTATCAGGGAACACTTCCCCAACCTAGAAATAAGGAGAAGAAGGTTGGGGTCACAGCGAGAAGGAAAAGGGTGGGTTTTATGAACCGGGGAAGCCGGTCTCGGTTAAGATCAGTTACGCCCAGGCAAAGTAGAAATGAAGATCAAGGCAAAACAGAACTCGTCCCGGTTGGAGAATCCCGTGGACGTGAAAGCCACGGTTTGAAGTAAACATCAGGGCATAAGTAGCCTCCCCTAAACGATGAAGGAGGGGAGCCCCGACCAATGCATCAGACCGAACAGGTTTGCACGGGGAAAACAAGTTCGACTTACCCAAGTTCAAGAAACAAACCCCTGCATACAGCAGTTGGCGAAACCATCCGGGCAGAAAGATAAAGCGGCTAATTAACCGACAATAATCGAAGTTAACCGGGTCTTCCCTAAGGGTTAAACATGAATGTAAGTGGCTCACCAGGGAGCAGGGGCCAGGTTAACACACAAAGAGAAAACAAAAGAGGATTCCGAAGATACGTCAAAAGATAAAGAAGCGCCACATCGGAAAAAATTGGAGATATCACCTTCAAGGAAAAATTGAGAGGGGGTTTTTTGACCCTTGAACGGCCACCTCAGCCCATACCTCCGGGGGAAAGATCTCAGGAGCGAAAGAAGTTAAGACTGAGAAAAAAGTGGTATAGAAAAGAACCATATGGGGGACATCACTGGGCTAAGTAATCCAATTCTTGTACCATTCAGAAGAGTGACTCGAGGAGTTCCGATCCAGGATTTAGGATTAGAGAGAGACGCCCAGTGAAGTGAAAAACAAAAGGAGGGGTGTGAAGACGTAAAGGGGCGAACTTCTGCGATTGGCTGGGGTGAGAAAAAAAGCAAAGGGTAGCAAAAGATTCCTCAAAACCTGCATTGAACGGAATTCAGATAGAGGGCTCAAAAGAAGGACACGACCTACGCCGGCCCCCCCACCGCGCGCCTCCCAAACTCAAGGACGGGGGAAAGGGGTCGCAATTGACATCGCAGAAAGCATGCAGAATGGTAAAGGAAAAAGGCAGGAAAACATGGCACCTAATGCGCTCGTCGTCTAGGCAAGAGAGAGGTGAGATAGCTGTGGAGGGGAGTAGGTGGACGATGCAGGGTCAGTAGCAAAAATGAAAAGCGAAAAGCGAAAAGGCCCCGTCCTCATATCCATCAGTGCCTTGAGGAAGAAAAAACTAAGAGGAAAGGAAAAGAGAGAAGTGGAAACGGTAAAAAAAGGGATGGAAGGGATTACCGCAATCTTTGAAGCTGCCTGGCACTGGTCTAATTTTTTCCGCGAAGGACAGTGGGGAGGGAAAAAAAAATGAACCCACCTGCATCAAAGCGGGAAACCTGAAACGCGAGGCCCGAAAAGAAAAGAAGAGACTCTTATACGAGGCAAACGAGCCCCGGAGGCCAGGTTGTACAGAAGACACAAAACGTCAGACTGAAAAAAAGGGATAGGGGGGACTGGATTGCCCTACGTAACCAGTCTGAGAAGAAGAAGTTGGAAAGTTCCTCGTCTCGGGTGGTCAAAAAAAGGGAGTGGGTGGGATCAATCCCGTTCTAAGGAAAAAGAAGCAAAAAGACATCGGGGGGACTGCTAAGGGGTCCCCTAAACAGGTGGTCGCCGTATAAAATAAAGAAGGTACGCCTATTTTCCGAAAACGTAGCCGACTGGGAAAGTCACGGGGAGGACTATCGTACGAAAGAAAAAAAAGACCGACCAAGGGGGAGAGGAGGTCCTTCAGACTCCAAAGCAAACTAGTGTTGGAGTACTAAACACTTGTTCTTTGTATGGGGGATTGAAAATGGATGGGAAAAAGTACAGGTGGGGCCCGGGAAAGTATTAGAATCCACAATTCCAACCCGGCAAGACGTTACATTTTTGGGGGGGAAATCAAAAAAAAATGCCCGAAGCCAGAGGAACACTCCCAGCGTATGGCTGACTTGTCAAGCCCTTCCGGGGGGAAGTAAGGAAGGCAAAGGGGTCCGGTTGGATCCTTCAAACGGGATATATCCACTTTATCCAAGGGTGGTTGGCGGAAGGAAAAAAAGAATGAAAATATAGGTACATTGGTCAAAGGTTGGCTTGATCCTGGGTAAAACAGGGGGGGGGGACCGTGGAGGATCAACCAATGAGAAAACATTCGAGGAGAGAAGAAAAACCGCGCTGTAGATTGTCGTGAAGGAGGCATTAATAATCACGGGTGGGCAAGGGGGTTGTGTCACGCAAACCACGAGGCAGGAAATGTTGTTGGGTGCCCTTTTTTGGTGGGGTCACAAGCAACGGAACCTGAAGAAGGCAATAGTCTGGTGCCAGCGTGGGGCCGCCCGAATGGGGAGGCCCTCCAATTTATTAGACCCAATCCAGGTGCAAGGTTAGAAGGGGCCTACCTGAAGAGACCCTGGGAAGAGGAACTGGAAAGGGGCGCTTGCGTGCCTAAGGCCCACAGGATAGAACACCCCTGACACAAAAGGGTTGAAGGTTTTGTTTCGCTTGTCACAAACTGGGAGACCTGGGAAGGCCACAGACCCCGAAACCATGCCAATCCGAGCCACTCGGAAAAAGGCAGGAAGTACTACCTAATAGGGTTCGAAAAGAAAGGGGGACCTCAAGAAGGTTGGAACAGTTGATTCTGACAATAATAACTCTCGGCCACCCGAAGAATAAGGGGGGTAATGTGCTGAAAATAACAGGTTCCATTTGAATCTCCAGTAGAAGGACGGCGTGAGAACACGATACCATCCATTCACGGCCTGAGGATGCGTAACACCTCGCCGAAGACTTTACCCAAAAGAGGGAGAGAAAAAAGAGGGGAAGCGGTAGTGGTGACGCCCCAATTTGGATTGGGGGGGAAAAGGGGAAACTAACGTTTCAGAATGCATCCTAGGCCCACAGGATATGAATCGGACTGGAGACTTGGCGCTTTGAGGCAGAAATGCTGACGAGAGGAGAAAATCCACGAAACAGCAAAGCCAAGGAATTCCCCTTGGTAAGAGAAGAAAGCAAAGAAAAAAAGGGAAAGGACCGGACGGGGGGGGAATTCAAGGGGTTGGAGGTAAGACAGAAATGGAAACAACCCCCAGACTACCCCAGCGGAAGAGGAAAAGTCCAAAAAGATTTTAGGGGGGGGTCAATGCAACAGAACAAAAAGGGGAAAATCCTGAAAGATAATAGTTTTTTTCGCAGACCCCCAGTTTTTTGTCAGGGTAACAGGTGGACTAACTTGCGCGATCAAGGGGGGAGAAACAGGGCGGCGGGAAATTCAGTTCTACAAAAAGGTCAGGGGGGGAAAAGATAGGGAGTGGCCAAGGGGAGGGGCTTCCGGAGAGGGAAAAAAGAATGGAAAAGAGTATGGATGTCCAAACGGTTGTGAAACTGGTTCCAGAGGGGGCAGGGATCGTATGGGGCTAAAATGCTTCATAGTAAGGGAAAGAGGGGGGGAAAAGGGTGTGCGGGCAAAAACCGAGAAAAAAAACAAATCAGGCGGGAGCAAGCCCGCGCCAGCACAACGAAAAAACTATGACAAACGCCACAAGTGATTGGCCGCCAGTCTAGGGTACCACAAGAACCGAATCGCCAAATTGGCTTGAAGAAACACAGCCGCCTACACTGCCAATTGCGACTGGTGTTGAGGTCTTAAAACTCTGATTTTACAGTTGGGAGAAGAGGGTTGAGCCGGGGGGCGGATAAGTACGATAAAAAACCGAAGGGGCCCAAAAAGTGAAGGCAAAAGACGGGCGCCGATCAAATTGGAAGGAACCGTGATCAGAAAAAAAGAGGGGGGAAACCTTCAGCTGTGGCGAGGGCGAAAGCGCGTATTGGGCAGGGGGGCAAACGCCTCGGAGCTGGACTGGAAAGCGTCAGATGGGGGGGGGAAACCGACACTGCGGGGGGGTCCAGGTCCCCCTCGAACTCGCGCGCACTACTGGCACCCCTGGCTGAATCTTCTCGACCATAATCGGCAAATCCTGGAATCCAGAAAAGGGACCTAGTCTTAAGCTGAAAAGTCTTGAGGATAGGGGGGAGAAGCCTGAATGTGAAGAGGGCAACTAGCGTTGTATACGTGGCCGGTTTGAAAGGCCATGGACCTAGCAGGAGCAGTCGATGTGAAGAAATACGAACAGAAGATTTGAAAGCGAAGCGACCATGCGAAAAGTAAAGGACGAATCTGCTAGGGGTGCCTAGGCAGAGCGGGGGGGAGCGAAGCGCGAATAAGTCAACAGCACAACTGGAAGGGGGGGGAACCAGGAAGTGGGAGACTTAAAATCAGAAGAGAAGGAGGGGCATATACTTGAAAATCGGGGGAGGGGAGCAACGTCCCTCACTTCCACAAAAAAAAAATGGTCAAGAAGCGGAACTTTAAAATCGGGGGCAGCATCCAGGAGGAAGAAGGGTAGCATTTGGGCGGAAAACGAAGGGCGAATCCACATGTGGAACCGAAGTAAAAATCACGGAAATGATCCCGGTAAGGGGGGGCATACGGAAACAAGTCGGGAAACTTTCCAACTTCAAAAATAGGGCATCCAATTAGACGGGGACCTGAGACTGCCAGGTGATGGACGCCGCCGAGGTGAGGGCAAAAGGTTGGAAGAAAGGACATTCAAACGGGGTGTGTGACGGGGGGAAATCAGCCGAAGAACAGGTGGAATTCGTCCGAAAGCACACCCAAAGATTGTGACAGGGGGGGAACGAAAAAAGTGAATGCAAGGATTGAGTTTTGTCGGCTGGAAGAGGAAAAGGGGAGGCCGGGAGGGCAGCAGCTAATGGGGGACGTTATCCCGAACAAAGCGCCGGAACAGCCGTGGCTACCCATCATAAGTAGCCAACCGGGTCCCTCAAGAAGGTGGACAAAGAAAGGGCGGAATCGATGAGTGTGAGATTGGGAAACGTGTTGGGACGAGAAAAAAAAGACCTATGCCGGTTGCGAAGGAAAAGCAAAATCAAATCGGCAAATCCACAATCACGCCAGGAACAAAAAACTGGAAAAGAAAACTTCACGACATGTCGTTAAAAAAACCACGGGGGGCGATCCCATTTAATAGACAACGCGTGGCGGAACGGGACAGAGGGATGAATAAAAGTTTCTTGAGCTCGCAAAAAAAGTAGAGGGGGGCCAATCTCTAGTAAACCTCTTCCGAGAATTCAAGCTGTTTGGGCGCGTTGATACGGTTAATGGGGCAACCCTTTGTAAAGAAAGACAAAAGGCAGAATCGGGACTACAGTGGGGGTACGCAGGATAGGGCAGGCCCATGAGTGTAGAGGAAAAAGTGGGTTCGATTTTTCAGTAACAGGAAAAAGGCAAAAAATCTCCGTAATGAAACAAAAGGACAAAACAATATCCGGTCATGACTATGGGAAAAAAAACGAAATTAATAGAATAGAAAAAGATAGGGGCCTTCGCTATATTGAAATAGAATGGAGAGGAAGGGAAAATAAGAATAGAGGACCGGCAAAAAAGAAAAGAAGGAGGGGAAAAAACGAAGAAAGCGGAACTCACGATGTAGGTAAACGGGGGGGGGGGTCCCGTGTAAACTTGTCCCAAGCCCTGGGTGCACGCAAAGAAGGTGTCGGAGGATGACAAGCAAAAGGGGGGGAATGATCCAAAAAAGGGAATCAAAGAGGAGCTGGGTCACCGCGTTCGAGAGAAAAAAGGAGGGCGTGGGGAAGAAAGTGAACGACTGGCCTCGGGGGGGAACAGGTCAGGATACGCCACAAAAAAGACTCGATTACACCGGCTGAAGGGAACGGTCGAAGTGGCCAAGAGAGAAAAGAAGAAAAGCCGACGGGGCGGCGCCGGGGAAAACAATCATCTTTGTTTGATAAACGTCTTGAACAGAAAAAAGGGCGGAAAACGATTCAAAACCGTCTCTGCGAAAGGGGGAATAGAGACTGTTTTGTACAGCCTTAAAGTAACGGGGACAAAAGAACTGGGCCGGCACCACGAAAGTCGCAGGGGAACTCCTCCTGACTTCCAGGGAGCAACGTATCAGAATGGAGAAAGGAGGAAGGTGTCAGAGGAGTCTGCAGCCCAAAAGAAAAAGATGAAAAAGGATGGCTGATGATGCCATCACAAGTATGAGACAACATTCCTATGTTAAAATAAATATCACCAAGCCGAGAATGGCAGAAGGAAAGGGAATGAGGGGTTAAAAGTAAGAATATCTTGATTGAAGGGAAAAGAGGGGCACTATTGGGAGGCGGCGGGAACGTGGTGAGAAGGAAGACGAGATGCGAAGTAGCAACGTTTCATCAAAATTTGGGGGTGCCCAAAGGCGCGGCATCCGTCGCGAAGAGGAAGGGTTTGAGAAGAAAGCCCAGACAGCGGTGAGGAAGTTAAAACATCGAAAATCACTGTAAGACTAAAGAACAGCCGTAAAGAAAGGTGCCCCAAGGGGGTTCCAGTGCCAAGGGAAGAGTGAGTGGGACACAGAGGGGTTGAAGTCAAAGGCAAAGGACATTGACAACAGGGCGAGACCAAAGTGGACCAAGAGAGTAAGGGTTAAGTGTTGGTAAAGGCTCAGTGTCAAGGGGGAATGGGAAAAGGAGAGGTCACAGTGGGGGGCAAGGGGCAATAGACTGGTGGGTAATGGAGAGGAATCTTTGCAGCGCTATCATCATGAAATTGGAAAAGGAAACGAAATAATCAGCAACAAACGAAAGACGTCAAGCCAAGGAGTGAAAAGAGCTTTGGGTTCCGCGGAAAATCTGAAAAAAAACCTGGAAAAAAAAACCAGGAATAGAAAACCACGAAAGGTACGGCACGAAGCAGCACGGAGACAAATTCAAAGGGCCACTCCGTGACCCGAAATTGGGTGACCCCGATGGGCAAGGAATCAGAACGTTCAAGATAGGAAAACGGTAACCAAGAAACAAAACACCTACCTAAAAAAAAGAGGGAAACAGAATGGATGGTGTTCGTGGAGGCACAGCCAAAAAAAAGAGAAGAGAGGGTGGGCGCCTTAATGGGGGGCGTGGGGAATCCCAAGAAGAAAAGGGGCAAGGGAGGGAACAGGGGGAGGGTGGCTTTTACACAGGGAAAGGGACAAGAGGAAAAAAGGGGATAGTGCTTTCAGCAGCGAAAGTCCGGACGCAGCGGTGAAAAAGGAAGGGGCCCAAAAGGTCGACAAGACCCAGAAGTGGGCCGAAAGAAGAGGCCAAATGGTAGAGACCACCTGGAAAAGAAGAGAAAAGAAACTTCATCCGCAGGGAAGATTGAGGGGCCAGGGGGGGATTTGGTTGCCTTGGAAGGGGGCGCAATCAGGACCACGTCCTAGGCAGGCGAAACTAGAGTCTCCACCGAAACGACCATTCATTGGGGTTGGGGGGGGGGGGGGGGGGGAGGGGGGGGGGGGGGGGTGGTGTGGGGGGTGGGGTTGGGGTTGGTTGGGGTGAGGGGTGTGGGGAGAGGGTGTTGAGGGGGGGGGGGTGTGGGGGGTGGGTGGGGGGCGAGGGGTGGGGGGTTGGGGGGTGGAGGGGGGTGAACAAATGAAATGTAGGAAGGGGTGGGAAAGAAAAAAACTGTGGGGGAATTGAGCTGGAATACTATGTGAGGGGGGTCAAGGAACGATAAAAAAGAGGGACGCCAAATATTTCTGGGGGAGGGAAGTGTATCAAAGGGGGACAGACGCTCGGATTAGCGGACAGGTTGGGAACGTCAAACGTCAGCCAAAAAGCGAAAGGCAGAATGCCAAAAAAAAAAGCACCCCAACCAACCTGTCTGGGAGTTTTCGGTTTTACGGCACCCTGGGGGGGAACAAGGGGGTCCACAGAGAAAAAATAGTGGAGTCAAAAAGGTAGATACCTAAACCGAAGGAAAAGGTTCCGAAGGAGGCTCCCGAACAGAAAAAGGAAAAAAGGGGGCATGTTCAGGCAAGTACTGACCCAATGGGAAAAAAACCAATTTTGAAAAGAAAGGGAGCACCATTGGGTACTGGAGGCAGAAAGAAAAATAAGAAAGGGGGAAACCGAAAATACGTAATAATTGGTACGCCCTTTCTTAGAAAGAAAAAGTTCAAGAAAGGGGATCAGAAAACAAAAAGGCTCGAAACGAGAGAAAGACGTCGGGGAACAAACCCTGACGTGAAGAGAAAAAGGACAGGGACAGGGAATAAGGCAAGTCCTTAACGCAACGAAGGGCGAGCAACCCAAGAAGTTGAGGGAAGAAGCTCGGGAGTCCCTCAAAATTTAAATCCAGGAGATGTAGGAGGGGAGAAAGACGACCACAGGAAAAAGGTCCAGCATAAGGTCAACTACGAAATGAAAAAGGAGGACTGGAAAAGAAAAACAAAGAAAGGGGGGGAAGGGACAACCCTACTTTTTCACCTGGGTAGGGGGGGGAGAGAGTAATGAGCCACCGACAAATAGTTGACTAAGAAAGTAAATCGGGAAAATCCAAGATTGAGGGTTCCGGAATGAGGAAACAATCCATCCCACCGGAAAAGTGGGAAGGGAGAAAATGGAGGAAAAGCAGACAACTGCGCACGCAAACGGCGCCGGCCCAGGCCCGCCGCGATCCCAGTTCCCGCAAGAGAGACCACAAGAGAAAATGGCGGATGTCTCAAACAGAAAGAAGACAGAGATGGACCGGGGCAAGTGAAAAAATTCTCCCCTAATCTTCAGCGAGAGAGAAGAAAGAGCGCCGGCGGATAGTGGCCTCCTGGAACGCAAGTGCGAGGAATGGGGGTCCGAATGGCCGAACGCAAAACAAAAGACGCTGCCCGCTGCCGGGAAGAAAAATCAGGAAAGGGTTACC
>Ga0179591_1333017_pt1 | contig 15052 bp, 24 predicted proteins | sample CZOMad2_1_08_16f_FD_182891 | JGI IMG/M metagenome (GOLD analysis project Ga0179591, IMG submission 182891) | Vadose zone soil fungal communities from Angelo Coast Range Reserve, California, USA - CZOMad2_1_08_16fungal (PacBio error correction) | ecosystem: Environmental > Terrestrial > Soil >...
ATCCACTTCGGCTCGGTCGTCGCTCGACTGGAAAAACCCCCCCCCCCCCCAAAAAAAACCCCCCCCCCAAAACAAAAAAAATCGAGACTAGACGAACCGTGAGCGGAACTTCCGCCCGTTGATCGACCAAGGAAGGGGGGAGATCGGCGCGAGAACTCGTGTCGAGGAAAAAAGGGGCCAGGCCATGCACCGAGTTGGAAGGGAAAAAAAAAAAAACGGTTGCAAAGCCAGGTGGGTCGGCCTGGCTTGCCCTCTTGCCCGACGGGGTTTTTCGCCAATGTTATGTATATGCAGAGGGGGGAAAAAGGCTAATGCAGTTTACTGCAAAGGGGAAAAGGAAGAAAGCGCGGCCTCGCCGTCTGGTTCCTGCGGGAAACTGTTCGCTTGTTCGAAGAGTAGAAAGGAGGGGGGCCTGTGGGCAGTGGGTGGGGAGGGGGATATAATCCGCCGTAGTCCGTGCTTTGTTCTCTCCCTGACGAGAGGAACTTGCGCGTCGTTTGGAGGGGGGAAGAAAGGGCGGAAGGGGGAGACCGGTCTTTTTTTGCCGGCGGAGGGGAGAAAAGCGGGGCGCCTATCATTGAAGGGGGCGACTAGGCGTCTTTATCGGCTGGGGGACGGAGGGGAAAGCTCGAATTGATCGCGGATAAAGGGAGAAACCAATCGTCCTCTTGGAGGGCATGTTAGCACACGGGTGAGAAGGAGCGTGCCACTGCTGGGAAGAGGAAGATGGCCGCAAGAGGCCCTTGCGTACGTTATAGAGGGAGAAAGACTCCAGAGGATTGGCCTAACGGGGGAGGGGGGGGGGGGGGGGGGGGGGGAGGGGGGGGGGGGGGGGGGGGGGGGTGATTTTGGGGGAAAATAATAGGAAAAAAACGGGGAGGAAAAAAATACTCACCTTCGTGAGGAGAGTCTACTCTGAGGGAAAGGAGGAGAGCATTTTTGAGAATAGAAAGAAAAAGGCGACAAAATTAACGTCTCTCAGCATTACCGTGGAACATTTCCTCGTGAGAAAAAGTTTGCAATTCCGGGGGAAAGGGATAAGGAGGTCTTAAAAGATATAACAGAAAAAGAAAGTGTGGGAAGAATGGTCGGCCCCGAGGTTTCATGCTTTTCAGGGGAAGGGCTTCTGTTCGCAAAAAGAAGTCGCGTCGGCAACACGCTGTTTAGAAGGGAAGGAAAGGGCAGTTGGAGTGCTATTTAAGGAGAACGATCAGTGCAACCATGCAGAGGGGGGTTCGGACTTCTGAAACGCGAAGGGGGGGGAGGAGAAAAAAGTGGGAAATGCTTGTCCGCAAGAAAGTAAATAAAAAATCTCAGGATCAATGATATGATGCGAACCCTACATTGACCCGACGATGGGGGGGGAGGAGAAACCAGAGGAGATCGATATTAGTCAAAAGGAAAGGAGGACAATTGAGGCCTTCGCACCCTGGGGTAAAAAAGAGAGAGGAGAGGAAGGAGATACTTGTTAAACAAGGGGTGCGTAAGGCCTCAAGGACGATGCCTTGTTGAATATCGATCTCCTCATTGTGAAAAAATGCATACGCATCTTTCGGGTAACTGGACGGGGTGAAGGGGGGAAAAGACTGAAGGGATTAATGTGGGCAGACTTTATTGACCGGCCTTGGCGGGAAAAAAATGGGGGGTCAACCGCTGTCAACCGGGGGAAAACGCCTTAGTCGGATGCGTGTTTGCCCTGATCTTTCTCGTAATCAGAAGGAGACCTACCGACATTCCCGAGGGAGGGAGAGGGGAGAGGAAAGGCGACCGCGGGTTGTCCGACGAGAGGAAGGAAAGGGGAAGGGGGGGGGCAAACCAGACCCGACAAAGCAATTCTCCAGATCGCGAGAAACCGCTGGGGCCGACCATCGCTTAAGGGAGGGGGAAGGAGCACAGGAGGTGAAGCATCTTTTAGACCTCCCAGGAGCACTTGCCCATGGTTTGCTGCTCCAACGCCTGGAAAAAAAAGGTCTGCGACCAGCGGCATGTTTCCCCAAAAGGGAAAGGGGGAAGGAAAGATCTTTCTGGCTTAGAGAGTCCTTGCAAATGCAGGCCGAAAAAGGACGCTAGTAAGCGGGACAAAGGGAAGGGGGGCTTTTGTGCCTCTGACGTTTTCCTGGGGGGGGGGGAAAGTGGCACAACTCATTTAGAGGGCCAAAAGGAAAAAAATCAGGCGTGGCGCCCTCTCTCCAAAAAGCACGGAAAAAGAAAAAGAAAAATGGTAGATGAACAGCAGTGGCAACGATGAAGTCGGAATCAGGAGAAAGGTTCTAACTCTCCCGCCAGGGGGAAGGGGGGAGGACGCCAGGAACCCCGAACGTGACTGAAAAGAAGGCTAGCATGGCTAACACCTTCCACGCGATAAAGAAAGGAAGGGCACGTCCATGAAAGGAAAGAGAAAAAGCGCCCCCCCGCGAGGGTCGCCAAAAAAAGAGAAAGGAGGCAACACTCGATTTGCCATTATATATTATTACACAATCCCAAGGACTCGCAGGTCGGAAAAGGGGGTCCAGGGGAGATCACAAAGTCACGAGAAAAGATACGATTGCAATAAGCTGGCGATTGGAACCAAAAAGCAGGGATCGGGCGTTGGCGGTTAAGAAACGAAGAACAGTGGAACCACAGATCGCAGAGGGAAAAAAAAAAAGGAAATTACGTGAGGGTACTTTCATTCAATGCAGTGAAAAGGGATAAAATAACAATCTGGCTAAAAAAATCACGAGGGAAGGAAGGAAAAAAAGGGCAGGGCAAGAAGGGCAAGTCATGTCCGAAAAAAAAGGGGATGGGGGAGAAAAAAAATTCCAAAAAGCGTGCGGAATTGGTCCACCTTTGCCGATCCGAAAAGACACGAGTTTCTCGAAGAGGGGACGGTCAGCCTTCAAAAATGAGAAGAAGGGGACAAAAGATCAAGGTCGTCTAGTCGAGCGAGCCGCAGCGCCAGGAAAAACGAGCGAAGGTGTTATATAGCGGGGAGAGAGAAAACAACAACGGAGGAGGAGGAAAGAAAAGCAGGAACGCTATCTGAACACTTCGGCTCGGTCCGTCAGACAAAAAAGTCCCTCTACGAGCGACAGGGGAAAAAAAAAAAAGAACCAGGCCTGGGACGTCTGATCCGGGGGGAGAGAGGGAAAAGGAGGATGGTCGCAGGTTCCAATTTCCCTGCCCGCGTTGGACGGAAAAAAGGAGCGGCTGCCAAAAGCCGTTGGGAGAAGGGGGAAACCTTGCTCGACTGGCATACGAAAAAACAGAGTGGGGGGGGGGGGATCGTTCTAGAAGGGAGAAAGTTCATGGCTCCTTCATTGACAAGGTATCTTACTGTCGCTTCCGGCGAAGAAATGGCGCTCTTTGGGGGCAAGGGGAAAAAGACGACGATCCCGCTTGTCTGTTTTTTGCCGTGTGGGGGAAGGGCATCCTTTATCTAAGAGAAAGAAGTTACTTTGTTCTCTCCATGGAAAGGAGAGGGAAAAAGAAGAAGGAAAATTTCGCGTCGGGGGGGATTGTGTTCCGAAAAGCGGCGTTGCCTCTGCGGAAGGGGGGGGGGAAAAGGGATGGGTAGACATCGCTGAGGGGAGGGAGGAAAATGAAGACGTGCTTCAGCCGTTGCGACGATGAGAGCGTTGTTCGCCATTCTCAGAGAAGGGAAAAATTCGGTGTCCTGGGCGGAAGGGAAAAAAAAAAGAGAGGTTCGCACACGGTGAGGGGCCCAATTTCCGCTGAGCCTGATTCCGAAGAGTTTATCTTTCACCGCAAGGAGGAAAAAGGAAAAGTGCGTAAGTGATCGGAGGGCGCCACGCAGGAAGGGGAGGGGGAAGAGGAAAGGGGGGGGTGTGCCAAGAAGAGATCTAACAAACGCGCCCCATACCACGTCTTATTTAAAAAAGGGAAAACAGTTGGCGCTACTCTGCTTCCTTTTCGAAAGGGGGGGGGAAAAAAGGAAAAGGGGGACGCGACTACGGGACAAAAGAAAACGAATGAACCTGGAACATGTCCGCGGGGTCGGCATACGCGCCGGAAGGGTGATCATCACTGGGTCCCATTTTCGATCAAGGAAAAAAAAAAGAAGGCGAGAATCCGACCAGTTCCAAGCCAGCGGGAAGAGAAAAAAAAGGGGGGTTTTAAGGAAACCAGAGATCATGTCTCCTTGCTTTCTTCTGGGGAGTACGTAATCCTCGTCGGCAACCCTCTTTCGGAAGGGAAGCGAGGCCTGTATGGCGCTTTGCGGCGGGCGGGGAGGAGGGGAAAAAAGATGCAAAGGATTCTCTGTGCGGAAGGTCGGAACGCGAGGTGACGCGGTGGAAGGAGAAAAAGCTGTTCGCCCATTCCGTTAAGAGGGAGGGAAAAAAGAGACCGAGAGGATCAAAGATATGATTCGAACCGAGGAAAAAGATGAAGGGGAAAAAACCATGAGATCGATATGAGGAACATTACAAGAGCGTACAAGCCTCGGAAGGGGGGGGGGGGGTTGGGGGGGGGGGGGGGTTTGGGGGGGGGGGGGGGGGGGGGGGGGTGTGGTTGGGGGGGGTTGGGGGGGGGGGGGGGGGTTTTTTTTTGGTTTTTTTGTGAGTGGGGGGGGGGGGTGGGGGGGTTGGGGGTTTTTGTTTTGTTGGGGGGGGGTTTTTGGGGGGAAGAAAAAGTTTTCAATCGATCTCTCCAAAACAAAAAAGGCATGAAGAAGGCATCAAGGACTATTTCTTTGTTCTCTCTTTTAATGGGGGAGAAGACGCCGGCGTTTTAATGCTACGGAAGAGGGGGGGGGAGGGAAAGTAGTCTTTGATCCTCCTCGGAAGAAAGGAAGGGAGGGGGGGGGGAACCCTGTTCAAACTTCTTGTCGCTCATTTTTTTCAACCCTCTGTGAATACGAACAGCGAAGAGTCTGTCTTATTGCAAGGGGAAGGAAAAAGGGGCTCGAAAGAAAAAAGGAAGCTCGGCGTTCTGCGTCATCTTCAGGCGAACAGCGGTTTGAAGTGTCTTTTGGGCCGAAAAAGGGGAAACATGAAGCGCTGTTCCGGAAAAGGAAGGAAAAACGGGAGAGTAGGGTTCCTATTCTGCTGCCGCGGTAGCATAGGGCGGGACGCCGTGGAGGAAAAAACCTTGTAGATATTCGCGGGGATGGAACACGCGGACATGTTCCACTGTAATGCGAGAGAAGGGAGGAATTCTGGGCTGGCGAGTAGGGGAGGCAAACTGCCGCAGGAAGGGGGAAGAATGGACAGAACGAAGGTGGTCATTTTTTTTCCTCCGAACGGGGGGGAAAGGGGGGCACAAACTCATTTAGCCCAATCGAGGGGGAAAGGAAAGAGAAGTGCGCACTCGATCACTTATAGCAAAGGAAAAAAAAAGAGGAAGGAATGAGTGAAAGATGGGGAAAAGCAGTGGCACGATGAGGTCGGAATCAAACCCGTGTGCTAACATCGCCAGAAAAGGAACTTCAATACTCCAAGGGACCACCTAACGTTACTTCCGGAGGACAACTTCCACGCGGAGAAAAAGAAAAAAGGGATGAGGCACAGTCCAGCAGGAAAGAGATGCTCCCTCAGCAAGAAAGACCTCCGTCATACGCAAATACCCGGGGAAAAAAGAAAAAAGTATTGGGGAACACAAAAAAGAACCTACTCTTCCATTCTGGAAGGATGAGAGGAAGACGTAATAGGGAGGGAAGGACATCCGCTTCTTCTATTTTCACCACTAAGATCTTCTTTTTCTGGGGTAAGGGGAAAAGACGTGAACCAAGGAGAAAAAAAAAGGTCGACGGAAGCGACGCGTTCCAGACCGTGAGAGAGGCAAAATTTAATCTTTCTCCTTCCAGGAAAAAAATGAGGGCGAAAAAAATCACGCGTCAGGACCGAAAAGGGGGGGAAGGCTCATTCTTTTGGCAGCCTCTCTCGCAAGAACGAAGACAGGGCCTTGGCCACCTTGTCCGATAAAAGGTTCAGTCCGCCTATCCTCACCCGAGAAGAAGGGGGGGAAAGAGATCCGGTCAAGGCGTCAGACGTCTATCATGCCGCAGAAGGGGACCTAGCCTACGTTGTTCAGATAAGCGGAGGAGGAGAAAAACAAAGGGAGGAGGAGGACAATAGAGGAATTAGCTCCTCCAAAAGGAGTGGAAAGGGCGCTGCGTGATCTCTCGACGATACTACCTGGAAAGAAAGACGGCTGGTTACGGCTGATAAGGGAGGAAAAGGGGGGAGCTTAAGCGCTGATCGGCCAGGGGCCAGGGGAAAGGAAAGAGGGCCGCAGATGCCAAAAGCCGGTGGTTCTTACCTGCTTGCCCTCTTGCCAAAGAAGGAATTTTTTTCGCCATCGTCTGTATTTCATTTGGGAGGAAGGGGGAGAAAAGGGCTATGCAGTGGAAAGACGGCAACGTTAATGTCGGGGAGAGGCGTCTTGTTCCTGCGGGGGAGAAGGGGGGAAAGGTCGGCGTGGGTAAAAAAAGGCAGGATCCCGCACTTTTCGCTGTTGAGGGGGCCGCTTATGGCATCAAAAGACCCGCTTCCGGAGAAAAACGGACAGGTTTCTCCTCTCAAGCGCAGACCTGGCTCGTCGGGGGAGGGCAAGCGCGTTGCCCGGCGTCTGGGGAAAGGGAAAAAAAAAAAAGGGGACATCGGGCGTCGCGGCCCGAGAAGGAAAAAAGAGTCAGAGGTGCGAACGATGCGATGTATCGCGTGGACGTTGTTCGCCAGGAAAAAAGAGTCGGTGTCCTGGCGTCGGGAAAAAAAAGAAAAGGGGGCGGCAGATGGGATGCACACGGGTGAGGGGGGGAAAAGGGAAAAAAAAGTGCAGGCTGTGAATAAAAAAGGTCACCTCATTTCGCTGAGCCATGTCCGCAAGAAGACAGGAGGGCGTGAGCTGGACGCCAAGAAAAAGGGAAGATGGAAATCACGATCGAACAACTCGCCCTGCAAAAGAAAAAACTCCCTTCGTTCTTCCTCCATTTTGGGCAGGAGAAAAAGGAGGCATTTTTGCAGAAAGAGGGGGAAAAAAAAAGGCGATCCCATAAGGGGAAGAAGAAATGGGGCGCAGACGCAGACGATCGAAAACAAAGGTAACCCAGTTCGCTCTTATTTCTACAAGAGAGAAAAAAAAAAAAAGACGGACAAGGTCAAAGTCCCGCTGGAAAATGGGAAAAAGAGGGGAAAAAAAAAAAAAAACGAGAATGGAGACCCTTCTCTTCTGGGAGGAGAAGTATCTCGTCGGCAACCGCTTTTCCGACGGGAGGAAAAAGCCAGTGTATGCGCCTTTGGCACTTGCTGATGGAAAGAGAAACGAGAAGGGGAAAACTGTTGAAACATTTCGGAACAGGAAGGTGACAGCGGTTTGCACAAAAAGAAAAAAAAAAAAAAAAAAAAAAAAAAAAAAAAAAAAAAAAAAAAAAAAAATAAAAAAAAAAAAAAAAAAAAAAACAATTTGGGACATCTGGTGCGAACACGTCCGTTCAATAAGTCTCCCACATCACGCACTTCATAGGGAAGGGAGAACCCGAAGTGACCCGAATATTCTTATCGGAAAAAAAGAAAAGAGGGAATCGATATGATCAGACGTGAAAGGAGGGGAAAGAAAAAAAAAAGAGGCCGGGGGTAACAAGCTCTCTCTACAACACCAACACTTCTTGATGGGGGGAAAGGTTCCGAATGCCTCAATTACTATGCCCTTGGGGAAAGGGGGGGGGAGAGATCATCATGTTTTTCGAGAAAAGGGAAGGGAGAGAATCTTCGGGTCACGGCGGGTCTCCATCATATCTTTTGATCAGAAGAAAGGGGGAGACTTATTGAACTTCCTTTGCTACCAGCGGGAAAGAGGGTGGCAAACCGCTGGGGTAAAAAAAGGACCAGTCCGAACAGCGAAACTGCCTTGTCTTATTCTATGCATTTTGGAAAAGAAATCGCACGCGCAAATTCTACAGAAAGGAAGAGAAAGGCGGTCATCTTCACGCGAACAGCGGTTGAAGAAGAGAGGGGGGAAGGGGGGGCACGGGAAGACGCAGCAGCGCCATTATCTCTGGGCCTGAAACGCTGTGTTGCCCGACCATCGCTAAAGAGAAGAAGCTCCTCCGGAGGGGGAGAAATCTGTCGAAAAAGTGGATTCCTCAACGCCCTTTTCCACCTTTGCGAAAAAAAAAAGGGAAAGCGAGAGACTTTCTGGGAAGAAAAAAAAGGGGAGTCGGTTCGAATTCTTCAAAATGCCGGACGAAAAGGACTCCGAGGGAGGAGAAAAAGAAAGAGGTGTGGCGGGGGGGGGAAAAAGAAGGGGGGAACGGTGGAGTTTTGGGAGTTGCGACTCGATGATTGGCAAAAAAAAGAAGGAAAGGGAGCCGCCATCATGCGTGGCGCCTCGGAAAGGGGGACGCAAGGAAAGGGGGCAGCTAATGAGGTGAAAATCACATTGCAGTGGTCCCTATAAGGTCGGAAGGGGCCCATCACCTTGTGAGAGAAAAAAAAAAAGACGATGGGGTCCCGGGACCCCAGGAACAAAAAAGAGTCAGGGATTCATGGCTAAAACGTCCACAGAAGCCAACGGCTGAAGGGAAAAGCAGGAGCGGAAAAAAAAAAAAGCAGACGATTTCTCCACAATCCCTCCTTCCAACAAAGATTGCCATATATGATGGAAAAGAGAAGCCCAGGTCTGCGCGAGGGGGAAAGAAGAAGGAAGTTGACACAACTTCACGGAAGCGTCTTGGAGCATTATTTCCATAAGCGGCGAAGAAAAAAAGGACAAACGGCAAGCTGGATAGCGGGGTCGGTTTTAAAAGTGAACCAATAGCGCCTCAGGAAAAAAGAACTCGACGGAGGAACAGGAAAGCGGGAAGAAAAGTCAGTGCACCTTACTTTCTCAGGAGAATTACATACTCTGGCGAAAAAAATCACGCGTAGGAGGAAAAGGGGAAGCAGGTACGACCACCTGGAGTGTGGGCGCACAAAGAAGGGGCATCCGATCCTGGCACGTGCCCACTCGTGTCCGGCCCTTGGCAAAGGAAGGAAAGGAACAAACGAGTTTCTCGAAAAAGGGGGAAAAAGAAGGATCGCCGTCAACCCATCCGGCGTAGAAAGGGAGGGGGAGGGAAGGAAATCAACGATTTCAGCGGGGAGGGACCCTGCCGAAGTTTTTCATATAGCGTGGAGAGAGAGGAAAAAAGGAAGGAAGGAGGAAATAGAGATATTAAGCATAAAAAAAAAAAAGGCTGGGAGGGCAGCGCGACCTTGTCTCTGCGCCGAGGAAGGCCGTCCCTTTTTATCGAAGCAGGAGAAAAGGGGGGGGGGGGGGGGGGGGGGGGGGGGGGGGGGGGGCCGTTGGTCTGCGCGAGATCTTTGTCTCTTCCCAGCGCTGGAGAGAGGGGGAAAGGTGCCCAGGAGCGGATTGCGAAAAAAAAAAAGGGGCGACCTGGCTTCCCTCTTGCCGACAGAGAAAGGGAAAAGGGGGGAAGGGGTGTATAGAATCTTTTTTTCTGGAAGTATAAAGTCATGGCTACTGGCGGAGCAGGCAACGTGAAGGTCTTTATGTCTGGAAGGGGAAAAAAAGGGGGGGTCCTGTTGCGAGAGGGGGGGGAGAAAGCTTGTTCGACAGGGAACCCTCCCCAAAGAAAAAGGAACGCGTGCCTGTTGGAAGAAAGCTTATTGATCCTGTATCTATCTGGAAAGTTCCGGAAAGGGGGGGGAAAAAAAGTGCAGCGTTCTCACGAGAAAGCAGAAAGGGAAAGGGGTGTTCCTCATCATAGTAAAAAGAGGGAGTTCCCGTCTTCTTTGCGAGGTGGAACATCTCTTCGGGAAAAAGATCAGTGCCTTGACGTGAAGGAAAGAGAGGGGCGCGTGGACGTTGTTCTCCCAAAAGCCAACAAAAAAGGTTCGGGGTACTGGAAAGCAGTTGTCGGCGAGGTTAGCACACGGTTTCTGGGAAGGGAGCTGATTCCGACCTCAAGAGGTGGTCACTTGCACCTAAGGGAGAGGAGGAAAAAATACGGACGAGAGGGCGCCAAAACATGATGGTCGTGAGCCGTGACAAAAAAATGAGTTTGTGCCAATTCCTCGGGAAGGAAAAAAAAAGAAAGGGACACCGTCGGAGAAAAAAAATGAACTCAAGAAAAGGTTGAGATACTCGCGCCTTTTCGGCGGCGGCATTTTGGGGGAAAGCAGCCCAGAAAGGCGATCCAAGAAAAGAAGAAGGTCCCGTGCTCTAATACGCCGATACGAAAGGTTGGAGGGATCAACAGTTCGAGTCCGTTATTTCTACAATCTGTCGAAAAAAGACAAGCTGAAGCGTATGTTCTGCCCAAGGGGGGGAGGTGTCCGTACCATCGATAGGGGGGGAGAAGGAGGAGGAAAAAAAAAGGAGGAAGTATCTCGTCGGCACCCGCATGTTCGCCGTTCAGATGACGCAGCACACTTAAAGGAGGATTTACGAGAACTATCAGTGCAGACAATGAATAAGGAAGAAGAGAATGGTAGGAAGGAGGGGAGGCCACATGAGACAAGTTGAACAGAGTGGTCGCCAAGTCCGTTCAATAAAGTTCGCCCAGAAACGATTAGGACAAGGGGAAAAAAAAGAGGCGGAGCATGTCCAACTCCGGCGTAGCGAAAAGGAGGAAAGAAAAAGGAGGAAGAACTCGTCCTTGAGGCCTGAGGCACCTTGTTTTAACAGCGATCTAGAAAAGAGATAGATCTCTTGTTAAACAGGTTCCCGAATGGGGGAATGGAGGAAGAGGTAATGGACTGACTCATATCGATCGCAATCGGGTGAGACGAAAAGGGAAAGAAGAGTCACTGGTTCTCCTCATAATGGGTGATCCTCCTGGACGATGAATTGGCGGGGGGGAGCCTTGGCGACCAGCTGTTCCAAATGAGGGAAAGAGGGGAACTTCGCTGGTTCCGACTTGCTCGACAGGAGAGAAAGAAGAAAGGTTGAACTATCGTTCTGGAATCACCCGCGCAAAGTCGCGAGAGAGGGGCTTGCGATCACTGCACGTCGAACGAGGGGAAAAAAAGGGAGAATTTTTCTTTGGGACAACAAGAAGGGGCAGAAGCATGAAACCGCTTGTGCCGACCATCGCTTAAGGGGGACGGATTCTCTCCTGGGGAGGAGAGGGGAAAGAAAAAGGGGGGGGACCAAGTTGCTGCTCAAAAGAAAGGGAAGAAAACGACAAGAAAACACGAGGACATGTTTCCACTTAATGCTAGAGCCGGGAGGCCTTTCTGGTCTTTCGATTCGGGAAAAGGAAAAGGACAAGAAAGGGAAACAAGGAAAGAAGAAGGGGAGTCCTTTTTTTTTGGGAAAGAAGGTTTGGTTTGTCCGACTCGCTTCATTGGGGGGGGGGGAAGGAAGAGAAGGCTGGACGTCCCGCTCACGCCATCATAGGCGCCAAAGAACGGGCACGTTTGAACATTGCTCAGCGAATGTAGTGAAAGATGAACCTCAGGAAAAGTCAGCTGAATTGGACTAAAGGAAAAAAAAAGAGGCCGATGTGTGGTCCAAAAGGAAGGGACAAAAGGAAAAATCTATCATATCGCGTGCATGGGTGCGAACAACGGAAAAAGAGTCTTCCACGGCTGACGGCAATTAAGCAGAACGGCCCAAACGCAGGTCTCCAAGCCCCTCCTTCAACCTCAAAGAAAACAGATTGCCAGTATATTATTATGAACAAGAAAAAAGAGCCAAGGTCTGGAGAAGAAGGGGGGGGGGTGGGCAGGTTCCAGGAGAGCAAACAAATTCACTGGAAAGTATATACATTATTCCATAAAAAAAAGGCAACAGGCCCAAGCGGGAGCGGAGGAAAAGGAGGAAGCCGAACATTGAACCAATATCCGAAATGCATACTTCCTCTAAGGGAAAAAAAAAGGGCAAACGTTTCCGGAGGGAAGGGACAGGGAGCCATGACGGTTCTCCTTTCCTCGAAAGACATACATCTTGCGAACAAAATCAAGAGAGGGAGAAAAGGGGAAAGGGCCAAGAGGGAAAAAGGAGGGGGGACAATCTCGCGCATCCGTCGAAGAAGGGCACCTTGGGCCGATCCGCGCTGGTTAAAAGGGGGAAAAAAAGATCCACACCCGTGATCTAAGGAAAAAAGGAGAAGGAAAAAACCAATGGGTCTCGTCGAGCGAGGCCGCCATCGCCCAGTGAAAAGGGAAGAGGTTTTTTTCGATCGCTGTATGGAGCAGAGAGAGAAAAAAGGGAGGGGAAAAGAGAGAGATTCTCTCAGAATAGAAGGAAAGAAAAGGTCCGTAGAGCTACCTTTGAGCTGTCGTCCTCTCTACTAGACGAAAGGAAGTTTGATCGACTCCGTCTGTTTGACGGGAGAAAAGAAAGAAAGCGTGTCCTCTTACCATCGCTGGGTAGGAAAGGGGAGAGGGGAAAGGAACCAGTAGGGAAATGCGCGCGCGGGCTTCCAAATCAGGTGGTCGGGGAAAAAAAGAGAAGGGCAGACGACTCGTGATTTTTTTTCTCCGATGGAAGAGGGGGGGGGAGGAGAAGTCATGGCTAATTTGAACTGCCTTACCGGGTACTTGACGGTCTCGGACAGGGAAAAGAAAAAAAGAGCTCTTTGGTTCACTGGTGAGAGGAAAACCAACCGATCACCTCTTTCCTGTTTGGGAGGATCGCCGCTTATGGAGAAAGAGCGTCAGCCCGATTAAGGGTGAAGAGGAAAAAAACGGCTATTTCTCACTCTCTCTCAGACCGAAAGAGTGTTTTCCTCATCCTCTACTGGAAAAAGGGAAAGAGGATTTGCTTGCCTGTGCGGGGGAGTGAAAAGGAAGGGGGCGCGCGCCCGTCTCATTGTCCTGGAAGCCAGTTTTCGACGATTCGTCGGGAAGAGAAGGTGTTCGCCTGCTCGATAGGAGCGAGGGAAGGGGGGAAAGAGGGGACTTAGACCCCCATCGGCCTCTTGGGCGGGCTATGTTTAGCACACTGGGGAGGGGCCGACCTCTCGTGCCACCTGCTGTTTCCTGGGAAAAGAGGAAAGGGGGAAGAGGGAGTAAGGATAGAGGTCGGCACGCGTGGGAGGGGGGGAGGGGGGGGATGGCCGGGTTTGTGCCCAATCCTGATTCGTCAAACAAACTCGCCCATAAAAATACTCACCCTTCGTTCTGCCGAGGATACTGCGTCCTTTTAGGGAGGAGGGAGGGAGGGGAAAAAAAAACGAGATATCCCATGAAACGTCTCTCGCATTACGTGAAAAAAAAAAGAAAATGGAAGGAGGGGGGGAAAAGGAGGGGGGGGGGGAATGCGTGGATCAGCCACTGGTCAAATTCGATCCTGTTTCTTACAATATAAAAGGAAGGGGACAAGTCAAAGCCCGAAGGCTTGAAGCGAGGGGGAAAAAGGAAAAAAGGGGTGGGGAGGAAACGATCATGTTCGCAGGGATGGAGGAAAAAAAGGCGCGTCGGCAACCAACTGTTCGCCGTGCATATTACGCAGCACGACGAAAAAGGGAGGATTTACGAGAAGATCATTGCAAAAAAATGAAGAGAAAAAAAAAGAGGGGAGTTCGGACGTTAGGAAACGCGAGGGGTAAAAAAGGGGGGAAAAGGGGGGAAAGAGGTTCAAAAGTTCTCCCCATCACGCAAATTCTCTTCTAGGAGGATCAAATATATGAGGAAAAGAAAATTCCACTCCTTCTCGGAGGAAAGGGGGGGAAGGTACAGAGCGGAATAAACAAGGCAATCGGCAGGGGGGAAGGGGAAAAAAATCTCTCAACAACACAGGGGTATGATTATTCAATTATAGAATCTGCGGGAAAGAAAGGACGAGTGCCTTGTTCCTCTCTGGAGGGGGGAGAGAAAAAGGTATGCGACAGAAACGGAGGTGGGGAGGATGAAAAGAAAAGATCTGGGAAAACGAGATGAATTGGGGCGTGATTTGGGCGACTTTAGGGAAGTTTTTCCGTCCCCAAAAGAAGAGGGTCACTTCTGGTCGGAGCCTGGTGGACCAAAGAGGGAAAAGGAAACTTCCAAAGCGAAGACGGCCTGGTCGTATTCGATTCCTTTTTTCAAAAGGGAAATCAGCACGAGGAAAGGGGGGGAGAAGTCGTGATGCGTCAGAGGGAACGGGAGAAAAGGACGGGAGAAAGCCGGGGTCTTTTGGCGGGGACCAGACCAGAAATTGTCGCCAAGCCGCTGGTGCCTGACCGAGAGTGAAAAAGGAAAAGAAGTGTGACGTTCTCTCCGGCGGGGGGAAAGAGAGAAAGAAACTTGCCAGGGTGGCTCAAACAGCCTTGGCCAACCTGGATCTTCTACCACGAGGGAAGGGAAAAAGGGGGGAGGGACAGGGTATCTCCTTTATGTGCTTCGTATTCGAGGACGCCGCTAACATTACTCCGAGGAAAAGAGGTGAGTAGGAAAGAGGGGCATTGGAAAGAGTTTTGTGGCGACTCGAGTATTGGCACAAACCTCCTTTTAGGCAAAAAAAGGGGAGGTCTCCCTCGAGCAAGGAAGAAAAAGGGAGAGTGAGGACATGGGCTCAGCGAAATGAGGTGAAAAAATAAACAGAAGCAAATCAAGCGGAAATTGGCCCATCACCCTTTGCTACATAGGAAGGGTTCCCTACGCCATTACACAGGGGGGGGAAAACCGCTATCAGACAGGAGAAAATGGAGAAGAAGAAAAAATAGAAAAAGGGCTGAAGCACGTCAAAGGAAAAAACTGGAGATCCCTCCTCTATTTCTCAGGAAAGCCTTCCAACTCAAATACGAGAAAGGGGACAGGGAAGGGATGAGAACCATCCCAAAGAAAGTCGAAGATGATTGAGAACGAGCAGGTCCGTTCTATCACACATGACGGTACCGGGCGGGTGCCCTAAGAGGAGATGGGGGAAAACATCGATCTTGATCTCTTCTTTTCTTGGGGAAAAAAGAACATTTAACCAATATCGAAAAGGAGAGACGGCGCTAACAAAAAAAGGAACAATTTCCTCGTAAAAAATTAGCCCTTACTTTCTCCTGAGAGAAAGGAAGAAAAGGGGCAGAAAAAAAAAAAAAGAAAGTCAAGGTCGTGCAAGAGGGAGGCAGTGGTGAGAAAGAGCGCATCCGCTCCCTTGGCACGTTAAAAAAGAATGGCCAATTGGCCGATCC
>Ga0179591_1362665_pt1 | contig 15052 bp, 13 predicted proteins | sample CZOMad2_1_08_16f_FD_182891 | JGI IMG/M metagenome (GOLD analysis project Ga0179591, IMG submission 182891) | Vadose zone soil fungal communities from Angelo Coast Range Reserve, California, USA - CZOMad2_1_08_16fungal (PacBio error correction) | ecosystem: Environmental > Terrestrial > Soil >...
CGAAGGCGCAAAGGAGATCATCGTTTAGGGCCTTCTTCTCTTATTGTAAGGGTCGCAAAAAGGAAAAGGCTTTGAGGGAATCAGGGGCAGTCAGGGATATAGAAGGATGGGGACCTCATTCGAGGCGTGCCTGTGATTATGAAGTTGAATCTATATCCAGCACTGGGGGGAGTAAAAAGACCGAATTTACGCGGGTCCAGGATGTTTAACCGAAAAGAAGAAAATGGAGTGGTATTCAGGGGAGAAAGAAATTATTTCCTGGAGGACGCATGGGACCGGAACAATACTTTTGGGCAGACCTCTCCGTCCAAGAGCTCAAGAGCTGCACACAAGGACATGGTTCAAAAAAGCAGGGATAAGAAAAAAAAGAGGGGAAAGAAGGGCCGGATGTTTCAACAAGGAAAGATATGGCCAATAATCAATCTGATTGCCGAACGCGAAGTGGGGGGGAGACGGTGTCACAAACGAGCGTCTTGGTGTGGGAGGCACTGTTCCGACTCACAGACCTGATGGGAGACATTACATTCACGTATGGGTTTTCTGCTGGCTGTCGATAAAAGGGGGAAGAAATCCAGTGACACCTATCAATGGTCACAGAAAAGACGCAGGATAGACGCGTCATACCCGAAAGGCCGGTCTTCTCACTTAGAGAAGAGGATTATGACACAAGATTCAATCTGGCAACACATGAGAGAAAATGACTGACCAGACTCCTAGGGAAGCCTTCGCTTTCTAGGTCCCTAGGGCGGTCGAGGGGGCTTTGTGCTAAAACGACAAACCAGCACATGAGAAACATCGGTCGAAAAATTTTGTGGGAGAAACCTATGTTCTGATACTTAAGGGAAAGGCCTTCGCAAAACCATGGAATTCGCATTATGGTTGGGATTCTCAATAGGAAGAGGAGTCAGAAAGGGTTAGGGCAATGATGGCTAAGATGGGCTTTTGCGGTCGAGCCACATTCGCAAACAAAATACAGAGCTTAAAACGTTCATCAAATGAGAGCGCTCAAAAGGGGGGTTCGCCCTCTGGCGTACACAAGTTAGCAACTCAATCATATCGCTATGGTCAATCAGAGATATCGAGGGGGATGGGGAAGAAGGGGTTTCTTGTCGCTTCAAACGCGCCCCTGAATAGAGGGCATTCTCACATGTGCATCTGCCATCTCGCTAGGGGTGGTTGAGACTAAAGGGGGAAGCTGTCACCACGCTTAGGCGCCAAGGTGTCAAGGACCTAGGGGAAACGGGAAAAGGGGAGGGTGTTGATTGGGTCATTTTCAAATCTGGAAAACGGTTAATCTCTTTGGGACTAAGCGTCACATCAAAAGAAAAAGCCGTGAGAGTGAAAACAAAGCTACGGAAATCATCTACGGGCTTGTGGGCGGAAAGGGCAATTTGCATGCCCCGGGCCTGGCAAAGTACTGCTCCACACGAAAGTTGGGGGGGGGAAAGATAACTGTGAGGAATACGAGAATGCGTAAAGTGGGAGGCGCGGTATGGTAAACGAGCAACGAGCTTTGGAACCGGGAGACGGTCCGATAACTTGGATGCCTCCAAAGTCAGACATACGTTTGGGCCAGCGGTATGATGACTTCACGTGGGAGGATCCTCCGGGAAAAATTGCAAGCGCCAGTCTCTTGGAGGCAACCGAACTGAAAAAGGTGGGAGGGGGGGATCTTGGAAAAAATCGGCTCACAAAGAATTTTGTCCAAAATACGAGATGATTGTACCGACGCATGGGGCGGTTTGGGAAAGGGTTCATGGGCACGAAGCCGCAAAGGCGGTGCAGAAGCCCTGCTTCACTCCCGGCAGGAAGTATGGAAGCAAAAGGTGAATTTGAGTGGGGGATCTTCATCTGAGGCCAAACCCAATGGGGGTCAATATCGTAGATAGGCGATAAGTAGGGGAGATTAGTTCTTTGTGTTTGCTCACAAATTGAAGGCTTCGCAGTGTTATGGGATAAAAGCGCGGTAGGCGCCAAAAGAAGCCTGCTGAAAGGAGAAAATCTCCGGGCCTTACTCCGCCTCTTGGGAGAGAATTCCGCAAAGTATACCCTGAAACACCTCTCCGGAAATACCCTAAGAAACTGTAGAAAACCTACAGGCGGATCTCACAACAAACGGAATTATGCTTGGAAGACTAGTGGGGGGTATGCTTGTCCAGTCCCTTTTCTGGGATCATCAAAAAACGGTTCTTGCGGAGAGGCTGAGAATGACTAACTGCTTCTGGGGAAATTGTGGGGGAAGGCAACGACCGAAAATTCGCTTACCCTACCGAAATTCACCAAGGGGCTCCATAAAAGGAAGCCAATGACTCCCCATCGAAAAACGTCCATAGGATAAGAGTCCAAATCCAACTCATCTATGCGGAGGGATAAGAGTACAGACGGGGCTCAAAATTCTCTGCAGGGACTCAGAAAGAGGAAAAGACTTACCTATCCGGTTCCACGAACCTGTCTCAATGGCTACAAAGGGTGAAAAAAATCACTCAATCAAAAGGATGTGTCCATTACTAGAAAGTGGTTGAAGCAAGGGTTTGGGGGTCATTTCCAAGAACTTGAAGGATACAGCTCCGGTTGATACTCAAAGACAAAGCACACTTAGGGGGGTAAGGTGGGGAAGACGCAGTTAATTAATGCTACCTCCGAGATGGTTGGGAAAAACGAGTTCCGCCTTGTCAGAGTCACCAGCACTGCTGCCATCTTCGCCACCATCTCCTAGAAGGCAAAAAGCTATTAAGTACTGCGACGAAAATCGAAACATACATGAAACACAAGGTGACTATTAAAAGGGGGGCTACTTCGACATTCCAAAAATTGAGATTCGGGAGTGCTACAGGAAAAAGGTTGCGCCAGTGAAGGACCGCTAAGTCAAAGGGGGAAGCCCGTCCCATCCATCCAGGGGGCCAGTAGCGACGGGGGCTAAATGAAAATAACGTAGGATCTTTGAGCATCCTATCGCAGCGTGCAAGTTGGGAAAAGGAGGGAAAATTCCCAATCCCAAAGCGAAACCTAAAAGCAAGATTTATCGGAACATCTTCCCAGAAACAATCAGCCTTAGGGATCACACTGAGACTACTAAAACACCTATCTCAGAGCAACAAAAAAAACGAAATGACTCGGGGTTTTACGAAGGAAGTAGACGTTGAAGAGCGGCCAGGGTACTACAGAGGAGGTTGGAGGGAAGAAATCTACGAAGGGGAACCTCATGCGAGGTTGGAAAGTGTCCACGGAAGCTCGGAGCCAAGGGGGGAGGGAGGGCCCTAAATTCGAAAACACGAAGAGGGAGTAGTTCATTGTGTCCGTGCCGCAGGAGGCCCGGTTCCCGAAAAGTAACGGGCGAGGTGTGGGGCTTGCGCCCAACCACATGCAAAGGAAAGGTGGGGCCTTAAACTATCCGAAGTCTTCGCCTTAAATTGGGAGAACACCGGGAGAGAAAACGGTAAAAATGGGTGTCGGACCCGGGGGACTCCATATGAGAACGAAACTAATGGACGAAAAGCTATGGCGTTAGCGGATTGCGCGGGGGTAAGTATAGCGTATGACTGAGTTCAGCTTATCCTTCATGAGAGCTGAAAGTAGTAATCTCATAATTGGAGTGGGTTCGGGAGTGATGAATCATGATAAGGTAGCAGAGGTGTGGAAGTGTCAATCGCTAAGGATGTAACCGCATAATTGGATAAATCGTGGAATTCGGCAAAAAGGAGGGTTTACCGACACATAAGTATCCCTGGTTTGGTTCGACCTCTCCTCCTCTCAAGAGACAGGGGCTATCCATTTGCAAGACTGAAATCGATCACCACAGGAAAATAAGGAAGATTCAGAGGCATAGTGGGCCAGGTATATGGAAAAAGGGTGCTCTTATGGGGAACACTTCGACGCGGAGGCCCAACAGGGTATGGGTCGGCACAACCCTTCAGAAGAAAAAAGAAGCTCCCGATCGTCCACAGGATCCAATCAAAAAGGAAGGTAAGGTCTTTGTCCGTAACCAGGAACCCGTTGCTACCGGCATGGGGAAATCGACTACAAGAAATAAAAGAAAGTCGCTCTAATGCGGGAACCTGCAGGACTCGAGCAAATCTCGGAAATTCATACTTCTAGGTGACTCGGCTCACGATTCACACGCTCAGATGAAACGAATAGGAGATGACGTACACTTGCGCGAGGGGTGGGGGACGCTATTATGAGCCTGTAGAAAAGACGGCTGACGATGAGGGAACTCGTTGGGAATTCGAAAAAGAGTCTATTCGCGGGCGGTCGCAAGGCGTCACCTTCAGGGGGATCCATGAAATTGGGTCATGTCTCAAAACTCAGAAAGATATCGGGGAGCGGCATAGGAAGGCAAGAAAACGAGATAGAAGGCTCAGGAGGGAAGGCGTCGCAAAGGCGCAACCAAGTGAGAAAGTCAGATTCGGGGTATGAAGGAATTTAGAAAGACAAGCCCCGATCTCTGGCCACGATAGGGAGGGGGGGGGCGGCCTTTCAAAAAAAAAGTCAAAAACCTCTAGAGGGGGTGGAATGGAAATCACATCCCCGAAGCTGGAGAGAAGACGAGATGTGTCAAAGTACGTATACGGTCGGTTTCAGGATGACCCGGAAAAACGATAACATGTTGGGGCCATTCAGAATGCGCAGTGGTTTTCGATACGAAGCTTTGCGGCAAGGCACGGTTGGGGGGGGGGGGTTTTTTAAACCAAAAAACACCGCGCGAGAGACAAATAGGGGGGGAGGGAGGGAAGTCTTTGGGGGGGATTCAAAAAGAAAAGTGGGAGAGGCTCATGCAGCAGGCCGACCATTCATATTTGAAGACTTGAAGCGACGGAAAATGAGCTAGGAAGAGACTAGGAGGGGAGGGCCAGTCAATGGTGAACCTGAGCGACTCTGAAAAAAAAAAACCAATTGGTGCTCAGCTCTGCAAGGAAGCGCATCACTCGCAATGGTGGGGAAAGGAAGAAGGGGGGTAGCAGCAAAAAGTCGACGCCAAAGGAGGAGACCTGTGTTCGTGGCTGTATTGGGTGGGTCGATGCCGACTACAGATTCCCTGGAAAAAACTAGCCTTGAGAGACGGAGGAACCAGGGGGGGCCGCCAACAAAAGAGGGTGGCTTGTTAAATGGATGAAACGAAGAAAAAGGGGCGAAGAAGTTTTGCGTAGTATTGGGGAAATCCTATCCTAGAAAAGGTTCAGCAGCCCATCTAATTTTAACAGACTGAGACCTTTGACAAAGGGGAGGGGCTTGGCAAAGGCAAATCGTTCAACGCAGCTTGGGTTGCGAAAGTACCTTAGAGGGTACCAGAAAGGGCACAATGACTTGTTTCGACTTTGGCCGCTTGGCAGGACTTCAAAGATGGGGAGCTGTCTGCTGTCACTGCACGCTCCACGGGGGAAACACGGGGACGTGAGGGTGGTTCAGAGGTTGGTCTGCATTGCGAAAAAAAGGGTGGTTACGCACAGGAGGAGGGGAGGATGAAATAAAAATTCGAGGGAGAGGGAGAGGAATTGGAGGATTCATCTCGTTGGGGTACGTTTAGAAGGTTAAAATCTTGGCGAGGGGGTCAGAGAGAACTTGGGGGGTCTGTGCCATGGGACCACAGCCTTTAGAAAAATCCTAACACCTTGCAAGAAAATCTGTAAAGGATTAAAATCCTGAGAAGGCCAGGAACTCAGTAATCATGCTGGGTCAGTCCAGGAAAGATCATCTATAAAAAAACTGGGGGAAGGATATATATGATGGGGGAGAGTTTATTTTGAAGATCAACAATCCGGCGATCAATCGAGGGAAGAAGCATCATGACTCGGAGGGGAAGAGAAGGTCACTCGAGGGGCACACTTCTCCATCCTGAAAAAAATTTACGTCATAGACCGTTAGCATGAACAAGAGGTTCTTTAGAGCCACCTACCGGGAAATGAACCTACCTTCAACCGTCTCTCGGGTACAAACTCCGGATGCCAGCCGCACCAGATGTTCAAAGAAAAAAAGGACACTCTGCTTAAAAGTAATCTCAGGGGGGAACTCTGATCCCGTGTACATCAGAAGGGGACAGCCGAAATCTCCTAGTTTGTTACCGAAAACCACTAAGAGCCCCGATCAGTGCTTATGGTTACCAACTCGTCTGGAATCAAAGCAGTTGGGATTCGTGGCAAATCGAAGTTTGTCAGGTTGTAAAAAGAGGGACAGTGTAAAGACATTGAAAACTTAGTGCGCAACAGCCTCTTTTGCGGATGATAAAGGGTAGCATTGAATGTCAGCTAATAATCTAAGGGGGTAACCCACACAAAAACGTCTTGGTCAAAGTCGGATTGGCAAGCAACCCTGAGCAACGGACACGAAAGAAAGATCTCAACAGGTAATTTGGCAAAGCAACGTCGTGATCGTCGAAGAGAAATACCGAAAAACATTCGGGGGAAGGATGACTGGCCTCTGGAAAAAATTGGGGGGGGTGAGAACGGACATAGCTGGGGAGGACAAATTCTTGCCTGGTTTCGCAGAAGGAAAATGGGATCCATTCCAATCATGATCCAGTAGCTAAGTAGAAGGGGGGGAACCTTAATTTCTCCTACTGCGCAGCTTCCCAGAGTTAAGGTCTGGGGAAAGGAAGTTGTAAAATCCAAAAAAAGACGACCACGAAATAAAAGGTGCGTCCTCGCCAAAAAAAAAATTTAAGATTTGTTATAGAGGCTGCTTTGATCAGCGCATGGCAAAGAAAAAAAAAATCAGAAGGAAGGTGCGATACTTCGGGCGCTGTGGGGGTCATAGGGAGAAAATCCCCGGGGGGGTCCTCTTCCCGGGTATTTATAGACTAAAATGCGATCAGGGCGGGGTGTTTGGGCGAACGAAAGACTTCATATCGGCCCGAAATATCGGGTGAGTGCGGCCTGAAGTCAAAGGATCATGCTAGGTGGGCCGGCGGCCGGTCCGACCAATAACTATAGCGAGACAGAGATGAGGTTGTTTGAGGACTCTAAATTCCGACTGGAGGGGGAGAGATTTGAACCTACTACGATTGTTGACTCTGAAGACGGCCTGAGTGATCCACGAAGTAGGAAAGGGATTGGGCAAATGAGAGAAAATCTTTCTTCAAAAAAGTTATCGGGGGACTTTCAGCCTACAGTGGCCAGTAGAACTAAAAGCTCAAGGAAAGAGCTATGGCGTAGGCATATTCAGCTTTTGAATTTCTGGATCGTAAGAGGGAGAGGAATAAGGGGGGTAAGAAGATGGGGGTCGCTCTTACCTTTCCGGAAGAGAAGGTCCTTAAGAGCTCCGGCTGTCATAAGTAAGTCGGTATCAGGAAGGGGATCCGTGCCGCATAAAGGTCCGGGAGGAAAAAGAATCCTGTCAGACAAGCTCTAAAATGGGCCCAAGAGGACGAAGGACTTAGGTCTCTGGAAGTGGTTGACATCGGCAGACATTGCAAAGGACACCATACAGGGATACTGTTTTTTGGACTAGCAGCCGAAGTCGCAAGAAGCTGTGGGCACTAGAAGAGTAGGATACTCGTCATGGAAAAAGTTCCAGTTGTAATCTCTCTTAGATGGATGATTTCGAGTCATTGGGAACGTGCAAAAAAAAGGAACGATTACTATTCCTTGCGCGTCGGTGAAGCAGGGAGATTTCGAACTGAGGAAAAGAGGGCCCAACATAGGGGTCCACTACTGAGGGGAAGACTATGAAAAAAAACGGAAGCTCACTAGTAGCACGAACCCGCCAGGAGGAGGGGCAATTTTGACCGCTTAAGGGATGGAAAAAAAAAAAGGGCTCCTAGTGGAGAGAAGATATGTCTGAATAACGGTCCCTTTCAGGGAGCGATAAAGGGGACGGCAAGAGAGAGAGGACCTTCTCTAAGGCGCGACGAAGACCGCAGAGGGGAAAATAGTTCGAGACGAAGAATTCAGAGGAAAGGAGCCGATGCTTTCGAGTTCGTCTAGCGTACACGGGAGTCTTGGGGGCTAAGGAGGAAAAAGGGGGGGGACGGACCACCAGCGCGTTTCTGAAGGAGAAAACGTTTTAGGAAAGGAAAACGCGCCGGACCTTAGCTAGGGCACGGTCACAAAGTTTCTGTACGGAGAAGGGGTTGTCGAGGAGCCGAGGGGGGGGGAAAGACATAAGACATCTTTGAATTTGAGCCAAATACGTCGTACTAGTTCTTGGCTAATGTAGGCCACAGGGCGACAAAACCTGGAGTCATAAATCGCATTTCGGAAAATGAAGGGAAGCTAACCAGTATCCTTAGGAGGGGGGGGGGGGCAATTACAGACAAAGAGAGAGGGAATGTCAGTCAGAATTTAGGCAAGAAAATTCCCAGATTAGGGAGCGTAAGTAGGCTAAGTAACAAGGGTGAGGGATCACGAGTATTCGAATGAGACGTTCTTCATGTTGGGTGTCAGTGCGACAGGAAATCAAGGGTTTTGCTTACAAGGAATTGAAGACGCAATAAAGACGGCTGTATGCGGAAGCAACGGGATTCAGGTGTCAGTAAAAGGGGGAGGGGGGTCATTTTCCATCAGAAAAAGAGTAAAACCTGGGCGCATTAAGCGTCGACAGTCGCATTTCCACCAATTGCAAAGTTCCGACGAAACAAGGCTCTCTGCTACTATAGAGGTCAAGGGGATGGGAAGCGTAATTTGAAAAAAAGGAAGGGCCTAAAATTCTTGGCTAAGAGAAGAGCATTAAAAAACGCCCCCACATAGAGAAATTTTTGGAAAGGAGTTGGGAGCCCATTGAAAACGTTCGTTTTGGCGATGCGAACCGGCATGGAAGAAAGAGGGGGGCTTTTGGCAAGAATCCGATAGAGGGCGAGACAGGCGGGAAAACCAACTTTTTTACAAAAAGCTCACGGAACGAGTTGAAAACATAAAGAGAGGTAGCGAATTCACGGGAAAAGGGGCGAAACGGTGTTAGTTTATGACATCCTGAGAAGAGGAGGAGGGCGCCTCATCCACTCTTGGTGTGCAAGGGGGAAACTGGGGAGAAGTTAACGAATTTGCTGCAAAGACAGGAACTGTTTGCGGGAAACTCTTTGTAAGAGGTAAAGGGAAAACGTGAGGGGGGGGGGGTAAAGGACATTTTTCAAAAAGAGGGGGAGGAGAGGACTTTTGGCATACTGTGAGAGGGATGCACCCGATGCAAAGCTCTGCGAGCGGGACCTTTTCGGTGCGTGCCGGGAAGTGCTTTCATAATGAAAAAGTGAGTCGGCGAGAAAAAGGACAAGATAGCGGGTAGAGGGGTAGAGGTAGTGTAAAAGAAAAGGCTGGATTTTTGGAGACAGGTCTCAAGAGTGGGATCCTTGAGAGGGACCGGGAACCTAAAAAGTGTCACTGAAAACGTAATCTACAAAATTGGCTATTGCCTGAAAAAGACTTTATCCTACTCCACCGGGAAGACATGTTTCAAGTAACATCAACAGAAAAAGGTACACCTACATAACCGACAAACTTATATTATTGAAGGGCTTAGTTAGTGGAAATTTTGATTCTTTTGGATTAGGAATCAAAAGAGCAGAGGTCTTCTTTTCTTTGAAAAACAGAGCGAGTTGCAACTTAATACCAGGGACGAGATTCATAACTTCTGCATGGAAGGGAAATCTGGGAAGCTCTAGCAAAAGCAGACGTATCAAAAAAGAACATCAACTTCTCAAAAAAAAATACTCGACTCTGAAGACCAGAAAGCGATACGACGGGGAAAAAAAAGAAATTAGTCTCGACATCGAACGAAGTACTAAAAGAACAAGGAACTTAGCTGCGAAACGAGAGAGAAAGAACCTAATGGGGGGCTGCAAGCGCCGTGTCAAGGAAGGGAGGAAGCTTAAGACTCTTGACCCAGATTTTACCTCCCAAACGATGATGAGGGCAGGGGGACTCTCTACAAAGTGAGGAGTGCCGATTGAAAAAGGCGTTTAAAGATTTGGGGGGAGGTGCCACAGCACCTGGATGTCCATCCGGTTCCCAGGAAAACTTTGCAAAATCCTTCATCATCTGGTCGAAGGTGAAGAGTTAAGGAACGAAATACCTGATGGTGGAAAAAGTAGTGGAAGAGTTGAGAAGTTGCATATTCATTAAAAAATCTTTGCTGGGCTGCCCGAGCCGAACAAGGAAATTGGTTGGGCAAAGGAGGGGGAGTCCGGAGACAAAGGCGACGACAAATACCGGAACGAAAGTTAAGTTTCTCGGCGATGCATGAAGAAAAGAAAGAACTCTGTCCAGTGCGTGGGGAATAATTGGCAATAGCTCTCGGGCCAAATTCGGGGAAGGGGGGAAGTTCTGAGCTTTCAAATTGCCCCCGCCGCCAAGCCAGAGATTTGGCAAAGTTCAGGCGTAAAAGTCTTCAAATATCTGGATGGCTTTTCATTGATCATCGGACTCTCTGTGGGCCTGATTTTTACTTGGAGAAAATTGCTCAATACAAAGAAAAAAGAAAATCCCCCTAGGTAAACATCAAAGTAGGGAACGGCTCGCCTAGGGAGTTAGGATGACATTTAACAAAAGAGCGTGCTACTACCAAAACGTTGACGAAGAATGGTACAAAGCGTCGGCGCGTGGGGGATATCTATAAGGAAACCTTCGAGCCACTTTTAGTGGAAGGGGAATAAAGAGGAGGAAATGAGGACTGATCTGAGGTTTTGCGAAAAATGGGGGTTTGCCGTCCAATAATAGCTATTTCCTAAATACGACGACTCGATAGTATCGAGGGTGACTAACTGGTCCGCCATGGAGGAAAAGAGGCGGGAAAAGGGGATGTGGGGGGGGACAAATAATTCACTATATCTGATAGAAAAAATTCACCCGAACAGGGGGTTAGACAGTGAAAGGCTGAAGAAAGGGGGAGAAAAATAGGGAAGAGGGGAGGTCCTACTCAGTTCATGAAAAAGCCGACCTTTGGAAGAGCCAAAAGGAGACCCTAGCCGAAATCAGGAAAGCTGCGCAAGGAGAGCGCCTAGGGAGATGCAAGGGAACGGTCTCTGGTAGTTCTTATCGTCGGGGAAACTATTGGGAGCTCGGAGGCGGGTCCTTCCGGAAGACGAAGCGTAAGGGCCCGGTGGCGAGAGAGGTCACCGGGAAGGAGAGGCTTTATTACGGGAGTCTGTTCTAAAATTTGATAGTTGAAAAACTGTAACTGGCAGGGCGATTAACATGCTCAGAATAAAATGGGAGGGTATCAATGTGCGATAGAGGGGATTCCGGTTGTTCAGTACGGCAACGCATGTGACAGAAACCAAAACTTATCTCCCTGGTTGGAGGAGAACCTAAGTCGTAATGCTTCAGTTCCCAAGGCGTCTGTTCAATTCCACAGAATATCAACAAACGGAAAAAAGGGGGGGGGGGGTGAAAGGGGAAAAGGAATGGCATGGCACGTTGGAACAATGACGAAAGGGGGGTCCCTGACCGTGCGAGGACGAACATGAGGGAGAAAAGGTAACTGGAGCAAAAAAGAGATAAGGGTTTAAGGGGAAACTGCGTGAGAATCTACTACACAAACCAAGGCGAAAGAAGAAGGGGCCGAAGTATCCCTCCATTCGTATGGGAGGACTTTAGGGGGGATTCGTAAAGTCCGGGTGATACAGATAAATGGAACAGGGATGAAGAGACGAAACTAATAACGTCCTCGCATAGACGCCGGGACGGGGGAAGAATCAAAGGGAACTACATCTATCTCACCTTCTCGGAGCAGACTGGGAGATGGGCTACAACTATACACTCCATGGACATGCAGAGGGACCGTTCGCGTGGACAAGTCAGCGCGGGAGTAAAAGATCTTGCGGACACCTGAAAGCTCTCCAAAGTCTGCTTATAAAAAGGGAAACTATTCTGCTGGATAGTCGCCGGCGAGGACAGGACGTCCCGTGACACGTATGGAGAAGGAAAGAAGTTGGGGGGGCGTCAGGGACTCGATCAGAGCGCTGGGGCGAATACTCCACTTAGGTTATTGGGAAATGGGCGGGGATTCAACAGGAGACAAAAAACTACGCGAGAAGAAATAGGAAGGTACCATATTGGCACCAGCCAAGGATAGGATTTGACGGCACAGAGAAAACAAACCTCTAGAAAGTCGCAATGTCGTCGATGTGGGTCCACTCACCGATCTCTGAGAGGACATGCTTTATCTATTTTTCGTCAGGAACGAAATATTAGGGGAATTCTCTGCTTCAAATGTTTGGTCCCGGGAGGCTGAATAGGGGGGGTTGTTACCGATCGAATAGGATCGAAAAGAGGCTTCAGGGGTGGTCGCGACGAATGATGAAAAAACGGGGAGGGTGCTTTTCAGGGGGGATTTTCATTTTAAAAGAAGGAAGAAAACCTAGCGTGAGGAAGTCGCTTCGAAGACCATTAAGGGAGGGCCTGACTTTAGACGAAAAAGTAGTCTAGTTGGCAAATGGAGGTCTTTTTCTTAGTCCTCCGCTGAATTAACCAAAGCAATATGCAGGCATCTCTTGCAAGAAAAGCGCGCCCGCCAGAGAAAGAAAAAATTTTGGCCAAGGGAATGTGTAGGGGGAGGCCCTTTGACGTTCCGTAGGGTAGGGGAAATCATGCGCGAGTAATTTTGCCACCATCCTGCATAGCGGGCGGAAATCAGAAGAATTCAGACAGCGGTTATGAAGATCGCACTCAATACACGGAGTTAGAACTACTTCATGAAGTCGCCCTTAGAATAAGTCAAAATTAAATCGGCCTGGAGAGGGACAAAGTGCCTCGGGCAATTTTGGCACAAGGCGGTGACAGGTGGCAGACTGCAAAATCGCTTCCACCGAGGGGTTCAATTCTAAGAAGCTGTGATTGGAGGGACAAAGAAAAGCATTTATCGGGGTGGGAGGGAGAATTTCTTGACACAAATCGTCTCGAGTCGGAGGGGGGAAGGGGGGCGGTCAGAAAATTTCTCAAAGTCTTGTACAGGTATTCTACTTTGAAGCAAACTGGGAAGTGGGGTGAGATCGTTCTGGAACGGGGGTTTACGCATGGCGTTGGTGTCCTATCAGAGAGATTGAGGGTATGTCTGTATGCTCAAGAACGCAGGGGAATTCTTTCAGTTATGGGATCCGGAAGAGTTGGAAGGGCGTTTGAAGAAGGCAATCATCATAAATTCGGAAGTCTGAGTACGGGTACCGGGAACTGACAGAGGGTATCCTTCTTCAATCACGAAGCAGGACGATGAAGAACTCAAGGGAACATCCCTACCTAGAGAAAAAAAAAGGTATGAAAAGGTATATGCGAAATGGGGATCATGGGGGGTCAATTATGGGAGAGTAAACGTCGGGGCAGTGATTGAAAGACGGAGAAACTCTAGAAAGGCGTCTCCGAGCTGAAGGGCGAGCCTTGGAAAACTGGATTAGGGCTGCACAATCTGCGACGGGACGAAAGAACCCTGGAATAATTCACAGCGTTATGGAGCACCAAAGAGAGCATCAGAACATCACAGCGATTGAGCCTGTCACACTCCTTAAGGAAAGACCAGGGAGGGAAGATCAAGAAAAAGGAAGGTTTGGCAAAAAATAGATCTGGACGCAGTGCGAGGATCGGGCAGTACTGCCATAAAGACGGTGCCGTCTATTACCAGCAAAAGAAGCCCCGATCAAAAGGGAGTGGCGGGGGGGTTACCGTCTCTCAAAGAAAGAGGGTTCACTCCCGTGGAGGGGAAAAGGGGGGCGTCCAAGCATGGCGCGTTGAAAAAAATGCAAAACACGCGGCTAAAAGCCTCGGAAGCGTCATGTTGAAAGATAATGGGGGACAGTGAGTCAGCGACGAATCTGGAAAAGGTTCCCAACGTCTTGAAGAGGGGGGGAGGTTGATAATCTGGGACTGGGGGTAACTTCATAGCAGGAGTCCGCCGCATAGGAAGGAGTTGGGAAGCCTCATGTCGTAATGATAACTTACTGCATATGCAGGAAAAGCCACGGAAAATGGCTTCAACACGTCAGGAAAAAAACTTCTTGATGGGGGAGTTGGGAGAGTTCTTGAAAGGCGGCCATTCGCTTGGAAGACAATTCCGGGCGGTTTGGGGTGACGAGAAAAAAACGAAAAAACGCATTGGGGTTCAATCCAGCTCAAAAATCAATATAGGGAAATGTAGAAGGGGAGTCCTGGACGGCCAAACGACGGGAATGTGGGTTCCTTTTCTATGAAGAAGGCGGAATCCAATTTCCCTGTTTACATATAAAAAAGACGACAGAAAATCAAACAGAGTGCGTAAGTAAAGGGTCGAAAAACATTGGAAGCATCTGAAAGGTATTGGTAAAGACAGACGCAATCTGAGCAGCCGTAAACATGAAGCCGAGAACTTCGGGTGATCCCTGAAATAAATAAATTAGAGGGGCCTCCAAGAAATAATAGGGGAGAATTTTGAGGTGGTTGCCAAACAGGCGAAGGGGGCGATTGTGGGGTTCCGGCGGCCTTGCCGCCAAGAAAAAAGGCACTTCTAGACCAGAGATAGGGGAGTTGGGAAAAGTTACCTTCTACGACAAGAGGGAGGAAGTGATCATTTTCTAATGTCTTGCCGCCTGCAAAGAGAGGGTATTTTAATTGCCGATTCGACAAGGAGATCTGGGAGGAGGGTGAACGGCTCAAAACAACGTCCAGTGGGGGACGTTTCCAGCTGAATTAGGGAAGATAGTACCTCGTTCTGACTGACGAAGAGAGAGGGTGTGGAAAGAAAAGGGCGCGAGGGAAAAAGTGGCAAAGAGAACAACTTGAAAGAAAAATAAGAACTATCGATAAAATTTACGCATCAGAGTGGCGGATGAGGCGCAATTGGGAGGAGCTATGAGAGGGGAAGTTTGATGCATGCCATTACCTTTCGGGAAACGTCATATTTCGAGCGGAAAGAGGAAATAGGAGGACGTTATTCGTGGAGGTAAAAGTTTACTATTTAATTATCCACCGACGCCGGGGGAGAAAAAAAGACTTAACGAGGCGCAAGATTGGGTTCGGGAGAGATCTCGGTCTTCAAGGTGTTCGGGGTTCGGCAGGGGCGTGTGAAGGAAAAGCGGGAAGAAAAGGGTGGGAAAAAAGGCGCCCTGCGGAGGGGGGAAAGAGACATGGTACGTCACTCTTCATGGCCAAGTATTTTCCAC
>Ga0179591_1144413_pt1 | contig 15050 bp, 16 predicted proteins | sample CZOMad2_1_08_16f_FD_182891 | JGI IMG/M metagenome (GOLD analysis project Ga0179591, IMG submission 182891) | Vadose zone soil fungal communities from Angelo Coast Range Reserve, California, USA - CZOMad2_1_08_16fungal (PacBio error correction) | ecosystem: Environmental > Terrestrial > Soil >...
TAAAGAAGGCCCTGTACCTCCTTGGCTGGGTGAAATCGATGTGATAGACGAAAGAAAAAGGAGGACGGCGGAGAATTGTTCTTGTTACCATTCTAACGTTTTGAGAGGCTAGGTGACCCCCTGGGTTTTTTAGGGGGAGGAACGGTTAACGTCGGATACGCAAAGACGGTTTTGGGAAAACGAAAAAAGGGAAAAAGGATGCTGAAAAGAAAAAGGAGGAGGGAAAGGAAAAAAACTAAGGTTCTGAAGCTGAAGAGAATGTAGGCACCTGGTGAACCACATGAAAAATCAAACCAGCGGGCCGAATAAAGAAGCAGGAGGCGAGAGCTTCTCTGCTCACTTGAGTCGACTAGCAGGGTACGAGGGCATTACTGAATTGGGGGTCACGAAGCTCTACAACATGCGGACAACGAGAAGGGGGGGAAAAGGGTCGCGGGTTCACTTGGAGGAAGGGCGGAGTCGTTCAATTAACAAGGAGACGGGGCATTCTACCGTTGTCTTTTCACCGCCTCATGGAGGAGACGGTAGCAACCGGGAACGCTCTGAGTCACACGTCTCCGAGGGCGGGAAAAAGAGGGGAGGGAGATGGAGAAATGGGAGGATCATAAATCCGATCTAATGCTTGACAGGACCGAAGAATAACACCGGGAAAGGGGCATGCTCCTCAGCAATACCTTTTATGAGGTAAACGGTGAAGGTGATTCAAGTGGATAAAGGGAGAGAGGGGTTGGAGGGAATGGTGAGACACTGGTGCTGATACGGAAAGAACCAGGCACATCCACGAATTCGAAGGAGGCAATGACCCTTAGGAAGACGGAGTCGGGAAAAACCGACTCGACGGTTCGGCGAGACCCATGACACTGGAGGGATTAGGGGGGCAAAACGGGACGCATGTTACGGCCGTCGGAACAACCAGAAATATTGGAGGGGATCGACTCATCCTGGGACAAGGAAGCCGCGGCGCGTGGGTGGGATGGAAGAAACGTCTATTGGGAAAAAGACATGGGGGGGGGACGAGAGGAGACCTTAGGGAAAGGGCAGCAAATTCCACCACAAAAAGGAGTCACCGGGGGAAAAAACAAAGAACATGCATACAAAGAATAGTCAAAGGGGAGCACATCGAATAGTGCACGAGGAACTGTAAAAAAAAGGAATCTAAGAAAGGCTAAAATTACTATCTACGCCCCGCGTGTTCTGATATAGACTTATGCACGAAGATAAAAACGTCCCACCCTAATTGAAGGGGTGCCACGGTGGACGTCGTTGCAGGGAAAAGGCGGTGGAAGGGGGCTGATAAAGCTAGGAAAGGAAAAAGGGTGGGCAGAAAGCAGGATGCTTCCTGTCAGGGAGTAACAAAGGGGAAAAGGTCTCCTCTCTCGAGTTTTAAAAGGGAGGATCTCTAAATGAGACAGAAAACTGTGGGCGGGACAAAGGGTATACTTCACTTCTGGCCAGATAAAAAGACCTACTCCTATCTTTCCAATACGTGGGACGATAGACCCGGGCCACGTTTACTCTCCTGCAAAAAGGAATTGGCTTCGACTGTGGTGCGTGGGCCGTCCGCGATCCTCGGGGATCCCACTTTGAATACCCTTTCTTCAAAGCAGGAACAACCTCGCAGATGATCCGAGATAGGGGGAGGAAAAGCGTGAACGCACTACAAAAGGCGGCTCTTAGTGTTGGGGGATTGGATGACTTCAAGGAGCACTAAGCGTCTAATCTGAGGGGGCACAGGCGACGAGAAGGAGGGGGGGGGGGTGTCAGCTAAGCTATAAAAGAACTATGCCGGGTGGGGGCGGAGTCCCGCACGGCAAAAGTAAAAGAAAAAACGTGACTTCGACACCTCGGTTCGCGTCAGCCAAAAGGGGGAAAAAATCCAACATAAGTCTGCGGGCAGGTCGAAGTTGTCTCACTTCCATCACCGGATCGGCGATGAGAAAAGAAGCCGACAGGCGTGCGTGTTAAAATTTGAGGCAAAGAGAAGAAAAAACCGAGCATTGGGTCTGGTCCAAACCTGATAACTCGTCTAGGGGGGTGAAAGAAGAGCTGGTATAAAAGGCTTCGCAAGGTTATCCTTCAGGAGCAGGAGGAGGGTCATTTCGTAGGAAAGACCTTACTAACATCAGAGAGGCAGTTCAGACGATCTCCAACAACAACTGGATTGAAAAGAAGTATTGAAAGGAACGCAGCTCTAGGGATTGAGGCCTTTCTTCAAATAAACGACGGACTATCCGGATATAATGAGGCAAGACAAAGGCGGACTCGTCAACCGGAAAAGAAAAACGGGCCTCTGTTCGGAACAGGATGGGGAAAACGAAAAATGTAGGGGATCTGTCAGACATTGAAAAAAAACAGCACGAGTTCGTGATTAAAGGGTCAAAGAAACTGATCGGGTGGAAGGAGCCGGCATAACAGGTAGCAGTTTACGTTTTTTTTTCAAGAAAATTGGCGGCATTCAAAAGAGGGCTAAGTGATGAAGAAGGGGAACTGTTAAGTAGAAGAAGGTGACAAAGGCCCCCAAAAGAGATACGGATGCCTAATGATTCACAGGGGCCCAAATCCTAGAACCCCCTTCACTCCTTGCTTCAGGGGGAAAGAACCCATAAAACACGAAGAAAAAAGAAAAAAAAAAAAACCGGGGAAGAAGTTGATATGCCTAAGCAAGAACTATAAATTCCTTAATTGAGGAGGCGGAGGGAAGAAAAGGAATGTCACTTCGACCTAAAATGGGAATTCTGATTGTGAATGGAGGGTTGAAGGGGGGGCAAGTCCCATCAAGACACCTGATAAAGAAGCTACCACTAATACCAACCTTCTGAAAGGCGCACAGGAAAAGACTCTAGGAATTCTATGTACTACATCTAAAAAAAATCGTCGTCGAGGGTTTCGAAAGAGGAGGGGAAGGGCCGTATGGAAACTCAAGGACAATCTAGGGTTAGGGAGGCCAATCCGAAACCAACGGGGAGGAACCTAAGCCGGAAAAACAGCTCGAAAAAGTCAGATCATGACTCGGGTCTCTCAAGAAGAATCCTGCGTTGGGAAACGAAACAACACTCGTTCCAGCAGGGCAAGAAAGAAAAAGGTTTCAGAAAAAATCACCGCCGGGATCTGGACCGTAATCTCCACTTTACAGAAAACAGCGGGTTGGGGTGGGGGGACAACCTAAAAAGAAACACCAACAAAAAAACCCAGAACACCACACAAAAAACCACCAACCCCAAAAAACACCCAAAAACAAAAAAAACCCCAACCCCAAAAAGAAAGAAAAAAACGAAAACAAACCAACCCAATCAAACCAAACCACAAAACAAAAAAAAAAAACACAAAAAACCCCGACCCACTCAAACCTCCTGTGCGGAAGGAGAGTCAGTGCACAGGAGAATCTCTGGATACCAACGACTGATTGACTAAAAGGGAGAAGAATTCGCGCCTGGGGTCCGAAGATTGCAATTCTTTCATGGCCGGCTAACTTCGAGGCGCGGGTAGGAAAAAGCCAGGAAGAAAAAAACTCCAGAGGGGGGTCGGGAGGGGTGCGGTTTTGAACTCTGTAGGTTATGGAAAAAAAAAACAGTAGGCGGATGCTTGTAAGAGGGGAGGGGTAAAGGCTCTTGCCCAGGGTTCCTCTACGAGAGGGGAAGAGGGGGGGCAGCTCGACCGGCCAGAAGACAAAAGATAAAATTGCGGCATCGGCAAAAAAGAGGGGAAGAAGGACATTCGGATTTGCCTCGGTCACGGAATCTGCCGTGTTGCACGTTGCCGCGGAAGTGGGGTCCGGGGTCCAAAGAAAAGTGAAAAACTACGTTCTTTTTGGCCAGAAAAGAGAGAAAGGACGGGTCTCTAATCCGTTCGTGTTAGTTTTCGGTTTTGGAGAAATAGTCGACAGGTCTCTGGGAAAAGGTCATAGAGAAACCACAATCACCAATTAAAAATACCGTCTAAGAAAGAAACTGCATTGAAGGGACAAAAAGGGAGCCCTGAAGATTCAGAGGACATTAGAAAAATGATTGTCGGAGGGGACCGCACGTTACATGCTCAATGGAAGGCGGCGAACCCAGACAGCAGAAACTGGACGGGAGGGAAAGGGACCCGGAGATACGGTGACGAAGGCTGGGGGGAGTGGCCTCTAGGTAGCTGGACAAATTCCGTCAAGGGCCTCCCGTACGTGTAAATTAGGGGAAAACTTTATAAAAGCACTCTGCCATGCCACGGACGAACATGGAAAAGAATTGGAACCGGTGTCTACTTCATCCAGATTATAAAATCAGGAAAGCGGGTTGCGTCAAGAGGGCGATGGCGAAGAGGAAGAGCAGCTCCCTCTTTCGATAAGATCTCCCTGTGGCAAAAAAATTGGGGGATATGGTAAAAACAAGGGCACTCTGGGGGGGGGTTTGTTGGGTGAAATGAACAGGCCTCATTACTTCGAAATTGTTGTTGGCACGGCCATCGGGGATTTTTAGGTTGAAAAAGCGGGGCATCTTGAGAGGGGTTTCCCCCCCCGCGAAGAAAGGGGGTCTGAAGATCTTAGAAGAATCCGAAAAGAAAACCATGGTTAACCTTCTCCTGAGAGGAATCTCACTTAGGAGCGGGGCACAAATGAAAATAAAAAAGAAAGATTGGGCCAAACAATCTAAGCGCAACGGGGGAGGTCAGGATCTGATCACCATACATTCAAGTTCTATTTCTATGTACTGGAGGGAAAGGAAAGAGTGAAAAAAGGACTTGGGTAGGGAAATGAGGGTGATGAAGGTTGGGGGTGTTGGATAAGTCACTCTCCTCTGGAAATTTACCTCGCAGAGACGACGTTCAGGATTCTGCTTCTAAAAAGTACCTCAGCATGGGCAAGAAAGGAAAAAAGCGAGGACGTTGGTTTTTTCGGTAAGAAAAACGACGGTCGACGGGGTCGAAAAGATGTTTAAAAAGTTAAAAAAATTCTTCGAAGAAGATTGAGGGGACAAAGGGAGAGTGGAGGCTGCTCTCCTCAGGTGGGATCGGGAAAGGAAAAGCTCAAAAAAAGGAGTAGGAGGAAAAAAAGAGAAACAAAGCGAAAGAGTTGAAAGACTGCACCCATCTACTATACAAGAGTGACGGAGGACCATCAAAGGCGGGCGGAGGAAGGGGAGAAGTTCTTCAAGACTTTCGCAAACAAAATCTTCGTGGTCGAGTCCCGAAAGACAAAACGAAAAAAAAAAACACGAGGCGGAAGCGCCACAGGATTTACAAGGGAGGGGAACGACTTCATGAACGTCGAAAGGGGGGGAGTGACATGGCGCTGCGACTTTCCTGAAATATCGGATACAAGAAAGAACCTGAAAGACCCTCCTCAAGATAAAAGGGTAAAAAAAAATGCACCGGATTTCGAGAAAGATCCCAGTGAATGGGGATCGCGGGGTGATCGAACTACGACTAGTTTTCATAAGAGGGGTTCACGGGGGAACCTCTGCAGACGGTCAAGAAGAAGAAAAGCAAGGGGGGGCCCCCTTTGGGGGTTTGGATTTGCCGTACAGTTATACGAAGAGAGGAGAAAGTCCAATCAGGGGGGGTTTACCGGAAGAAAAGGACCTTATAAAACCTAAAAACATGAGACGGTGCACAAACTACCTTCGGACAATACTGTCAAGGACTGGAAAAAGGGAAAAAATCCGAACTGCGGGGGCAAAGGAGAAAAGTACAAAACAACTTTTGCGGAGAAGGGGGGGTAGAGAATGCACGTGCGCGGAGAGAAGACAATCTTAATCGAACGGTTACTAAAAACATTGCAGGATTCTTAAAAGATTGGGAACAGCAACTTCTTGACGAGACTTGGGTCGAAAAAAGGACTATTCTTCGTCGGGGGTCATCCCGGAGCCCGGAAGGAGAACCCGAGTGCGTTTCAAAAGTCCGGAGAGATGCTTCTACTCCACTCTACCGGGGGAAAGAGGGAAAGTCAAAACCTTCCGACGGTAAGGGAGAAGATGACTAAAGGATATTTGGCCGCTCATCACCTGTGGATTGACGGATACGAAGGAAAAGCATGTAGAACCTTAACTCTAATGGTAAAGGGGGGAAAAACCAGATTTGGGTCACTACATTAAGGGGTGATGTAACAAGGCTGATGGAGAAGGTACTTTTCATTACAGTTGAGGAAGGACAAGCAACAAAAAGTCACTGACTGTGCGTCCATTCTGGAGGCTGCTCAGTGAAAAAGAGTCCACCCAAGCTTGTATGTCGGGGAATGACCCGTTGGAATCAAGAACAACTTCCTCATTTGGCCTACAGAATTTTCTCCTAAAAAGAGACATCTCAGGGACGCCATTCCGAAGGCTAGAAAAAGTTGGGATGAAACCGGTCCGGCATGAAATGATGGAATAGGAGGAATCCGAAAGGTCAGTCCGGCTAAGCACAGCAATTAAGGGGGGGAGGGAGAACCGCCGAGCAACAGTAAAATGATAACAGGCTGTTCCGACGCGGCTATAACGAGAGCTAAGTGCACGGAAAGGAATGGCACACCCTTGGGTGGGTGGGGTTGTGCTGGGGGAGGGGGTTTTGGTGGGATCGGACTGGGCTGCGCCTTCTCTCTCCTGGGACGCCCGCCAGAGAACTATCTCTCCTTCCTGGGCATCCTAGCAAGGAACGGGGAGAACAAAAGCTGCGGGTCCTTGAACTGTTTCTACGTCGAAAGGACGAGGGGGGGGGACAGGCGGAAATCCATCGTGCAAAGCTGAAGGGGGACTCATAACTAAGGATGATTGACGGGAGGAAAGTCAACCACGAGTCCTGACAACTAAGATCTTCGTGAGAGGGTTGAAGGTCTGCGAGGTGAGATGGGTTCTTACATAATGGAGAGGAAAATTTTATAAAAAGAATTGACAGGAAAAAAAGACCAATCACGAGCTGGACACAACAGAGACGCAGAAAGGAAGCGTGTTTTACCCCTAAGTAGTCTCTTCGGGAGGAAGGAGCGGTGGATTCGTGACAAATCTATGGATTGTATACCTGTGGAGTGCTGGAGGGAGGATCAGTCCACAGAATTCAACCTCAGATAAGATACGGAGGAGGTAGGAACTCTAGGGGAGTCCATCCCTTAAAGAAAGTTAGGGGGTCGGAAGCGCAGCAAGGCGAAAGCAGGGGGCACAGACTGACGCTTTCCTTGTTGGTCTTGAAAGGCAGAGAAGCTTACGGCGAAAAGGGATCCGGGGAAAAAAAAAGAAGGAAGGAAAGGAGAACAGGTCACCACTTGGTAACATGGGTCGGGAAAGATTAGTTCCCGATTTAGAGACGAAATTGGCCAGGCCAGCCAACATCCTTCTTCTCAAGGGGGTAGGAAGGAGAATGAAATCAACCGTCTCGGTAGTGTCGAGAGACAACTGGAAAAGGGTTAAATGGGTAAAAAGAAAATCCTCCCAACGATCTGGGGAGGGGTGCCAATCCCCCTATAGGTGGTGCGCAGCGGGGGGACGAACGGACGGCAAGGGATTGGGGGGTCAGGAAAAATTAAACATAGGATTTAGAAAAGTCGACGGATAAAAACCGACGATTTCTTGCATGAGAGAGTAGAAAAAAAAACTATGTCTTCTTCCACAGAGAGAGATTGATTAACCAGATCGTTCTGGAGAGCAGGGGCTGGATTACACTACTAAAAGTTACGAAAGGATCAAAAAAGGAACCGCAGAAACTTTCAGAATGAGGCCTCCGGAGTGCTCGTGTGGAAAGTGGGAGTTCAAAGGGAAACTCCCCATGTCGGGTGGTGATAAGACAAATTTCCACAATCACTCAAAAAGGGGGGAAGATTCTTAGGGAAGAAGAAAAGAGAATGATGGCTGCCTTCAGGAGCAGCTCAGGATGTTGGGTTCTTTCATTCTTCAGGAAACTGGCATACTATTTGTCTAATGCCCTGCATTTGGAGGTGGGAATAGGAAGTAAGGCGGCGCCCCCCCAAAGTCGAGATCTCCTACGGGAGTCAGCTGACAGAGAAGATAAAACAAGCTATATACCTTCATCCTTTGGGCCCTCGAAAAATGATAGAAACCAGGGCGGGTGAATCAACAACAAAAGAAAAGGGCGAGGCAGAGGCCTCACTATGAAAGAGCTATCGGACAGTGATTCATCGGAAACTCGGTGGGGAACTGAGGGGGCTAGCCTTGAAGCTATCCCGTATAAAGAAGAGGAGTCACTAACGTAGAAGGCTCCTTCAATGACCAAGGCGAAGGAAGGTAAGAAAAGAAGGGATGCTTCTTACTGGTCGCCAACGAGGAGTACTGGAGGCTTTGGGACATTCCATTTTAATCTCAAAAAGTAGACCGTAAGAACACGTCTTCCAGAAAAGAACTACCAAAGAGAGAGAAAGAGGTAAGAGCCGTTACTAAACCATTCACATCAAATGGTCTGGGATACAAAAAAAAAGAATTAAGACGTCACGGGGGTTAAAATGAAGGGGGATTGAACTACGAATCAAATGCATTAACCAGACAGAGTGTTGAACGCCACAAAAAACATGGATTCGTCTTTCAATAACTCGAGAGACGTCTAGAACACCTCTATTCGACAGTATAGACTCAATGCCAGTCATGGATTGTCTGCTGGAACATTAATTGAAAGTGCACTGTATTCTCGGGGAGGGGAAAGAGGGGAAATAGGAATGTCGGCATTGCTGGTTTAGGGTGAAGTAAGCCCAGGGAGTGCTTCTGCGGAAGAAAATCGTAGAAGGGAGCATTCGTTCGCTCCTCCTCTTCCCCGGAAAATCTCGGAAAGATCAGAAAACACCAGCGCCATTTCTTCCAAGGGGAGGGAAGAAAATTCTCATAAGGACGACATTTATGAGTGCCTCTTGCCGTACATGCGGCCGTGGGGTTGCACGGGAAGACGACAATTCTTTGGACATATCGAGCAGAGGGTGTCTCAGGCAGCAGAACTCCGGGTCATGAGCCGCCAAGGTCAGTGGGTGGGGGCCAGTTTTTGACGGGGGACTCTGATGAGAAAAAAGAGTCTACCAGTCCACCCCATCTGAGAAGCGTTAAAAGAAGGAAAAAGGTCGCAGCCTCAAAATGAGTAGTCACCCTTTCTCCCTGAAGTTGAAAAGCGGGAGTCAAAAGACAGTTTGACTTGAGGTACGGAAGGTACATCACCGGCCTGCTTCTTCGCGACTGCATGCCAAGAGAAAGAAGGTAGAAGCCCGTAGGGAGAGGGGTGACAAAAGAAGTTGATAACGGGTAGCGGCTGTGTGGAGTCTGAAGCAAACTCATGGAGCTGACAAAGGAAATGACGGAGGAAAGGAGGCAAGCCGGGATGAACTGCGCTCCCTCGTCAAGCCCTGACTGAACTTAAAAGACGTGGACGAAGTTTTGATAGCACCCATATAAGATCCTCACTCAAGTAGGTAATGAGGGGGCGATGTCTCACTATTTGCTTGAGCGCATGCCTATGTTGCATACGCGACTTTCGCGCTGGGGATGCAAACCGCTGGGTTTATTCAGGTGGTTAGAACAAGTTCCCGTTTATTAGTCCCCTGGCTAGGGAGGGGTGGGTGCACTTGTCATCTCAAGGTGGGACGTTGGGGCAGTGGGTGGCGTAACTCGGTGAGAACCTCACCGAATAGAAAAGGACAGGGGGGGGAATATTCGACTCCTCACCAAACACGCAGGAGAAGGAGTCGAGAAAAAACGTAGGAAGAGGTTTCACCAACAAGAGGGTATGTGCAAAAAAAGTCTTCGTCACCATCATAAAAAGGTCAGGGGAGAAGGTAGGTCAGTTACTGCTCCAGTTATATTAAAGGGGTACTTGTTTCAGGGGGAGGGGGAGAAATGGGGCCTTTGGGATTCTTCCAGGTAGAATCGAAATGACAGAGAGCTTGCATGAGGTCGTCAAGAAAGGGACTCGACACAGGGGGGAGAAGGAAAGAGCGCTTTGGGTTTCCGGGAGGGTACTCTACCACTATTCGTGGTAGAAAGAAGAAAAAAATAGGGAAGCAAGGCGAGGCCCTTCAGGCAGACCTCATATCCTAGGGGCTCGTCTCTGCCTCTCACGTCTTGGCCAATAAGACTAAAAAAAAAAAAACAAAGTATTATTAGATCGGGGTCAATGAAAGAAAGGGAAAAGAAGTGCACCATCTCGAAGAACTAGGAGACAAAAATCTTGAGAAAACAGTTCTAAAGTTAGTCAAGAGATTAGTGAGCAACCTTTTCTCTTCCACGATCACACACTTCATCACTAGAGTAATACGGCGCCAACCTGATGGGGTAACTACTACGCAGAACTCGATAAGGTGGGGAAAGGTCGTCTACTGGACATAAGAAAAAGGAGGAAATAAACAGATCCCAATCCATGAACCCTTCACATTACACTAGCCCGGGAAAAGAAGGAACCGGCTGGATCGAAACTCGTAAATGGGAATAGAGTGGGGAGAAGACGCCCGTACGGTAGGCTGAGGGTGAGGGTTAACCTCTGCTTGTCGCTAAAGGTTGAAAAATGGTTGTGGGTCGTTAGGTTCTTACGGAGAGAAGAAAACCTGGCGGCGTCACCGGGTTTTTTCACAGCGCCAACTCAACGTGCTGAGCAACGGAAAAAAAGGAGATGGCAAGTTCACAAAACAGGCAACGGCAATGCGACAGGATTAAACTCAACCGGGGGGAGGGAAAAATGGAGAAAAAAAAGTTACTAACCAGGGCTAATACACTCTTCTCAGGTAGTAGTCACGGCGGAGCGGGAACTGTCGTCTACATCGAATGTAATGGGACCACCGAGGATGATTTCTTCCTCTGGGGGGGGAAGATAGAAACTCTGAACTCTAGATTTTTCTAACACTGGAGGGAGGAGAGTTTAAGCACGACTCCTGAAGTCACGGGGGGCTTGTTCAACGAAAATTCTGATAGGAGGAGAATAACAAAAACGCGACGGACCATTATAGAGGATTAAAAAGGAAATAAAGGGCCGGTCGGATCTGGAGAAGGGGCTGGAGTTAGTAGAAGCGAAAATTCAGTCAGGGAACATGATCGAGAAGCAACGCTTGGTCACCTACCTCTAGGGGGATGAGACCAAGGTTGAGAAATCCGCCGTGGGGGCGGCGACGGGGAATTTTGCAACATGGATGATGGGTCAGTTGGACTTGTGGGAGGATAGAAAAAACCCGTAGGGCAGGGAGCGTCAACCACATTTAGGAAAAATAACAAATGCAGGGCGGTAGACAGGCTGCGGCAGGTCGAAGGGTAAAAGAAGGTCACTGCGAGGGATGAAAGCACGACCTTAGGCTCTTCAAAAAGGGCCACTTCCTTATGAACAAAACTCCTAATGAAAATTGTTCTATGAGAATCTCTGCCTCCGGGCCGCACTGCCTTTTGGTAGGGAGAGCACTCTTGACTTCCTAACCTGTAATTGAAGATTAGGGAGACCTTCAGTAGAGATCCGACGCTTCCTATGTGAACATTACCTGTTGGATTCATCACCGGTCAGAGGCCCGCTATGAATCAGCATCGGGGTTCCCGAGGGTGCGCCTACACGTCATCAAGTCACGAGGATGAAAAAAGCAGACAATGCCACTTAGGTGCTTGAACGGAAAGAACGGTGGTCGCGAAGAAGATCTCTGATGCCACCGACTATCAAGGGGGTCCCCAAAGCTGCTGGGTGAAAGTGAAAAGATGGCAGTGCAGATCTCAGGTCTTTGAAGGCGGGTCGGCAAACGGGAATGCGGGTTTGGAGAAGGCATAATGACCTTCAGGGCGAGAAACCTCTAGCGCTGAGGAATATTAGAAGCTGTTAAAAAGAGGCCGGTCGAAAGTATTGGGGAGCGTCGAATTTTCGATGGAAATGGTAAGATGATCCTGCTACGAAAGCCGACTCCAGAGCTGTGCAAAGACCACACGACCTGGGGCCCGACGTGGGCGGACCACAAAAAAGTCAGAAGTCTGAGGGACGGGCGCCGCGCGGTCTTCTTTTCAACTCGATATAGGAATCAAGGGGCTTGATGGGACCCTTCTCGGGACCACCATCCAGAACACTCTACGATTGAAAAAATCCGTGCCAAAAGGGAACTCATCGGTTTGAGGCAAAAATACGAAGGACGCGCTAAAACGTTGGCTTGTCTGAAGTACGGCAGACCGAGCAGGGGGAGAGGGGGGAACCGACTGAACGTAAAAAAGGCCGTGGGATAGAGTAACAGCAGGGGGACGAAGAGGGTGGGAATGACTCTCAAGGAAGAAAAGAAAAGAAAGTAACCCGGGCTTCATGAGAAACCTCGGTAGCCCGCGTTTGAAGCCGAAAATTGCCTGCAAAGCCCACACAATCGGAGTCGGGCGTATCGCCTGATTAAGAGCATGCCAGAAAAGTGGCGTCGAGAGCCGGGAGACTGCGGTGATGGTGTGGCAATGGTTGCAGCGCTCCCCACCCAATTGGGGGCGGGGGGGAAAAGAAAGAAACCGTTCAGGCGAGAGAAAGGGGGGGAAGGCCAGACGCGTCAGTAGGCAAGTGATGTCAGCAGTCAGCCGGAGCAGGACATGTAGGGAAGGAAGAAGGGTAATGGCTCCATCAGACTTTAAGGGGTCAAGCTAGAACAACAACAACTGTGGGGGAAGGAACGTGAAAAGAAATGGCAAGGAAGGTCGTCGGGCTGGGAACCAGGTTGACATTGTACGTCCCTACCGAAGGGAAGAGACGGAGAGAATGCCCTTCCATCAACACCTCAAAAAAGAAGGACGCGAACTAAAACACCTTAGAACTATTTAGAACGTGAGGGCAACAGAAAATGTAAGTTTTGTAGAATGTTTTCAGGAAAAAAAGGGGCCACCAGCATGAAAACAGTTCTTCTGCTAGAACCTAGATGAGTGATGACAAGGGAATCAGTGACAAGGAACGAAAGAAAAGGATGGGGTGTTGGCTGCAGGATTAGTGTAGGTCAAACGAGGGGGGGGGCACTACGAGGTGGAGTATGGAAGAAGGGACGGGTCCTCGGGTCCTTAGGATTACTCACACCCAAACGGAGACGGACGGCTGGGCAGAGAAAAACTGCAGAGACCCCGGACTTCTCAGGAAATGCAGCAGGGTGCACCTTCCGCACTTATCGGTTAGATGAGAAGGAATTAGAAAGCACAGAGCCTCAAAAATGGGCGTGTCCTCTGGCATAAAAGATGAGTTGGACTCAGATCTAGAAGATTCAGATTATCGAGGTGGTGCCGGGGGGATAATCTTTTAAGCAGTCAAGAAGAACAAAGGGTCCAGATGAACACCTTCACGTACATAAAAGAGGAAAGGAGAGGTACCGCCACGTCTGGAAAGGGCGGCTCTACTCTGGGGTGAAAGCTAGGAGAACGGGAGAGGTAACTCAGGAATATCCATTGGGAGGCTGACTCTACTCGGCATAAGGGCCAGGACGAAGAAATTAACATTAACTAGAGAAAAGAAGATAGTTAAACATACGGGTTGGGACTCTCATGACATCCATAATGCGTAACCAACCACTATGCGCGGGTAAAAAGATTTATCAGGAACTGCCGGGGTCAAGAGCTCAACTGTTCATGAACCGAGCGGGTTCCGTTGGGATATAAGGAGTGAATCCGGGAGATCTCGGCACATCCAACGCATTGGGAATATGCGCGCCGGTTAGGGGAATTCTGTAAATTCGTTAAGGTGAAAAACTTAGGTGCAGCGTGGAAGGCGCACCCTATGTCATTGTCATCAGGTCTTTTTGTCTCGGAGGGGGATTGGACAAGAAAGAAGGGCGGATTATTAAGCTGACCGGGGTGCCCGGACGGTCACACGCCATAGGTCAAGTTTCCGAGGCCGGGCCGCGACAAGCCAACCCAGATCATGTCGCCATGAAACAGAAAGGTGAGGATTTAATCCTGCAGAGGGTCCTCGCAGTACATTACTGCCTTGTTGGAACTTTAAAAGTGGGGCCGTGTAACATCCCTCGAGAGGCGTACTACTTCAGGTTTTACAGGGAGCAACTCCACTCTCAACTGAATTGTGGATGTTCATTGGGTGGGTCTTTCCGTGGCTAAGATTGAGAGTACCCTCCAGGCCCATCGAGAAAGGAAATGTTGAAGACCTTGATAAGTCGCCGAGGGAGCGTCTGGATTCTCCCCTGTCTCATACCAGTTACTGACGGGGTAAGGTCGACAGTGTTCTTAGAGGAAAGCATGACTCTGGAGGATGGAAAAGACCATGCAAGACAACCCTTAGCAGAGCAGGTCAAAGAAGTCGAGACGGGGGGATCCGGAGGGATCCGGTCACGCGGGGTCAAAAAGGCTACAAGGGCGTCAGGTGAACGCATTCCTGGAAATTCGAGTGGGAAAGGGAAAGCTGACGAAGCATCAAAGGAAGTGCCCGGTAAGTGTCAAGGACTGGGACGTGGGGTCTAAATACCCGGAAATCCGCCAAAGCGTGTTCTGTTCCTATCGGGAGGTGGAGCAGGCTCGCTCAGCTTCCGATTGAACCGACATTGCACCCCTTGGATGAGGGCAAGACGGTTTTGGAACAGGGGAAAGAAGGTTAGAGCACCATTCTCTGGGAACTCCTGGGGGTGACGTGTCCAGCGGTAGGTGTGGAGGGTATAAATCAAGACGGTTGGCAGTTCCGGAGCTGTGGAAAAAAAAAGCTCGTCGAAGGGGGGACATTTTATCTTCCTGGAACACAGCAAAATGGGGGGGGGGGGGGGGTTGACACAGGAGCAGGGAGCGCTCAAGGGCATAGGTTCACACTCAAGTGACAGCAAAGACGTACGTTTACGATATCCCATAAGAAAAGGAACGGCAGGGGGACGAGACAGCAAGGGTCCGCAGTCAAGGACTAAAAAGTTTCCGCCGGGACGGGTTTACGGGTCTGATAAGTGGAAAAAGAGATGGCATGGGGTGGATTCGCCAGGAAGAAGGAGGCCGAAGGTCCTTCATGCGGAATTCCTTATAAAAGGGACCAGAAAAGCGGGGGGCGTCCGTACGAGGGTGGGCTTTCGGTGTAGTGTAAGAAAACGCGCCAGGGTCGACGAAAAAGAAAAATCTTTATAAAGGGAGAGGGACTGCATGAAGAATCTTTGAAGTCCTATCCTCTTTGTTCTCTTCAGGGGACTCAAACAGCTTTTAGAAGGGAAG
>Ga0179591_1228080_pt1 | contig 15050 bp, 20 predicted proteins | sample CZOMad2_1_08_16f_FD_182891 | JGI IMG/M metagenome (GOLD analysis project Ga0179591, IMG submission 182891) | Vadose zone soil fungal communities from Angelo Coast Range Reserve, California, USA - CZOMad2_1_08_16fungal (PacBio error correction) | ecosystem: Environmental > Terrestrial > Soil >...
CGGCCCTTGCTGCTAACCGACTCGACCGCGGAAGTGGGCGGAAAAAAAGGAGAGCGTTGAGGGAAGTGTACCACGTTTGGACTCAAATGAAACATCAGCTTTCTGCGGAAAAAGGGAAAAGGGGCCTACAGGACTCATGCGGAACACGGCAAATTCTTGTTCTGCCGTGGCCAGTTTGGCCCAATCCTCCCGGGGAAAGTTAGCCAATACGAGGAGGTGGATCGTCCGAGGGGCGGGGGAGGTTGGGAAAAAAGGGAAAAGCCCGATTTTGACGGGGGGCAATGGGATGATTGTTCGTTGCGTCAGCATATGCGGAGGAGAGGAGACGGAGGGTAAGGAAGGCAGGGGGAATGTGGAGGGGGGGGTGGTCTTTTGCCTACGGCAAAAAAGGTAAGGCTAAGGGATTCGGAGCGAAGCAGGGAGCGCCTTGTTACACTGTGGAATCCGTTTGGTTCGGGAATCCGCAAAAAGCCACCAACGACCGGGGGGAAAGGGGGGCACAGGGGATAGGAGGAAAAAAAAAAGAGGCCAAAAATGAATGGGGACCTCCTAACTGGAGCAGCCGACATCAGTTGAAGAAAAAAGAGGAAATTTGTGGGGGCGGCGGGGAAATGGTATGCAAAGGTTAACGGGGAAGAGTTTAAGGTTGAAAAAAAATCTCAATCAATTCAAGGGGGAAAGTCAATGACAGGCGCCAATTCCCAGAAGGCCGGGTTGTATTTCGAAAAAAAAGCCGAAGGTGACCTAGAACTCCAATTAAGAAGTGACCAGTCACACAAGCCGGGAACGGCAAAAAAAAAAACCATATGATGCCATCCAAAACAGGCCGCACGCTTAACTGAATGAAGAATAGGGGTGAGTAAAAGATAAAGAGACCAAGGACGAGCCGACCATGAAGAAGGGGGAAAGATAACCATTCAAGCCGCCTCATTGCGGACGAGTTTTAAACCGCTGGGCTTCACCAAGAGGACAGTCAAAACAATCGCGAAGAGAAAGGAGCCACCCAACCATTGGGAAAAAAAAAGAGGAATACAGGTGGGGAAAAAAGGGGGGTACAAAAGGACTGGGGAGGGAGAAAAGACATTAATCCTAGATGTGGAAAGTCAAGAATTGAAGAAAAATTTCAAGGAAGTGAGACTAGGGATCCGCACGCGAAGGGAAAAGAGACGTAAGAAGACAGGAGAAATCAGAAAAATGGTTTGTGTGAGGAGCGTATTCCGAGTTAATGAGGGACGAAATCCAGCCGCGAATTCGACTACGGACGAAGAGTGGGCAAGCCGCAGTCACGAGTGGAAGAGCAAAGATCCGAAAAGAACAGAAAAGAAAAGGTGGTTTGAAACTCTTGACGGTGGCAGCGTGTGTCAACAAAGGGGATAAAGAAACAGGAAGGGGAGAAAAGGAAAAAATCCGAATGCAACATGAGGAAGGGAAAGAAAGATAAGAAGGAAGAAAAAACAAAATATCAGATCACATGTTTCCTATCGTTGGCCCGACAGACGAGAAGAGGCTCAAACAAAGGGGGGGGGTTGGCGCGGGGTAAGGAAGCTACCGGTACATGCGATTAAGGGGGTGAGCAAAGGTGTGATGAGCGAAAAACATTGGGAGATCATCGGGTACGCTAAGTGGAAGACTATGGCTGAGCAAGAAAGATTGAGAAATCAGAATTAGAAGAGGCAGGTGTACACCTTGACAACCGGAAGGCGACGGAAACGTGGAAGGGGGTTGGTAGAAGAGGATATTAATTCTCTGAGGAAGTAAGTAAACTTCATGTTATGGAATACTAAGCGAGGTGGATTGAGAATACAGAGGGGAGAAGATAAGACTTAAGGAGGACGGGATCGGAAAATTTGAACAGAAGGGCAGTTTGTCTCAAGTTGAACCTAAAAGTTGTGCATGATTTTTCAAGAAAATAAGGGGGCCTGCGGGGGGGAAATGGTGTTGCCGAAGGGGGGGGGGGGGGGAAAAGAGGTCGGAAAGGGGGGGGAAGGAAAATCTCATCTGTATGTGGGGAGTTTAAATGAAGATAGTGGGACATAAAAACTAAAAAGGAGGGAACGTCAGAGCGCTGCCCGTGGGGTTGACAAACTTGTTTGACGCTGCAGCCGAAGACGGGCACACCAGTCATGAAGGGAAGGAAGCAGCAGGTGCATGGTTGGAGCAGCAGGCTAAAAGCCGGGGAAAAAGGCAAAGGTAGAAGATCGGGATAACTGTGTAAGCGAAAGGTTGGGGGGGGTCCCGAAATAGGGTGAGGGTTTTCCGACAATGAAGGGTGGTGACACCGAAGTGGGAGAAAGGGTACCGGGGGGGGGGGGAAAAAACAAGAAAAGAAAAAAAGTGGTTAGGGGAGTCCCTTAAAGGGAACGGGGAACGGTTGTGGGAGCTATGTTAGTGGAGACTGTTTGGCTATGCCGATTGGGGGAGTGGGTATTAGCATGAATAAATATTGTGATGCAAGGAAAAGAATTTTTGAAAATTTACGAGAGATTCGGGGGGATCGCCCTGGAAGGAACGGATGAACCGGACGCCGATTAAAAGGGGAGAGGAAAGAAGCGGTTAGGGTGAAGTAAAGGGTAGCTACTTGAGAGGAGGAGGGACACAAGATTGAAGGGAATCTGGGGAAGAAGGAAAGGCCCCTTTACAGACCATCTAACGACAAAAAGAAAAGTTTAGAAAAGTAGGAGAACAGGGACTCTATTAGCCGATACAAGGAAAAAGGAGAATCTTTCAAATAGGCCTAATGGACAAGTAGAACATAAAAAGGGGGACATTCCGTCAGGAGATTGAACGCGTGGAGAAGAGAAAAAGAAAAAAAAGGAAGGGGAAAAGGACAGGAGGCTGGGGAACCGACAGACAAAAGAAATTGTTTACCATGCAGAAAATCTCTAAAACTCTCCTTCCCAGATTCTGTACACCGTACGCAATGAAAAAGTCCTGGGAGACGAAAGAAAACACTTTTGGACGGGACAGGGGGAAAAAATTTCGAATGTCCCCGGGGGTTGGAGACTAACGGTGAGGGCGGAGGACTGAGGGACGGAAAAAAATTGAATTCGGGAGGTAGCTCCAAACAGGAGGAGGAGGAAAAGAGATACCGCAGAACATTGTCGAAAAAAAGAAGGAGCCAGACGAAAAGGCACGCACAGGAGCGGAGAAGAAGTCGACCGTGTCCCCGACAATGTCGGGAAAAAGGGGGAAAAAGGTCGTTCGAAACTCGCAGGAATAAAACACCGAGGTGTCCAAAATGGAAGGCAGAGAGAGGAGGGAGAGAGGGGAGGAGAAACAGTGGATGATTTTGGCTAGGAAAGAACTGACAAAAGCCAAAAAATGTCACTTGACGTCATGGGGTGTTTGACAGGGGGTCGCTGCGAACTCGCGTTACGGGGAAAGGAAAGCAATAAAAAAGTGTCAGTTCTCGCCAGGCAAGGCGGGCGGAAGACCCGGTACTGACTTTATACACTGGTGGGCTGATTCAGGAAGAGGACCCCACTGGAGAGAATCATGAACACGGTGGAAGGGGCTCTGAGGAGGAGATGGCAAAGGATCTTGAAATCAAAACGCTTCAAGGAAATAACATACATACTCAAACGCAAGGGAAAGGGAAGGAGAATTCAAACAGCGTAGGGAAACACTGGAACTAGAGAAGCGGGTCGGAGAAGGTCAGCAAGACGGGGGCCACAGCATGGCGGTTCGTTCGCAAAAGACTGCAGCTTTCCGTACAAATAACGTTTCTCACAAAGACCGGCTAAACGAGAAAGGGGGGGGATAACCGTCTCCAGGGCGAAATATCAACAGTCACGGGTGCTAAAAAGGAGGAAAAACGGAAATTGTCATCCTCTAAAAAAAGTAGGAAAAAGTAGAGAAGGGAAAAAATCAGCAGACAAATGGTAGTTGCACAAAGGTCTCCCAAGGTAAAATCATAGGATAGGGCAAAAAATCCCAGCCGTGGGGAAAGACTGAGAAGAAAAACAAACTAAGGCACGCGCCGCGCATCACTTCACAGATTCCTTCCCTAAGCGTGCATCCAGAAATTATGCCACCAACTTCCCCGATCTTCGAAAAGTGAAGCCCCGGGAGGGTGACATATCAAAAACATAAAAGCCGAAATAAGACCATCAAAGCAGGGCCATGTTAAAAGAGAAAACTCCGCCACTGTGCCTTACAACCAAAGAAGAAAAACCGCAAACGACGGAACATGAGGCCGGCACGTGGGACATTGGTAACAAGGCAAACACATTGTGGCAGACCAAGAGAGGCCAGAGGACTCGTAAAGTAGGCAAAGGGTACAAAAGAACAAAACGTTAAAGCGTCCGGGAGAGAGAAAACTACCAATTCGATATGCGCAAAATATAACCCGCCAAGTAGTAAAAATAAAAGGACAGGATAAAGGATCTGAATGCTCCCAAGGATATGCTAAAATGCCCACTGAAAAAGAAGAGCACTCAGGTTTGTCATGGAAATCCAACACTATAAGGACAAGAGAGAAAAGTAAACCAAGGGGAGAAAACAAAAAAAACCTCTCAGCGCCAGACATCCAGTTTAGGCGCAAGATTCTCAAGAAAAACGAAAGTCGCGCCGCACACTCGGCAAAAGGAAAGAATCGCAAATCGTACGTCACAGAGCCATGAAGGAACGCCCCGCCCAAACGCCTAGTAGAAGCGGCTCAACTTCTGGGGGGGAAAAGACTTATGAAACCGAACGTACGGTTTTGGGATCGGAGAGAAGAGAGAGAGGCCAATTGCAGCTCCGAAATGCCAAAGAAGGAGTCTCCAGGGTGACTGAAATCAGTTGACACACGAGGAACTGAAGAAATAATCAATCGGACAAACAACCAGTGAACGTACTAGGGGGAAAAGCAAAAATGACGGAACTCTTCGGCTTGTAAGCGCAGATGTCCACCGCTATCGAAGTCGACTGACTATTTAACGGCCTCAAAGAAGGAGAAAACGCCCTAGCTTCTAAACCACAAGTTTTTCTACGCAGGGGGAAGGTCACTGGTAACGAGCGGAGCTGAGGCGCATCCCGGAAAGCTCATTAAAGGCCGAGATGGGGTCCTGTGGGGAAGGAGTGGAAAGAGAGACTCGCAGGACGCACGGGATAAAGCGACGGAGAAAAAATGTTAACGGGCAAGAAGTCGGGGGGTTGTCTGAAGGCGACCGTTCTGCGGGGTGGGAGATGCTCCTCAGGGTGCGAAGGCGAAAAAATCTCACGCAACAAAGAAGGCATTGGAATGAAAGAAGGCAAAAGGGAAATGTGAAGATCTCGTGACGGGTAAGCTGTGACAGAAAAGAAAGGCGAAAAACTACGGAAGACTGTGTGGGATTGACATAAACTGGTTGGGGGTGGATCGTGAGGTGCTACGGGCAAATGGGACATCCGAAAAAAACTGGGGGGAAATCGCTTCGAAGAAATCGCCCGGGGAACATGAATTGGAAAGGGGCGCAAATGGAAGTTGTACTGAGCCCGGCTAGGCGCGTGGAAACCATAAAGCTCCGGGACCGGCCCTTTAACCGTTGGTGAGAAAGTCACAGAAGAAACCAAGAAGAAAGAAGGGGGGGGACAATCAAGCTTGGGAGACCGACACAGGACACCGGGGGGAAGGACATTGATTAACGACTTAGTTGAAATAATCCGCAAGGGTCTGCATATAAGAAAGAACAGGGGTTACGAGCCCTCACAAGGATTCACAGGCAAAAAGGAGAAAAAAAGGAAATCATACTCAAAAGCAAAGATCACACTAAAAAAAGGAAAACAAAACAGAAAAGGTCAGAAAAAACGACATTCCGTCCTCAACGCGCCAGATACCAGACACTCATCCGCTTACAAAACAACTAACACATTGCATGCACCGGCGGGCGACCAGTAGTAAAAAGCCACTAAATGAACTATAAAAAAAACCCCTAGTGCGCAAGCGTGCCTTAGCGGAAGTCCAAACTGGCACGTCCTAAAAGGATGGGAAATGCTAAAAGAAAAAAAAGAAGCAAGGCATTCTTACCTGCCGCAGAAACTTGATGAAGGAGGGGGGACAGAAAAGAAAAAAAAGAAGTGACGCAAAAAAAGGCCGAGTCGACGACTCAAGCACAAGTGCCGATCGAGAAAACAACAACAGGAGAAAATAAGGAGAGACTGCCAAGTGAGATTGGACTAAAGACTCGGCCTTTTTTTTTGCCTTCGTCTTGAAACGGAGGGACCCACTGTGGAATATCAAAGGCGTCACGTAAGACAGGTTAATACGGCCACTTGGACTAGTGGGGGAGCAAGAGGGGTCAAATCCCAGTTCTTTTTCCCCGTGCAAGTTTTTTCAGAAGCTTCAAGGAAAATTGAGAAAGAACAGGACGCTTAGATTTTGGGAATCGGAAGCTCGGGTCGTGGCTTTTGTCTAAGCGGAAAAAAAGGTTAGTGGAAGGGAAAGAGGGGGGCTTTCGTAAAGATGCGGACGGGACGCGGGGACGGAATTTACTTGAAAGAAACTTTGGTTACGGGGGGGGGGGGTTTGCTCGCGCCGAGACGGAGGCGGCGTCGCTGATTTCGCCAGGGGGGGTTCCTATGGGACCGCGTTGAGGGAGCACAAACCGCCACCCTAGAATGGAAGAACAGGTTGATATATTCTGAAAGGCCAGGTAATACATGGTTAAATCAGCAAGGAGCACGAGCGAGATGAAAGGAACAAATGAGTGAACGCTTTGGGGAGCGGGCTGTCATAAGGACAAAGGTTAACGGGGCCGGGGGAAAGAAGGGTGACACTATATAGGGGAAGAAACGGAAGTATCACGGGAGGCCAAATTGCCGTCAGAAAGGAAAAAAAGAGTTGGGAAGTTGGGAAAGCGATCGCCCAATCGAAGAACGGGAGTACGCGCACACAAAGTCGCTTTGAGGGACGCGTGGGAAGGGAAAAAGAATCTGAAAAACAACCATGTACAGGATGTCAAACAGCCGAGTACGCTGAGAGGGCAAGGGTTTTATGAAAAAGCTCACAGAGACAAGGAGAGCCGAAAAAAACCATTTGGAAAGGAGAAAAACTCCAAAATCCTTCCGAGGGCTGGTGTAGCCGGAATGCCCAGAGGAGCATGCTCAACAAAGCGCCTAGAACCGGCGTGACTCTTGAAAAAAAAAAGAGTATTGGGAAAGGTTAAAAATTGGAAGACGGCATGGCAGAGTCCCCGGATGGCCGATGGAACACAAAAAAAAAAAAAAAAACATCTCAAAGAAGGAACTTGATGACGGGAAGGAGCCGCACGACAGGAGCGACCGAGAACGAGTCAGCCTGGAATAAAATACCCTTTAGGGAGCATGCGAACATATTCGTATAGACGAAGAAAACCACAAGGCAAACACGAAGAGGAAAATAGGACGATGGGGAAGCTGATGACGAACAAGGAAAAAAAAATCCCAAAAAAAGGAAAGCCATAAGACGGAAGTTGCATAATAATAAAGCGTTGATCAAGGGATAGAAAAGAGCTTGGGAAATGGGCCTGCAACAGGGAATTGAAAAAAAAGACAAATGCTCGAGGATGCAAAAAATTCAGGTGCATGACCGATTCAAGAGAAAGAAAGGCGGGGGAAAACAGTTCCGACTTGTCCACAAAAAGGAAGAGACAACTGACGGTTGTGGGATGTGAAAACTTGGGGAGAGGGAATATTAAATTGGGGAGGGGTCGAGAATGTTGTGAGCGAGACCACCGGGTGGAGATCCGGTTGTGAAGGCGGGAAGGAGACTATGGCTATGAAAGGATTAGCCAGGGGGGGCGAAGCTAAAAGGGGGGGGAACGATGACAACCGATGGTGCTCCGTTTGGAGAGGGTATTTGGGGGATCACTCCGGGGGGGGGAGAGTCCGATTCGCGTCCGAAAGCTCGGGGGGGAAGGGAGAGATGAAAGAGCGGCATAGGGATCCCGGCGAATACGGAATTATTCAAAGGGGGGGGGTTAGGCTGTAACATGGCTTTAACCGAGCCAGGGGAACTGGGTCCAGGAAAGAAATGGTGCATGGACATTTTAAGTCGGAATCATGGAACTCGGTGCTGGTGTGTAAAAGTCATGCCAATTGGAAATGGAGGTGGCTCTTGGGAAAGGGGACGGGGGAGGGATGGCGGGGATCTAGTTTTCCCTAAAACGAAATTCGGGGCGGAAAAAAGAGCGCGCGAACGGTGGTGGGAAAAAAGAGGGCTGACGCTGGCGGCGTTAAACATGAGTTCACGCGCGCATTGCACACTCATGGTGTGGGGGGGGTAGCAGGGCTACAACGCCTGGGTATGAAAACGAGCAGAGGGGGGAAGAGGGGGGATACATCCAGGTGGGGGGGGGACAACGACCGGGTGCGGGCTGTCTTTTTGTCAAAAATTCTCCTTCTTTGGAAAAACAGACAAGACCTGACTAGCGTTTGGGAACGCTGGGGAAAAAGGGGGAAAAGGGTTACGAGGGGAAAAGATTTCTGGGCGCCGTAAGGGCAGATAAGGAGTGGACGTTTGTGGAGGGATAGGTTACTACGGGGGGGTATGGTTTACGGGAAATGGGGACCCGACGTTGTTTGCGATTGAACTAGAAGGGAGGGGGCTCGGAAGAGACAAGAAGAGTACTTGACAATTCAAGGGGTCACTACGAGATTGTAGAATTCAGCAAAATGCCGCTGCTTAAATATAAAAAAAAAAATAGCGTGAAGAGAAAGTGACATCTCATCCAGTTATGCCGACAACATTCAAAGGGGGGGGAAAGGAAGACCAGTTTGGGGACTCAAAAAAATATCAAGCCACAAAAAAAAAGGCCAATGGAAAGTTGGGCTAATTGACAGGCGAGAACATGAACAAGCGTTCATTTGGGCCTTACGGGGGTGACAGATGAACCTAGTTCGCAAAGAAAGAGGAGGCTTAAGAAAGTGTTTTGGGAGCGAGAAAGCAAGAAAATCAGACAAAGGACATATGGGTACCATGCGAAAACTCAGACTAACACCGAGAGAAAGGGGAGTCATGCCCAAATTGATGGGACACCTCGGCTGTCGTAAAAAAAAGATGAGAAAAAAAGGTCATTGTGGGCAGACAATGAAAACTCGGATGACACGTGGTCGAAAGGTGACGCCAGCGGTTGAAGCTAACAATTTTTAAGTAACTGCTGGCTACACACGGTTCTGGCGATCTCTACAAAAAGGGAGGAGAAATAGGAAAGGGATCGCCAGAAAATGCATGGAGCCAGCAGTCAGAGAAAAATGCTTAAGAAGCAACAGAAAGGAAGCAGACATTGCCTTGTACCAAAGAGTCACTTGTCTGGGAGAAGGGGAAAGAGTATCTCGCAGGACTGCAAAAATGTCGCACATTACATGCAGGCCGCAGAGTCTTGAAAGGGGGAAAAGGGGTCTGAGAACAAGTGGTCCTTTGATTTGAAAAACGGGAAGGAAGTTCAAAAAAGGAAATAAGCCCACAAATCGTTTTCGGGCGTGAAAACGCGAACCTAAGCGTGATGAACCCCTTACTCAAGGGACACACTTGTGTCAGGGAGGACCGGAAAATTCGGCCAGTACTGCAAGCTGCAATGTCACTTGTGGGACTTGATCAAAAAAAAAAAAATAGTCCAAAAGGTAGCGACGGCGACCAAGGTGGTAAGTTCGCATTCAGAGGATGAATGGCAAGGGAGAGGTTAGGAAATCGGGGGGGGAGGGGAAAGAACAACCCTCCAGAGGCGTATGCTGAACGGCTGCAAAAAAAATGAAACAGGAGTAGGCACCAGGGGAGGAGAAGATCCGCGGTGAGGAAGGAATCTGACGAAAGCTCCCCAGCATTTCGTGATCAAGCGACGTGAGGGGAGAAAGAAAGACAAAAGAAACTTAGTCCTGCCTCACCCACAAGCCTACCAAGAAAGAGAAAACAGAAAAAAAAAGAAGCGGGGTGAAGAGGAGCAAAGCGCGGACCCAAACTTTCGTGGTCAAGGAGGGGCAGAACTCAAGGGAAGGAAAAAAGCTACAGTGAAAAAATCCGCCAGCCGCAAACGCTTGTCGTGCACCAAAACGTTGGGGGACAAGGGGGAGTATCCATGAAAGTCCCAGAATTCAAAGACAGGTGTAAGCCCGGCTGCTCAAAAACTGAGGCACTCGGGAAGAAAATCTTAACAACCTCCTCATCGCCCACGTCAGCCCTAGAAACAAACCCGTGGTAAGACGCGCTCGGGGCACCGTGCCAGAAAAGTGCGGTATGGCACTCATACGCAGAAATCACAATACGCTACACGGGGCAATCCACCTGCCCGGAACGCAATTCGACAACAAAAGAGTAGCCGGAAGAAAAATTGTCCATGCACACGTGGTGGGACAGGCCAAAGGAATTCAACCGGACTCGAATTTTCCTCGATCCAGAAATAAGGCACGAGGAAAAGTAGAAAGCTGAAAAAAAGGGCTCAATCACCTGGCGACAATAAAGAAGTGAGGGGGACCGCATGAGGAATCTCCAACCGATCTGCTCAATCCCCATGCAAAGGGAAAAAAGAAATGTTTGACAGGCGTCCACGCGCGTAAAAAAGGATCCAGATAACCGAAAGGAGGAAAAAGCTCCAGTGTGGCGGAGGCTGAAGCCATCCCAAACGTCTCGACGAAAACAACATGCGCAAAATCAAAAAAGCGGTCGAAAAAAACCGTAAGAAAAAAACAGAACAACAAAAGAACGTTCTTCAGAAGATGGGGGAACAAAGGGAAAAAGGATTCCCGCTATTTGGAGAAGGCTTACACTCAAGGTCAGATGGGTCACTGAATTTTTGATATCGCGCATTCCGGGATGAGAACTAAAAGAGGTCTAAAGGCGACCCTGTACCAAGCAATTAATCCCCTTGGGACACTTCCACGTTCGTCGATTGGGAGAGGCAAAGAAGAATGGCGGGAGGAAAACACACTCAGTGAAACGCGGAAAAAACAGCTTATGAGGGCGGAAAAAAGGTAGAAAAAGACAGACCAGCATGGCTTGAGTTTTTCACTATATCTTCTAAGGGGAAAACACCGAGTAGTCGTTTGACAAAAAAAAAGAAGGACAGCTCTCCAAAAAGGGAAAAGGGACTGGCGGGGGCCTGGTTTGGGCCTCCGTGTTCCCATTGGAACATCAGCAGGCAGGGGGCTACCGACGATTCCCCAATTTCCACGTCAGATCTTTTGAGGGGAGACAATGGACGAAAAGGCCGGGAGCGAAGTGAGCATGCTACAATGGTGTGCGCCGCGGTCTAACAGCGTCCGCAATCGAAGGCAGGTCAAGGGAGAGTCAACAAAATGGAAGGCTCGGCTCGTTCCTAAAAACGGGTAATGAACATCAAGGCTCGCACCGTCTCGGCAGCGGGACCTGCAGGGGTGTGGACAGCAACACATGGGGGTTGTGTAAAGGGGCGGGGTCGAACAAGCAAAAAAAAAACAACATTGGGCAGCGTTCGTCCAGGAAAAAAGATAAAAGGACGGGTCAAAGACCACTAAACCTAACTCAGAGGGGGGGCCCTGCAAGTGAAGGGACGCTCTCCGGGCTGCGACATGAGACGGAAAAAGAAAGCAGAATCAATCCCGCCCCGGTAAAAATTGGCATATCGACAGGGCCGCCACCCAACAGTTAATATCATGGGTACTTCAACTCGGTGAGTCTCCCCTGGCTTGCTCCTTGGGGTAACCATGTATTCAGATGCTCTTGGGGAAGACTAAAGAAATTCAGCGGTCTGCGGGGGGGAGAGGCCATCACAAAGAACTTTAAAGGACACAGCGGCAATATCCGAAAGGTGAGACTGAAGCACGCACGCAGCGCGCCGGACAAAAAAAAAAATGAAAAAAAGGGGAAAGCGCGAACAGTCCGTCCTAAGCTCCTCCTCCCGCTCCCGCTTGTGACTCCAAAAAATGAAACCTGCCCTCTTTCTACCAGTCGAAAACACATAGAAAAAGAGAGAGACCCAGGACCTGAAGGGGCGAAGAGTGACCCGGAAGCTTTCGCCAACTGCGCAGGGAAAGAACTGTTTTTGAAGAGCTAAGTAATGACGAAAAATGAAAAGTTAGCCAGAATAAAGACGGATAACAACAACCGGGACATCACTCAACCGCAACATCAACTAGATGAGAGAAAAAAAGGCAAGCGATCTCTCGAACAAAAACAAAAACAGGGAAGAAAGGGAACAGAGAGACCAAAAGGACGACATCGACAAAATTGGGGGAGTCCCCTGAACGGTCCTTTTCGGTGAGGGGCAAACCACGGTTGTACTGCTCCATCGCGGTCGGCAAGCTTTACTAAGAAAAATGGTCCTTTAAGGTAGTCGAATGAAACGTCCAGTTCACTTGTGAGCCGTAGGTGGGGCTGACGCGAGGGAAAAACACTTAGGAACAATAAGGCGGAGTGGGATCGCCTAGTCGGTGATAAAATGCGCCCTCGGCGGATTCTTCTTGTTCGGTTGCTCGAAGCGGGAGCGGAGGAGGAAGAGGATGTCGGTAGTAGGGAAAACGTGGGATGGTTGGGGGAGGGGTAAGGGTAGCAGAAGGGGAGGACGGGCGGACGGGATCGGGGCCTGGGGTGACTGAGCGGAATCCAAGTTGTGCGGCGGGGAGAACAAAAAAAGCAACTCCGAGAAATAAGAGAGAATTCGAGAGAAAAGAATGTTGGGCCTTCCATCCAAGGGAGCAGCCCAGGGAGCTCCCAATTGGCTGGACAACAAGGAATTGGGAAAAAGGGGGGGGGGGAAGCGGGGACACGGATAGCCATAACGGGGCCAGGGGGAACGGGGGGACAGAGCAACGAGAGTAAATCAAACAGGGACCATAAAAGAAAGGTGCCGGTGGGGGGTTGAAAAAAGGTCAGAAGAGAAGAAATTCCCGGGGGGAATCCGCGTTGAAAAAAAAGACAAGCTTCCAACCAAAAGAACAGATGCCAGCCAAACAGGCGAGGCTGCGAAAAGGGGTGCAGAAGGAATTGGGACAAACGAACCAAGTACTCATCCTGAAAGCCATATTTGGACGTACAGAAACATGGTAAGTCAAACAAGGTGCGACAAAAGGTGTAGACCAGCGCTGCAAACCGATCATGGGGCTCAAAAATCGAGGGAATTCGGACATCTCATTGGGGAAGGATGAGTTGAAAATTGGGGAGAGGAAAATATTTCAAAGTAGGGGAGGGGGGAACGAAGGGGAACACGGGCACAACACACAAAGCACCAGCCAGGCCATGGATTGGGGGGAAAAAAAGAGGGTAATGAGACCGAAAGAGATTCGGTGACCAAGAAATCAAAATATAAATAAAAAATTGAGGTTATGAGGAAAGGGGGGGGGGACTTAAGAAGGACGTTGAGGACTAAAGGAACAGCAAGTGGCTTCACGTGAAACGAAGGGAAAACCGCAAGTAACGCATTGCCGCGAACCAATCTTATAAATTGGAAGGGGAGAGAAAATCAGGCAAGAAGAAAATTGCTAAAAAGACGGTAGACACGGCCGAAAAAAAAAATGCAAACATTCAGGAATCGAACCATGACGAGAAAAAACGGAAAAAAAGAAGAGAGATCAAACATTGGAACTAATTTGCCAAAAGGAATAATAAGGAGAGAAAGCGAGGGAGGATCAGGGAGAACGGTTGGAATTGCGAGTGGTTGGGGAAGGGGGGGCGAATGTGAGGGGAGTGGTTGTGTCATAGCAAAGTCCAAAAACAAGGAAGATGAGCAGGTAAATGAAATCAAGGGGGGTACGAAACATTCAGATGCGGGGGGAAGAAAGGATAACAACCGATGTTGGCGTAGAATGGGGAATTGGTTCGTTATGGCAAGGAGGCGGCATCCTAAGGGGTAGTGGTAAAGGCGAGATGGAGAAGAGAAATAAGGTTGTAGTCCGCTAAGAAAAGGATTAAGGGGGGGGAATAGGGAAAAGTGATTTAACTTTTACGAGGTGGAATCTTTCCGGGGGAAAAAATTGGGGGGGGACTGAAAGGGTGGAAAGGCAAAGAAATAGGGAGGAAGGACTGGGGGGGATGGTAATGCCATTGTGCATGGCAGGTGACTCTTGCCAAGCGGCGCAATGTGATTTCTACGGAAGAAAACTGATGGGGGCACTACCGACCCGCTGGCCAAGGGGAAGGGGAACCAGTTGGGGGGAAAACGAACAGGGACGGAGGCTGGCTGGCAGAATAAAGGTGAAGGATTACTCGGACAGTTACTCATGGGGTAGCAACGAGCACTAGGGGGGGAAACGAGCAGGCGGCCGAGATGGTATACATCACGTTGGTGGGAACGAAGAGGGTCGGCTGTTTTTGACGAACGGAGGCGGATTTGGAGACGTTTTGATAAGGGCACCACGGAGAAAGTCACGGAAGATGGTCAAGGGAAAGACTGTGGGACAGTGGGCGCGATGGGGAGCCGGTTCGCCGATTCCTGTGTTGGGGGATTTGGGGGGCTTGGGGGGGGGAATAGGAAGGATGGTGTACGGCAAGTATCCAAGGAAATAATTTCAGGAAAAAAGTGCTGGTGGGCGCTGCGGAAATCCGAGCGCCGCGGACTAAAGTGAGGAGTGGCACTACTACGCTTGAATTGGCGAGGAAAGTACAGGAAAGGCTGTCGAGTTCACGAGGGCAGAAGCGCTGGCATAAAACAGCAATAATCTCGGAAGCTATCAAAAAACAAACCCCCCAAAACAAAACGAACCCCAACACAAAGACACCACCAAACCACCACACACCACAACACCAAAACGAATCCACCGTGGTAGGAGTACAGGGTGGACTAGAAGCAGGAATAAAAAAAAAGAAGCGAGGGCCGAATTGACGAATTGCCTGCGAGAACTGACACAGCGTGGGCATTGACGTAAGACGCGAGTGGTCGAAGCGAAAAAAAAAAGGACTGTAAGAAATGGACAAGAATGAGGGGTGGACCGAAGAAAAACGGGTTAAAGGCAAAATCCTCTACGAAGGAAGCGAGGCCAGCCATGGATTCTATTCTACACCGAAAGGGTGAGGTCATCCTGCTAATGAGAAAACGGAAAGTTGGAAAGTCGCGAGAGACAAGGGGTTGAGGGGAAAGGCTCAGAGCGTTGTTTGAAAAAGAGATTGAAGGGGGGGCGAAGGCTGGCGACAAGGAAATTACTGG
>Ga0179591_1293569_pt1 | contig 15049 bp, 16 predicted proteins | sample CZOMad2_1_08_16f_FD_182891 | JGI IMG/M metagenome (GOLD analysis project Ga0179591, IMG submission 182891) | Vadose zone soil fungal communities from Angelo Coast Range Reserve, California, USA - CZOMad2_1_08_16fungal (PacBio error correction) | ecosystem: Environmental > Terrestrial > Soil >...
GAGAACTCTGCTCGCAGCCAAGTCCTGAAGTTTTTGTCTGGGGGTTGCGGAGGGGGTGGGGATCGAGGAAGAGTTGGAAGGGTCAAAATCACCGGGGCACTCTAATACTGTATAAAGGACTCTGAGAACGGGTTAAAACAGTCGGGATGCACTAGCAGCGCCAATTCGCGAGTTCCAACCTGAGTTGGAAGGAAGAACTCGGCGAAAATCGTTAGATGAAAAGTAGCGGGGAAAGAGAAAGTAAAGGGCATTATTAAGTTCACTCCAATAAACTCCTGAACGGCCAAGAATTGAGACGAAAGCAATGCAGTCGGAAGGCGCTGTCTAGGGACTGGAAATCCGAGAGAGATAGGCTCTGCTATACCACACTCACTATTCACGGTTCTTTACTAGTGACCATTAAACTAGGTAGTTGCGGGTGTCAACACCGGGACGGTGTTCTTGAAACTGTGAAAAAGGTCAGAAAGTGTCTACAGGCTCGGTCAGGACTACCAATATGGCGATTCAGTGAGAAATCACGGGATTTGAATACGGGGGGCCGTTTTAAGGCGATGAAATCGGCTATTGGTTATGCCCCATGAACATCGTGTGTCATAACCCGTTAGAGATCCAGAGTCGCGGGCGTGCCGTTTAAATAGCGACACGCTTCAAGTTAAAATGTGCAGTTTGGGGCCACGCCCCACCAGCGCCGGATGTTATCATGGTATAAAAAAAAAAGCCCACTTATTCGTAGTATCACAAGGATATCCTAATCTGGTTCTTTCGGATGTTTTTCAACTTTCGTATTTCTAAGACAATCACTCCTACCGGCTTAAGAGTACCTCGAAGAAACGCACAAAATAGTGTTGGTACCACTGAGAGATGGGCCAGGTGGTTGATGAAAAGGCGCCAAGATTGGACTTAGGAAAAAGGCTCTGCGGGGCCGTTGAGGCGGAATCATAGGCCTAAAATCCGGAATAATTTGGGGAGAGCGCCCAAGGACCAGGTGCTTCTGATGACAATCTAGATCGCTAGGTAGCGCGGGCAGTGGGGAAGAACAGAGACTCAACCCGCGTTTATGTACCATGGATTTGAATTTCGTGACGCAGAATCCGTCCCAAAGCCTCGAAAGGAAAAAAAAAAACGGGGAGGGCATAATAAAAAGAGATATTCTAGTGATTCGGCTTGATTCCGGAGGCTAATGAAATTCAAACAGAAAACTCCTTTTGTACTCCTCTGTTTCCAAAAAGAGTAGGATACCTAGTCGGTACGTATGATTGTCGCCGGCTAAACCTGAAGTAGAGGGCTGATCCACATGTAGGAGGGTAGAGAGAGTCCCCTTATAAGAAAAATTTCGGCGATATCCGGGGAATGAAGGAACTGGGAGCCTTGATTTAAGAAAAAAAAAAAATGGGCAAATAGATCAATCGATTACGCAAACTAGTGAATCGTTGCCGTGTAAGTGTAAAGCCGCAGGAGGGGGTTTATTTGGGAAAAGTAGCACTCATAAATTTGGGTAACTATGCAAGCATATTAGCGGAGGTCACTTGTATAACCCAGAAAGTGAGGGAAACTTACAATCCTTAGTTTTGGTCCAAGAGAACAGTGGTTGCCTTCCGGACTTGGGTTGTTGGATGGCCTTCACCCCTCCGGACGCGGGAGGGTAAAGCTTAGAGGGGCCTGAAGACACTACGGCAGTTGGGGAAAAAGAACGCACAGACGCTTCCTCGACGACACTTGGAACAAGGATCAATAATGATGTCGCAAAATAAATAAAGGCACTTTGGTGTCGTCCGAGACCGCCGCAATTGCGCACGACCGAAGACGTCATAACCTTTGAAACCGCAAAGAGGAATGGGTACATCCGTAAAACGCACAGGCCAATATATTTCGGGTGTACGAGCAGCCGCCCGAGCGACTCCCGGGAAGGGCCCGTACAGAGTAGGTGCGCCGTGTAGCAGCTGCGTCACTTGGAGGGGGGAAGGGGCGTTGCTTGTAGGTCAGTGAATTGCAAATATCTCCAGGACCTATATTCCTTGACCCTAAGTCGTCCTCGAAAGTCACAAGAATCAATGTTGGACGCGAGAATGGGGGGGGATGAGGGACACCCTACTGTTTTGGGAAAAACAGAATGGTTAAGAGGGCGTTTCCGAAGGAAAACTCGTGCGGGGTTATGAGTAAGCCTCCCAAGAACCTTCATCTGGTAAAAGCGAAAAAGAGATCGGAGTTCTGAGTAACAGTTTGTATATGGAGGACGTCAGTTACTTCGGCGTTGGCAAAAACATCAGGCACGCCAAAGATGTTTCATACTGGTGGCGGGGGTGCTCCTGAAGTGGTACATCCCATGCCAATATAATACGGGGCAAGGGGACTGTCTATTATATACAACCCGACAGTGTTTTAATGGGAATCTGTAAGTCGACTAACTCATTGAGTTCATAGGAATTCCTATGAACCTATCATGCTCGACTAAAAAACACAACTGAGGGATGTAAAATATTATCTGAACAAAGGGGGCAGAGCCGTAAGGAAAAAAAGAAAAGGGGAGAATGAGGGTATTCCTCTTGAAAATATGACATTGATAACCAACTTAGTCTTGCAGGGTTATCGAAGGAGTCCGGAAAACCACCGGTTTCCCCTCAGGATATTGATCTGGAATGGGAGGGAAGGGAAGGAAACGGAGCACCGCAAAGGACTGAAAAAGAGCGGCCTAAATGGGTTGTTTGGAAAACCAGCAGAGGATACCTCTTGAATCTAACATTATCATAAGCCGGCCTTACTGATTTTGGGACTCGGTGTGTTTGTTCAGGAGTATGAATTAGGGGCTTAGTCAGGATAAAGAAAATATCAGGAAACTAAGTCAGACCATCTTGTTAACCCATTACAGTTGGGAACTGTCAGAGACCAAGCATTCTCCGGTCCCAAGAGGAGGGGTGAAGGTGATCGTAGTCTAAAATGTCCAACGGTGAAAGGGGGCCCTTAGACCGGTACATGGAGAATTGGACGGGGGGGGACATTCAACTAATCAGAGACAATCCTCACGGCAACAGACGTTATCTGGTCATCAGGTCAGATATACTAGGAGTGAAATCTGGGAGGCGGATCTTGATGAGCCACAGAAAGAGGAGTCCAGTTAGTTTTCTAGGTACAACGGAAGTTGGGCGGTAGGGGCACACAAAGCGTTAGGGTTCTAATAGCAGTAGGAGGGCGGGGACCTTTCGCATTGACGTCTCGGAACGACACAAATATTTTCTAGTCATGCGCATCACAGAAATTTGATCACTGTGGGTACAAGTGGACGTACGAGGAAGCATGGGGGTGGAAGAAAACTATGGAACTTAGTTGGGGGGTACTTCTCAGGGACTTCTGCCAAGGGGCGGCTGTCTTGACCTTTAAGGATCTAAAACAACAGGACGTTTACCCCATGGAAAGGGGAACCACCATAACTTTTTGGATGTTCATCCAGAGAACTGAGTTGATGCATTATCAGCAGAGGACGAGCCTAATAGGATTTGAACCAATAGTTTGGAATCAAATCACAAGGCCATGAGTGCATACGGAAAATAAAATACGACCTTGGAAAAGCTTAAGCTAACAAACGGGAAACGACAGGGAAACATAGTTTGGGGAACTTAAATTACGAACTTATGGGGGAAACTATTCATTTTGAAAAAATCAAGGCCGCCAAGATGGGAGGTTAAAAAACTGGAAAAAGGAGAGGGAAACATTTGGGGGGGATACTAAGTTTGCAGGGGATCAGGACCTACGGTGCAAAAATAAATCTATCCCCCGAACTTGGATCTTCTAAAGGGACTATCCAAGGGGGAACAGGAAAGCTCTGGATAATAGCGGGCGTGGGGACAAAGCTACTGTACCCCCAGTAAGTTAGGAAAATGGGAAGGGGTGGGGTCCTCGAGCAGAGAATGTCCTCGAAAATCAAGACTCAAAAAACAATTATGAGGGAGAGATAGGAGAAGTCGGCGGCGGGGGGAGGGGGCGGTAACGAGGAAATCAAGGCCGGGTAACGGAAGGCTTTGGGTAAAGGTGCTTGGGTGGCCACACGCGCTATTAAGATCATGGCATCGGGAAGATAGATTGTTATCCAAGAGGAGGGAGCGAAAGGGTAACATTTCGGATGTTAGATCTCATGAAACGGATGACAAAAATGGCTCCAGAGAATGGTTCAGAAACAGTAAAAGACGTGGCACTGTAGTTTCATGTGGGAATAGCCCACTCCGAGTAAAAAAAAAATATTACTGCGTTAAGGTTTGAGTTAGCTACAAGACGTCTTATTGGGTTTAATGCAGAGCGACTTAAAGTTTTTGTAAACGTAGGAAACAGCGGTATGCTCGTCCATGGTATTTACAGAGAAGCAGTTGAATTGAAAATGAAACCCAGAAGTCTATTTTGGGGTGGACAGACTGCTCTGGGTTAAAGACATTTGAGGGTTCGCTTTGACCCTAAGAACCCTCCTCACTTATATTTAAACAGGTCAGAGAATTCACAACGTACTTTCCATGGGAAGGAACCACACAACGCTTCAGCTATAAGAATGCAACAGTGAGCAATCACTGTGCATTTCGAGGAAGGAGCAATTTGGTGTCGTGAAAGGAAGACAGGGCGCAAGAGCTCTCAAACTAAGACTTGTCATCACGCCGTGAAAGGATAAGCAAGAGTCCGTTGGAAGCGTACAACGAGAAGTATAAAGGGAAGAGGTTTTCAGGATACAGCAATAGAGATGCAAGGCTGTGCAAGAAAATCGAATGAGAGCAAAGGTCTATAAAAATAGGTCCTTTCGGTAAGGGTGAAGGGGGAGAGTGTAAGGGGCCAAGACCAGGAGGCCGGACAAAAGAGGAAGTTCGGCAACGGACTTCGCCGCGAAAGTGAAGTACACGACGCGATCAACCGGTTGAAATCACATTAGTGGTTAATGGCATAACGTCAACGTGGGGGTTTCACCCAAATGTGGCCAGAGGCGTTCATATTAGCTTGAGGTATAGGCCCGAAACGAAACTTAGAGAATCCCAACGGGAGGAAAAAAAAAAAGAAAAGATGCGGGAGGCGAGCATGATGGTTGAAAAGATGCTTGCGGGAGGCGTGGCAACAAGGAGGGAAGCAGAAGGTGGGGGGCAAGTTGATTGACGCCGCCAGGGGACACCAAAATGAAGAGAAATGCCTGAAGGGGCAACGGTGACGAGAAATTAGAAAAAGCCCTCCGGCTTGGTAAAAAGGGAGGCTTGTAAACTATCAGCAGTCGGTGTAAAAAAGGAAAGGAGACGCCCCGATAATAGCATCAAACGGAGGAGTAGTAGTGGTTAGATGATAAAAAAGGACCTGGGAATCCACGTAATATAAACTAAGCTTATTTACTCGTGAGGACAATGTGAAAAAAGCGGAACTTAGGGTGTCTCTAACAAAATAGTCCAGTAATGTGCAAGTCGGGGGAAATATGCGCAGGGACTGGGCTGGGAGACTAGTTACTTCCACCTAAAATGGAATTAACGTGTGCGTTTCTGGTAATGCCATGAGTTTTGGGGGTCCGACGAGCAACCGACACACTTGTGTTAAGTACTACCCACTTCAAATCCTGAGCAATCCGCAAAGACCTTGGTCCTGGGCCGGTTACTGGTTGTGGGGCCGGTGGGGGGAGTACCGATGAGGGGAGGGGGGGAGTGGTCTATCAAGCAAGCGTACTACTAAGAAAACAGGGAAAAAGGGGTGACCATGGAGGGGGAGCAATTACAAAGAACAAAGGAAGCTGATCGTCTTCCACAGAGTATGAAGGGGGAAATCAGCGGGGAGGAGAAGGGCGGGGGGATTAAATATCCTGTTTTAAATGGAGAGGCCAGGTAACCATGAACGATACAGATACACGTGGACTTGGTGTGGAGAAGGGAGGAACGACTTGGAGTTTAATCCAAGTCGGAGATCGCCCATGGAAGAGGGTACTTTACGGGCCGTTGAGTCTCTAGCGTTTCAGTTGAGGCATGATCGAAAAAGCAAACAAAATCAGGGAGCACTGGGGCGTTTTGTTAAGGGGAACAAGGAACTTTTGAGATGATTAGGGTCAATGTCTTGTTCGAGTAAACTGTATTGGTGTAGTCTTAATTGCGGCAGGCCTCAGAACGAGCCAAGACTCCGAGGAGGGGAGCAATACAGAGTAGGTATTCACTGGTGAAATGGACGTCGTAAGCTTTGGTTTGGTGTTCATCACCATTTACGAGTGTTTATGGGGGTGACAAGAATTAATCGAACCGTCTTACTTGCATTTAATTCGAAAAGAACAGGGCAACGTACAAACCATTGAGACCAGTTTGACCCAGATAAAGCGGAGGTTTCCAACGGGTCAAGGAAACTGCGGGAGCGGTGGGAGCGCAAGCCTAGCTTGCTGGGGTTTACCCAAAGGGGGCCGGGTGATAGCACGCCCTCAATGAGAACGGTCGTGAGATTCCAGGTCCCCCGACGAGTACGACGTAAGTGCCCGATTGGCTTACGAGGGAAGGATGTGCCATTGGGGTTGAAAAAAGCAGGAGAAAATGAGGCATCAGTTGGAGGACCAAGGAATGGGGTATAACCGTGGACGTACCATCATTGGAGCCGGAGTCAAGTCAGACATTTTTGCAAAGGGAAGAGGTAAGCAGTTCCGCCGCGGAAAAGGAAAACTGTGTAGGGCTACGCCACTCTCTCTGAGGCTCTTTAAGGCCTACTGTAGTAAATGCTAGGACGTTGGAAATTTCCAAGGGCGTTGGAAGAATACGGGGCACAGCTGCGCACCCTTGTTTTCTGCACGGGTCAGATAAAGGTGCGTTGACGAAGGGAAAGGGTGGGACTCGGGAGAAGGAGACCGGGGGCCAGAGGCCGGGGGGGGAGGAGAGAGCTCGATCTCAACGAAGAAGGAAAAAACCAGAACACGGCTGTCACTTGATAAGTGCACTAAGATCCTTCAGGGGGGGGGAGAGGGGGGGGGTTGGCGAGGGGCTTCTTGGGCCTACGGGTCAACTCCGGGGCGGGGGTGCCAGTTTCCTACACGCCGGAGTGTGTTCGGGGGGGGAGGGGTGAACGACTTGGATTGAGCACGAGTGCAGATCTCGGAGGACAGCTAGTATCTTCGCACTTCTGGTTGAAGAACCGGGACTGCAGAAATTGGACACATGGGCGAGGGGCGAGCCAGTCCCCACTTAAAAACAAAAACGGGTGAAGCCGATTGTCACACGGAAAATCTTGGGGCGACTGGGTTTTCAAAGTAGAGAAATCCCAGACGAGTAACAAACAGTGGCAACCTGAGTGGGTTGTTATAGGAACCTGCAGGAGGGATTGGATATCAATACCTCAGTGGGGTGAAGAGTTCACAGAAGGTAGGCTGGGCAGAATGTGAGTATAAACGAATCCATCATTGGCGTAAATGGAAAAACCGATCCTTCTAGGTTGTGGGGCCAATTGAACTGGGGTACCACTGCAACTTCGGTGTGATATCATTGATAGAACCTGCCAACACCTCTCTTGTGATAAAGTCTAGAGCATAGGTGGGGGGACTTTCTGGGTCCCGTTAGGGTCGCTGAACCAACAGGCGACTTCCTCAGCCTCAATTGCAAAAACTGGATCAAATACGTGAAGGCGCAAGAAGCAGGAAGCTTGTTGAGGCAAGAATCCTGCGAAATGGACGCGCGCCAATAAGAAGGTTCCAGGGGACACGCCTGGGAAAGACTGAATAATGGAGTCCCTGGGCTTAAACGGCCATCACCTGCAGGGAGTTGGGTACTAGAAGGGGACGAAGGGAGCATAAGCCAAATTATTTGAAAGAACAGCACGAGGTTCTACTAAGATGCTAATCGAAGGAAAAGCGGCCGTGGATTGAGAGTGAATGGGGAAGGGGGAAGAAAGTAGATGATGTCCCTTACTACAAGGAGAACCCTGCGATTATTAACAAAGAATCAAGGTTGGGAGCGCGATGGGGGGATGGGATTTAAACATCCCGAAGGGGGTTGTCACCCCAGAAGGGGGTGTATCTTGCCGGATCCTTTCTGGATATTCCCAAGCAAAATCCGGACATCTAATCGAACCACCTCATGTACCAAGAATGTATTAGGAAAGTCGAGATTGTGGGGCTAGTTCAAGCGTTGACCTAATTCGGCTGGTTGCAAGCCCATAAGGACTCAGAATGTGCCGAAACCGGGGTACTTTTGGGGAGACCAGGAATGTAGAAACTCCCCAGCAACAGAGAATACGGGGAGGGGCACGGGCCGGGAATAGGCAATGGCCCTAATCGTTGGCACAAGGGAATCAGCGAAGAGAAGTGGGGGGTGAGTCTCATCTTGAACCTATCTATCATCTAAAAAAAACCCAAGGAGGCTTGAGGAGATAGGAGTGGGGTAGGAGGTTGGGCATAATCCTTAATCGCCCGAAAGAGTAGTAGCCTGCTCGGTTCAAATCGATAGTTAAACCAACGTGAGCTTTCAAACAGATGTAGAATCGGCTGTCAGAAAATTGCCAGAAGGGGTATATTGATTATGATTGAATGTTGAGTCGAATTGGTGGGAAGGAGAAAACAGGGGAGGATGTACTGAAGGGATGTCTTAAATCCAGTGGGGTTTGCCACCACGCAGAGGGAAACTAAAGGGAAAATCGGGTAAAAAAAAAACTCATGCCTCGCCTCCGGAAATGACGGCATTTTTGTTGTTGGGGAGTCTTTTGGGTAGGTATACTTAATTTATTTAGTGTCCCTTCCCCGCCCTCTGTAAGGTTGGAGAAGCGAGTCAGCAAACCAAGTCTTGATCTGGGGCAGTTGAAAAAAAAAATAGGGAATGGCACTGAATCAGGTCAAACTTATGTCGAGGTCCACCAATATTGCTGGTTAAGCATCTGCGGACGATTAGGGGGTTGAATACAAATTAGCCAGGTTAGGGGGAATCTTCTTTGACATGGGGAAAGGGATCACGGGACTCCTGAATCAACAACTACTCAGACGCTGGAATCCTTATGTCAAAAAAATAGCGATTTGAAGAAAATCATGGGCCGTCCTGTCGCGGCGGCTGTAGCGGACACATCAAAGAATGAGGGAGGTTGTTTGTTTAAGCTGATTGAAAAATGACGAGTGATGGGAGGTCGAAAGAATGCATTTGTATATGTGAAATCGTCCTGAGGTCTATGGATACATGGTTCGAATCTCAGCTCTGTTACTCACAAACAGAAAGGATGAGTCTGAAAATCAATACCCAAAAATATTTAAAGGACAGGTGGGCCATTGCGGTAAATCGAGGGAAAGATGAGGTGGTCATCAACAGTAGTTGGTCATGGGCGCAAGTCAACTCCGATGGAAAACGGGGCAAGGTGGAGGGAATATCGAACACGAACAATGGAATTGGCCCCCAGGGTGCAGAAGGTGGAAAGACCTACCAGGCCTGGTTTTCATTTGAGAAGGGTCAAGTCCACTACGTGGGGAGAGTATCATCAGGACGAGCTAGATGCTTTAATAAGGTCAACAAGGCGAAGTTTAAGAGGGAGACTCATAACTAAAAACGGAGGATATGTAACGCGGGCAGGGGGCACTAAGTAAAGTTTGTAGGGCAGACTGCTGGGATGATCTATGGACATTTGGGCCCAGGCGCCAAAGTTGAGGGGAGGACCCCTGAGCTGGGCGAACCTGTTAGGCGCAAATGGGCCTGAGCGGAACATCCGCATTTGGCAAGAGCTCAGCACGGGGATGGTCTCATCTAATAGGCCTAGCGGGGGTCTCTGGATACGCGTCAGGTCGGGGGAAAAAGCCTGACGTACCAAAATCGTTTATGATTGTGTTGATTTGATTCTGACGTGCTTGATTGCCGGGAGCCCAGTCAGAAGGCAATACGGTCAGAAATGCTACTCCTAAGAAGACAGAAGGGAAAGGCGTGCTGGGTCGGGGGAGTCCAAGCTCTAGCGATTCGAGGAAGACGTACATGGGATGCTTCCTAGATTGGCCCAGGGAGTCCATGGGGGGGGGGGCAGGTGAAAGCGAACCGGGGGTTGTACGGAGGGAGTTGGTCTCTATTAAAAAAACGTCTGATTATCCAGAAAGAGGGGGACGAGGGATTTGATCATAACCTTTCAGTGGAAAAATCTGTTCCACATTTATGGGTGATATCGCATGCCCCATGAGAGAAAAAGGTGGGTCTCCCATAGCCGGGGTTCAGCCAATAAAATTTGGGCGCCTGGAGTTAAAAGTGGGGATAAAGACTAGTAAAGAACGATTTCGGGGAGTTGAAACGGTGTGTAAGGCGGAAGACGAAGCAACGGAGTGGTGGGGTGGGGGAGTTAACACGCCAAATGGGGGTGGGAAACTATGGTGAGAGAGGGGAAGTTAAGACAGAAAGTGATGGAAAAACGTGGAACACATCCGGAAGAAGTGGGGGGGGAGAAACAAACCTTCTCAAGGTGGTGGGTCAATTGAGTTGTTAGATACTACAACGCACGGTGAATCAACGTCTAAATGAAGATGACCAGAGGAGGGGGATGGTGATGACCACAAAGCCATTCAGCACAAGGGCCAAAGGGATCAGCAGGGGGGGCTTCCGAATCGAGTGGGTCGGGGAAGGAGAGCAGACTGCGCCATGCAGAAACAATCCCGACTGGTAAGAGAAAAGCCGGGGCTAAGAAAGGAGGGTGTCAGCGGACAACTCACATTCATATGAGTGATCGAGAAGAATCCAGACGAAGAAAAAGGTTTCATAATATACTTACGTCACGACGCGAGAACTTCGGGGCTGTGGAGCTTGGGAAGTATTTGGAAGTTGCACCTCTACAATGAAATTAAAATAATTGCCGGTACAACGGAGCTTGACTCCCGAGGTCCCCCTCCTCGATTGGGGGAAATCGAGGGAGTTTGCTTCATGGGCATCAAGACTTGGGGACAAGAGGGGTGCTAGGACGTTAAGGAGATAGTGAGGTTGATGGAAACAACCAATACCTTCATAGAAGCAAGAAATCGAAAAAGTAATGAGAGGGGGGGGGGGAATTATATCATTCAGGGGGCTAAAAAAGCTTGTCGAGTCGGCGTAGGTGGGGGGCAAAAAAAAAAGGGAGGAACGTCATAAGAGGTAGGACAGGGGCGGGACTTAATGAGGATAGACAAGTAAAGGGAGGTACCTGACTTGGAACGGTGCCCAAAGGGGGACGCTGAAAGAAAATGACCCTCAGAGGGTGTGGGTACACTGGAAGACATGGTAATCGACGATCAAAAGTCGTGAGGCTTTACGAACTTCGGGGAAGACCTAGAGACAACAAAAAAAAAACAAAACGGAGAACGAGGTGGAACAAGAGAGAGACGGGGAACCCGTCCTCTACAAATAACGGGCGCGATATGACTCGTCCTAGCAGGATTACAGTCCCATCGAGTTACTGGGAAGATAAGCGCTGGACCGGCGGCCAGTAGTATAGTTCTCCATAAGGCAGGGTGCTTGCTAACGTGGAAGGAGCACAACATTGTCCGGAAGATTCGATGTCCATCGGGGGGGGGGGGTGCCACCGCAGCAGGGATAACTCTTGAAAGGACTGGGGACACGAAGGACTCGCCACGCGAGAATGAGGTATGTTGGTTGGGGTTTTTGTTGTGGTTCTTGTTGGTGGAGTTTTGGGGATTGTTTTCGATGGAATGACGGTGGGGCAGATCAAACCCCGTAAAAAAGACTATCCCGGACGACGACCCACTTCGTGGGCTGTGGTTGAAAAAGTTGGAGGCAACTAAACAACAAATTCGACGGTAAAGTCAAAAATTACTGTGAAGGTATGCGGGGAGGAAAGTGTTGGAGGTAAATGATACTTGTTTTGGGCGTAGGCACTGGGCCAGTCACATCAGCCTGGAAACTAAGCACGTTACACGACCTTGAATCCAGAAGGAGATCAGGCCTCGGATTTCTATTTGAAGGGAAAATCCTGGTGGGGTTCCGCGGCGTAGGGGGGGGGTCGGAGGGGCCTAGTGAAGCGAAGATCACTAGACAGTGCAGTGCGTGGTGACGCGGACCAGCAGCAGGTCCTCGTGTCGGGGAGGGGTTAGGAAAAAGTTATTTGGGCCCTAACTGGAAAAGGAGGGAGGGTGCTAAGAGCATTTGGCCGAAAAGCAGCTCTGAGCACAAAGCAGATGCTGAAAAGGGCTCAAGTCAAGGACAGGTGGGTAACATGTATAATTAAGGAGTCTGAGGGGTGTAACCAGGAAAAGAGTATGTGTGAGAGATTCTATTTAATCGCAGGAGATGGAACTTCGGTGTGCCCGGGAAGAGCTAACAATCAAGGGGGGAAAGGGACAAAGAAAGGGAGTTGTAACCCACCACGAAAGTCTGGTTTGCAGGTGCATGGTCAAAAATGCGGGGGGCAAAGGCTGAATGGCAAGGGACGAGGACAAACAGGGAGGGGAGATAACCTTTTCACCACTGGGGAACGTGGTTACTTACGAACGAAGCCTGACTTAAATGATAAAGCGGAAAGGGAGATAGTTGTGCGTACTACCGCGGAGGGATAAGATAACTTTGTGGTATTCGAAGAAAGACAATTGCTACCCTCTTTACGGTGAAAAACCAAGAGTAGTCTGGCGAACCGGTTGGGATTCGCCTGCCAGGGATCCTGAGCGAGAACTCATCCATTGGCAGATATCCCTCCCGGTTGGAATTCTCAAATCATATCGAAGATCGACTGTATGAGAGCTGCGGGGACAGGCAGAAGACAGCCAAGGTATGGAGGAAATGTAACCTGGATGGTCGGACACTCCTTCTCAGCGGAGCTCTTCTCTCAACAAAAAGAAACTGATGCGGAGTCCATAATCTAATATGAGAAGGGACTGCATTATCGATCGGCCAATACCTTCGGACGTAACCACTTTAGGTAATTCAGGAGTTTGAACAAGGAGCCTCTCGGTTTAACTAGCTTCGGAGGTAAGATGTATTTGAGAGTAATAAAAAGGTCCTTTATCGGAGGCAAAAGGGGGGGAATTCTTGTTAGGGACCGGCCGCCTGAATTAATCATGCAAGTTTAGAAGATATTGGTGAAAGCAAATAATATGGGCGACCGATGTGGCCAACATGGATATGAAAAGTCCGCGTAAAAAAACAGACGGCGGGCCTTGTTCGCGTGAAAAGGAGAAGTGGTATTGGGTAGAGCCAAAACTCCGCATGGGTGGAAAAAAAATATTCCCGAGATGTAGTCTGCGTCCTGTAGACGCAACAGTGGACTGCAAAGGGGTAAAAAGAAGCCGGCGATTTACAAAACATTCTCCTTTTTGAACTGAAAAAGGGATGTGCGATTGAGAGCAATACCACTCCGCAAGATAGTAAGGGAGTCATTAACAAACCAGACGAAAGGGTTCCGGGGTTTATTAACCACCAGACTCGGAATCTAAGCATGTGGCACTCAGTGGAAGTCAACGTTGTATGGGGCGCAGAATGGAATGGTTGTTGGGCGGACGAGAAAGGAGAAAGCTCGAGACCTACGAGTAATAGACAGGGAATCAGAAGGCCGTGGGACAAGGTAAAAGAACAAAAGGCATATTGCATTGGGTGTGAGCAGAAAAGGCGGAACTCCCATGAGGTCAAAAAATTAGAAATAGAATGATAATTGGAGGCAAGAGGCGAGGGAAAACGGAAAGTCCAGGGTCATGATGTTCTTGGAAAAGATGGGGGGTAAAGGCAGAACCAGAACCGGATGATGGCCTGAAAAGATTGAAAAGTCCGAGATGAGACCTAATCAGGGGGGTTGGAGGCTGCTAATTGGGGTCTGGAAAGTTAATACCTGAAAGGTTGAAGAGACCTACTTGGGCTCGTTAGGGTTAACATTAGTCGGGAGGTGCGGTTATATACCACACGAAGTCCCTCATAAGTCTAAAAAGGAAGGGAAGCGGAGGGGGGGGGGAAAGAAGCTTATGCAAGGAGTGCTTCGACTGTCCAAAGGGGCAGGGAACAAAATGTTCAAGGACAGTTGTGAGGTGAGAAGACCTGCCTCAAATAATAGCTTAGTGGGTGGAAGGAGAGTAGAAATAACAATGCCCCAAGGGGGGGTTTGGTCACGGGGGGTCATATGGTAACGTTAAAGCAGGTTAGGGTGGAGATACGGCGATGGAAACAAAGCTAGCACAACCAAAAACTGATTCTGAGGGGTATAGAGAGAGAGGGGGTAATAGCCGTAATATAAAAGAAAGCTATTCGAGTGACTATGAAAGGGGGACACAAAAGCTGGGGGGAAATTTGGAGAAATGCTCCTTCAACAAGGTGCAAAAGTTCATTGAGATTGACTTGAGTCGATGGGGTGGAAGGGAAGTGAACCGCAATTGGGGAATTCAAAATTCGGGCTAACGACTGTGGTTGACACAGAAACCGATACCTCTGTGAAACATCGCGCCACAGCCTGCCCGTCAGGCTCTCCTGGTAATCCTTGAGCTTGGAGGTGTTCCATCATTTTTCGTCTTGAGTAGAATGTAAGGGGGATAGTCCCACGGCAGGAGTGCACTAGAGGTAATTACACGGGCCTACGGACCACAAAATTATGTGTGGAAAAAAAACCTCGGGATGTCAAGTCAATAACAATTCTCATGGCCAACCGGTCATTTGTTCCTCAGCGATGTCATAATTCGGAACGGATCATGTCCGGAAGCGGGTAATTTGGACCAACACAAGACAGAGAAACTCCTGAAATCACTCACGTTAGAGAACGCATGCGCATTCGATGGAACATGCATCCTTTTCTCGGGATGCTATACGCCCCCAAGACACCGAATATGACACGAATAAGGGTGAGGACCGATGACCCACTCGTTGAGGAGGGGCCACAGCGTGGTCCACTAAATAAAAGGGGGCGAAGAATTGAACGCAGCGCTCAGGAGAGACACAAAGCGCTATTGTAGGTCGAGGGAATAAAAAAAAATCGGAGGGCTCAGGGTTGGGGGGGGGAAATTTCTGAATAGTGTAAGCTGGGGGTTTCAACCAGGGAACAGGTAGTGGGCCCAGTGCTCCAGTTACTCGCAGAGGCACGGTTGGGGCGGGACTTTAGAAGGGAATCTAACATTTGAAAATGTGACCAACCACCAAAAGGATACATGTGGGAAAAACCACGGGAA
>Ga0179591_1313253_pt1 | contig 15048 bp, 20 predicted proteins | sample CZOMad2_1_08_16f_FD_182891 | JGI IMG/M metagenome (GOLD analysis project Ga0179591, IMG submission 182891) | Vadose zone soil fungal communities from Angelo Coast Range Reserve, California, USA - CZOMad2_1_08_16fungal (PacBio error correction) | ecosystem: Environmental > Terrestrial > Soil >...
GAGAAAAAGGTAGACTGTTGGTACCGTGGTCGGGGAGAAAATAAGGCGTCCGAAGGGAGAAAGAATGTGGTTCGAAAAAAAAAGGAACGGAACCAACGTAGAACGAGGGTCATGGGCGGGAAGGTCGACATCGGGACACACAATCCCCGGTGTGACATAAATAATGGTGGGGGAACACTGAAAAAGAAACCGGGGCAGACGGAGGGACAAAATGGAAGATGTTCCGCACCCATGGTGTAAATCTAAAAGAAGTGGACGATTAGAAAAAAAAAATGACGGGGTTTGGTGGTACATCTGAAACGGCCCAAAAAAGAGGGGCCAAGGACAAAAGAAGAACATCATAAAAAGTTGGGGCAGGCAAAGGGGGTGAAAAAGGGGGCAAGCACAGCCGCGAGAGCAACTAACAGGAGAGACGGCGCGGGGCAAAAAAGACAGTTCCTTTACTTTCCCCTCCTTGGGTACCAAGAAGGGTTCGGAAAAGAAAACGCCTTCAACCCAGGGCGCAGTTCCCAAAGGACTATCTGCAAAAAAACTGGGGGTGGGAACCTTACGGACTGAGGACGTATCCAGAAAGAAAAAGCAACCAGGCTGAAGGAACAGGTGACTGGAACGGTGCTTGTGCACGGGGAGGACGGGGAGAAGAAATGGGTCATGGACTTCGCCGTAAGCCCTTTAACGAAGGGGACAGCAAAAGAGGGGGGAGGGGGAAGGCTGGTTGGGTTAGAAAAAGATAAAACAACTAGGATAGCAAGTCCTGAAACGTTGTAGTGGTGATGACACCTAACGGAAAGAAAGGAAAAAAATCCGGATTCAAAAGGGACCCAAACAGGAGACCTTAACAAGCGAGTAGGGGCATCTAAAAAAGAAGAAAAGAAAAAGTATAGCCGAAGGGTGGTTAGGAGAATGCCAAAAGACTGATGCGCTGGCAGGAGGTGGCAAGGAGAGCTGGTCAGAAACAATCAGCACTGGATCCCAGTCAAAGGGACATGAATCAAAGAATTTCTTTGGGGAGAAGACACGATGAGTGAAGGGGACAACCGTTACTCCAAAAACGACCCAAACACGACGTGGCACTCAAAAAAAAAATTCAATTGTGGGGACAACAGGGTCAACAGCTGTTTTCCGTGGTGGGACCCCCAAAGGGTCGGATAGGAACGTTTACGGGGGAAACATAGAGAAAGTACGGTTAAAAAACATTTGGGGACAGGGGGGTAAAAAGAGAAGAAGGTCAATACGCACAGAATGGTGTTTCTATGAACAGGGAAAAAAAAGGTGCAACGCCTCGAAGTGCTTTTTTGTGTTGTCAGGAAAATCAGGTGACTGAAACACACAAAGATGCGTTGTGGTGGGCTCAAGGATTCTCCTTCTTCGCCGACAGCGACTAATGCGCTGAAAGGCCGGGAAGCTGGGTACTTTTCGCCCCGAGAATCGCCGCACCAAGCACACGGGCAAGACAGTCTAAGGAGGAAAAGACAGGCATGTTGAACGGACGCACCCCGGCCAGAAAGGGTCCGGGGAAAACCGAAAAATGACCAGGGGGCGCTTGACCCCACACAGTGGCAGGCAAAACTGGCCGGGCCCAGGCAGCCTCCGTGTAGGGGGCCATTTCAGCGGAGGCGCAAGAAAAGTGTGAAAACCCCTCAAGATAGGATAAGTTGATGCAAGGCAAAACGTCCCAAGATAGAGAAAAACGAAAAGGGAAGGGGGGGGCCAAAAAAAAACAAAAAAAAAAGCGCCCACCAACCAAGAGGAACGTTGGAAACGCTGGGAAAAAACATCTTGCCCTTAACAGAGAACTTTTGTTCCGGTAGGGACAAAGGAAACGGGTAAAGGGAAAAGCACCGGAAAAAAATATGGCCAAAAGAGTCTTCACAAAGCGTGTAATGAAGGACGCCGGAAAGACGAGGGAGACATCTGCAAAAAGAGTCGAAAATGGTTAAAAACGAAAAAAGGGACCGGATTGAGAGAAAAAATTTGACGGGGAAAACTGATCCCGGGACGAACTTGTCAAAAGAAAAAGACATAAATCCGTGCCTAACGACCCATGGGCGGAAAACGTGGTTTCTTTCTTGGAAAAAAAAACCAAAAAACAACAGGACGAAAAGTTGAAAAAAAAAGAAGGCAAAGAAATGGTCTGGCCAAAGTTCTTCCGGGCGGTAACCCAAAAGAACCAAACAGAAAAAAGATACTGGGGGACAGGGCTTCTTAAAAAAAGGCTGAAGATGTGAAAAAAAACCTAAAATGGCAAATTCTTAACACTGGGGGAGAAAACGGTGTAATGCACATCTTGGAGGGGAAACAAGGAAGAATCTACGCACAGAAAAAAACCTGATTCAACTATAGAGGGCAAAGGTCACTCAAGAAGCTGGATGGAGACAAAAAAAGAAGAGCAGTCGATGCCGGGGAGGGGGGTGGGAAAAAAAGGGTTGCATCACCGAAGGAATTTGTGGGGAGGGGCAAACACAACAGCGTGGCGAAAAATGGCTGCCACAGGGACACTGACGCACAGAAGTGTTGGGTCAAAGTCAAAACCAAGCCCGCCACAAAGGGAAAAACCCTGGTGGTCAGAACGAACTACTTAAAAGGCACCACCATTTTTAATGCCCAGTTATCAGGGCTGAATAGAATCCAGTTAACCACCAGCCTAAAACACATTGTATAAAGGAGAAAAGGGAATCTAGGACCAAAGGGGAATAAAAATGAAAAGAAAAAGAAAAAATATCTGGGGGAAAAGAGGGTCCAAAAGGCCCCATGTTAATGGCGGTAACTAAGAACCGAACCCTTTCTGGTATGAGTGTTCCCACGGTAAAGGAAAAAAGAAAGCTGATACTGGTTGGGAAAAGACGTCAAACGAAAGGAGATGTTGATCAGGGAAATCGACATGACTCCTATCTGGGGAGGAAAGTCGAAGCAGCCAGAGAGAAACAGAAGAACGTCACCACTCGCCAAAAGCATTCGAAGTGCGCCGTGAAAAACAATGATGGAGAATGACTCAAAAAGGTAGGAAGTGCGTGGAGGAAGTGGGGTGACTTGGGGGGACGGGTGTGTCCCGTGCAAAAAGCAGCTTTTTGGTTTAAGAGATAGAGGGGTGAAATGAAGTTTGCAGGGGGGGGTTGTGAAAAAAAGTTGCCTAGGGGTCGAAAAATAGAAAGATAGGAGGCCACATGGCAGGAAAAGGGGGAGAAGGAAGGGAATACTCCAGCAAACCAGATTTGGGGGTTGGTGGGGTCGCGGTCATCGAGGCGGATTAGAAAGGAGGTTGGGAACACTTGTCCTGGGGTAAGGCAGAGGAAAAGTAAGGTGGGATTCATGACCAAAAAAGGTAGTAGAACCTTACCCAGAGAACCGGGTCGATAAGACGTCAACCGAGATCCAGGAAAGAAACAAAAACAAAATTGTGGACCGGACAATTCAAAACCCCGGAAGAAAAAAAGGGCATGGAGGGTGCGCCCCGGTCGACCGTGGTTTTGCGGGACAAAGTTAAAAGCAACAATCAAACCCAGAAATAACGTATCGCCCCAGGGTGAGAAGAAAAAACCGAATCGCGGAACAATTGAAGTAGGAAAACACGTCTCTGAGGGAGAAGAGGAACATCGAAACGGGAGAATCGGATGGGGAGAAAAAATTGAAGGAGCCTAGGGAGTACACAACAAAAGGTATTGGGACAAAAAACCAAAAGTAAGATCGGAAAAGATATCTCAGTGGAAGCAAACAAACTCAAAAAAACCCCGAAAAGAAAAACTGCCGGTTGCGAATCTCCGGAGAGTCGTGCGATGATCGTAGAAAACAAAGAGCAAAAAGAGAATGAGGGGGGAAAATGTGAGAATTCAAAAGAAAAAAAAACCGTCACCGGGGAATTAGGGGCATGTGTTCACGAAAGGAGAATAACCGAGTCGAAGTAGTTTGACGCACAGAAGAGAATTGCGCCTGAATGATGGGAGAGCAAAAAAGAAAAGGAATAAACAAAACCAGAGAAACTTATACAGAAAAAAAGACGGGCAGGGGAGGGGCTTCGCTCAACTTTGGATGGGACATGCTTGTTTTCAAACCGGGGTACAGGCCCAACAGGTTGATTGGTCACTGGCAAAAAAGACCTGGAACGAACGTGCAGGGTACAAGCAATTACAGGATTGTGACCTGTTTTGCGGGGGGGGGAAAAAAATTGTCCTTCCAAAGGGAGTCATCTGGTAAAAGGTCAATCCAAAAGAAAGAGAGGAAAAACAAACGGGGTCCGGAATGTGTGGGAGAAGTGGGGGAACCCGGAAAAAGGTCCAGGACCAAAGTGGAATTCCAGAGAAGAAAATGGGAGTGGTAATCACTACGGAGAAAGACAACAACGGAAAACCCCACAAAGTCGGGACAAATCCAAATGTTGCAAGAAAAGAAAGAGGGAAAAAAAAAATCCAGAAACGACCTTTAATATACCGCAGTGTGCTTCGTCTGTAAACCGTCCGTCGGGAAATTTTCCGAAAAACGCAGAAGGGTAAAGGAAACAGTCCTATGCATTTTTTGTAGACATGCATGCAAAAAAAAAGGAAAATAGAGGCTTGGTCTGAGGGACGAGATTCCCTTACGAAAAACGGGCGGGTCTGGAAAAGAACGAGAGCAACACCTGAACGTGCACAGCGGAAAAAAAAAGAAAAGAAAGAAATAAATTCTCCGAAAAACGATCAGAGAGAGGGCGTTTAAGAAAGTTATTCAAAATAAAAACAAGAACACGCAGGTAATCCACCAATTGGGGGGTGAGAACAGGGCCACAAGAATGATTGAGACTGAGAATCACCAAAAAAAAAGTGGAGGAGAAAGAGATAAGATACCATCCGGAAGTTGTGGGAACAAAGGCGCAGCTGAACCATTTACAATTAAAAGGGGGTTGGAGAGTAAATTGACTCGGAAACTAAATCTCCACCAGAAAAAATCTGGTCAACAGGAAAGAATCATATAAAAAAAAAAAACGGGCATTTCGGTGGTGAGAGGTAAACGAAGAGGGCGGAAAATGCGGGCGTCGAAGAATCACACTAATAGATTGAGTGGGACAGGACCTAGAAAAAAGGGTGCCCTATTCGGGAACGGGGCGTCAGATGCGTTTTTGGGTGAGGAAAAGGTGGAATCACGAAAAAGTTCAAATCTAACAAAAACAAAGGAAAGTTAAAAAGACAGAAATCGAGACGAAAAAAGGACTCGACGGGTTTGGAAAAGGTTGGGGCGGGTTCAGAAGAGGCAGCAAGGGGCCGCACAGGTAGGGCCGTTCAGGGGGGCCCGGAAAGGGTGAGGCGCAAGAACAAGGCGTGGGACATAAAGGGCAGAGTAGAAAGTGGAGGCAAAGGAACATCTACTCAGCAAACACGCGACTACCCGGGGGGGAAAAAGGGGGGTCCCCAAACAGGAAAATGAAACCGGATCGGCATTTCCTGTCATATGGGGAAACCTAGCTTTGGGACACCAGGACGCCTAAATACAAGAAAAAGGAAGAAGGCAAAACTTTAAAAAAATTGACACCCCAGCCCCGTGAAGTAAAGACGAGACGCGGCTTGTATTAAGTCGAAGGGAGGGGAGAGAGGAAAGGTCGGTGGGTCCAACGAGATCTGCTGTTCGAAAGAGGGAAAACTAGTCCTCTAAGTAGTCTGCACGTCGGGGGAAAAATCCAGACTTAGTTCTGTGGTAACTGACTTCGAGGGAAAAATGAAAGAGGAAAGGTCTTTCCGGGGGGGGAGGGAGAGGCGGATCGAAATCAAGGGAAGAACGTGGTGTAGGGTCTACGAATAATAAACGACTATACTGCGGAAAATCGGAACCTGGGAGTGCGGGAAAAAAAAAAAGGTGGTTGAAGGGCCACAGAGATAGATAACTAAATTAGAAGACTACGTTGTAACGGGGTGACCTCCACTACTGAAAGGGGTATAAAGAGCTGAAAGAATGGGGTGCAGAAAAAATTCCTTGGAAAGCCGTCAAAAAAGCGAGGACACAAAAAAAAAAAGAGAAACACAAAAAACCATATTGTGGGTCTATTGGCCACAAGAAGAACCTAAATTAAAAAAGGCGCGCATCCGGAACACTAAAAAAAAAAATGGGGACGTGACGATCCGTGTAAGGGGTGTCGATCAAAGATGATTGAAGTACGCCGACGTTCTCACGAAAGGCAACGGGAATACGGGGCGGACTAAACCGCATGCACCTTTGGGTAGCACTGTTTCTAAGTGGGTCCGTGGACAAAATAAGGAAGGGAAAGATAGACTTGGAGGATCAAGAACGTAGGAAGAAACCACGGGTAGGGAAAACGTGTCCGGGTCAGAACGAAACGCCTGGGAGGGGAAAACGATGCCTGGGTAATGCACGTAACATGGCCAAGGGCACGGACGGATATTTTCCGAAACGTGAGTAGGAAGAAAAACCCATAGAAGTGTTGCAGAGTGAACACACTTCTGGAAACAAAAAAAACAAGGACACAAGTGTTGAAATGCCAGGGTAGACTGTATTTTTGAAAAACCAAAGTAAATCGGAAAGAGCCACAGAAGAATCTGATCGAGAAAAAGCGGGTGGGAAAAAAAACACACAACCGAAAGAACCAAAACCTAAAAGGAAAAACATTGGAACGTAAATTAACCACCATGTGTCAATGGCGGTCGCCGGTACGTGAAAGGTGGCGTGGGCCAGGGAGACGCAAGGGGGAAAAACGACCGGAGACACACAGGAAACCGAAATCAGTGAAAAGGGAAAGGGAGCCCTGAGAACCAACAAAGACCGGACACGACGAAAGCAGGGGGAAAAAACCCCAGCAAAAAAGACGGAGACCAACTGGTGAGGAGTGGGGGGAAAAAAAAATCTTCCTGTCTTAAAAACGGTCGGGGGGAAAAGGTCCACCCGTACACGTGCACAAAGGGGACCGATCCCGAACGATTAGAACCGCGGTGTCACCGTTGTAGGAACTAAGGAAAAAAGGTCGAATGAGATCAGCCTTCTCCCAGGGGGCGGCAAGTGGGCACCAACAGGCTTAATCAAGTGGGGGACGACTGATCCCTGCGCACTGGGAAAACCTGGGAAAGGTAACTCCGTAGGCCATGTCAAACCAAAAGACAAAAGAACAACGGTTGTGTCATGTGGGCAGGGGGCCCTAAAAAGTGGCACCGCAAAAACAGTTTAAGGGGAAAATTGCAGGCCCAAGAAGGGGGCGGAACCCGCCCCACGACCGACAAGGGGGGGAACTGCAGGAATAGGAACACGGGAGGGGGGAAAACATTAAAACGGCCCCTGTTCTGAAAACTGTTTGTCAAAAAGCAGCGGAAGAGAAGGGTAATAAAGAATACAACAGAAACAACGTGGGAGGCGTGAAAGGAAAAATGCCGGGGCCGATCGCACTGCCGTAACAACAGCATAAGGCCGTCCTTAGGGGAATTAAACCAGAGGGCATGTCGAGCAAAGGGGAAATTGGGGGGTCAGAAAGGTGGCCGCACATGGAAACGGGCGGCCAAAAAAAAACCTGTTGGACTTGGGGGGGGGGGGAAAAACCGGTGTGGGGGAAAACGAACCAAAAAAAGCCGGAGGGGTCAAAGACGGCGAAAGAAGTTGGACGGCCAAAAAGTGGAAATTGGTAAAAAAAATCCGGATCAGGGGAGACAAAACCGTTAAAAGAAAGGGAGACATTTGACGAGGAAAAATGAAGACGGCCCCCTAGCCGTGAGTCCTTTAAAGAAAAACGGGCAGATCGTCACGAAGCTTTCCAGGGGGGCCAGGGAACGGCCAACCGGGAAAAAAAGCAAAAAACCCGAAACAAAAGAAAAATTTCGGAGAAAGATGGTTAACCACACGCAAAAAAATGTACAGAATTCTCTTTGGTGTTGCAACAGAAGGAAACGGTGTTCGGCTATTTTAAGCGGGCATAGGAAAACTCCTGGAGAGAGAGGGAAAGGGCACGTATCCACAGGCTGACCGACGAAAAAAACGGCACAGGAAAAAAAGAGGCCGACTGGACACTCCTTCAGTCCAAGGACAATGTGGGGAAAAAGAAAAGCCCAATGGGGAGGGGCCCCATTGTTCGGTGAGACCTTCTACGGGGGAAGGTAAAAGCTTTTTTTGAAGAGAGCAGGGAATGTTTCTGCAGGGGGGAGGGGATTCGAGTGGGGGGAAACAGATACAAAATGCCGGGGACCACTCAAAAAAGGTAGGAGACAGGAGAACGGGAAACCACCAACTGAGGGAGGGGGGGGTTGGTTCGGAAGAAAAAGGGGCGGAATAGAAGAGGGGGGGGAAAAATGGACCTTTTTGGGTGACCGGCAAATAGAAGAGGTCACTGTCGGCCGGAAAAAACAAACGGCACGGGTGCCTTTGGTATAAACGGACCGAGGGAAAAAAAAAAAATATGTCAGGAGAAAGCGCGATACAAACACATCAAAAAAAAAGCCGTGGGGGACACAACGTAAACAGGGAGAAAGAACCAAAATCCCAAATGTCAAAGGGAGTGGTCCCTCCCCAGTAGGGCAAAAGGCGAACGACGGAAGACAAAGACGCAGAAGTGCTAGAAACAAAAAAGATCTGCTCACTTGTCCCGGATCGCGGAAGAAAAAGTTGGTGGGGGCTGGAAGAAAAAAACGTCTCGGAGGACAATCAATCCACAGCGGAGGAAAAAGAAAGCGAAAGCGCGGCCTATACAAGGTTGCAAGAACAACGCTTTTACTCCTAGGGGGAGGGGAAGAAAAAAAACCCGGTCACAAAAGGATCTGGCAGAGAGCGGTGGAAACGACAAAATGAGAAACAAGCAAATCTCCTGGGGGAGGAAAAGATTCCAAAGGAACGTATGGAAAAAGCGTCCAAGCCAAGCAAAACCAGTAGTGTTCACCAAAGGTGAAGCAAAAAAACCCAGAAACACCGGAAATAAAAAGGGGTACAAAAGCCGGCAGGTTGGGGGAGGAAAAGGCGATCCTAAGATGAAGGGGGTTCCAGAGCGAGACAAAAAAAAGAAAAGAAGAAGGCGAAAGTGGGGGGAAAGAAACTCGAACAGCACAAGGAAAAGTTTCAAAAGGAAAAAGGAGACGTAAGGAAAGCCCGAAGAGGCTGTCAATCAACCACTGAGGGCCTTGGTGTGGGGGGCCAGTTGTTCAAATGTGTGTTGGCCAACCGTTGAATGGGGGACAAACATTATTAGGTCGGCCGCCTGGGGAAAGGGAAAAAAAAACTAGGCGGACAAGAAAATGAGTTCCTTCCCGTGTGTAATGTGGTTGAGAAAAGCGTGACACACCCCTAATCAAACAGCGGAGGAGATGAGGTCCAAAACTCAAAATCCTCACGGCAGAAAAAAGGGGATTTACAATAGGAGGAAGGGGGAACCGGAAGCCGGCCCGTGAAAAGAACCGAAGCAAAAGCAACTTTCGAAGAAAGAAAAAAGACACTCGGGCTTGAGGGAAAAAAAAAAGTGACCAAAGCCACAGGGGGGGGGAGGCAATGCAATCACGCAAATGAATGAAGGTCCGGGGAAGAGCACGCACGGGGGGGAGAAAACTCTTTGGACCTGATTCAGTGGGGAAAAGGTAAAAACCAAGAATAAAAACAGAAGAAAAAGAACTAAAGTAACCGACAAGTGGCCATGGGGTGGCGGAGGAATGACCTAAAAATGCATACTAGCGGTGCTAGGCTAGAAGATAGGGAGGCCCCCTTCGCCCTGCTACGTTCAAGAAAAAAAAATCTGCCACATCGGAATCCTTGGGAAGGAAAAAACAACTTCTATGGAAAGACCGTGTAACTGGTAGAGAAGTTTTAGAAAGAAAAAAAACAAAAACTTCGTCAGGGACAAGGGGTGACGGACGCCTGGGAAAAAAAAAAAAAGAGGGGGGGGGGGTGAGGACGGACTCTCAACAAAACAACTATGGAGAGGAGAGATAAAATACCAGGGAAAAGGGAAAAAAGTAACCGCGCAAAATGGCCGACGCCGGGGGGGAGGCCAAACTGAGCACCCGTACCAAGCAAGCTCAGCCCCAACCAACGAGGGGGGGAACAAAAAAGATGAGACGAGAAAGGGGAGGGTTGCGCGGCAAAAAAACCCGTCAAAGAAAACGTGAATCCGAGGTGAGCAGAATCCAAGGACGGCAATTGTTATTGCCTGCAGACCTACAAAAAAACAGCCAGATTCCCGACGGGGGTAGAAATAATAGGGGGGGGTCAAATTTTAACATTGGAAAATTCTGTTAAGTGCGCCAAAACCAATGGTGCCAGCAACGCAAACTGGGAGGGGCTATCAGGGAAAAAAAAGGGCGATCTAAGGGTTTTGAAACGGGTGTCGTGAAAGAAGGGAGGCGGGAAAGTGCTAAGGTGGAAGCGGGCCTTCAAGGGGGGAAAAAAACAGGGTGGAGGGGGGGGAAAACGGGCAGGCCATAAAGGGACATCACGGGGGCGCGAAAGGGGAAGGGGGGGGGACCATAAATCGACCTCAACTATCAGCGGGACGGCGAAACAGGGAGAACAGACGGTTGAATCAGCCCAGGAAAATCTGTAAAATTAGCAAAGGTCTCGTGTGTCCGCCAACTATCTTGGAAAACGGAAAGCCCTTAAAAAGTCAAAAATACTGGTGCCCTGCACGGTGAAGGGGGGAAAAAAAGCCAAAAATTGAAAAATAAGAAAACAGCGAAAAAGGGAGGGGAAGTGCCCATAAAAACTTCCTTTGGGAATCCTGCCACCGAGGCAACCCATCTGCTGTGCAGAGAGACCTCTGGTCCAGAAGACGGCCCGCAATGAGGCTGGGGCGGCTGGAACCAGAAACCCTTGGGTAAGTCCGTTGTCAGAAATAAGAAAAGAACAAAGGAATGGACAGTGGAGGCGGTCGGCCCGGCCGGGCAAGAAACCTGTAAAAACCATACTGGGGTGCGGTCTTTCGTCAGGAATAAGAAGGTGAACTAATCAGGGGAAAAGAAACGGGAAAAGGGGATAGTGCGGCGATGTGGTTGCAAAAAAAAAATTTCACAGCGAAGTATAACAAAAAAGAGCCGGACGTTTTGCGGGGGGAGACCTCCAAAACAGGAGAAAACAGCTGGACGTCTTGCAAAAAGGTGCCCCGGGAAAAAGACGCCGACGAGGAAGAGAAAACAAGGCAGAACAAAAAAAACCTGAAAAAAAAAAAAAAAAAAAAAAACAACAAACAACAAAGTCAAACTCCAACAAACGAACCTAACCCACCACCCAACAAAAACCAAACCGAGGTGATGTCGGAGACGCCCGAGAACGCAAGGGGGGGGGGGAAACGACTGCACTGCCCGAGGAAAGAACGTGAAGCAGGACGGTCGCTGAGTCCTTTCTTGGGGGAGAGAAAGATGGAAATACTTCACGAATGGAAGGCCCACCCCAAGGGGGGAGAAGGGCAGGTCAAACCCGCAAATGACATTTGGCGAAGGGGGGTCTAAACGGTGTAACGGACCAAAGGGGGGGGACGTCTGGATCGACGGGAAAATGGCCATATCGACCTTGGAGATGGGGGGAAAAATTTTACTACCCATACGAAGGGTTAACAGACCTCACAGAAAGGGGGGGATGAACCGACAAATTACCACGGTTCCAAACGCGTCTATGGCAGGGTTGGATGCGGATCCTACTCTAAACTCGGCAGGAAAACCACAAAAGAGCGTGGTTGCAGGAAAGAAAGGAAAAAGTATCCTGCGGTCCGAAAAAAAAAAAAATTGTAAGGTGAACACCGGGATCTGGTGGGGGGGGTTCGGGTTTTAGCCAAAAGAGTAACGAACCAGCCAAAACAAAAACAATCCAAAAGGCAAGATCGAGTAAAAGAGGTGAAAAAACAAGTCAGAAAAAAAAAAGTAAAAGAAAAAAGAAATGTAAAAACCAGTGGCTGTAATTTGAAAAAAACATGGTAATCCTGGCCGGAAAGGAAAAAGGCGGGGCCAATTCGGAAAAAGCGCACGGCCGCGTAAAAGCGCCACGTTTGACAACTCAATAGAAAGTAAGACGATGCACGAGAAAAAGAGAAGCCGAAAAAAAAGGACCGGACGGGTTACACAAAAAAAAAAAAAAGGAAGACCGTTCCCTTTGGTGTGACCAGCCGGGGGGGGGGGGGGAAAAGGAGGTTTCTGGGTACTGCAAAAGAACGAACACGTGGGTAGTGACAGAGGTCGCAAAGTACCACGGCAGGCCCATGAAACAGAGCAAAAAGAAAATGCCCGGCGGGTGGAAGGTAAAAAAAGAAGGGAAGAAGGGCGATTCATCGGAGGGAAAAAAGGTCGCACCAGGGTTTGGGAAAAAGTCAAGGGAAACCGCTGATACCGTGGAGGACCCATCAAGGGGGGGAACACTTTGAACCCAAAGAAAGTTCACGCGGTATGGGGGAAACGCAACAATGGGAGGGACCCATAGACGAGAAAGTGGAGTCGTGACACCCGACAAGCAACACTTACAATGGGGGAAAAACGGACAGTTGTGAGCCCGGAAAGTTGAAGCAAGAAATGGGGCGAACAAGGGAAAACGCAAGGGTGCGTAGGCTGCAAAGACCGGAGGAACGTCACCAGCATCATATGAGGTGGTGTGGGGTCCAGCGATCGGACCAGGCATATAGTAATTCAAAACAACAACCAAAAGAGGAGGGAAGAAGGCACGGGCAATATCGATGCTTAAAAAAAACAAAAATACGAAAGCCTTCTTTTACGGCATCCAGGGGTGAAAAAAGCCCGAAGAGAAAGGTGGTCGGGGGGAGGGGGGTCAAACCGCAAATCTTGCGGAAAAAAGGGGGGGAAAAACAGGAAAGGTTCCAAAAAACCACCGTGGGTAACGGCAAGCAAACAGGGCCCACACCGGGGCCGTAAAAGTTGGGGGAGAAGGAAAAGGGGACGACTTGGAGGGACCCGGGTTTAAAATGCCCCGGATGAAGTTCAGGGGGGCAAGGGATTCCCGGGCACAGAAGGGACACATGAAAAAATGCGAAAGTCAGAGGGGACCAAATGATGCCGTATTAAAGGGAAAAGAACCCGACAGAGGGAGCAGGGGAAGAGGGACCGGGCTCATAAGGCGAACGAAAAAAGACCAACGAACCACCGTCGTTGAGGGGAGAAAAAAAAAGGGGGTTCCACACGACGGGCCACCAAGGGAAAAGGGAAAAAGGCGCTGGGGGGGAAAAACCAACCGGGTGGCCAAAAATGGGGGGGCCATGGCCTGCAAACAACAAAAAAAAATAAATGATCACTTAAGGGGGTAAAGGGGGGGGGAGACGTCGTCGCAACGGGGCGAACACGGCCACACAGCAAAGCGGCGACGGGCCTTTCCAAACAAAGCAATGGTGGTAAATAAGCAAAGGTCTTGGACTTGCGGTCGACAAGGGGAGGACGGGGGGGTGTCGTGAAACGCTTTTGGGCAGATCCAATCGATTTTGGAGGGACAAGGACTCGAGGGTACTCTCGAAAATACAGATACCGGGAAAGGAAAGACGTGGGCATGGTGCCGCCGGGGTAAGGAATAAAGGGTCAAAAAAACCAAAAAGGCGAAATGGGGGGGGGGGGGGGGGTCGCCCGTCGGAAAAGGAAGGGGGGAAGAGAACGTCGGGTGAAAAACAGGGGGGCAATGGGGTGTCAAAGAAGAGAACAGCCGGTGGAAGTCAATGCAAATCGTTGACAGGTGGGGCCGGACCCGTCCCAGCAGAACAGGGGAAGGGGGATTGGCCGGACCCGTCAAAACCGACGAATCCGGCGGGGTGTAAACCAACCGTCGACACCCGGGATACAAAAGGCAAAACCAGGGTGTTGAAGCACGCAGGAAACCCGGGGTGTGCGACGAGGGAAAGAAACAATGCGTCTCCAAGGAAAAAGCGAGAAAAGGGGGTAAAAACCGTAGGGAGAAAGTAGAAAGAAAACTGTGAAGGAGGGGGGGCCCCTCCAGTAGGGAGGAGGGAAAGAAAAAACGACAAGACGTTCGATGAAATGCCGGCGGGCGGATCAGGGGGGCAAACGGGCAGACTCCCGGTAAACTCCTCAACGCGTTAGGGGAAAACATCAACCGGGAAAAAGGTCAAAGGAGAGACTAGACTAGAATAACAACGCGCCTCAAACAAAAAAAACACGAAAAGATCAAACGAGGACGCCGGATAGTCCGGAACATTAAGATCCGAATAAGAACAAAGGAACACTGGGGGGGGGGGGGCCACTGGGGTCTCAACTTAACCAGCACCTCCCAGAAACTGGTTAATGTCAAAAGGTTTGGGACGGCGGATACAACTCAGTACGGAGGGAAACAACCGACGTATAAGGATGCTCACAGGCGCGAGAAAGAACATCTAGTGAAACGAAAATGAAAGAAAGGTAACCGCCGCAGTCCGAGTGCAGATCACGGGTGGCTGTGTGTCCTTGGTTTTGGTTAAAGACTTCAATCTAAAAATATTAGTTGAGGGGAAACCAAAAGTGCCGGACCGCCCCCCACCGAAACTAAGAGAAAAAAAGATGAAAATGATCAGGGGGACAGACGGTAAAGGGGGGGTCGTCATGTCAACCAACGGCGAAAAAAGCTGAGTGTAGAAGGGATGACTAAAAATCAAGAGCACAAAACGGGAATGGTGAAACCCTATTTGGGTGTCGCCTGTTGGGTAACACGCAAAGAAAAGAAGGTCAGAAAAAGTAAAGGGAAGAAAACGCACGTGCAGGCACAGTCGGACATCCGAAGTCCGCGACAAAAAAAACCAACGATCAAAGAGGAAGAACAAAGGACGTCAAACGGGCCCATACAAATTTTTTGCAGAAAAGACCTGGGGGGGAAGCACAAAGGGACAAGCAACAGAAAAACGCAGACAGGGGCAGAAAGAGAATCGGAATGGGGGGGAGTAAGAGACACAATTCAAAAGGTGCTGAAAGGCGAATCACGAAGGTGCCTCGTCAAGAAAAAGTGGGGGGAAAACGCTTCTTACGGGAACAGGGGACAACAGAACCGAAACTTCAAAGAAGGAGAAGTGAAAAAAAAGCCGACTATACTCTCTCGGAGAAGGAAGACACAACCCAACAACCTTCAGTCAGTCCCAAGGGTGCACGCGGGTCAAAAGACGGTGGGCACCCACACGCACAGGAAAAAAAAAAGGATAAA
>Ga0179591_1277652_pt1 | contig 15047 bp, 15 predicted proteins | sample CZOMad2_1_08_16f_FD_182891 | JGI IMG/M metagenome (GOLD analysis project Ga0179591, IMG submission 182891) | Vadose zone soil fungal communities from Angelo Coast Range Reserve, California, USA - CZOMad2_1_08_16fungal (PacBio error correction) | ecosystem: Environmental > Terrestrial > Soil >...
TCGAGTAAACTCGGGTCGGCGTGAGCTCTTGTGGAGATAAAGGCGCAATTTGGGAAAGGGGGAAAGGTGAGGTAGTGTCTCGGATAAACCCAGAGAGAAAATGCCGCAACCGAACATGTGTGCGCACTGCGCAGGAAGGAGACGGGGGGTGAAAAAGAAACAATCCGACTGTTTTACGACTGTATTAAAAAATGGCAGCCTCAGCACGACTAAAAAGGAACTCAGGGCGAAGGCTCCAGGGGGTTGGGCATTCAGTTCTTCCCGTAACGACATGGGAGAAGCCGAAGTATCTAATCGGGTCATGGGCAAGTTAACCGCGGTTAAGGGAGGGGAACTTCCACGTTAAAGGGGGGGAGAGAGGATCGCGGTCGAGAACCCCGGGGTTGACGGGAAATTATTAACAGAAAACTGGATGGGGGGAGTAAATCAATCCGACGGCGAGCTAAAGGCCGAGAACAACAAAATAAATACATAGGGGGAAGATGAGAAGGAAGATAAAAGCTTGTGACAAGATGTACTCAAGGACCGAATCGAAGACGATCCCAATCCTTGTCAAGCCGGACGGCTTCGGGGAACGTACAGGAAGGGGGGTTCCTGAAAGTTCCCACAAAAGACTGGTGTGGTCCAGGAAAGGTACCGCGCTCCATCGACGATGCAAGGTAAGCATGCAAGGAAGTACTGAGAGCGGAATTGTTCGACCTCTCCCTCTCGTCAGGGGCTAAGTATCTATCAAATCTTCACCTCGCAGAGGGGCGAACCCCAAATCAGTAGGCTCGTGGCAAGGGGATCTAGGGAAACGAACCGCTCTGGTATTCCTGTCCTAACGTGAAGCAGAAGGGAGAAATCATGGGCATAGGAAAACCAGCGTTATCATTAAGGATGCTGGGGAGGAGAAGCGTGAACGATCTACGAAAGTTTGAGAGGGGTAGGGACTACACGCAACCCAACAGCAAAACGTCGCTCAGCTGGGAACCCCTTCCAAGCTTTCTTCGCTCAGACACACGGGGAAAGGGCATCTTCCGGACAAAGGAAAACAACACCCATAAGGTGGAAAGGAAGCTTCTGAGGGCAAAGGACCAAAACTTACCTCAGGGGGAGGGGAGGATTAGGCGAAGGAAGGGAGAAAGAGTACCCACCGTTCGACATCAAAACTGTTCGACGGAAAAAAATCAAAGTCCTTCGAGGGAAGGGGGAAACGAAGAACTGTTGTTCACACGTTATCACAAGTCGTTCCATGCTTAAATGACAAACGCTACGATAACGGAAGAAGGCTGAGGGGGGGAACGAAAGAGAGCGGTAAACCCTTTGTTCCCTCGCACCGCAACGAGGAAGATTTAAGAGCCTTCGGGGGGAAAGGAGACGGCATCAAGAAAAAGGGAGGAATTTTCTTCTAGATGTGCGAACCTTTAAGGGGGAGGCACACCACATGGAAGTAAAAGAAGAAAAGAAAAAAAACATTATCTTTTACCTGTCGCGAGAAAAAGAAAAATCGCGGGGGGATTGTAAAAAAAGAGGGAGGACAAGGACGATCTCCTCCTCTGGGAAAACGCAGGGGGAAATTCTACTGCTACGTAGTGACGGGGGGGAAAGAAGCTTTAGAAGCAGACTGGAGGGATCCGTCGAAAGGCTTCTTTCATAGCCCAGTAAGAGGGGGATGCCGAATGGAAAGAATGCCTCTCGAAGTGGGGGTGCTGCTTAAAAGGGAAAAAATAGTCATCCTAATTTTCTACTTTTTTGTCACGCGCAGGCTATTAGGGGGGATTATGGGGGATCGGGACAGGTTCAAGGCGCCAATCAAAAAAGAGCATCTTTAAAGGCTCGATAAACACGATAAAAGTAATGCATCCTTGTCACGCCGGAGGGGGGGAACGGACCAGAGGAAAAAAGGTAGCTGTCGTCGGAGGGGAAGGGGGAAAAATAGGAAGGTATGCTTCCTTTGGGAAACTGAGGAAGTTTACCGGGACTCGGGGGAGGGACGAAAGCCACTAGCGGGCACTATGAGGGCCTTGATGTGGAAAAAAAAAGTTGCATTCAAGAACGAGAGGTAATGTAAGGCCAGTCCATGTCCCTCTCAAGCAGTTTACCAGCTTTGGGCCAGAAAAAAAACTCATCGGTCATCGTGGGGAAGAAAAACGGAAGGCCTAAGGATCTAAAGCATGCTACTGGAAAAGGGGGGAAGGAATGGAGATTCGAAGGAGTAATGTCCGGGAGGGAAAGGGAAATAAAGGCGGCGCCGCCGACAGAGTTCAAATGATGAACTACCCTGGCAAGCAGGCCAACTCTAAAAGAAAGGGTGCGACTATAAGCGACTTCTCAGGACCGCTCAAGAGAGAAACTTCGAGGGAGAGGAAAACCAGAGGAGGAACTTGGGGGAAAGGGGGGGAGGAGGCTGAAGGGAGAGCTGGAGCCTTCGCGAGAAGGGTCGGACCATTCCTTATCTTCGGAGCAACAAGCCTGGAGGGGGAAGACTAAAGACTGGGGTTAAAAGGAAAAGGCATCGTAAGTTGCGCCATTCGCTCGACGCCACGCTAAAAGTCTACAGGTTTTTCCGAAAAGAGTATGTCTTTTACGACATAGGGGGGGGAAGGAGCTTGACGAGGGAAGACGTGAAGCGAATAGCTCACGATTTTCGGAGAGTGGGAAAATGCTTTAGAAGGGTTAAAAGCCGACGGTCGCGAACGAAGGTGTAGTTCGTAAAAGGATAAGACCTCTAGGACGTACGCTAACCGTCCTTACACCGTCTTCCGGGAAAGAACTTACCTGCTTTCAGGACCTCGGCGTCGCGCCGTTGCCTTCAGCCACGGTGGGGATGCGGAGGGAAATTTCCCACCAGGAAGGGGGTCACATTCGAGTGTAGAGAGGTACAGCAGGCGAAACTTGGAAATGTCCGGAGGTTCATCAACCGCTTCTCCATAAAAGGCAAGAAAGGGAGGGGAAAAAGCGTCAAGGTCGCCTCCGATCAGGAAAAGAAATTCCTTGGCAAACCGGGAATCCAGGGCGTATGAGAATCCTAAAGGGAGAAAAGTCAGCCCTTGGTACTCAAGCGAGGCACGAGCCCGGAAAGCAGAGCAGCCGTTCAGTCACTAGTCGTCCAAGAAACAGCGGAGTCGAAACAATACCTTCACTGCCGCCCTAGTGCGGAGAAAAAGGAGCTCCTCGCCTCGTTCGCTTGACACCGCCAAAATCGTATGAAGAGGGGGGAAAAGGGGACCATCCGCAGTGAAACTTATTCAACCTGCCAATAGGAGCATACCCTAGGGAGGAGGAGGCAGACAGGTACGCTTCCCTCCTCCAGCAGGTCGGTACAACCACTCTTCAATCAAAGAACTCCAAAGGAGAAATTCGATCGGGGTCGGAGAGGCCAAGGGAGATCTTACTGTTGTAACCCAGACGGGGGGGCCAGTCTTTTCAAGCCGAATGAGAGGGGGTATACTAGGTAGTTCCAAGAACTATAAGGGGGGAAGGACCTGAGGGAGAAGCCAGGAGTGAATGATCAAAACGGAAAAAAAATTTCAGGGAACTTAGACTGAAAAGGAGGCCAAGGCTTGGCTGCCGTCGAAGTCAAAAAGGTTAGATGGAAGCCGGGAAGGCCCAGAGAAAAGGCCCAACGCAGGGAGACTCTGAGGGTGTTCCGACACTATATATAGTCCGGTGGCGTCGTCAGCAGCTTGAAGCGGAACAATTCTACCGGACACCAGTGGGGAGGGGAGTTGCCAACAAACAGGGGGGACGAGAGGGGGATGATAGTTTTCCAGAAAAAAGTTCAACGTGGAATGTTCGGGAAGGGAATCTTGCTTCAACTCTCCATAGAACGAAACTGAGGTCCGCCCTGTCAGAAGGAAAAACTAAGAAAGGGACCGGGCCAAAGGATGGGGGCCGTGGGGGAACCTCAATTAAGCCGCTTCCGTACATCCCGCTACATTCGGCTGATAGCCGCCCCAGCAAGCGTGTACTGGAGGCCATAGTACGACACTGGGGACTCGCGGGGTTGGAAAAGAAGAACTCTAAGGATCTGCACAGGGACTTCCAAAAACAGGAAAACGCAAGAAGAGGAAGAGCGAGGGAGGGCGAATGCAAAAATGATTTCGCCAAGGGGCGTTGGGGGGGTTACAACGAACGGCTTCGGCCGGTTTCGCTCTTGAAGAAAAAAAATGACGAGACTTATAGTCCCATCATCAAGACCAGGGATAACTTCGCCAATTACGAGAAACCGATAGAAGTTCAAAGCGTCAAGTCGTATGGCAGGCAAAAAATCCTTGAATGCGATTAGAGGGGGGGCAGAAGGAGGGAGCAAGGAAAGTTTTAAAAATGGAATGGGAACTTCAAAATGAAGGGGAATCGAATGACGAAGGAGGGCCGAAAGGGTGTATCGAGGGCCAATCCGATGGGGGGACGCGAAGAAAACAATCTTCCAGAAACGAACGTGCTCGAAGTCTGGGGACAACACCGCTGTATTGGCCCTTCCAGAGGTGTCTTTTTGGGGGGAGTACGGGGGCCGCGCGAAGTCGGCCTGTCTGGATTATAACTTCCAGTAAAGACGGAGGGTATAAAGTTCCCTACACGAGCGGGATCGCAGCGGACGCTAGACAAGAATGGGCATACGAAGTCCAACCAGCGAGCATATTCGGAAGAAAAGGGGGGGAAACGTGTGGAAAAGAGGAGGGAAGCAAAATGCCGGTGCGGGAAATCACCGAAAAAGGGAGAAAGGAGACACAACGTCCTTTTTAGGTCTCTTTATGTCTTGCACCAGCCAGTTGTGCAGTAAATGAGGGCACCGGGGTCGGAATTGGTCAAGTTGGCAGAAAACCCATCAGGTGCAGGTCAGACGGAGCCTATTTTCCTAGGTGTACAGGAAGCTTATACGGAGTAGGCGAGCGGGACGCAAGACTTGAAAGGTCGGATATTCTAGAAAAGGACAGAGATAAGTCCTACACTAAGATAGTAACTCAATCTCTCTCAAACTGAGGATAAGAAAAGAGGACAGGGACAGATTAGGGGCGCGTTCGAGCTAAACTTGTTAGAAATACTTACGAGGGGACCGTTCACTGCTTCGTCTGTAGATCCGTCCCGAGGATGCACGAAAATTAACCGAGGGAACTGAGCAGGGGACCTATAAATTTTTGAAGCAAAGACATCCGCCGCGGGGGGAAGTTTAATTGAGAAAGGGCGAGGAATCGCACTCCATAAAATCTCCCTAACGCCGGGGGGTCTCCGTCCGTAAGGGGTTAAAGTCGGGGGGAGTGGGTCCGCGGCCTACAGCAGGCTCAGCCACCGTATAAGCGAAAAAGATATTCAGGAACGGAAAAAAAAGAAGAGCAAGGGACAAGAGGGCAGGGTATTCATCTTCAGGACGGGGGGGGACTTAGGCTGTCAATGCGGAGAGAACAGAAAAAAGGGAGTGAAAAGTGCGTAGAAAAGCCGGTCCTACGGGGGGGGGAAAGGGTTACATCCTACCGACAAGCGCTCTTCAGCCAAAAAAAAACGCAAATAGGAGTCAAAAAATCTTACGATCGACGGGAACGCGGGAGGGGAATATTAATCTATCCAAAACAGACAAACTCTATCCCGAATCTGCAATCAGGACGGACTAAACTGAGGCTTATGGCCTGGGTGGCCAGGACCACATGAAAAAAACGGGGGTGGATACAAGATCGCCCCCAGAAGACTGAATTACAGGAGAATAAAGGAAGGACTGTAGAAGCGAACTTTCCGTCGCTGCGAAAAACGCGCAGGGAGCGGACGGATCTATCAGGATGCAGAAAGCGCCGAAGGGGGGGGGGGGGAAAAAAAAAAAACAAACCCCCAAAGGGCCGGGTCCGTCTGCCTATCGGAAGAGGTAAATTCAGAAGAGAGGTGAAAAGACGTTCAACGGTCCTCAAGAAAAACACCAAGAGCATTGAAAGGGGGCAGGGCGTCCAGACCCGCTGGATCTTCCAAAGCTGCGGGCAGAGGAAACGCTGAGGGGAACGAAAAGGGGGGGAGGTATGCGCAATAAAAAAGAGAGGGCGAGAAGATTTCAAAAGAAGGACGTGGAGTGGCGTCGTCTCAAAACGAACTTTCCATTAACTTGGAAAGAGGGCATTCCTCACCTTCAAACGAAAAAAAAATAAGAACGTGACACTGAGTACGTGCTGCAGGACGTGGGGGGGGGGGGGGGGGGGGGGGGGGGTTGGACCTCATTGATTCTAGGCGGTCTAAAAGGGGAAAGGGAGAAAATTCCCCCTTCATCTACCCTGGGAAACTCAAAGGAGGGATAGACCTGCAAAGGAGAGGGCATGTAAAGAAGAACTTTTGGCAAGGGATCGAACAAGGTCTGGTCCAGCTGAAGAGGAGAGGAGAAACGTTTCAGAGGGAGACATAGGTCTTAGCATTCCGGTGGCGAGCGTCCCTAGGAAGAAGATCACCCGGGGAATACTTGCTACTGGCGAGACGGGAGGCAATGGGCGGTCATACTACGTGAAAAGAAACTGAATGGGGAGCGTAAAGAATGGAGGAAGAAGCATTTCGTCACGTCGTCGTTGCGGGAACTACAATAGGAGGCGGCTGAAAAAAAATCGCATCTGGCGGGTAAAACCGACTGGCAACTTCGTAAGGGAGCAACTCGAGGCAAAAAGGCAGCAAAATTTCGTATCTGTTGATCTTTTATAAGATCAGGTGGAGCTACCTGGAAACTTAGGAGGACGCGGGTTACCTGTATCTAGACCGGGAAGAGGGAGAAGAAAAGGTAGGCAAAAAAAAAGTGACGGGCGGGAACTTCCAAAAACTTCATCCGCTGTCTACTGATGCATAGAAAGATAGTCTATGAGGAGGGGAGAGGGGTTGCGCTAAAAGCCTGCGATTCAATGAAGCGAAAGAGCAAGGACTATAGATAGAACGAAATGAAAAGCTCAAAAGGCCGTGCCTTCGTAAGGGCGTACTGACGGACCATCGTACATTCTGACAGGAAAAAGAAAAGCAGGCCATAGATAGGCCAGGTGCTAAGGGGGACATTCCGTTGACCGGGACCGGGGGGACTCGGAGGCCTGGAATCCTTGCAGCGGGCTTGACCTAAAAACTAGATCCGGGATGGGAGAGAAAGGAAGGGCTTAGAGGGGAAAAAGGAGCAGGGAAGATGTGAAACAGGGGGGGGGCAAAAGATGGGGGAAACGAAGAAAACGCAATGCAAATCTGGCGAATGACCCAAAAAGGGAGCGATACAAGCTGCTACGGGCTTCAGGAAAAGGTTAATGACGGTCTTAGAGGAAGGGAGAGAGGGGGCATGGGGACCGAGGGAGACCAATTCCAAAGCGTTCGTAAGGAGGCGACACCACTTCTCAAGCGGGCCCTCGAAAAACTCCTGAGCTATACGGGCACAGGAAGAAGCTTCAACAAGAGCTCAACTTCGATCTGGAGGAATCCGCGACTGCTGGAACTGGGAGGAAAGGGGGAGAGGGAGGAATTTCAGAGGGGGGACACTTAGGAGAGAGTGTTAGCGGAAAATCTTTTTTGACCTTTTTTTAGCTCAAACAAAAAAAAAAATACTAACTGTCCAAAAGGAGCGAAGTAATGGAAACCAGCTCTAACTTCATCGAGATTCCGCACCATTTGGAAAAGAGCTGGTCAGGGTAAAAAAAAAGGGAGAGTAAGACTTTGAAGGGAGGGACTGGATCCGTATAGTCGCACTGGTCCGCAAGCCCCTGCTGACAGGGGGGAAAAGGAGCAGAATGGCCTAATACGCCGCCTGGATAAAAGCCATGTAAATGCCAGAATACCCGAAAAGGCGGGACTGGTCTGCTTTTCGAAAGAAAGGGGTCCTCCGGGATGAGAAAAGAGGCATAGGGGACGGTTAGGCGTGTAACGCCACAGCCAGGGGGGGATTCGAAAAACGACTGCAATATGAAAAGCGGACGACCATTCCAATCAGGTCTGAAAACCGGGGCGGGAGAAGGGAACCCGTCCCAGGTCAACGGAAAAGACGCTTCAACGGCTTCTGGCCTCATTAGCCAGTCCAAAAACCAGCAATTCCTTGGAAAACACCAAGGGCCTAGAAGGACTTGCCTAGACAGCCTGACCAGGGCCTTCGCCAGAAGGGCCGAGGAGGACTCCGGAAAAACTCTGGAAATTTATCTTACTCAAATCTCGTTAAGGAAGAAAAGGGGGAGGCTATGCAAAAGGCACTGAGGGAAAAGCTCATCAGGGATCTACTGGGAACCAGAAGGCAAACGAGAAAAACTCGCAGAAGGGAATCGGCGAAAACACCGCCTCGTCAGAACGACGGAAGGTCGTGTGAAACCGCCGAAAGAAGCGGCCTTATGCCTGCCGTCCCTAACCCTCACGAGCAAGGGATGAGAGGGAATCTCTTCAAAGGGGGCAGACAAGAAGGGGGAGTGGAGACAGCATCTTTCTCACATCAACGGTGAAATCCAAGGAAAAAAGAAAGATCATTGCAACTCGTCCATTCGGGGGGAGCGCGTACTGGGGGGAAGCAGCGGGAAAAGTATTTTAAAGAGGGACGAGGGGGTCGATACCTACTAGGGGGGTTTCCCAGCCAAAGAGTGGTAAAGCTGGGGGGCAGTCGCTCGGGGCCCAGAGGAAACACCATTAAAAAAATTCGAACCTGAGAAGACCATCCCGTGATGCCGCAAAATGGAAAATAAAGAAGATAAGACAGTAGAATGACGGTCCCTCGTAGAAAGGGCATCCGACGCGATGAAAGGGGAAGTGAATCCCCTACAGAGTCAGGGCGGAGGGGATCGACCGAGAGTCAGTCTTGACCAGAAGTGGGGGGAAGTCCCTGGGAACAGTTAGTAGTGACAAAGGGGGAAGGGGTATACGTTGACAGGAGGTTTCCAGTATAGGGGACCCGGGATTTATCTTTGGGGGATCTGGAGGAAGATCAAGCGAATCAGCGAAAGGGGAAGCACGGTCAAAAAACTGCGCCAGGAAAAGAAAGGCCCCACAAGTAGGGGGAAGGGCCGGCGGATGTCCAAAGATATTCCTTCCCGGCAGGAGGGGTACTACTCAACCGAAAGAGGGGGAATTGTTGAAGAAAAGGAGCCTGCCGCTCTGGGGGGTGGGGACCTCGAAAAAAATTTGGGCGGACGTGTGGAGCTTCCGCCTGCTAAAGAAATCATACGCTGGAGGGGTCTCCAAAATGACAAGGAAGGGGGTGGGTCTCTGGGCTGGCGTTGAAGGAGGACCAGGAACCCACAGCTTCATAGGTGAGGCAGAGTCCAAGCAGAAGAAACGTCTCTCCTCTCTCACCATAGGCGGTTTGAAGACAGGGGATCCGGAGAAACGGACGAGCGGAACCGCGGAAAAAAAAGAATAGATATTCAAATTAAGGCCGCCTTGAATTACGGACCGGGGAACTGTGTCAGTTAAAGCCCACACCAAACTGAAGGTGGGAATTGAAGCACTATTAAGTGGACACCCTCAGGGGAAACGGAAGGTATGAAAAGGGTGGATCGCGGGGCCGAGAGGGACGAGATACAGCGTCACTAAGGTTCTCGTCAAGGCGATCGGGGGGACACCGCCGCCCAAGGGAGGGGTGCTTGGGTAGATTGCTTTGCCTCCTAGTCAAGTGGAAACGTTAACGGAGGCTTCCGTAATCGCAGGAGGTTCGACGACGCCCTTCACCCGAGCGAAGCGAAAGGGAGGATTAATAAAGCGCGAAAGGGCGTATATGACAGAAAGATTCCCGGAAGGGCCATAGGGAGAAAAGGGGAAAGGATAGGACGGTGGAAATTAGGACCTGCATCTCAGGGGGAAAGAAACAGGCAACGGAACACCGGGTGCTGGAGCCGCCGGGGGAGAAAGAAAATTGGAGGAGGGGGGAACGACAACTGCTCATTAAAGTCGTAACCCCAAGAGGGGGGTAGAGTTAAACCCAAAGGCTCGGCAGGGGCGCAGGGATTTGGGACGGGAAAGGGGGAGTCAGTTCGTTACAGATCGCAACGCCATCCGGGAGAAAATGTATGGAGTAGCAAACGGGGACGGCGACAGGTAAGGCCGATCGCCCCAGTAGATCTCACAAGTTATTAGGAGGAAAATAGAGTCACAGGGAAGAGTAACTGGGACTGAGGTCCGTCGGTCAACCCGTTGGGAAACAAAAAGGTCAAGCGCAGTTGGAAGGGACTGGAGGGTCTAGAAAGACCTGCCCGCTAAAGTCAAGGAACCTAAAAAAAACTAGTATACAAAAATGGGAGAAGGAGAAAGGCTCACAGACAACCGCGTTTGTAACTTGGGGTAAAAAGGAGAGGCCACCTAAGAAAGGACGACCCCGGCTGGCACGGCAAGTTGGCCGGGGCAAAGGGTCTAACGAGGGAGAAATGCATGCTCAACCCGTAAAGAATCCGTGAGGTCCCGAGAGGGCATGGGTAAGCTTTGGAGGTTGGAATCGCTACGGGTCTAAAAAACAGTGTCTAAAAAAAATCGTTGGAAAGTCGTCGCATCCGGGAAAGGGAAGAGACCCGAAAGGAAGCTAAAAGGACAAAGGAATCTCCAACGTCCTTCCCTAATCGACACTATCGAGGAGAAAAGAGGGGACGGACGATGTATCTAAGACGAAAAGCGCAACGAATCCCAAAAAAGGAGGGCCAAGCCTTACTGCGAAAAAGGGACGTGTCAAATGGAAGGGAATGAATGCACCCACCTTTGGTGGGTTTACGAGTTCTAAAAGAGAAGAAAGATGGCTTCTGCGGAATGAGGAGCGGAACTTGGGGAAGGGAAGAGGGAGCGATCCTTCCTAAAAAAAACATATGAGTAGAGGAAAGGGGGGCCCTAGGGGGCTAGAAGTATACCTGGGAGCGGCAACTGGAAGGAAAGGGAGGGTCAAAAAAAGAGTTTCGAGGCCTGTGAATAAGTCAACCAAGAAGAGAAAGGATGGATTTGCTTACCAAAAGAGGAAGGTCCCACGATAAGGGAGGTATGCGGCGAACGATAAGCACTACCCTTGGGAAATCGTAGAGAACTCACCCAAAGGAGTATAAGAAAAAACTGGCTCAACAAGAAAAGGAGGGGGCGTCGAGAAAAGAACAACTTTAATATGGGAAAAAAAAAAAAGAGGAAGTCTCGGCGCAAATCCCCCATCCGGTTTACTGGACTAGCGGAGTAAAAGGGCCAGGACCTCAGTAAACCGAAGGAAGCGGGTAGAGGAGGGGAGAACTGATTAATTAAAAAAGATGCCACCCAGGGAACATCTAATAACTTAACGCATAAGACCTGAAAAGGAAGTAGGTCCTAACAGAATGGGGTGTGCCACGGAGAGGAAGCTTTCCTAGAGCAAAAAGGGTATGAAAACGGAAGAGGGGGGGGGAACTATCTTTACTAAATCACTCTTCTTCGAGGTGCTTACGACCTTCAAAATATTACTGAATATCTCACATGAGGGAACGATTGTGGTTGGGGCAAGGGGAACCTATCAACCGGCGGCTGGGAGGGATAGTAAACGTGCAAAGTGAGTTTTTTATCTTAAAGTCATTGAATAGAAACTGGACCTTAAACTGAAAAGGTCGGGGGGAACGATTAGTAGGGAGAAAACAAAATAGGGAGCGCGTTTAAAAAAGACGTGAAAAAGGGGACCGGGACCTTACGACTCCTCAATTGCAGAGGAAACCAATGATGAGAGTCGGAATGGAAAGGTTGAAAAGGATACTCATGATTATACTGAACGCTGGAGAAGCGGCGAGCGGAAAGTTCATAAAGAGCCGTCGAGTTGGGAGGAGAGAGTAATTCCCTCACGGGGAGGCGAACTTAAACGATCTGACATGCAGGAGGGGCGAAGCAGTGAATCGGTCTCGATGAGGAGGCTCGTAGGAGGACGCGGGGGACATTCTGGCCTAAGAGCAGCTACGGAGGAGATAAAGGAGACTAAGATTCTAAAAAGAAATGCCAGTGGGAAAGCAGCGCTGCGAGGGCCAGAGGCAGGACTTCTAAAAAAAGCCGATGGAAGGTATCAGCAATTTGGTCTCCTTTTAAACAAGTTTGGGGGAGGGGGGGAACTGGGACGGAGGAGGAGAAGAAGTTCAAGAAAAAATGGCCTTCACCTTGAAGGGACCTGGGGATGGGGGGCAGCGGGTGAAGGAAGAAACCTTACAATCTTTTGGAAAAATGTGGCAATAGGGTACGGAAAAGGAGTGACCAACTGTACCACCTCAGCATCGAGAGTAAAAGAACAGGGGAAAAAAAGAGGGTCTAAAAGCCCAGGAAAGGTAACTCAGAGGAGGCCGGGAGAGGGAGATATTAGGCTGTGTGAAAAAGCTTGACGAACGAAAAAGCGGAGGGAGAGAGCTTTCTTCTGGGCGTCGAAGAACAGATCAAGCAAGGGAAAGAGCGACAGCCAGTGCTAGGATCGTACAAAGGAACGCTTGACAAGGGCTGAAGCGACAAGCTACAATGAATCAAAATGCGGGGAAAAATTGGAAGAAAACCTGAAAGCTGATTCTAGCTTGCATTAAGCAGGTCGAAGGAATCGGGGGAATCTCTCAACAACAAAAAGTAAAAAAGAAACTGGTCATCGACTCAGTAACTGAAGGTGCGCAAGAAAGAACTTCAAAAGGTCCCAATTCCAAAAAAGTTGACCAGCAAGCTGAGAGGAGGGCAATGGAAATCTAGTTGAGCTTCAGGGGATAGGGGGAAAGGGTCAAACACGGAATTGTACGAAGGGGGAACCTGCTGTCGGTAGCGCCGGCCGGAAAGTCAAAGGGGAAGCAGGACAGAAGAGCTCATGCCTGGACGATCTGACTCTCCCTAGGGCCTAACCGCGTTCGCCTGCGTGGCCGAATAGGAGGAAGCACTGGACGTCAAAAAGGGGGGGAATCGATGCGGGAGTTAGTATCGTTGGTACCACACTGTGTCAGGAGAAAAACGGGGTCGCGAGGGAACAGCAGTAAAAAGCCCTTCGATACATGGGGGGGGACTGGTGAATTCCAAAAAACACAAAAAACAAAAAACAAATCAAAACGTAAGACAATCCCAAAATAAAGAGGGGACCCCAGCCGCTGAAAGGGGGGGAATTCTCGGTACCAAAGGACCCAGGCAAGTCAGGTTCAAACCGGAAGTCAAAATTTCCCTTAATCGATACGGCCGTGAATAAGGTCCTTTAGGGAGGGGGAGCTCCCGGAAGCGGAAGAAGGATAAAAAGGCCTACTCGGGTCCGTCGTTAAGAAAGAACTCGCAAGAGGACAGGTCTCGTCATCACTGCAAGTCTTCAGGCGTCAGATCGGGACTAAGAAAACGTGAGCACGGGAAAAGTCGTCGCCCCTCGATGACTAAGAGGGGCAGTGGGAAACAGACTAAACGTCAGGGGCCGGTGATACTTCTCCTCGCTCGCACAATATGCAAAAGGGAGAGGGGATGAATACATGAAGGAGGGCCGGCTTCAAAAGCCGTCGTGATAAAAACTACTCTCACGCGGTCTCACCTACCAGAAATCGGAAGCATGGGGGGACGGACTCGACAAGGTCTGGAGAGGAATGGTGTTCCGCAAGAGGGCACTAGGGAAAGGGTGACACCTCGACAAAAGGGCTCTACAGAAAAAAGGGGGGTTCCCCGCCCCGAAAGTTGGACGCAACTCTTTCAAATCACTTCCATGCGGTCCACATAGAGAGGTTCGCAGAGGAGACGACCAGAAAGGCCGTCTTAAATGAAACCCCAGTAGTGACATCACGGGGAAATATACAATCCCCTCGGTGTGCAAAGCGCCAGACCCCGATAAGAGAAGGAGGTAGGGGTGCAAACATAGAAGAGTCCGTTAATCAGTCGGCCAGAAGAGTCGGTACAGGGGGTTACGAAGTCCGTGACCATTTCTGGGAGTCTGGGGAACAAAGAAGGGGGTCAGTGGTTTCCAGTCTAGTCAGTCCCCGTGTGAACTGGCAGGGGGGTGGGGGAAAGCTTTACTAGCAAACTCTACAAAATTCCGCGAAACAAAACGCCAGTAAAATCCTGCTCCAGGACAAAGTCACCGGAAAAAAGAGGGGTTTAGTTGGCGTCTGGCCCCTTACCGTCATGCCAAGGGGATTCTGATATAGAAAACAAGAACGAGGGTAAGGGGGGTGAACCAGATTCCTCCTCAAGGGTTGATGGAGCAACAAACCAGGTTCGTCCAAGAGGAGCGGGTTCCGACCCAGGGAGCAAGAGAGGGAAACTGTCTTGTACCAGAAGGGGAAAGGTTGTGGAGTTAGGACGGGACCAGGGCCAGAGCGTAGCCGCTATCTGGGAAGGAAAGTAAAAGAAAAAACTATCAAAGGATCGCATTCTAGTTTTCACCGGTCCGTGGAAAAGAAAGGAAAGAGGGGAGGGGAGGAAGAGAAGAAAAGTTCCCGAGGACGGGAGGCAACCTTTAATTGAGAGCTTGCGTGGTCAGATACAGGAGACCACAAACAAACTGAAAAAGTTGGGGAAGGGTGAAAAACATGCACTTAAAGCACGTTCGGCTACCGCAAAGAGAAAAAGAATTTAATTGCACCGAAGGAATTGGTATCGACGGAAGAGGCCGTTTCATGGGAAAACAGCTGTAACATGGCTCCGCGTAGATAGGTGAACCCCCCGGAAAAAGGAACCCGAGAAAGGCGTTGGGCGATTGAATTTTTCAACTCTATCTGCATGTTCATGGGGAATAATGTCCAGAAAGATACCCTGAGGAAGAAGGGCCAAAGGCAACAACCGAGATTGAAAAAAACAGAGATGAACTCTCGTAAAACTCAGTGAATATACAGACTCCTCCCTACTGGGACTTCCATATTCGGAGAAAGGGAGAGGAGGGAAAATAAACGCGAGGAGGGCTTCAGTCCGTAAGAAAACGGGGGCAATTAAACCTCGCAGGGATAAACTCCTGGGGGTCTTCAGGTGGGTCTTGGCAATCCGCCAAAAAAGGATTCATGAAGTAGTAAAACCAAAGGACAGGTCTTTCAACCCAGGCGAGGCCCGGCGCAGAGAGAACTGGTTCCGTAGTGTAACTAAGATCGCGGGAACTGGGGATCGACTACCGTACGGGAAAGGTCCAACTTAACATAACGAACACGGACAGGAAGCAGGACCGTGTCAAGGGGGAAGGAGAGGTCAAAGAA
>Ga0179591_1271880_pt1 | contig 15045 bp, 14 predicted proteins | sample CZOMad2_1_08_16f_FD_182891 | JGI IMG/M metagenome (GOLD analysis project Ga0179591, IMG submission 182891) | Vadose zone soil fungal communities from Angelo Coast Range Reserve, California, USA - CZOMad2_1_08_16fungal (PacBio error correction) | ecosystem: Environmental > Terrestrial > Soil >...
GGCAGAGGGGGAACTTGGGAGCAGTTCCGAACTATGCGGGGTGCTTTCTAGCCGTATCCAGGAGCGTCGAGTCCGTCCGGACCTTACTCGGGAAATCTAGGGCAGGAAGGAATTGCAACGAGCTTCGCCACACTGCTCTTTCCCATAGCATTGATGGGGAAAGGTACGGGAGGACATTATCGACAACATGCAAAGGAAGAAAATGTGTTCTAAAAAGGGAGAGACGTGTCTTGCAACTGTTCTCGGCGGAAGGTGAGCGGGGGTGTCGGAGGGAAACAACCTGATCAAAAGCGATTTTTGACGAGTACGGGGGCCGGCCAGGAAAAAAAGTAAGAGGCTCGCTGCTCAACAAGATGGCATTGCTCAATCGGGGTCAGTGAAGGGATTTCGCGGGACTTTGGGTTTTTGGGTGCGAACGCAGGCGTGGGAAGCGGGAGACTAGGGGGTTTGAATTGGGGGGAGCGCAAAATTCCACGCATTGGGTAGGGGGGGGGTTCGATTGGGGGGGGGGGGACCTACGCAGACAATCCCCGTAAGGCACCAACCACCAGAAGGGGGGACTTAGAAACGCAGGCGCAAAGAAGGAGTCCTGTGGGGGGAGGGGCGATGACTCTTCCTTCCGCACTAGGAGAAAGAATTGAGGAAAAAAGCAGACCTTTACAATCGGGTGGGCCGGGCATACTAAACAGGGGGGTACAGAACATTCCAATGACGGGGGAGTCCATCACCCGGCTGCGTGAAGGGCAACCTAGAGGAAGACCATTGGGGGGCATTGCATAGCCTTCAAGTGATTCCTGATAAAGGGGTGCGAGAAAGGGGGATAAAGAGGTGCGAACCGCTACTACCTTCGGTGCGGCGCTCGGTTCACATGGATTTCTTTCATGGGGGTACTCTTACGCTTCTCAACGTGAGAGGGATTTCGAGGAAAAAAGATTCTCGAGGGAGAGGTAGGGGGGCACGGCAGGGGCGGGCCTGGTTTCTTCGAGTCTAGCGGGCGCGTGAGTGGAAGTCTGGGTCGTAGGTCGACTCACAAGTTCTGGAAAAGGGCTTTGTGGGGCGACCGGCTGCAGGACCGTGCTCTCTCGCATCCTGCAGGAAATACCCTGGGGTCACGACAGTTTCCTGCAAGAAAGGACCGGCTGCGGATTAGGCTCGAGGAGATCTCCTGTACCGAAGAAAAAAACATCATTGCCGCTGGGCGAGAAAGGGAAAAATACAGGGAGTTCAACGAGGCGGGAAAAGGCCAAAAGAGAAGAGACGAAAGGAGCTGCTTCTTGGTTCTTACCAAAGGGCTTGCCTTGAAGGTTCTAACAAAAAAAGTTAGGCGCCGGCACCAGGGGAAGGGGGGACGCGCGGTTTCTTCGTACCTAAGGAATTTCTAGAAGAGAGAATCAGAGAGAAAGGCAGCAGAGTACAGGAGTTGAAGGGCAACTGGAAAAAGTCTGGCCAAGCCTCTGCGTTTTCATGCGAACAAAAAATCCAAAAAAGAGGAGGGTTAGGGAAGGAGCGTGAGGAGAAGGCCAGGAAGAAGCAGCGGCAGGAAGGGGAATAAGGAGAAAAAGGTAATCACTATCTGGGGCCTCCTTTTCAGGAAACTACTGGGTAACTCGGTCGAGGGTCAAAGGGGGGGAGAAAGGCGAACTGGCACTGATAAAGGGGATGGAGAGAAAGGAATTGTTTGTCATCCTCTTGGGTACCGAAGCAAGAGAAACACTTTGGGGAAACCCTTCACTGCCTACGCAGGGGGGGATGCTCCTGGAAGATCGAAGGATTGGGCTGACTGAGCTAGTGCGGCGCTTTACCTGCGTGGAATCCTGGCTCGAGTCCGAGGGGTTAATAAATGTCTCACAAGAAAGCTCTGTTCGAACCGCTCAGCAACTGAGATCTGCCAGAAGAAGGAACTCTCGAAAGCGAGATTCGGTATGAGGAAGGAAAAGGGTGGGGGGGCGTCTACTTTTCTCGACTAGTCCTAGGATCCGGCGCGAAAAAAAAGGAAGAATGCAGATTCCATGTTCAAAAAAAAAGGGGTTCGGAGTCAGGTCGTCGCCACCGCTAGGATAGGACGCCGCACAGAAAAAGACGATCGAAAAACGGAGGAGGCGGAGTATAGTAAAGAGAAAGAGGCAGAGGACGATCTCGACGTTGCAGCCGAGCGTAGCGACACGGCATGAAAAGATTTGTCTGATTAAGAAAAAAATCTCGGTCAATAAAAAGTGGTAAACACGCCGGATAGGAAGTAGACGATGACTAGGAGAGAGGAGGAGAAATTAATCCTTTAAAGCGTCTCACGAGTTCAGGAGGTTTTAACTAAAGTCGGGGGCGAGCAAGGGACCGGTGACCATGCAATAAAAGGGAGGTTACATTTGGGGATAGCACATCTGCGGTTACAGAAGTCATAAGAAGTAGAAATCAAGTCGAGCTATTTGATCCAAAGGTTTCTACGCGACTCAATTGAGTCTTTACCACCCTAGGCCCCCATACACTTCGTTGGCAGCCAGCCTTCAAGGGGCCGGGAGCGAAGGGAAAACGTACGGAAGCTGTCACTTTTTCCATGTAAAGGGAGGAATGAAGAGAGGACATTTGTAAAAGGCCCGGCCCCTGCCGCTGCCGCAGGAGCGGGATTGACGCGGCGCCAGGAGGGGGTTGATGGTGGGGGTCGAGGCAAAAGCAGATGCTTGGATCAGCACGGAGGGAAAGGCTTAACCTGGGGAGCTAAAAGGACTGGACTAGACCTCAGCGAAGAGACCGGAGACATCTTCAAAGTGCGACTGTGTGGAAAATAAAGCCAAGCGCCTGGGGAAGAGGGGGAACGAAAGGAAGTGGGGGAAGTGCCCAGCGATTAAAGATCCTGAGGGGGGACAGGTATTCCTATCTAATAGATCCCGCCTGGGAGTCTCGCATAGGCTATTGGAGAAAGTAAAGAGAAGACCACGGGGAGCAGCGTCCAGGGTTCCACCAGCAAGGGTGCAATTGATGCAGTGCGGTTGAGGGAGATGATTCCTATCCGAAAGGACTCTAAAGAGAAAAACATCACTTCGCAAAGTCACGATTAACGAGACACTGGGGAGAAAAGACTGCCCTATAAAAAGGGAGGGAGGGGAAAAAGGGAAAAGGTTGCCTCTCATAAGGGCTAATTAAGAGAAAAAGGAAATGAGGATTGGATTCATCGGGCCAGAGGAGGAAACCCTGCGTGAGGGGGGGCTCATAAAGAATAGATTTCGTACGTCATGGAAGCGGAAAAAAAAAAAAGTCGAATCTCGCCAGCACCGAGAAGGGAAATTCATCAGGGATCTCCTTCTTTACTCAGGACTTTGCCGCAGGGATTTGATGGGGGGGGAAAAATTTTAAGTGGAGGGGACAATGCCGGCCGAAAAGGGGTCGCTACTAATCTTGGAAAAACATGCGTTCGGGGAACGCTGCCCTAAGGAAAGCAGAAAACTGAAGACACAAATTGCGCCGGACGGGAGGGGTCGGAAAAAAAAACTTTCATTGGTGGTGGTGGCAGCCGAGGCTTGTCGAGGCTGAACAAGAAACCACAGAGGGGGAGGGGGAGGTCTCTCGCCCGCGAGAATGCTCAACCGCCGGAAAACCAGCCGGCGCCTAGGGGCGGTACCCACAACAAGACTCCCAGACATCAAGCTGGGTCGGTCTCAAAGGAAGTATGATGGGGAAAAGGAAGCTTAGAAGACAGTCCTCCCCAAAAGAACCCGATAAAGGTGATCTTTTTCGAGGGAAAACTCGACGCGCAAGCCGGAAAGAAGGAGGAAGACAAAAAAGAAACAGGTTATACCAAAACTTCCCGGATCTGGAAAAAAGTAGAGGAGCCCCTACCCTAAAAGAGGAGGCTTTGAAGCGCATGGTTTGCGAAGACGCAGGCCCGGGACGGGACACGTTAAGAAGGAAGCGCTCGATCAGCATAGTTCGAAACTGCTATCAGAAACCTATGGCGATGCGGCCAAAGGCGCGGCACGGGAAAGAGAGAGCTAGAGGGAAGGTAGCATAGACGTTGGATGGAGAAAAAGGAGGCGGCTAATTCAAACCCCCACAGAAACCCCCCAAAACAACCCACGAAAAAAAAAGAGACTGTTGGGGGACTTTATGAGAAGCATGAACGCCGATCGAGCGGCGCCGAATGATTGGAAAAGCAGGATCCTATCTCTCTCAAAAGAGTAGGATTAAATAGGGATCCTGCGCTTCGAAGATCCAAGTCAGCGGAAAGGACAAGGCGCTATCGGGGGAAGGAAAAAAAAAGAAATGCAACTTTCATCACGCTCGAAAGGAAAAAAAGGGAAAGAACCGAAGACTCCTCTAGTCGCTGCTTCCATCCAAAAAGCCGTCAATCAAAAAAAAAAAAAATCGCGACTGAGGCCGCATCGGGACTGCTCGCGCCGTGGACGAACTATTTCTTTGGGCTGGCTAGCCGAGCCGAGCGGCCGACCAGCTTCCGCGGAAGGGGGAAAAGAGGTTCCGCAGGCTGAGGGAAAAAAGAAAAGCGCTTGACCATCTCATTTGTCAGGGGAAGGAAAGTCGAACCGAGTCAAGGAAGTGTTGGTCTACAGGTCCAGTCGTGTGGTTCAGAAAAAGGGGAAGAGGGGCGAGCGAGAAAAGTCACAAAAGCTGATGTTCAGACGTTACGTACGTGGGTGTCGTGAAGGAAAGAATTAAAAGCCTGGGAGAGGAACCCCTATTTCAATTGATCAACGGGAGAAGTGAGCCCTTGATTCGCGGGATGTTGTTTTTGAAATGAAGCTGCCGGCCGGTCGTCGAAGGGGTTGAATTGGAGGGGGACTAGATCGGATGAGTGGTTTGTGGGGGGGGTTCGTAGTGGGGGGACCTCCGCCCCTACCAAACGAGCGGCAAAAAAACCTGATGAAAATCAGCAAGGGCGCACTTGAGGGACGAGAGGCGGCTAAGAGGGAGGCTCTCCCGGAAAGCCGCGGAGAAAGAGGGGGGTTCCGAGTCACCAAAAAAAGACCGGGCTAGCGTAAAACAAGCGCAATGGTAAGCGCGGCGGACAATTCTACAAGGGGGAAAAGGCAAAAAGATTGAATTCTTATCGGCAAAGGGAGCCGTACGCGTTGGCACAGAAAGCGATGAAAGAAAAAAAAACGACTCGGGTGCTAGCGAGGAAACAGGGTTCGTGCAGCAAAGCGGACGTACTCGCGGACACATGAGTCGGACGTCTCGAAGGCTCTCTGTGGGGAAAAAAGCGCCCTCGCGAGCTAAAAGAAATTTGTGGAGAGCGGGGGAAATCAAGGAGACTAATTTTTGAAGGGGTATCGATACAAGCTGAGGAAGACATCATCTGCAATGAGGAAGACGCAGAAGGCGGAGCTGCCTGGGCCTGGAGAGGGAGGGAGCGTAGGAGATCAGCGAAGTTTCAGACGCCTGCCCAATACAGCAGGAACCAGGAGGCGGCGAAGAGGGAGGAGACGCCACTCGGGAGAACTTCTGGCGTCAATTGCGGGCCTTTCCTTTCTAACCGCGCAAGGCCGGCGCAGGGAAGGCAGGGGTAAATGCGGGTCGTCTGCCGGATGCAGGGCCATTCTCAGGGGGCTTCACATTAAAGGGTTCACCACGAAGCGAAGAACAGAGTCCTAAAAAATCGGCAGAAGGGGGGGCCCAGCTGAGGGCCCTCATCCCTATAGAGGCCATCGCGCAGGGCGTCCTTTGGGGGGAAATTACCGCCGTCCTATGATGACACACGAAAGGATCGCGACTCTACAAAACCGTCGGCACCAGACCAAAAGACTTGAAAACGGGACTTCTTTCTCTCTCAATGTCATTGAAGGGGGGGGGGGATCCTCAGCACCGAGTCCACGAAAACGGTCTGGTCAAACCCTGCACTCAAGGGCTAGGTCACGAGCTGATGGAAGAGGCGGATTGTGCTAGTTCATGTCACTGCAGAGGGGGGGGGGGGGGGGGGGGGGGGGAAACAGACGGGAAGGGATCGTGTTAATGCTAGGGGTCACGGAAGGAGTCCTCTCTGGATTCTTTCCGTAGGGACTGAAAGGGCAGGAAGCCCTCAAGGACCCTCTAAGGAAGGAGTGACAGGGACAGGTTGTGTCGACGCGGCCATACGGGAATCTTGCTTCTCCGTCGTAAATCGGGAGGGCGCAGGAAAGCTTTCATCCGGGTCGGGGAGAGGCGCCAAAGTCTGGCTATATGAGCCGCCTCAAGAAGAGGGAAGAGGCTCAAAGCGAAAAAAAGGGGAGTCTTATAATATAGGGGGGGAAAGCGGAAATGCTGCGGACGTAGAAGCCATAGTGGCGAAGGTAGGGGAAGGAAGATGAGATGGGTGAGAAGAATAGAGAGCCGGAGAAAAACGCGTAGGAACTTGGGGATCGATACCGAAGAGAGAGGGAACAGATAGTAAATATTGGAATCGGCGTCATCGAGGGAAGAAGTAAAGAAGAGATCGAAAGAGATACGGGAAGGGGGTCGAACGGACGAGCACGAAGGAGTCCAAAACTGCCAGGAGTCGAGCGAAGGAGTCTACCATCAGATAGAACTTCCATATCAACCACGGAAGGTAGGAAAGAAGGGCATGGAGGATCGGAACCAACAAAGGGAGAAGGAGAACTGAGGCGACAGCCCGGGGAAATGGGAAGGAAAAGGGTCTGCGCTACGGTTCCTCTGCGCGAGGAGGAGAAGCGTTTGGCAACGGCCTAATGCTGAAGGGTGTACCAAAGGACCCGTCCAGGAGAGGGACTCAGGGGGCGTGCAAGCAGAAGATGAAGCAATGCGTTCCGAACAACGCCAAACAAAAAAAAATCTTGTTATTAGATGCCCATTCAATTTCCTGCGCTTGAAGACATTTCTTCCCCGTCCTGTACTTTTCCAAGGGAGAGATTCTGGCTCACGAGGACACAGGTACTAAAGAAGCCAGGCCCGAGGAACAGGTGGTGATAACTGCCACCGTTCTAACGAAAAATTTCAGGGTAGACCAAGGGAAGGTGGCCAATCATCAGTCCTGTAGGGGGGGTGTCAGAAAGAAGATCTCCTCGCGCCTCCTTGACGCGCGCTTGTTAATTCTTTGGATTGGGTGAACGTCTCGGGAAGCTTCAAAAAGCGATCAGGCACTAATGAACAGCAGCTTTCCGCTTGCAAGTTTAAGGAAGGGTAGGGATTAGGGTACCGCACGTCTGGAGAGACCCGACCCCCTTCTACAAAAGAAAAAAAGTAGTAGCGGGTGACAGGACGCGCCCGACTTTCAAAGGCGAACGATAATCAGGACGGAGAGCGTTCCGTCCCCTACCTTTTCAGAAGGGGATCAAGGGGAAGGAAATTAGGGGCGCAAGGTCGTCAGCATCCCAGAACGAAACTGCCAGAAAGACCCTATATGGGTCCGTTCTTGGGACGCGGGGACGGCGGAAAATGCTAAGCTAAGGCCGAGTACTCCTTAATCAAAGAGCCGGAACCCGTTTTGTCCTAATGGCAGCCTTTTCGCAGTTGAAAGGGGTATGGTGGAGAAAAAAGAAGATTGTAGCTGACGAAAGCTAAAATTAGGGGAAAGGCGGCCGAGGGAATATCTATCGCATTGCATCGGAACTCGAAGGAAAGGAAAGGGCCGTGATGAAAACTTTCGAAAAGGGGCGTGTCGGGGCGGAGTGAGGGGGAGAAAAAAAAAAAAACAGCAGCGAGGCGATGTTAGGCGCAGCCCTCAAGACGCGCATTACTAGGATCGAAAAAAAGAAGGGCCGGACGACAACACAAAACAACAAGAAAGGAAAGAATGAAGGGTGGAAAAGAGTTTCCTCCCCAAATTCAATATGAGGTTAGGAAGGAAGAAACTAAAGGCTAACACCCGCAGAACCAAAGTAAATCCCGCGAAAATCAGGGGGGTTTGATGACACCGCGAACGGGGCCCTTAATTCTCCTATCAATCATGCCCAGACAAAAAAAGGAAACAGTCCCCAGAGGGGAGTTCCCGAGATCGAAGTCCTCAAAAAGAGGAAGAAAGGAGGAGGGGAAAGCCAGGTGCGAAGATCTGCGGCTCCGCCCATCTTTGCGCAAAAGGGAAAAAGGGGGGAAAAGCAAAGAAAGGGGCGCGCACGGTCTCTCACCTCCAACAATAGGGGGGGGCAAAAGGCAATGGCGATGCAGGGATTAGAGTCTATTGATTCCTCGAGATTGGAGGTACTTATCCTATGGATGGAGTTTGGGAAAAAGAAAAAAAACACTAGATATTGCAAGAGGACGAGGGTCGGGCGGAAGAAAGATAGTCAGATTCTTTATTCAGGCCCGTTCCGTCATTGTCAACTCCAGGGGGATCTCGTCGGGGAAGGGAAGGAGCACACTGTGGGGAGAAGATCTACGAAAGGAGGGAGACAACGGGTAGAGGAAAAGTAGAGGAAATTCGAGGGAAAAAAGGGGGTTGACGACGGCGAAGAGGGGGGATTCCGGCGCACGGAAAGCATCGTCGAAAAAACCTTCTAAACACGAATTCGCCGATCCCTATGCACTCGTAGGATAGAGGGAAAAAACCATTCGGCTAGAAAAAGGAACGTCCCAAGAGGGAGACCTGGAGGGAATCGCCATAAAGGGAAGGAGGGAGAGAACTTTGAACTATGCGTTGGCGGGGAGATAGAAGTCCGGGCTTAAGGGGAAAAAAAACGGGATCTTCCAGACCAGCTGGGCGGATCCCAGGCGCAAAATTCCCCCAGCTGGGGCGGTTTTGGTCGGGAGGACAATGAATCGAACCGGGCAATGACGGGCTAAGGTGGGGAGGCTTGAGGCCGTAAAGCAATTTCCGGGAGGATTTCTCGGGGGAAGCGCAAAAGAGCAGAAACAGGGACGGGGGGAAAAAGGCGACCGGAAGATGATCGTGTCAAGAGAGGGGAGATCAAATTGAAATTGAGCTGCTCCTCCATGGTTCGACTCCCGTAGAGCGTTCGAATGGTGAGGTGTGTGGAAAAAAAAAGAGTGGCAAGAACGGTCTTTGAAAAAAAGGGATAAACATCGCAGCGCGGGGTTGAAGGGGGTTGTGGTTCTTATTTGGACCGACAGAAAGAAAAGCAGAACCCAAAGAGGGAAAGTTGGCATTCCTGCATCACCATGAGAGGGGGGGAGGTTCCAGAGCGCGGCAGTCTATCTCAGAAGGCCGCCGCGTCGAAAAGTTTTTGGGAGGCGAAGACAAAAAAGGGACAAGCATTAAAGGGTAACCCCACGATACAGACAGGACCGGGATGCCCTCCAGAAAAGGAAAGTCACGACATTCTCATCAGCTTCTTTCAGCACGTCATAAGGCAGAAAAAAAATCGCGTGGGACCGGAGCTCAGGGTTCTAATAGAGACGATCTGACTTCTCTCGCTGTAACAGTCGGGGGGGCGTGCAAGGGGGGGAAGACGAAGAAAAAATGCATTGCCTGCTTTCTGGGGGGGGAAGAATGAGAAGGCGGCACGTCGGGTTCACGCCGCCGAGAGGAGTTAAGGACGGGAGACTTACATTTTGCAGAGTTCAAAAAAGCGTGAGTCCAGGGGGCTGTAACTTTAGTTGTCGGAGAAAGTTTGGAGGGAAAGGTACAAGGCTGGGGGGCGGGAAAGCAATACGGAGACCATACCCCTTTCACTGCAAAGGAAAGTGGAGGAAAGCGGAGGTTCCTTCAGAAGCGGAACTCGAGCGGCTTGGAAAAAGAGGTTCAACAGGAAAAACCCTCTGAACCAGCTGAGCTCGGCAAAGAAGGGGAGAGAAAGGATAAGAATAGAGGAACACCGGCAAAGACTTGATGCTTGTCTTCAAGGCGTGGACAATCCGGGAGGGAAAAATCGTGGGGGCCAGGGCGCAGGCCGTTATGGCACGAGGACATCAATTTGCCGGGGGGGATGGCTGGGGACGGTACTCGGAACTGAGAGAGTGCGGGCCCGCGGCGCGCAGTGCCAGCGAAGGGGGGTCCCGATGTCATCCCAATCGAGCCCGTGGAAGACAGGAAAAAAAAAAAATCCAGAAAGAGGGGAAAAGTTGCCGCAGTAGAAGATGCGACAACAATCCAGGAAAGTAGTAGGGAGGCCAGAATGGGGAGAACGGACTAAAAGTCGCGTCCTCTGTCCAAAAGGAGAAACGTAGCGGGAAGACCGGGGGAATCGATACCCAACCTGGCGAAGAACGAAGGAGGTAAGGGCCCTTTTCCAGTGAGGAGGTCATCCGGAAAGAAGATGACAAACTAAGAGAAGGGACAAACCCATCAATCGTTGCCTACCTCGGGGGCAGGTGGAGAAAAAAGGAAGTTAGGACCTGATGAGTGAGTCCGTGAATTTCACATGAAATCATCGGGGAATGTGGCCTGACTCAGGATAGGGACTCCCGGCTTGGGGAGGGGGTGTAACAAGCGGGAGATGTTCGAGTAAGAATGAGGGAAGCCGGGAGAGAAATAGCGACCAGTTCCTCTCGCCATAGGAGAAGAGCGCTAAGAGGGTGGGGAAAGCTGCTTGGAACGGCGACATCGGAGGGGGAACATCCGAGTGGTAAAGGGTCGCGCTCACGCGGAGGAGCAGCAGATGAGGTCTTCACGAGATCGAAGGGCTCTATCCGTAAGGTCCCCGACAACAACAACAACTTAGGTGAGGAGGGGGTAGAGGAAAAGGGCTATGCGAGGGAGAGACAAAATACTGGTGGCCCTCGGGGGAGGGGAGACGCGAAACGAAACAAGGGATGGTGGGCAATTCTTCTGGTAACAGTTACGATTGACGCCAAGAACAGGCCGGGGAGAAAAGGAAACCTTGAAGAAAAGAAAGTAGAAGGAGCGTCTGCGGCAGAGGATGATAGGATCGAAAGAACATTCCGTTTCTATACCCCGAGCACAGAAAAAGGAGGAATCGGGAAAGACGATTCCAGGAATTGAAAAGGGTCTATCAAAATCGTGAGATAACAATGAAAAGGCGGAGGACTATTTCAGGGAACAATACCGGTCTCGGGAGTACCAACTGGGGCCGGGGCGCATAAACCGCCGTCCGGTCCAGGGTCTTTAGAGAGGGGGAAGTCGAGTATCTATGGCGTTTCTGGCAACGCTTCAGGGAGAGAGGACATTGGGGAGAAGAGAAAGTCCAAGAAAGAAGATGAGTGGAGTGCCGCACGCGGGGAAAGGGGGAGAAAACCGCAAGGGGGGGATTGTTGTTCGGGGGCCCCGGCGATGCGCTTCATAAGGAAGGGAAAACTGAACCGAAGAGAAAGGGGAACCAGGAAGAATTGCGTCAGAAAAGGGTCAGGAAAGGACGACAAAAGGAGCTTCCCACTTGCAGGGTGCCATCACTTCCAAGCCGGAAAGAGGACCTGAAAGAGGGGGATAAAGAAAGAAGTGGGGGAGTCATCCTCAGGGGACGCGACGGAGTGGACAGAAGGTGAGGAAGTCCCCCGAGTTCATCTGTGTCCTTCTGGTTGGGTTCTTTTAACTTCTCTGATACGGACTCCTCAGGAACTTCATCCCGAAGTCAGAAAAGGACTGGAAAAGTCTGGAGAAATTTCAAAGACGGGTATGAGGGTGGAGGACTCCTCTAGCATCCTACTCGAAAAAAAGTCGAACAAAAGAAGAAACGTTCTAGGAAAGGGATCATGAAAACCAGCGCTCCCACTTGAAGCAGCGGAAAAGGGCCGATTCCTGCACCTCTCGCTGGCAGCATCTATTGAAAAAAAGGATAAAAACTCTAGGAAAATGAAGGGCGCCTCCTTATAAAAGAAAACCCGAATTTTCTCTATGCAACCTATATTTGTCGGCAGGGGTAGCCCGGGAGAAAATGGGGGCAAAGAACTCTAAGTCGAGGAGGGAACTAAGGAGAAGAAGATGCAGGTGGGCCGATTGTCCTCATTATGTCAAGAGTTAGTAAGGGAGGTCTGGATAGGGGGGGACGCGTAAAACAACGGAGGTCCTCTGTAAAAAAAAAGAAAAAAAGAGTTAGACGAAGGGGACTTATCTAGCCTATCTATCGCCGCGATTGAGGGAAAAACAGAAGTGAGAGAGAAGATGGAGGGGTAAGTTGGGGGGGTCAGAAGGGGGGGGCGAGGAAAAATAACAACACAAAAGCCAACAGCGAGACGATGTTGGCTGTCGAAAAAAAACAAAAAATTGAAAAAAGATGAGGAAGACGCCAGAAGAAAGAGCGAGGACCCACAAACCTTTCAGAAGATCAGGGGAGAGAACTAGGGGAAGCGAGGCTTTATCGGCCCTATCGTTACGGCGCTTAATTCCGGCAAAGAACAAGTAATCCTCGAGAGGCTGTGGGGCATCCACCTAGAACGCCAAGGAGACGAGAACGGCAGAGCGTACCACCTTTGACCAACACTACCGTCATGGCCCAAAGTCGATAGAAGGGAACCCGACCAAAGATCTGGAAAAGGCCTCGTCATTCCCGCTCAACCAGAAAAACGTGAAAAAGCGTAAGGAATCCTCATCTTCTGCCATCAAACATGGAGGGGGAAAAAAAAAAAAGCGAGCAAAAAAAGGGAAAGGGTTCAGGAGGACAGCGAAATTGAGTCCAGACAGTGGGGAAGGGGAAAGGCCAGAGGAGGGGGAGGAACGCGCGTCTGAGGTATCTTCCTAATTGAAAGACCTGGGTCTAGGGGGAAGGATGCCGAAGGATTCATAATCCGAGAGATCTGCCGCCGCGTCACAAGTGGAGGAGGAAAGGGGGGGACTCTCGAAGAGAAGATAGATCTCAAGTAGGATTAAAGGGAAGATAGAGATCCTTCTCTTTCGCGCCAATCAGATCTTAAAAGAAAAGGCTAAAAAAAAATCAGAAAAGGCAAGAATCAACTCTCGGCATCGCTGGAAGAAGAGAAAATGAGGATTCAGAAGGGGAAAAAGCTGTCATCAACGGAGAGCCGGACCAGAAAGTATTAGTCCTCAAAAAGATGGGAGTCTCCAGAAAGTCTGGAGAGTCGGGCCGGAAGAAACTCAACAAAAGAGGATGAAAGGCTGTAGAGAGAAAAAGAGGGGAACTGGAACCCGTCCGCGGCTTAGACTGAAAATCTGGGAGGAATAGAATTCGGAACAAACAATTATAGTGTCAAAAGACAGAGGGGAGGATTTCGGGGGTCGACAGGGCAAGTAATTACGGAAGTTTTGGAAGTGTTGGGGAGGCAAATGGCACGTTAGAAGGTTCGAGATCGTTAAGTCTTTGAAAGGAGGAAAAAAAAAGGATCACAAGGTCGACAGGAAGGGGGTTGTGCGGGAGAGCTTCCGGGGGAATTAAGCGCAGCAGCACTCACAAGTGTCTCCCCTGGAGCAGCAAAAAGGGTTCAAAAACGCACCTGGAGGGAGAGGGCAAGGATGGGGGGGGGGGGGACAGAGAAGGAGGGAGAAATGGCTTAGCATCAATCGAGGGAGCAAAAACGAACCGAGCTCTGGGGGGGGACCAATTGGGGGGTTAGGGGGGGGGAAACCTAACAACAAGCGGGCTGCACCACCGGGGAAAGTGTGGGAAATGACGGGTCAGAAGGTCTGAAGAGTCACTTCCTGATGTAAGATAATCTCGGAAGGGAATGAGGACTCGTTAAAGCCTTGAAGCCGAGCAGTGAGAAAGAGGGAGAAAAGTAAATCCTAGTTGCCAAAGGAGAGAACATTGTACAGAAAAGGAGAATGGTCAAAAACGGCTGCGCAAGCGGAAAAACGGAACGAAAAGGAAGACTTAGTCATTGCATTCTTATGGACGTTAAAAAGGCCGCTCGGTGCCGAAGGGGGCTCTCCAAGTCTCACAGGGGACAAAAGGATCGTTTTCTTCAAGCGTAGGGAAAGTAAGAGGGGGGGAGGGGAGAAGAACACCTGATAGGGGGAGACTTCGGGGGCGGACGGCCGTCTCGGGTCACTGACAAAGGGCTGCTAAGCAGAAAAGAACTTTTGGAAAGGGGGGTCAACCTCTTGATGCTCCATTCGAGAGGCTGCGTAGAAAAGCTTCGACAAGAAGCACGGGACGAAACCCTTGCACGGGAAGTAAGGGATTCAATGATGTTTGCCGCGGGAGGTCATGAAAAGAAAAGAGCGCGGGAGGGGGGAGTCGTAGACGGTCACCCTATTCCAAGAACCAGGGAGAGAGGAGATAGGATTCGATTATATAGGGTGCGCGGAAACTCACGAGGACAGTCTGTTCGGAGCGGCGTTGCCGGTCAAGATCTCAAGGCCAGTTTGAGGGCCTTTTGCATTAGTCATGACCTCGCAAAGTGGGGTTTTGAAGGGTCTTGTACCCCGCACCCCTTGGGATCTGCAGAGGTGCTTCCCGGGGAGGGTCAGTCAAGTAAGTGGCCATACAGACGGAAGAAGATAAAGCCCTCCTTACAAAGTAAAAAAAAAAAAATAGAAAACATATTTCGAGGGTCTGGCGCAACAGTCCTCTCTATTCAGAGGGGGTGAATTGGGTTACCAATACTGACACTATCTGATCCTTTTAAAAAAGCAAAAAGGAGGAAGGCCACCTTCGCGAAACATACGGGGGGGGAGAATGGAAAACCACTGTTTTCATCCTCGGGGGTTACAAAGGACTTCTTCAAAAATGCGACTAGGGCAAGGGGGTTGCATTTGGGAAGGAAAAAAGGGATCGAGGGGTAAGATATCCTGATGGGCTCGAAATGTAAAGGTGGGCAGTAGAGTGCTGGGAAGGGAAATGAGGGTGATGGACGAGAGGGTTCCTGCGACTTCTGGAGATGGGGGCCCTGGAGGGAGAGAAAAAGGGTCCATTCTTCTTCTCTGCCGGGGAAAACTCAGTCAACGATTCGGTAAAGGGGTATGAGTGTCCTACGAAGGGGGTCAATCAGGAGGAAGAAAATCCCTTGTGAACCGGGGAGGGGAAAACCTCAATTTAGGGATCAGTATTCCCCTCAAGCAGAGGGTTCTAGAAAAACACCCTGGATGGTTCCCCTCGAGGAGCATCACCCCGACCACGGGCGATGATTAGTTATAAGCTGAATCTGGAAAGGAGATTTCGAAGAAACTGATTAACAATTGTTCTTGAAATGAAGAAGTATAGACGCTTAGAGGACGAAGACAAAAACTAACGCGGACAGCCTGGGGAGATACCGAGGGGAAAATCTCCTTCAGATCGCTTCAAGAGAACGTGGAGA
>Ga0179591_1293669_pt1 | contig 15045 bp, 15 predicted proteins | sample CZOMad2_1_08_16f_FD_182891 | JGI IMG/M metagenome (GOLD analysis project Ga0179591, IMG submission 182891) | Vadose zone soil fungal communities from Angelo Coast Range Reserve, California, USA - CZOMad2_1_08_16fungal (PacBio error correction) | ecosystem: Environmental > Terrestrial > Soil >...
AGAAGGCCATAAAACTGCAGTGGTCAAACAGTGAGGATCCCGAGTCCCAACCGATGGTGAGACTACCATACAAGGCAGCGACGAACACCAATTTCAAGACGGGCGCAGCACACAACGATGAACGCCGACGGGAAAACGGGAGGATGTTCTTTCAAGGGGAAGAGGGGTTCGACCAGTGTTGTCCGAGAGTTTTGCCCGCTTACCTGACACAGAGGCACAACCAATTAAAAGCATCAACAAGCTAAGGAGTGGCAGCTTGATCAATCCCAAAGCCCGCGACAAAAAGCGGTAGAAGGGAAAAAGAGAAAGCTCAGGGTCATTTCCGAGATTGGAAAATGCTGGCTTCAAAGGTCAGTAAAGTATAAACCTCGGTAGACGCTCTAAGGAAAAGAACGGAGTAGCGTTCGGACAGGGTGAATCAGACTGTCCTGTCAAAGGGTAAACACCTAAAAACGAGAAATAAAAAAAGTTGACCGCAAAGAACCCCTACAAAAGACTCACCGACGTAGAGGAGGAAGACATAAACGGGTATCAAAGTTGAATTAAGAGATGACCGTTGCTACTCGAGAACCAAGTCAAAGCAGATTCAAAGGAACAAGCGTTTGTTCGGGTGTCCGGTAGGCGGGAGGAGGTAGATGTAGCTCAAAAACTATCAAGAAAAAATAGCATGCAGCGGGACCTAGTACTTGGGAGAGGTAGACTTCGTAGACAAGCGCACAGGACAATCGTCAGCTGGAAAAGAAAAGAGGGACCAAGGTAACAGAATCTCTTGAACCATGGGAAAACAGAAAACAAAGAAATAAGGATAAAAAAACCCTAGAAATGAGAGTTTCACTTACCTGAGGAGGCACCTGCAATGTTAGAGGTAATAAGGCGACATAGGCTCCACCCCTAAAGCTTTGAGAAAAAGAATACTCAATTGGGGTGAGAACTTATAATCCTGAAGGCACACCATAAAAGGGGTAGGGGAAGACCAGAAACTTCGAAGTGGCGGCGAGAAAACAGCCCGGCGCGATGGCCACTAAGTTACGAAAGTCGCCTGCAGATCACGGCCGACTTGGATTTGAGCAGGGGATCAAGGGGCCGATCGAGATCCAGGAGTCGTGAAAGAAGTAAGCGCAAGGGAAAAGTCTAAAAAAGAAGGTCGAGGGAATCAAGCATTGGGGGTCAAAGAAAATTTGTGTGAAACATCCGGGACGAACAGAGAAATTTCTGGACCTGGGTATGAAGAGGGGGAAACAAGCAGGGCCCAAGATGGCAGGTTAAAATAACCGCAACAGCGATTTCTGCCGAAAAGAAAGACGATGCAAAACCAGGCCCGAGGGGACGACTGGGGGGCACCGACGGACTGTCCCAGATTGGGAAAGATCATCGTTGAAGGCAGGGCGGAACCACGGAACCCGAATGAGCTATGCAGGAGATTGGCGTTTCCGCCAAACAAAGGACAGATTGATCTAAGGGTGAGCTCCGAAAAAAACAGACCCCGACCCCCGGGAAAAAAAAAAACCAAAAAAAACCCTAAACAACGGTGGGGGGATGCTAACCCGTGCACAGCTGCTCGGGGGAATCCAGGACAGATCTCAATCAAAAAAAAACACAACGGAGGATTATTAAAGATGAGAGGGGGTGGGAAAAGGAACAGCCTGGAACAACAGAGCAACTCACTCTGTTGGGTTTTCGGAGGCGGGTGGGGAGAAAAAGGGACGGTCATGTCAGAAGGACAAGGCGGAAGAGCATCAATAGCGAAGGAACGTGTCATTTGAGGAAGAGCAAATAAAAGGGGACTTCAAAAATCGGTTAGCAGGAGAGAGGAAAAATACGCAAACGAGTTACGATAAAGAAAAACTCTATTTTTTGAGGTTATTTCCTATCACGCAAAGGATTTTCCCAAATTCTAATCAGACAAAAAAAAGGGGGGGGCCAGAACGTGCTGCTTTTCTGGTAAAGATGTGGTTAAAAAACAACCGAGGAAACCATTGCCGGGCTCAAAAAAAGGGCTTTGGGGGGGAATTTGCAATGGGAACGATCCGATCTCCGGCTGAAGGATAAATAAAGGGAGGAAAGGAGCATGAGAGAAAAGCAGAGGCGCATTCTGGCGGCTGATGTAACGGAGTGGCCATCGCCTGGGTTTATCGCACGACTACTCATGTAAAATGGGATGTCAGATGTGTGGATGGGGGAGGGGGAAGTCTACTATTTACAAAACGTATTGCTGGTGGTGCTCAAAAGAGTAAAAAAAAGGTTGTTACGCTATGGCGATCGCGGGACTCTAACAAGAATCATTGGGCAGTTCGCCAGCTGGACAAGAAAAAATGCTTCTGGTGTTGAGGTCGGAAGTTAGTTCTAGTACGACTGGTCAATAGGATTTTACCGAAGAGATGCGCCAAGAGGACGGCTGGAGGGACAAAAGAATACATAAGTAAGAAAAGACAAGGCCAGTCTAAAAGCCTCGAAGCTGCAGGCTAGTGATGGTGTCTGGACATCGGACCGCAGGTAGAGACAGATTTAAACAACCCTAAATGTTGATGCTGGGCAGAAACATTTCTTTGACCGCGTCTGTGCAAGGAGACGCGGCGGGAATCAGGTGCGTGGTAGATGCAAGTGTCTATACTGAGGTCTGTCGGGGGGGAGGGGTAGGCATGGACAATTCTGAGGGCTGTACAGAAAGTGGATAATGATGGCTCGGTTGCAATGATTTAAAGGGAAATAAAAGAGATCGGGGGGGGCAAGCCAAGGCCGAGAGCCGATTGAACGAGCGCGGAAAGCCCACTAGGTATTAGGTTAGGAAAAGGGAAGCAGTTAAAAATAAACAGCTGGCTCATATCGTTCAACTGACCCGATAGAACGGCTCGATCACTTCAGAGACAGGGTGTGGAGGTGGGATCAGCGCGGAAGCACGGAGCTGTTGATTGAAAGAGAATTGTGAGGAAAGAGTTGGGGGGTGGTCGTACGGTCAACCCGTCAAACAAAAAAAAGGTAAAACTTTAAGGAAAGGATAGTCACAAGAACACAGATGACGAAAGAAGATAGTTTACGGGGACAGCAGACGTGTGAGGTTGCTGTCGAAACGGGGGGATGGGGACACGTCTGAGATGCAAACCCCACCAACTAGAGAGAATCAAAGGGACGGCTCACCATAGGCGGGTTGGTACTAATTTTAGAATCACGGGGCGCCAAAAAGAACAGTTGCGGCAAACATTCCCGCCTCGGGTCGAGAACCAAAAAAAGTCGGACAAACACATCGTTAAAGGTCCGGGCAGGAAAGAAGAATAAAAAAGGAGAAAGATACAAAAAAGTCAGGGAAGACTCGGCAAAAGCCTCATCGAGGTAGCGGCTGTTTTGCGAATCAAAAACCAAAAGCACATGCACACCCAGTATAGGCGGACAACAACGGCTAACAAATTTTGGTTCGTAGTAAGGGAACTTTTTCCGACTGCGTAAGGCAACTCGGCAGTCAAAAAAAGGGCAATAAAAAGGGGAAGCGAGCGCTACACAACATTATCTTTGGGAGAGAAGAGAGGAAAGCATTTGGGCCACGGGGGGAAAAGAGGTAAACGGAGGGGGAATGGGAAATAACCATTTATTCATCCCGGAGAACTGACGAAGCGTAGGAAAAAGGCTAAATGCTGACAAAAAAGAGTCCGCAGAGGGGTCATGGCTCCAGTTCGCTGTTGTTGAAAGGGGGCGGGTATCGGCGAATCGACAGCCTGTCCTTGCAACGTCAGGAAAGAAAGTTCGGATTGTCCGGAAGAGGTACCGGCAAACGCTTGTTCTCGAACGCGAATCGTGAAAAAAACGAGGGGGGGGGAGGCCGCGTGTACGCGGGCAAAGAGACGGACCTGTTAAGTTTGAGAGAGGGTATGAATGGGGCAGGAAGGGGGAAACGCTTCCCTGGAAAATAAAAACGAAAGAAAACCTAAGAAGGACTGGATTCGAATAACCTTAAAAAAATGCTGATATGTGCAGTGGGTCGCATTAAGCCTTCTGAGAAGTAGAAAGCGAAGAAAGCTCTGTTTCGTGGGGCAGAAGGCCAATGTTTCGCAGGTCGCTGTGAGATGGGAATTCCGGGTAAAGGAGAAGAGGCCCCCAAGAGGGGAGGTGTGTGGTGAATCAAACAACAGAATTCGGCGAGGACAAGGAAGGTGCTCGGAGAAGAGAGCGAAAGCGGTCAGGGAGCATGGAAACGGGGGGATAGAAAAAAAGATGGGAAGTCGAAAGGAAAATAAACTTAGAGGAGGGGGAACGACTAGCGGGTTTGTCAAGACTCCTGACACGGGGGGAGGGGCAAGTTTCAAAAACAGAGGCAAGAAAAAGTGCGAAGCGCAGATGTAGCAGGAGATCTTGGGGGGAAAAGATCACTACGGGAAGGCAAGACAGCGAATCAGGGAGGGGTCAAAAAATGAAAAGGGGAAAATTCAACCGCATGTGCTAAACAGCAAAGTCGAATCACAAGCCTAAGGGAGGTACACTCTAAAGAGGGGGAGGGACCGAATTTAGAGCAGCTGGGCAGCAGAAGTCTCGCCGCAGGCCAGGTGGAGTCGGTGAACCAGGGCTGGCCCAAAAGTGCAGAAAAAAGATTCTTGGAAAGCTTTTGGAAGGGAGGGAGGGTCCAAAAGAGATGCAGGCGATATAGGGAAAGGACGCGCCAGGGTTGCAAAGGGGTCGAAAAAAAACGAGGGACATGAAGGGGGGGGTCTGTGTCGAAACAAAAACTGGGTTGAAGGGTCTTGAGAAAAGAAGTCAAGAAGAGAAGGGCCCTCAAAATAAACTTCGCGGCCTGGGAACAATGAAAAGGGAGAAAAGCGGGCAAGGGCATCTAAGGAGGCCTGCTGGGGAAAAACTGATGGGAGGGAGCGGGGGTAGAGGAAACGGATCCTGCAATCCAAGGTCGCTGGCACAAAAACGGCACCAGTCAGGGACGGCACGGACCATGGTGGGTGGTTGTGGGGTGGTTGGGGGTGGTGGGGGGTGGGGTTGGGGGGGGGGTGGGGGGGTGGGGGGGTTGGTTTTGTTGGGTGGTTGGGGGGGTGTGGGTGGTGGTGTGGGGGGGTTTTTTGATGTTAGGTGGGGGTCTGTTGGTTGTGGGGGGGGGGGTTTGAGAGCGTTGGGGTTGGGGGTACTTGAGTGGGGTGGTTGTTTGTGGGGGTGGGGGGGGTTTTTGGTTGTGTGGGTTTTTAGTGGGGGGGGGGGTTGGGGGGGGGGGGGGGGGGGTGTTGGGGGTTTTTTGGTTTGTTTGGGTTAATGGGGGGGGTGGGGGGGTTGTGGGGGTGGTTTTTGGGGGATCGGTGAGTGGGGGTTGGTCCGTTGTGGCGCCGGGGGGGGAGCCGGGGGTTTTTTTTGTTGTTTTTGTGGGTATGGTGTTGGTGGGTGGGTGTGGTGGGTTGTTTGGTTGGGCGTTGTCGGGGGTGAGTTGGTGTTTTGGGGGAGTTCGTGGGGGAGGTCTTCTGTGGGGGGGGGGGGGGTTTTGGTTTTTATATTGTGTTGGGAGGGGGCCGTTTGGCGGGTGCCCCCGCCGCTCCCATTCCCGGCCCCCCACGGGCACTGGAAGGGCCAAAACTCAAAGCCCGCAGAAACGAGCGGGGGGACGGTTGAAGAGGCGACGTCCTTTTCCAAGGAGTGTGCGAGCAACAGGAGCCCTGGCGACCGGAAATGGTGGAATGCGGCATTTCCACAGGAGGAGGGATGCAAATAAGAACAGGGAGGACAGGGAAAAAAAGTCGGAATGAAAAGGTTGCAGTTGGGGGGGGACAGGCAAACGACGAAGTCTAGCAAGGGTGGGGGCTTCAAGAAGAGGTCGGGAAGAATGACGTAAAAGGGAACTCTCAGCATTTTTGCCTGCAGAGTAATCAAAAGGCCAGAGGTGACAAGGTGCCGGGCATGCTTCGTATGTCCCAGTTGGGGTCTTGGCAAAGCAAAACGTTGAAAAATCCCACACAATCGCCAAGTCTCCACCTACACAAAAGCAGGAGAAAATCCATCAGACTTAGAGAAGTAAGTTGATGGGAAAAACGAATACATTAACAGAGGTGAAAAAGCTCTACAATAAGGTGAAATTAACGTGTAACCTTCCTTATTCACTTTTGAGGTGGTTCTGTTGAAAGTTTAGATCGTCAGAAGAAAATCTCAGGAGCTGAGAGACTGGGTGAAAGGAAAACAGGGGGAGAAATGGAAGGTCTATTTAAATTCCGTGTCTCTCTATCAACCAGGGAGATGAAAAAGAGACGCGAAGGGAAAAGGAAAGTCCGCAAGACTCCGCACACATCTTCTAGATGATTGTGATAAAATCCTCAGAGACCGCCTACAATAGAAAAAGTCTACTGGATCGTGCTCGGTACAGGAGGAGGAGCTGGGTATCTCTCGACAACAAAAAAACTTATTAAATAGTCAAATAAATCGTGAAAGGAAATAGCACGAAAAGACGAGCTGGACTCAGGGGCCCTGGGGACTAGGGCTTATTTTGTAAGAAAAGCCGATCCAGGAGGTGGTTGGGGCTCTCCTTCGGGGGGGTTCCAGGGAGAATGCGTCTCGAAAGGGAAGATAAATGGTGAGAGGGGAGAGATTCGGGGGAAAAAAGCTCAATTGCATCATCATCTGTTGAAGGACTACTCAAGCGTCGGGCTTGACGCTATTAAAGTTGAAACCGACCAAAACACACCGGGGCAGACGTCGCCTCTACTGTCAGGGAAAAAAAGGAGGTCAAGAAGGTGAAATCTGAAAAAAAGGCTCTCGCACCTGAAATTGAGGAAACAATAAAGGCGAGGCGTAAAGGCCGACGCCGGCATGGGAGCGAGTTGTGCGGGGAGTTCTCGGGCAAAGGGGTCTTCAAAAAAAAACCTTCCCATTCTAAAAAAGAAGCAAACGGGACCGTTTGGGAACTGGGGAAAGAGGGAACCTAGTCAGAAAAAAAGGATGGCGTAGGTGAGACTACTACTTTTCTCGATATAAGAAAAGAAAGCTCAATGACTCAATCTTTTTCAAAACCAACCCAAAAGGACTTTCTAGGGAAAACCGGGAGTACACCGAACGTGTCGTAGCCAGCAGAAAAGTGGACTACTAGTCCAACCATCTTTTATCTCCGGGGGGCGACAGCCTGTTTCTCCAAAAAGGTAATGTTGGGTTCGACCAAGCGAGTGAACGTCACAAAAGGCCTCTCTCAAAGGAGGACATTGAAATACCAGGTTGGAAGGGAAAGTCCTGAGGGTTGTTAAAACCGATAAGGAGCCGTATCATTGCAGAAGAGTTAGTACGCGCCTGGGAAGGGGGGGGGGAATCAGGGGAGATCCCTAATACCTCACCAAGGTTCTAAATATTCCTCAATTCTTTACGGAAAGAGAGCGACGCGGTCGACGGAAATTTTTTTCACGTGACCGCAAAGCTAAGAGAAAAAACAGAAAGTGTTGACTGGGCGAGCAAAGAGGGGCAACAAAGTTCAGGAGTCCGGGGCGAACATCCCCTGAAGTCCCTTCGGGGGAAGGGGGAGAAAAAAACGGCTAAAAAATGAAGCGAAACGTCCCTTCATGCGCAGGAGAAGTGGGGAGGGAAAGGGACTGATAAAAAGAATAGAGAGAACGCGGCGGTAAAGAAATGGTGGCCAGAGTTCTAAGAAACCACAAGGTACCTGCGGCTGGGAAGGTGCTGCCAAGAGCGCGCCCCTTCCGGAAAGGACGTCGTGGTCATCAGGATAAGCAACAACACGGGGATTGTTGTAAGGAATGGGGGGAAAAACGGTGGCTGCGTGAGCCGCTGGAAAGAGGGGTTGGCGGTGAAAAAGGAGGTCGGAACTGAAAGAAACGGTTGGTCTGTCCTCTCGGCCCGATCAAGATAATAGAGGAACGGAAAATTGTGCCGGGAAAGCGATGGAAAAAAGGAAGCAAACAGTGGAAGGACGGAGACAAAAGACATTACAAATGAAAGCGCAGGGGAAGGATAGGAAACCGAGCAGGAAACGCTGTATGATCTCAAAGAATCGCGATCATGTGAGAACCAGATCCTGGATGAGAGATCAAAAAGAAGGTTCCAATCAAATGCTAGCAAAAAGGAGGGGTGGGGGGGGCGTCCAAAACACGCCGACTGAACTCCTCTGAAGAAAAGGGAAAAGAAAAGACGGCTTAACATTGGCCTTGATAACAAAAAACGAAGACTAGACGCGCGCTGGCGAAAAAAAGGACTCGCAGGAGAAGTAGGCACTTTAAAAAAACTCACCAAAAGAGAAAGAGGTTAGAATGAAGTCCCCTACTCTCAGAAAGAAGGGGGGAAAACGCAGGATCCACGAAAGCGTTAACAAGTCCTGCACAAAAAGGGAGAGAACGCGCGAAACAGCCAACTGAGAAAAAAATCTTGCAGGAGGACAAGCGTGTGAAGACCGCTGTGTTGAAAGAGTGAGTACGATCTACGGGGGGAACAATCGAGCACCAGGGTCCGGAAAATACAGCCAGAGGGGTTCCCTTGCGTTAAAGGGGAATTAGGGGAAAGGGATCAGCTATCACCGGGAACAAGGTCAAAAGAAGGGCAAAGGACAGCTGACCACCAACCAGATATTGGGGGGAGGCAAGAGAAGAGGTGAAGTCCGATCGAATAGTCGAAAGATGAAAATGGGTATTTAAAAAATAAACCAGGCCGGAAAAAGACGATGAAAGGGAACCACTAGGCTAAGAGGTAGAAAAGAAACATTGATAGTAGGTGAAAAAAAATCGAATTCAGGTGGTATAGAAGGGTTGACAGCCTCTTTTAAAAACTTACATAGCGAAAAAAAAGGGAGGCAAAAATTACTTTTAGCCGGCGTACTTGTACTAAATCAAATGGACAGGGCTAAAGAGATGGTTGGCCTCTCTTCAAAAAGCCTCGAAAGAGATGGATAGGCCAGGGGAGGCATTAGAACACGCAAGGGGGACTCAGTCCCAGAGTTATTGAGAGGGGGGTTGAAGCATCAGGCAGAGCGGTTTGGACGAATCAGAGGGTCTCAAAAAAATTATTGGGGGGAGAGTCAGGAAGGTAAACTTCAGGGTCCCAAGGGAGAAGACCCGGGGATGAAATAAAAATCCATGGTGGGCACCAAACATCAAATACATCTAAGGGCCGGAGCATAGCAGACTCTGTCAGACGGAAGGCAAAGCAAAGAACGTCTGAATTGACGCCCGTCTTGCAGAGAAGGAGGGGGCGGTGACGTGTACATCGGTTTGAGGCAAAACCGGACGACGGGTTTGCACCGGCGTACGGGAACGAAAAAAACCAGGGAAAAAAAATGCAGAAGAGAGCAACAGCACATACCGTCGGAAAAAAAAGAAGCGGGAAGAAGTCTCCCCCGACTAAAAGTCTGATCGAGACGGCGATCAGGTTGATGCAGCAGGGATATTGAGACAGCGGCCCGTAATAGACAAAGTTCCAAAAAAAAAAGAGTTAGGGAGGAAGCGAGGGGGGGGGGGAATGCCTTATTATCGTCGAACAGGGTCGATCGAGTGGAGGTCCAAATCAAAGGGTTGAACCAAAAAAGCATAAAAAGCGGCAGGCAGCACTCAATAAAAAAAAAAGGTTCAATGGGAAAAATCACACACCCCGACCACAAGAATACCTTGGAAGAAAGACTCGAAAGAAGTGGAGAGTGAATGAGGAGGCCGAAGGAAATCAGAAAAATCTGGGAGAAAAAAGTAAAGATCATTCACATAAAAAATGAAATTTCTGGTGGAAGTGTAAGCGGCTACGATATCTGCAGTTAGGCACGCCAACCAGAAGAAAAGCGAAAATAAATAGAAAAGGACCTGGGTATCTCGCAAAGGGAAGATTAGGGTCTTAGCAGAGAAAATGCAAGCAGACCGCCTCAGACTGGGGAAAAAAAATCCTTAAGGAGAATGAGGGAGAAAATGTGCACTAAAAAAAATCCTTACAAACAACATGAAAAGAAGTTAATAGGGGAAATGGAACACTCGGAGTAAAACTTCATGATTAGCAGGTAGATAAAGACCATCGAGGGCCCATGAGGACAAACTACGACTAAATGGGGCAAAAAAAGGAGGTTGGAGAAACGTATGAAGGCACAGGCACAAAATAACAAAGTTTCGGGAATCCAGTTCTTAAAAAGGCTGAAAGACAACAAACAGCCCACACCCTAGTTGGAAAATGGTACAAGCATCTGAGTCGATGACGGAAAAAGGAAGGGAATGGATTTGCTGATCGTCGCCCATCCTAAAAAAGAAACAGGCTGGGAGAAAGGGTATAAAGAAGGCGAACAGTGAAAGCTTCAAAACCAGAGAGAGGCAATCGGGGGAGGGGTTTTGAAAATAGGGGGTGGGCAAATCAAAAGGTACGACATCAGAGGGTCTTCCCAAGGGGTTTGGGAAAATCAAAATAGGCAACTCAGAAGGGGAACTCTCTTTCAGGGAGAGGGAAAAAGAAACTCAAACTTATATAAATATTGTCGGCGCTGCAAAAGATCGAAGAACGTTGAAAGATGTCCTGAAAAGTCTTCATTAAAAGATTGCAGAGAAAAAGTAGGATGGGCCGCCTTAATAAAAAACCCAAGGAAAACCCAGTAAAATCTATATGGAGGAGCCAAGGGGGGGAGTTGAAGAGCGGTATCTCACTTGTGTCAGACACTCCGGAGAAACAAAAAGTAAGTGGAATACACCGTTTGGAAACTGCTCGGGGGAGCAGGAAATCGCAGAACGAAACAACACCTTAAGGAGGAAGAAAAATAAGAGGGAAGGTCAATCAGCTTCCCACCGTGCGCGCACTTCTTTGGGTTTGGGGGGGAAGTTTGACAGAGACAATTTCGAGTCATCTGTTCAAAAAGGACAATCTGACCATCTCGACATAGCGAGAATTAGGTGTAAATGGGGGTAAGATTTTAGGGAAACTATCTAGTGGGCTTGAAAAGTATGGGGAGAGATTCCATAAAGACTGCATCGGTCACGCGAAGTTGCAGCGGGGAGCGATGCCGACGCAACTCTATGTGGGGAATTGTATTCTAGGAAAAAAATCGCAGGGGAAAGGCTTAGGAATTGAGAACCAAAAACATGGGTGGAAAGAAACAAAGGGACTAAGGGACCCTGGGTGGAGGCACAAAAAAAGAGTAAAAAATGCCTTTGAAATCTATCATGGGCGGGGGGAAGCCATGGGAGGGAGAAGAATCGGGATAAATTCACGCCCGCGGGGAGAGCGATTCGGGACAGGCAGGAAAAGCAATGCAGGACGTGAATTTTCGCGCTTCAAGGGGGGGTCGGAGGAGACCGGAGGGGGGAAAAATCGAGGGGCTTTTTTGGGGAATCGAACACTCCTCATTGCCGGGGCACAAAGGGAGTGGTTCTGCGGGCGCTAAGGAACACACAGCGGAATTCTTTTGGTGATAAAAAAATTATGGGGGGGGGGGTGGGGGAAGAGAATGCTAACGCGTGAAGAGATCACCATCTAAAGGGGAAGGTAAAAACGCAGTAAGGTATTGGTTGTGGGTAGTTGTGGTGTGGCAACTCAGAGGGAGGTTGTTGGGGTCGTCAAGGGGGGGATCTTAGATCCCTGGTCAGAGGGAAGGAAAAGAAAAACGATAGGAGAAAGGCGGGGGTCTTATGCTTCGTTCCTCAAAAACAAGAAAAGAAGTCGAAGAAAAATGGCATTACTGAGACGAAGGAGATCATTCGTGGGGAGGAGGGGCATATGGAAACTGGCATAAGGCAACGCAGTCGATCAAAAGAAAAAACCACTTGAGTTGGGGGGGGGAGGAGGGGGTGAAAAATGATGATTTGTTTTTTGTTTGGGGAAATGGGTGAAGTCCTAGAGGGGGAGTCAAGGAAAAAGAAAAGATGCAAGATGAAATCGTTTTCTCTCTAATACGTTAGGAGGGGTGGATGGGGTCTTTTCGGAAAAAGGCCATTTCAGCAGGGTATGAGGGAAGGGGGGGCGTGGAGGGCATTACTGGACTGGGGAAAGTCGGGAAGGGGAAAGTCAAGAAAAGAGGGAAACCTGCCAAAACCTAGAAGATCAAGGGCAGCGCATACAAAAAGAGTGGAAGCGTGGAATGGGAAGATTACGGGGGGGGGACAGGGTCTCAAATGACTTCTGCAAAAATTGAAAACTCATTAGTCCAGGAGCGAGAATCAGAAGCCTTTGTGAGTTCGGGTGGCGGAAGAGATGCAACGAAGTCACGGAAAAGGAGGGGGAGAGAGCTTCAGGTGGGGGGCAAATCTGGGGGGGTGGACTGGTCACGGGACACTAGCAAACAATCGGAAACGGACTGTTTCAAATACCAAGGGGAAAGCAAGAACAAAATTCTCCCGGCAAAGAACTAAAAATATGGGAGCGTGCTGAGCTCCGAAAAGGACAGCACGTTACTACGCCAAAGAAATAAGAAGACTTAAGTCTAAAAAAATAGTCGGGGGGGGGACGACGGGGATCAATCAAGGTGGCAGGACACTTGGGGCGGTTCGGCGAAAAAAACGCCCCCGAAGGGAGGGTCAGGAAAGGTGAGATGCGTAAACAAATCGAAATTACCGTCGGCTTAAAAAATAAGTCCAATAGGGAACTTAGGGGGAGTACACAGTCCTGTGGTCACGGTCCTCGGAAAAAGGGGACAGCAGAGAGTAGGAGGATGGTTTATAAAAGAAACCACGCAAGCGATCCCTCAACCATCAAAACGCCGCTGACTAACCGAAAGTGTAGTGGAAAGGGGGTTCTCTGAAGGAACCTCAGGCAGGAGGGTGCAAAGTGCTCTGAAGAACGCGAGAAACGAAGAAAAAGAGAAATGGGTACGGGACAGTGGTTCGATCCGAGAAAGCTAAGGGGGGAGAAAAGGGAACCGGAGGGAAGGCAACCGGTTGTTTCAAGAAAAGGCGATACCGGAGAAAAGCGCGGAAGGGAAAACCGCGGAGCGGCTCGAAAAGAAAATCTGGAGGGATCAGCTTGAGGAGTGTTGAAAGGGGGGTTCTGTTTATCTGGCTACGGGGCAGACTAGGAAAAAAGTGAATCCCCGGAAGTTTGGGATGTTCAAAAAAAAAAACTTCAGAAGAGAGAGATGTGAAGAGAGAGACAATCTTAAATCTCGGCTTCAAGAGGTACGCGTCCAATGCTTGAAGGAGGAAGGAAAGGGGTGAGACGGGCAATCCCCGGGTGGGAATTTCAAAGGGGGAAAATGAAATACCAAGGGGAAGGCCTCATAGGATGGACGGAGAACTTACTATCATAAAAAAACGAAATTTGGGGGGGAAGGTCAGGGAAAATGAAGGAAAACGGAGAGGGGAATGTTCGCCAAGCGCAGTCAGGACCTCTGGGTTTCTGAAAATTTTGGCAGAGGGGGAGGCGGGAGAGAGATGAGGGAGCTGACCATCGTCCATAGGCATGTGGGTATGAACGCCACAATGAGGAGAGCAGGATGCAGGACATTATCCGAGAACGAAAAATGGAGGTCTTGATACATTGATCTCAAGAACTCCTTTTGCGAGAAAAAAAGAGTTGGGTGAAAGTAGAGGAGTCTGAGAATGGGGGGGCGAGCGGTCCATAAAATAACGGAAGGTCCTTGTAGAGATCATAAACTTTGGAACCGGTCGCAACAGAGCAAAAGGCCTTAAAAAGGGCGGAAAGGATCCTCTTTAGAGCAGCGGTGCGGACACCGACGTGGAGAAAGGCTAGCCCTTGGGGTCCATGCCTGCACTTAAGCCTGCGAAGATTTATATGCCAACAAGTGACTCAAAATCAAGACCGGGGAGGGGAGAAAAAAGAGTACATATCAGTTACGGGAACTGGAGCATATCAAAAGCAATCACAATCGACAGCGAGGGAGAAGGGGGGGAACCTCTCCAAGTGCAGATAAAGACCTCTGGTGAGGGAGGAGATCATGTTGGGGTTATCCTCAGGAAATTCCTTAACAGGAGGACGGAGACTTAAAGGACGGATGCGATAAGGTTGGTGGGCATCCGGTCGCCCTTCCAATTGACAGGAAGGTGTCTGTGGGACACAGCCGAACTTTTTGTTGCGTCGAGCGGGGGTTCTCACAAACAGTCATCAACAGCTAAGTAAACTCTCTTGAAGAGGAGGAGAACTTTACAAAAGGGGAAACCTGATACCGGGAAAGCTACTTGGGGGAGCATAGGCCTGCGGAGAAAAGGTGTTGAGGAGGCGGATAGGGAAGAAAGCCTTCAGAAAGGCTGGGAAGCAAACAACAGGGGGAACCCTAAATGAGCACTGGACCGACTGGAAAGAGGTTTGTTCCAAAGAAGGGCGCACTGGTTGGACAACCGGCCAACCGGGATCCAATTGTTAGAGAAGAATAGAGAAGACCTCGCAGGACTTGGGGAATCAGCTTCCAGGGGGATGCAAAGTAAAAAGTTTAAACGGCTGGTCGAACTGGCACGCTCACGCAGGGTGGTTTATGGGAAAGGGACTGAGTAAAATGAAGGGCGGCAAAGAACTCACCAGTTTCCGGATGATCACTTCAGTTGGAGGTTGGGGGGGGGAAAAAAAAATGGCGAAGGTCGAAGAGGGATGGGTGTTCGGCAGCCTATGCAAAAAACCAGGGGGGAATAAGGGGGAAAAAAAAAAAAAGACGCGACATTTGGTTTCCTTATCGAAATGCATCTCGGACCTATTGCAGAAAACCGTCACCGTTGGCGTAAAATGGACGAGAGGTACCGGGGTGTCTTGTGCTCACCGGGGAACGAGGTCCTAAAAAAGAAAACGAAAAGCGAGACCAGATCGTGATCACCGGAAGGGGGGCAAAAAACTAGGAGAGGAAAGGAAAATTGGGGAAAAAAGCAGCGGAATCATCTCCTTTTGAAGTTACCTCTGGAAAAAATCACGGTGGGGCGGGGGGGGGGGGGGTGGGTACGTTGCGAATGTAAACTCGATCAGACGACCTACCTAACGATCGGGGAGACTCTCAACCAGAGGAGACGGGAGGAAACAGGAGCAGTGAAACTGCGAGCACAAAGTTCTCTTAAGCCTCTAATCCGAAAAATTCACGATGAGAGACAACCGCCTCGAAGACTTGGGGAGAAAAAAAAGATAAACCAAAAATGCCGACCGGAAACGGCAAAGCTCCGTGCGTCGTAAGGGGAATGGGATTGG
>Ga0179591_1333209_pt1 | contig 15043 bp, 29 predicted proteins | sample CZOMad2_1_08_16f_FD_182891 | JGI IMG/M metagenome (GOLD analysis project Ga0179591, IMG submission 182891) | Vadose zone soil fungal communities from Angelo Coast Range Reserve, California, USA - CZOMad2_1_08_16fungal (PacBio error correction) | ecosystem: Environmental > Terrestrial > Soil >...
GGGGAGAGGGAGTGACCCGATACGCGAGAGGGGGGAAGAAAGGCGTTTGGGACGGAGAGTGGCGACGAAGGTAGCGGCAAGCCGCTATCTGAAAAAGAACTTTGCCAGGAAGGGAATTTCAGGAATAACAGACCGTTCAAGTCAGGGTGGGGGGGGAGAGCAAAGCAGACCAAAGACCAAAGGTTTAGGAGTCAGGTTATTTGCAGGTCCATTCCAAAGGAGGGGCAAAGAAAAACGGGGGAGAGCAAGATGATGAACAGGGGAAGAAAAAAGAATTCTCCATGGAGTTACATGTACACTAAGCTAGACCAGTCACGAGGGTAAAATCAAGAACCGAACGGCAACAAAAAAGGACTATCAAAGAAACAACCGAAAACTCCGGAAAGGAAGAGTTAGCTAGCAAGGGCGAAAACTACATTCATAGTGGTAATTTGATGAAGACGGTGGGGTTTTTAAATTGAAAGAATTATTCTTCTAAGGGGGAGGGAGTGTTTAGCGGTCTTTACAAACAAAGATGCTTAATATCTTACTTTAGAGGGAGACAACGTGAATCTTCTAAAACGAGGTTGTTCCTGTAGAGGAGGAGGTCTGCAAAAAGAAAAAGGAAAAAACTTCGCAGCGTGCGAAGGGGAGATGCTCGTGCTCGTGAGGGAGCCTGTGCAAACAGCAAAGCAAGAGGAAGAGTACGCGTATTACGCTGAGGGGGGCGGGTCGGGATATGGGGAATACGGGTGTGTTTTCGGAGAAGGAGGGGAGATGCGGGGATAGAGCGAAGTCAGCGGGTGTTCCAAGGGTGAACGGGGGAGAAGCGAGAGAGGGATACCATGCTCTATTAGCCAGGGAAAAGGGATTGGGAATTTTGACCGGAAGAGGAATACGCCTTAGGAAAAGAGATTACAGTGATAAACAATCCCATAACGACATCAGGAGGGAAAAGGAGGGAAATTTCTATATAAGAAAGCGACGTTGGGCGCCGATTTCATAAGGCAAAGAAAAGACAAAGAAAGATCGATGGAACGGGAAGGGAGGATAATGCGGGGGGGGGTTCAATGGGAGGAGACGCCAGGGAGCATCAGTAAATCGCTTTCAAGGAGGAGTTTGGGGGGGAGAACTTTAGCTAAAAAGGAGGGCGCTCAAAGAAAAACTAGATTAAAATATAGAAGAAACCTTTTATAGACGGGAAGGACGATCGAAAAGGGGAAGATTGAAAACGGCAGTTGGGGGCGTCCATGGGGGACCGGCGTGCCTACGAAAAAATTGCCTAATGAGACGAAGGGGGGGGAAGTTTACTCTTGGAAGAAAACGATTAGAATAAATATGCTTAGGGGAAGGGACAGAGACGGGGAAAAATCCACGGGGGTATCTCCATTTTCGCGAGTCTTGCTCGGATGAGGGCTGTCCTTGAATTGGGTCAAAAGAAAATCAGAGGAGATGTTCAGAAAACAAGATTCCGGAACTAAGGGGTTGGCCTGGAAAAAAGAGGAAGCTAATACAATCAAGTTCAAAGGAGGGGAAAATATGTGGCTCTATAGTGCTGCGGGGGTAAGGAAAATAAAGTGACGAGAGTCCGACGCCTTCGCCCTTGGGGGGAGCAGAGGATGAATGGAGGGGAAGCTAGAGAGGTGTCGTTACAGCCTTTGGGAGAAACGCTAAAAGCAAGGTAGAAAAGCCTGCTCCATCAGTGATCGTCGCCAGGGAAGAAAAGAACCGGCTTTCTGGAGGGAAGGCATACAGCAAGGAAAAGACTGGACTAGCGGAAAAGGTGGGGGGCAGAATTTTGATCGCGACATAGGAGAAAGAAGAAGGACCAGAAAAACGGATAATGGTTAACGTAGGGGGGGAGAAAACCTGTATGAAGTGTAAGGCTCGTGGGGCATAATTCAAAGGATTTTTGGGAGAAAGAAACCATAGCGCCAACAGACCTTTGCTTTGACTAACAGGGCGCAAAAAAAGCAAAATCTCATAAACCCCCTGCGAGGGGTAGCCTCAATTCAGAACGTTCCTTCAACAGCTGGACTCTGAGAAATGTGGTATTTCCATTCGTTCGGGGGCCTTTCGGGGAGGAGGTGTTTGTGTCTCATGGGGGACTTTTCCTTAACCGTTTTAGCTCGTGAAAGTGGGTACTGACCAGCTCTTCTCGGAGGATCTGGGGAGAAGAAAGGAGGGGGGGTGCAGGGTTTTCCCTTGGGAAAGAGAGAGAGAAAGAAAGTGGATTTGGCAAAGCCTATAGGTAGGGGGGAATTTAAGAGGGGGAAAATACTTCACTTACCCATAACCAGGGAAGGGTTCTTGAACGCGGTGTCTCTAACAAAATTACATAAAGCAGATGAACAAGACTTCTATGGGAAAAAGAGGTAAAGGGGGGGAAATGAAAGGGACTTTGCTGATAGTTTCATAATGAAGGAATAACACCGAAAGGGGACGCCAATCTTAAGAGTAGAGTTGCGAGGAATTGATCTCGCACCTTTGAACACAAGAGCGGGGCATCAAGGGGAAATGGTAAATACTCCTCACAACAAGAAGGGAAAGAGAAGAAGGGAGGCCAGTTGGATGAATACATCGCATGTCGAAAGGAAAGGTATCAACTCTTTCAAGATGGGGGGAAAAGGAAGGGTTTATAGCAAAAGGGAAACTATCAGCAAGAAGGACCACTGGACCGGATTTGCCGGAAAACAAGGGGGGAAGAGAAGGAAAGTGCAAGTCCTTCGGGGAGGGAGAAAAAGAAAGACCAAGGGAAAAAAGAGGGTGGTTTCCGTTCATGAAAAAAAAGGGAATACGACCCTGACCGAGGGCAAATTGATGACAAAATCCACGGGAAAAAAAGGGGAGGAAGAAATGTTAAAGAAGAATATGACAAGGGAGACCAAAGAAGAGGCTATTCGGGGGAGCGGGTCGAAGAAGAAAGAAAAAGAAACTAAAAATAACAAAAACTAAGAAAAGAAAAAAAAACGCATTACTCACAAAGGACAAGGGGATCAGGGGCGAGGATTGAATCATTCTTCAGAAGGGGGGGGGGGTAATTCTAATTATAAACAAATTCTTCGTCAAGAAGGGTTTTGCGCTAGAGAGGGAAAAAAATCGGTAAATTGCGAGTCTTCCTAGAGAAGTCCAATCAGGGGGGTTGGGGAACTACGTAAAAGAAAGGAGGTGGGAAGTATCTTTGGGGGGGAGATTAGGATGCAACCTCTTAAAAAAGCGGGAAACCCATTTCTAATAGAAGGGATGCTCAGGGGAAGAGGGGAAAGAAATAGAAATCCCGTTGAGGGGGGCAACTGGCAAGAGGTCCTTATAAAGAGGAGGGGGAAGCGAATCTTTAGAGGGGGAATAGAGTTAGGTTCGCTTACTCAAATGGAGGGGTGTGCGCAAAGGGTAAGATTTAATTTCCGAGGGAGGAGATGCTCTATGAGCCAGAAAAAAGGCGGGAAAGTGGAGGTAGTGAAGGAGAAAAAAGGAAATCGTAGGAGGCCCACCTTATGTCGGGAACAGCAAAAGAAGGGACGCTAAAATGCGAGGAATGAACCTGAGGCTAGAAAAGGGAGCAAGAGGCTAATCACGGGAAGCAATATAACTGCAAGGTGGTGGCCAAACAATCACTAAAGGAAGGGAGAGGAACCTGAGGGTCACATTTCAAAGAAGAATCTTTTTAGCCGAAAAAAGATCTCGCAAAACACTGAGGATGAGGAAAAGGGAAGGGGAAAGTTTTTAGCAAAGCGGGAAGGGGCGCCAGATAGAGGGGAAATGCGATGAAGGAAGTTGTCTTATCTTGCAGGAGGGGGAAGGGGGGAGATCATTGAAGGATTCTGCTTTCGAAGGATAGAAAGAAGGAGGGTGGCCCTGAGACCATACGGCGGCAAAGGGGAAGAGAAAATGTTCTCTTTAATGTCAAGGAGAGGATTTGGGGGGGGAGTTCTGGATCGGTCAAGGTTCTGTGAAGCGATTGAGTAGTTCTTCCCTTCCTAGAAGAATTACAAAGGAAAGGGGTTGCGAAGGTAATTGGGAGATAATAGCAGAGGGTAACGAGTCGCAGCCCTTCCCATTTGGGGGAGGGGTGAATGGGAAAAGTAAGACTCCCAAAGAGGGTACAGCATTGTGGGACGGAGACGGAGGACCGTCAAGAAAAACCTTCCGCCATCAGGGGAGACCAGAGAACCATTTGCTCGCTCGAAGAAGGCACTAGGGGTCGGCTGCTAAGAAGATGCGCTTATAGGGGGGGGAGGGGGGGTGCAGGTTTGTGCGTTGTGAGAAAACCTTAAGTAAGGAACCGAGGGGAAGACCGGGGAGGATCATATTGAGAAAAAAGGAAAGACCCCTTGATTGGAAAGAAAAAGAAAAAGAGAGGAAAAATAATGATGGGGGGGGGGGGGAAATCCCCACTGGAAAGAAAAAGATTAGAAAGTGTCTGTGACGCAGAAAGGGAATGAAGGTTCCCAAAAGGAAAAGAAAAAAAAGGAGATCAGACGCATCTGGCGTTAAAGGAGAGAGTGACGATTTGGGGAGAAGGAGAGGTTCTTGCTATTTTCGGAGGGGGGGGAGACGGTAGGTTCTTGGGGGGGAAGATGCATGGCGAAAGAATCCGCTTTCGGAAGGTGCTAAGATTGGAAGAAGGGAGTTGGACCAGTTCAATCATCTGCTCAGGAAGGGGGAAAAAGATAATATTTCGGAGGGAAGGGGGAAAGAAAATGAAACGAAAAAAAAGGTAGGGGTCAAAGTGTTCGTGGGGAAGAAAAAAACCAAAAGACAGAAGGACGAGAGAAACCTTCTATTTTTTAAAAGTAGGGAGGAATTTGCTGATAGTTGGAGAAGGGGAGGAAGTCGATAACACCGGGGAGAAGAATCCCAGGGGTCGAAGGGGGGATACTCCGCACAAGGAAAACATGCAAGTGAGGAAGAAGCAAGTGTTACTGTTGGGGGAAAAAAAAACAACAAAAGGGATAAAAGAGATGGGAGAAACCGATACGCTCAATGGAGCAAGGCGGTGTTCGAGGAAGAAGGAAAAGAAGAGGTTGCTACGGGGGAAAATGATACGAATCAAGAGATGACAAACTATCAGACGAATAAATGAAAGTACAATGATTTGCCTAAACAGGGAAACTTGCAAGAATAGTGCCTTTGTGTGAAAGAAAACGAAAGACCACTTTTAGGGTTATGGGGTCCCTTCAGGGGGAATCGTCCATTCCGAACTAGGAGGGAAAAAATCCACTGGGGGAGGAAGAATATGAAATTTCCCAACGAACAGAAAGAGTCGCCAATGGGAACGAAAGAATGTAGCAAAAGGCACATCTAATAAAATCATCACCGAACCCCCCCTAAACTCGTAGCCACACTGGGACCCCCCTTGGCTCGCCAGTTAGAATACAGGGACACTATTCGAGGATGAAATCGCAGGGGGGAAAGGTTTCGAAGAGGGTCACAGAAATTGTAGTGGGGCGCTACAGGGGTCTGGAAAAAACTGAAGAGGGGGTCTTAATAATCGAAAAGGGGGGGGGGACAAGACTTTTAGAGGGAAAAGAGGATCCTCAGCAGTTCCTTATCTTGGGGGGGGAGACAAAAAAAGCAGGGGAAAAAGGAAACCATTCGATAATCTAAGAAGGGGGGGGTATCATCCTACTAGAAAAAGGGGGGAGAGCGTCTTCCACTGAACAGAGGAAAAGAGGGCGCAGTTTTCTGTGTAATGCTAATCGTGGAAAAGGCTGTAAAGATTGTAATCTGGGAGCGCTAGAATCAAAGGAAATTTAAGAGGTTGGAAGATAGAAGAGGATGAGAGACCTGCTCTACATTCTGAAGTGTATGACCAGGAAGGAAAGGGATCGGCTGAAATACCTTGATGAGGGGGGAAAAAGAACTACAGCAAACATACGAGAAGGGCGATATACAAAAGAAAGTTGGCAGAAGGCAAAGAAAAAAGAGGGATGGAATCAGATAACGGGAAAGGAAGGGGGTATGCAAAGTAGGCAGCACGAGAAGAGGAAGAAATGACAGCGCTTTTCAAGCGTCTTGGGGGGAAGGCGGAGAGAAAAGAAGAACTCTCACAACAACAAGTAGTAAGAGAGAGGGAGAATTTTTAGAACTCAACAGATCATATCCTCAAAGAAACGGCTTGAACATCCTCTCGGGATAAAGAAGGATACTTGCTGTCCGGAAGGGAGACCAGAAGACTCTTTCTTCCGGGAAAAATATCTTCAATTCAAATCCATCGTCGCAGAGGTATATCGCGGAGGGGGGGGGTAATGAGAAAAGATTTTGCTGGCATGGGGATCGCAAAGGACCGGTCAGACAAGTTTCCTTGAAAGGGGGGAAGGCAGACCGTGAGAAAAGGAAAGGTCAATGTAAAGGTTGGCTGAGGAGACATCTCTGCGCTCACGATTGAATTTCACAAGCACTTCCGGGGCCGGAAGAAAAAATTTTGGCCAGGCGATGAGGGGGGGGGGCCACGCAAATCTCTCGTACAGCAGGGGGGAAGGTGCCTTCACCGCCCCTGCGAAAAAAGAAGAGCGCTCACCGCTTTCTAGTGGAGGAAAAAGAGAGGCTTAGAGGGGAGAGCAGGGTGTGATGCGTTTGGTGAGGAAGAAGGACCCCTCTTGCTTCGGGGGGGCAAAGAACCCTTGAGTGGAAAAAAAAAAAAGGGAGAGCATATTGATAATGATTGTAAAAAGGAAAAGGAGAGCCAACCACTAGAGGCAGGACTTAGCCGGACGCAAATTATCCTTTCGACACAAGTCGATCTCATCTTATCAGAGCAAAACGGGGAGCCAAAATAACGATTTGTGTCGGAAGGGAGGGGGTCTGGCTATTTCTAAGTTTGTTGACGGTAGGAGGGGGAGTTTTTTTTCTCGATGCAGAAGAGGAGTTCACAAGAGGGGCTGAAACAAAAGAGTGTTCTTTTGGACCTGTGAAGAAAAAGAAGGAAAGATTTGGAAAATAAGAGGTCGGAATGGAGTCCCGTTTTCGAGGAAGGGAAAGGAAAACGTGTAGGGTAAACTTGGTCTTTCGAACAAAAGGACAGAGAAAGGAGGGGGAGGTGTTTCCGATAAGGTAATGGGACAAGGTCATGGGCTGAGAGGGGGAAATAGCGCTTGATGAGGAAACAGTAACAAGACAAATCTTGAAAGAGTCTTGGAGAACGAACGCATGGGGGGGGGGAGATCGCACATGAAAAAAGGGAGGGGGGTCATCACCTGTTACTGAATGAAGGAACACAAAAAAACAACTGGGAGGAAGGAAAAAGAAATTCCTTCACCTTGAAATCGCTCAATGGAGGGAAATCAAATAAAGAATTTGTGGAGGGAGAAAGCTCTTTAAGGGTGGCGGGGCCGGAGGGGGTCGAATCAAGCGCTTTAAGGAAAAGAGAGGAGGATATGCCCAGGAAAAGCAATGGGCCAAAAACATCGACCTGACTTGGGAAGAAAAAGAAGGGTTTTGCGAGGAAAAAAGGGACCCCTCCAGGTGAAGAAGGGAGGTTTGGCAAAAATTAAAATCTTCCGAGAAGGAAAAGTCTTGGAAGAGAAAGGGCCGCCGAAAGGGTGAAAAGGTCCACGAAAAAAAAAAGGATGTGGACCGAAGCGCTGCGAAAAAAAAAAAAGCAGCAAGAAAAAAAGCACCCAAACTTAGACACGCAAGAAGCAGGGAAAAAAAAAGCGTAGCCGAGTTTATCAAGTAACTCCTAGTAGGAGCGGGAAAGGGGGGGTGCGACCTTAGGCTTCGTCAGAAAGGGCCGCGACAGTCGGGAAAAAGACGAGTAATATTGATTAGATCGTACTGTCCGCAAAGGGGGAAAGAAATCATATATGATCTCTAACGGGGGTGGCACGTACGAACGAGGTCCTAAAAAAAAAGGGCCTCCACAGAGAACCAGTAATAGAGAGAAAGAAGCATCCGACATATAAATCCCGGAGGGAGCGCGGGCCAACTCTAGAGCCTATACCCTGAGGAAATTAAGGCTAATCGTTTTGGTGCAGGAGATATTGGGGGGGAAGTTACTCACGTCGGGGCATGTGGGGTTCCAAATGGCCAAAGTTCCCGATAAGGAGGAATGCGCAGAGAAGCCGGCCGCTACATTCTTTGAGGGGGAGAGAAGGAAGAAGGGAAAGGGGGGGAAACGTAGGGGAGAATTACCCTTGAAGGAGAAGACCAACATCCGATCCAGCATTGAGAGAAAGAAGAGTTGCCGACGGGAAGGCAAGGAAGCTATTTCTATAATCAGAAAAAGCAGGAGGTTGTATTGAAGTGGCATGCACGAGAAAAAATGGGAGGCAACAAGAGAAAAAGAAAGAAGGTCATGTGGAGATCGTTTTAAAAGGGATCTAAAAAGGGAAAAGAAACCACGAACCACGGGATTACAAAAAGAAGGGCTCGTCCCTTGTTTAGCTCCAGGAAACGACCACACAAAGCCGTGGAGAAAAAGAGGGAATTGCATCCAGAATCATAATTGGCCGAGAGGGTGTATCTTGCTCTTCCAAGGGAAAGACTTCCTCCTTTGGGCAAGAAAAAGGCAAAAAGGGAAGAAATCCGTTAATACTGCTGGGAAAGGGGGGGCTTTCGGTCAAGGAAAAGTAGAGGACTCTTTCAGAGAGGGGGAAACTATGTTAATTTGCCTGGAAGAAACTGTAAGGAGAAAGAAAAAAAGGGGTAGCGCAGGTATGGGAAAAGAGAAAAGTCGAAGGCGAAAGGAAGACTTCCAACCTAAAATTTGGAACACAGAGGGGGGGGGGTAAGAACTCCGGGGATCGTTCAGCCAGGGGGGGGGGGCCTTCACCAACCCCAGAGAAATCAAGAGGTCGGGTCGAAGTGCCGTCGCGAAGACTTTCTATGGTCGTCGGAGAAGGCGCCCCGCTTATCTAAGGAGGTTGAATGCGGGGGGAAAAACCAGAGGGGACGATAATTAACCAAAGAGGGGTCATTATGAGTGCACTTCGTGTCAAGAAGGGGGACAGTAAGAGGAGTAAGTAATCATATTGGGGGGTTTTTTGGTGAAAGAATATGCCAGACTAGAAGTGCTGTTAAGGAGGAAGTAAGCCTTTCCCCAACAAAGGCAGAGGACTCATCCTTAAAAAGGGGCCTTGAGAAAGAGGGGGGGAGAGCTAAATTGTGCGTAAAAAGGAACACAGCTAGTGTCTTCAGGGGGGGGGATCGGGAGGGGGTTTCTTTGGCTGGGGAGGTGAGCGAGGGCGCCCGCGAGGCGTGAAAAAAAGGAGAAGTGTTCTTTAGAGTCAGAATACTTCTCCGGAAAAAGTTATTTTGAAAAAAAAAAGAGAAAAAAGGGGGGAGGGTTCGGAATAAGGATTCCTATAACAAATCCATGAACGTGAAGAAAAAGGGGGTACAAGAACGTGGTCTTTGGGGAAAAAAAGAAAAAAAACTTTGGCAATCCGAGGGGGTCGCCGGCAGAAATCGGGGTAATGGGCATAGGAAAGGATAGTTGTCATAATAAGAAAAAGGAGAACAACACCGGAACAAGTCTTAAGAGCTTTATACAAGACATTATCTCGCCACGGGGAAAAAGATCGTCATCAAGTTTACGGGGGAATCTTCAAAAAACACGGAGGGGGTTCAGTAACTTTGATGAAACAGACGGATCCAATGCGTGGGGCGAAAAGGGGAGATCGTTAGACGCTGTACGGGGGAGGAGGGGAAAAAGGAAAAAACCCCAAAAAAAGAAAAAAAACAAAAAGAAAAAAAAAAAAAGAAAGCGCTATTATGACAACTATCAGAGGGAAGAGATTACCAATGGGGCAAAAAACATCGACGGACGAAGGATGGCCTTTGTTTTGCGAGAAAGAAGAGGGGCTACCTGGTGAGGGGGGGAGGTAGCATGGAAAAAGAAGGGGAAAAGAAGGAGACCTAGTATGAAATAATGTGTCATTGGAGAATTGGTCAGGAGCAAAAAAGGGGGCAAAAAGAACAAGCAGGAAATGTAGCCAGATGTGAAGGAAAGGGAGGGGAAGGACAATGCGGAGAGAGGAGGCAGAAGCTACATCAACAAAGAAGGAAGAAACTAGAAGAGCGCACAAATCGTGATCTAAAAAAGTTGATCAAAAAAGGGGAGTCTGAAAGGGGGATCACTGGGGTTGTGGAAAAGAGAAGGCGGCGTCACAGCACTTTGAGAGGGGAAAGAAGAGGAGAAAAAAATAATCAATATTAGAAAGGAGAAAGGAAAAGACTGCCAATAAGGAGGGAAGTACTGACTCAGAGTGAAAAGATGTGGTTTCAAAGGGACGCTGAAAAGAAAAAAAGCATCAAATTCAGGGCTACAATTCGCGAGAAAGAGACGCATGATATAGAGCCTACATAAAAGAAAAGGTGTCTCGATCCTTCTAAAGGGGGAGGGGAACGCGAAGAGTGGGGAAAGAGAGATTTTAGCGGCGTCTTACAGAAAAAAAGGGAAGTGACAATGGAAGGGTGGGAGTTCGCAGTAGACGACTTACTATGCATCTAGAGAAAAGGGGAGAAAGTCTTGGAATTGAAGGGAAATGGACAAGGAAATCGTGAGAGGAAGAATCCTTTATTGCGAGTACAAGGCGACAGCAAACATAGAAGTCGAAAATGGGCGATATACTACCAGAGGGGGAATAAGAAAATGAAACGAGAGGATAGAGAAAAGGGAAGCAATATAACGGCTGATATTTTGGGAGGGAGGCAGCACGAGATCCGCAATGAAAAAGAAAGAACAGCTTTTCAAGCGTCTTGTGGGGAGAAAGAGGAGAGGAAAAGGGACGAAGATCGAGAGAAAAAAACAACGTATAGGAGAAAAGAGAAAAAGGGGGTTAGCTGCCGTCGGAGCAAGATCCACAAGACGCGGAGGGGAGGGGGAAGGGCATCCATTGTCTGATCGTGAGAGGGGGCCAAGAAGAACAAAATAAGATGAAAAGGGGAGAAGCGATTGATAGAAATAGCTTCAAGAAGAAGAAAAACGCAACTGACTCGGAGGGAACTTTGCGTTCGAATGCGGGGGACCGGTCGTTCTTTATCGCAAGGAAAAGAAGATTTCCTGAAAGGGGGAAAGAAACCTTCCTATCCCACAGAAAAAGAAAGGAGAGCAGGTAGAACTCAAGAGCACGGAAGATATCGCGGAACTGAAAAAAAAAGTTGGAACACAGGCTGAGGGGAGGGAAAACGCGCAAGAGATCGTACAGCATTGTTGGAAAGAAGGGAGAGAAAAAGAAAGGCGCCATCAGAGGGGGAGAGCGACCAGTTGGGCGCTCTCAAACGGGGGGAAAAGGAGAGTCGACATAAAAAGGGGGCGCATCTTCGCTTATCGGAAGGGGGTTTCGTTTTTGAAGAAAAAGAAGAAAAGAAACTCTTGCGGAAAAGAGAGAGTGGCACGTCTTGTCAATCACCAAAGAGAAGCAGATAATATCAAGGGAGAGGGGACCCGACCCATTAAGGGGAAAAAAACTATAAGTGCGGGGGATCGGCCTAATCGCAATTATCCTTTCAAGAAAGAATGCAGGCTACAGCTTATTCAGAAAAAAAAAGCCTTGAGACAAACAAAAAGGCTAACTATTGAGAAAGGGGACGTTTTTCTGCAGGGGATTGGGGTCGGTGTCTTGGTTTTGATCGAGGACGAGTGTTACAGAAGAAGGGAAAGCCTTCGTTTCCACCTCTTTGCTAAAAAAGGGAACTTTTTGACCGGTTCAGAGAAGAGACTGAAAGGCTTTGGGGAAAGAAAGGGGGGAAGGAGATGGACGATCCCCCTTTTTGGGAGGAAAACATAACCGGTGGGGAATTGTCTTTCTTTGAGGGAAAAAAGGAAAATAAAAAAGAAAGTCCGTCGATGGGGAGAATGGAAGAAAAAAATACCTGCGGACGAAATGAGGATTTAGACTCAAAGGTGGGGGGCATAATATCGCTGGAGGAAAAAAGTACAAGTCCAAAGAAGAGCTTTATAATCAGATGAAAAGGATCTCTGCACATTGCAAAGGGGAGGAGAAAGGTACGGCGAAAGGAGGATGAGAAAAGAGAGGAGGAAAAGATGAGATTATTGAAGGGGGAAAAAAGATACTCGCAAGGGGGAAAAATCAAGCGTTTGTTGAGTGCAAAGAGGGGACGCGCTGTACGGTTGGGAGAGAGAGAAACTGGGCAAAAGCAGAGCGAATTAAAGGGGAGAAGGATTGAAAACGAACATTGCAAAGTCCAAGGAGGTGTTTTTGCAAAGGGGGAACCAACTTTGACAGGAGTTGATGGTTTACGTTCATGCGTTTGAGAAAGGAGAGGGGGAAAGTCCTCCCTATAAGATCGGAGGGTCCAAGCCAAGAATACGAGCAGATAGGAAAAGGGGGAAAAAGAAGTGTAGCACAGATGTGGAAACGAAGGAGGAGAGATCAGAAGAAGGGGGTCAACCAACTGAAGACACTCTACAAGAAAAAATCTTTACTAAAAAGAGGGGAGGTTCAAGAACGCCTCATGAAAAGGGAGAAAAAAAAAAAAGGGGGGGAAAACGGATAATGTGCTGAAAGAGAAGAAGGGCACTTTCTAGAAAGGGCAGGAACAATCCTTATCAATAGGTAGGGGAAGAAGGAAGGGATTGACACAACGTGCACTCATATTGCATCCGAAAAGAGGGGGGGGAGTTACGGCTTAGGTCTGCAGGGAGGAAGAAATAGAATCTTACCAGCATAGAACAAAAAGAGAAGCCCGGTGACGCGCGGACGGGGCCTGCGACTAATCCTTCTACCTGATGAGAGGAGAGCGAAAAGGTTTGAAAACAGAGAGTTTAGCGTGCAAAGAACAGAGGAATTTGTGAAAGAAAGTTCAAGCGAGCGTACTTACGTGGCTCTAGGAAAGAAAGGAATGCCAGGATAGAAGGAATGCAGAGGGGGGGGACGGAAAGAATTAACAGGAGCCGAAGCACAAAGCAAAACATCCGAGCCAGCATGGAAAGAAATATACGAGAAAAACGGATCATGCAAAGTTAGCGGGAGAAAAAAAGATGAAGCATATAACTGAAGTGTATGGGCGGGCAAACGATCCGCAGTATTCCATCAAAAGCTACTGGCAAGAGGGAAATCAGTTTTTTAAACAGGGTACGAGATCTCTCTGAAGGAAGAGGGAAAAAGTACGAGAGAGCATGAGCAGAAAAGTCGGCCTCAAAACGATATCAAAAACGAGGGCAGGAGGGAGAAAGTGGGGCGGAGGCTGCGAATCAAAAAAAACCATGCCTAAGAAAATAGGGACGGAGCTTCTTCCAAATCGTGTTGCTAAAAAAGGGAAGGAAAATAGGCCAGACAGGAAAAGGGAGAGCGCCATTTTCGCGTTAGGAGTGGGGGGGGTGCTTGAGGGCGGGGAAAAAAAAATTCGCAACGATTCCCTAATGGGAAAGGGAGCAGATCCCTGTCAATTCCCGAAAGGGAGACGCAGGTAAGCCATGAGGGCAGAAGGACGATTCGCGGAACCTGCACTGGAACGAAGGGACCATCAGTCTGGATAAACAGTCGAGATCAGACCCGCTAAAATATCCTCGTACATCAGGAGGGAGCAGTCAAAAACAACAGAGCCATCAGTTTAGAGGAAAAGAAGGGGGGCCGCACGGAGAAAAAGGAGTTATAAAAATCGGCTCTTAGTAAAACAAGGCGTAAAGAGAATGGGTGCCGACTTTTGAGGTGGGGAGGAAAGGGCCGTCGGAGGAAAAAGAGTATGTATAGTCGTTATTCCTCTCATGGGCAAAAAAGTGGACAGGTCCCAGGGAAGTGAAACTACAGGATGGGGGGGTTTGAACGAAAGGGAAACCATTACTCCACTAGTAAGGAGGAGCAGCCGATCGGCAAAGTCCTTTCTCAAAAATTCATCATCCTGAATCAGAAGTCGAAGGGCGACCTTGAGAAAAAAAAAACGAGTTGTTTGGGAAAACAGGCGGGTTTCTGGCACGAAAAAAAGGGGTTTAAGCAAAGGGTCTTGGGGGTTCTCAGAGAAAAAGCCGCGCTTCATTAGGGGGGGGGAAAAGGTGGCCAATGAGCACAGGGGGAGGGGGGGAACGGGCCCATCATCTGCCCGAACAAGAGCCTGAAGCGTATAGTTCGTGAGGGAAAAGGGGGGAAGCAAGCAGACGCATAACCAGGGTCTTTGAAAGGGGGGGATTGGGGGGACTGAAGTCAAAAAAGGGGACGTGCCCAAAGGAGATGGGGGAAAAATCCTTCGGAGGATAGGAGGGGCGTAGGGGGCATAATAGCGCGGGGGGAACACCGTTACATCGTAAAAAAGATTGGAAAAGAGCTTGATAAAGACGAAATTGTCTCGCACAGAAGGAGGAGATCATAAAAAGGGGAAGGAATTACTTAAAAGAGCAAACAACACAAAGGGGGGAAAGAAGAGGAAGGCAAAAGGAGGACCGATACTCTGGGGGAAGGAAAATGCTGGGCTATTATAAAGAAAAGGGCGATCGCTTTACGGTTTTAGGGAGGTGAATTCAAGTTGGAGAAACTTCAAAAAAAGAAGGGAAAATTCCCAGGACTTCCCACATTCTACGGGAGGGAGGTTCTGTCACATGGGGGTTGAGAAAAAAGAAAGAAAAGTTACCCTACAAGGGGGGGAAGTTCATGGGGGGTGGGAAAGGGAATTGAGAATTCCGAACTATACTCTCATAGGGGGGAATCCACTTGTCCGAGCAAAAGGGGCCAAAAACACTCTAACGGAAAGGAGAAAAGAGTGGAACGAAGCTGCTGTCGGAGAGAAAAAAAAAGACCAGGGAACCAAAACTTAAGAAGAACAGTACGCACAAATCGTGAGAAGAGGTGAGAAAGTGAACTCCTATTCGAAAAGGGAAAAGAGAAAAAGAACTGGGGTTATGGGAGGGGGAAGACGGGGAGTCCCAGCACTTGCCAAGGGTTTTCGCTCCCTTTTCAAAGAAACAATCCTTAAAAAGGACTTACATCGAGGTCCCCATCACGGGGGGGGAAAAAAGAATATATTAGCCGACTCAGAGGAGGGTACGATTAGTAGGGAAAAAATCAGAAATTCTTCGAAGAAAAGAAGCTATCTGCAAGGGGAGGGACAGACAGAAGCCCGTGGAGAAAATTGCGCCTATCCTTATACGAGAGGGGGGGGGCGGGGG
>Ga0179591_1239461_pt1 | contig 15041 bp, 17 predicted proteins | sample CZOMad2_1_08_16f_FD_182891 | JGI IMG/M metagenome (GOLD analysis project Ga0179591, IMG submission 182891) | Vadose zone soil fungal communities from Angelo Coast Range Reserve, California, USA - CZOMad2_1_08_16fungal (PacBio error correction) | ecosystem: Environmental > Terrestrial > Soil >...
TTGGAGAAATGAGAACACAAAACAATCAGGTGTAGGAAGGGGGAAACTATTAGGTTTCTCATAATTTTAAAGAGGTGCACGGATGGGTTGGGGGTACATCCTCAAAGAAGTTTATGGGGGGGAGAGAGATTAAATAACCTATTTGAAAAAAAAGTATGGGGAGAGTTGTGGCATAGAAAACGCAAAAAACAGGGGGGTGAAAACGTAGGTCAGCACAGTGAGTGTGGGTGTAATTCTAGACTTAAAGGACCAGGCACATCTTGCAAGATAGCTAAGTGGAAAGAAAAGAAAAAGAGTAGGAAAGACATCAACATTATTGGGGGGTCAAAAAGGGGGGAAGAAGGGGCCTTGGAGGCCCTCATGACTGGAAGAGAGAGTGAACAGGTTAGACCAAAAAAAGAAATCGGAAGTAAAAAAGTGATAATGGAAGATGAAGATAATTGAAGGGGCACTAGAAAAAAAAAGGAAAGTAAGTTATTAATCCAAGAAAAAAAAAAGGAGTTAAGGATGTATATTTATGAAAAAAAAAAAAAGAATAAACTCATAGTCGAGGTATATTGGGGGGGATGAAAAAAGAGTTAACACTCCCTCGACGCTCCCACCCAGGAAAAGGGAAAGGGGACGAAAAAAAAACTTTAGTCGAAGCGTTAAAATAAGTGACGAGACCTGGTCCCGTTTGGCAAATGTCCAGGGGAAAGATCCACATTGAACGGGTTGGGGATAAGGGGGAAATGGGATGTCAATGAGCAGAGGCAAGTAAAGGAAGGCCCTGCTAAAAAGGACGTTAGGTAAAAGTAAAGATTTCCATGTACTTGGGGGGAAGGTGTGAGCTCTAGGTAGTTAACATGAGGGGGGGGAGATCAAAAACCTAACGACGACGGAAAAATAAACTAAAAGGGGGAAACCTACAGGGGCGCGCTTAAAAAGTGTTGGGGGAGGGAGTAGCTGGGAGAGGAAAGAAAAATATCGGGGACATAAAAAAAGAAAAAATCGTCGAGATAAAGAGGAGAAAGGAGGGGGTCACGCGCGCGGGGCAAAAAAAAGCTCTGGGACTGGCCGGGGGTGGACCGGCCGCAGAATGGAAAAAAGCCTAAGAGAAGGGGTTATCAATACAGGCGGGAGAAGAAAATCATGGCGGTCTCAGAACGGATGCAAAAAAAAGACGAAAGTCCATCCACTCCGAGTCACGGGAAAGGACCACAAAACGGGCGACTTCTACGTATCACTATAGGACAAAAAAGGAGGCAATACGCGGCACACCGATTCAGGCGGGGACAAAGAAAAAAGACAAGATTAAAGGCCATTCAGCTGAAGCGGGCTGACTAGGCTCTAAAAGGAAAAAACAGTGCGTCTTTAGGAAAAAAGAAAGGATCCAGCGGAATGAGGAAGGAATAAGAAAGAAATAGGAACGAAGGGGACTAAAATCACTTGGCGGAGTTGTGGTCGCAAGGGGATGGCGGGGGCCACTGGCGTCCCATACGAAGAAAGGAGGGGCAACACGAAGAATAGAGAGGGGAGAAACACGAACGCATGGTTTAAGGAACAACACGGTACCCTGTCGTGTTCAATCTAGGTACTCCGCAAGAAACGAAACTGTCGTATAAAGAGGAAGTTACAAGGAAAGGTCACAGCTATGGGGAGCCAGAATGACAAAGACAAAACATCCACTCTAACATCGATAAGAACGAGGAAGGCCTCCTATCTCGAAGACGGGAAGAGTCGTCAGCACAGAACCCAGGTGGGGAAAAGAAATGACCGCCGAAGGAAAAATCTCTTGGGGATGATTGACCGCTACAACACTCTCGAAAAAAAGGACCTAAGAAAAAAAAAGAGATTAATAACCATTTCCTAAACACAGATCCGAATCACGCAGAGGAGTTGTGCCAACAACGCCGGCGATGGCGAAATGAGATTGTAATCAGGAAGACAAAAACCTGTTCATGATTGTCAGGGGAAAGAAAAGGGTACGGGTGCAAAGGGCGGGACGTAAAGCAGAAGAAGCGTAAGGGCAGAAAACTGAATCCAGTAAATCGACGCCTTTCGGTCAGCGAAATGGATAGAGTTATGCTAAAAAAAAGGGGCCATACCCTTCAGTGAGGCTAAAAAAAAAAGCATGATTTAGAGGAGAACATACAGAAAGAATCGAGGGGGCAAACTCCTCTATATCCCACCCGAAAAAAGGAAGTCAAAAACAAAAAAAAAAGGAAAGGGGGAAGCAAAGGAACCCCAACATAGAAACAGAAGAGCAATCTACGATGGGGTAAGACGAAATGGACTCCAAAGGTCTGGAGTCACGACCTCTTGTACGGAAGGAAAAAAATCCTACTGCGTCGGAAAGTTAGAGAAGGAATACAAGGTTCACCCGGAGGATAAGAGAAACGGACGGGCATCCTTCCTTACGAATGAAAAGAAAACAGTCCTAACAGACAGGAAGTAAAGTATTTTGTCTATGTAAAGAAAACAAAAGCACTACCCTCTTACGTCCCTGAAAGAAGGAAAAAGACCGGTCCGCGAAGGTGACATCTTTGTCTTAACCTACTGCAGGAAGCGATAAGGAAAAAACGTTTATGGAACGCAGCAACAGGGATAAATTGAAGCTGGTCGCGATGGAGACAAAAGCAAGCAACGCAGGGTTTACAGCGAGAAACTCATCAAGGGGCCAAGCCGCTAAAACGTAGTCGGCCCTCAAGCAAATCATGAAGGTGCAAATGTAAGTACATCAACCAAAAAAGCGGCAAAGATGATGGGACTGTGATGCGGATTGGAAAGCGATAAGAAGAAAAAAAATGGACCAGCCTATGGATACCAAAAATCAAAAAATAAGAATGTTGGACTTGAAAACAAGAAAACTGAGCCAAACGCAAGAACTGGGGAGGAACTAAATACGGGGGGGGAGGGACGTACTATGCACAATTAACTGTGAAATCAATCACCCAGAACAACTATATCACTGGAGGTAGTTGAGAAAAAAGGCAAGGAAAGACTCGCCATGCGACCGCGCAAAGGTAAAATGCAGAAGAAAATGTCGGGGAGACGAGAAGCAAGGAAGATGATCGAAGGGGCGAGCTCAGATTAAAAGACGTTCGCTACGTAAAGGTGCAGAGAGGGTCTGCATCCATCTAGTGGGATACAATCGTCTGTGGTCCCAAACAAGGCCCCCCCCAGACCTTATTCCTCAACCGGGGGAATGGTGGAGCTACGTCACTGTGCAAGGAGAAAAAAGTGGATTTTCTAACGGGGAGAGTCCCGACCTTGGTAAACAATCTAATAAGGGACACGTCACGCGGAATTCTAAGGGGAGCGGAAAACCTCTATTATAGAAAAATCAAAGGACAAGCCGAATCATCGAAAAAAAAAAAAAATGGGACCTCGGGGCCAAAAAAATAGCGTCAGGGAACAAGGGGACCGGAGCACGTTAACTTCCCGCCTCAGACGAGAGAAAGAAGTGAGTGCGAGAAAAAAGGGGACAGGCTTAGGGCGATGGAACACTCGTGTAAACAGGAGAGAAAGTGTCGCAGGGAAAACCATCGGCTGGCTCCCGTGGGGGCATAGAACATCTTTCAGAATGAAAGCCGATTTGGCATTCTTTAAAGGCTCAACCGAAAAGGAGAGAAATCGTTCGTTCCTCTTACAAAGGAGAGATGGTCTAGCGGGGAAAGATGAGGGCTGGATCTCTTAAAAAGGGATCTAAAACAGGCGAACCGGGCTTTGACATCTCCGCTGTCTCCAGGAGGCGGGAAGAAAACAATGAAGAGGAGGGGCTAGAAGTACAATTCCTCTCTTAGTGCGAGGGTCGGCATCGAAAATGAGGAGAGAAGACGTCTGAGGGGTAAAATGGGGAGACGTTTATCTTAACCCTTCGAGAAAAATGATAAAGAAAAAACCAATAGTCTGCAGAAGGCGGAAAAGCGTTATGCCGTTTTTTGGACAAAAAGGATTAACTTCAGGGGGGAAATATCGAAATTGCCGGATCACCGACTCTAGTAATGCTGAACTGAGGGGAAAAAGGGACTCCACCAAAGCACTCTGATGGGCTGCGTGAAAAGGGGAAGAAAAGGGGAAAGAAAAGGCGGATGTATTCTCGTCTGGAAGGAAAAGCGAACAACTTGGTCGCAGAAGTCGGCCATCTCTGTTCAAAAAGGCAGACGGGAGGAAATGGAAACACGCGGTGTGTGTCGAGTTGTTTAAGAAACGAGCAGTGAAAAAGTATCATGGTACAGCGCCGGTCCCAGGAGAAGAAGTCCAGCGAAATAGAGGCGCGAGGAAACTACGAAAAGAACTCGTCGAAGCCTCTATCTCAGAACGAAGCAAAAAAGGCGGCCCTCTTCCACATGAGGAGCACGGGCAGCTGAAAAGTAAAAACAGCAATCGAAAAGTGGGCATCTTCTACGGGAGAATGGAGGGCGGCGCGGCAAACTTCCCTGGGCTTCTATTGGGGGAAGAAGGAACGCAAAAAGAGAAACTCGTGGCGAGACATGCCCGCCCATCGCAGAGAGAAGTGGAAAAGGAGAGGGATCGGTCTAACCGGGCCCTTGAGACGAAGGACACAAGGATGCTACTGAGGGGTCTCATCAGTATCAGAAAAGAACGGTCGTTAAGCCCACGAAAGAGGCAGATGGAAAAATCTTACGAGCCGTTCGTAAGAGACGAGAAAGGAGATGGGGGGTCCGCTGGGTGAGGTCACCTGAAACCCGCAACTAAACAGGTATGACACCACGAAGGAGAAGGGGAGGCGTATCCCACAAAAACCGAGCGGACCGATGCTTAATGCTAGCAGCGCGGACGGAGCCAATAAGAGAAAAGGTAGTAGAAATTATATAGTGTCCTCTCAAAGGAACGTCAAAGAGAGGTTCGTCTGGTCTGGTCGGCAAAAATCCTCTCAAGGTCAAACCTATTAAGAAGACGCGTGTAAAGTAAAGACCGCTGCCCCATCTGAAAAAAATAGCAAATTCCGCGCCAACAGAGATACGATCTTACACTCCGCGAAGGAAAAAAACAGACCCGCTTGGCAAAGAGAAGGAACCGAGATCAGGCTGGGGTTCTCTCTCAATATACAAAAAAGAAGACGCCTCGTTTCCTCCGGGCGCCAGAAGCGAGGAGCGGTCCTGTTAGCCTATGATCGAGGAAGAAGATGATCAAGGGAAAGTTCCAGTCGCGCGCCGAGCAAAGGAAAAAGAGCGACGATGTCAAAAAGGCTATCTGTTTGATCCGCGGAAAAGGTTAAGCTCTACGCCATCCTTTCCGGAGGGGCGATACCAACTTTTCGCGATCGCGAAAGGGGGGAGAAAACAATGAACGAGCGCTTGCGTCGTTCCTCAGAGCCAGAGGAAGAAGACTAATTTCCATGAGGCTGAAGGGTAAAAAAGGAGGATTTCCCCCGATGAGGCGTATTTCATGCAAACCAAACAGAGAGAAAACTTCGATTGGCATCCTCCAGCTCACTAGGGACGGGCCAAAGACTAAAGGGGAAAAGCAGAGCGGAAGAAGACGGTTTGTCGGGAGTTTGAAAAAGACCGGAAACATCCTGAACCTTCGTCAACTTAGAAATGCACGGGGCCGCGCCCAAACCCCAAAGGAAGGAAGGAAGAGGAGCGACATTCTCAGATTCGTCATGAAAAGGAAATACGACTGAGTCTAAGGAAGAAGCAAATGGCAACCTGAGTCCCACGGAAAGGGTTCGTGCGAGATCTCGGAGGAAACAAATCCGTCCGGCACCAGCATCTGAAGAAAGATGGAGCGCGCGAGGATCTCCTAAACAACTCCTCATCTTATTAACTTAAAGAAAAGGGAGGGAAGGGAAAAAGGTCCTTCTCAGAGGAGGGGAAGGATCTGCTCTGCGGACGGGAGTATACAAAGGGCACTGTGCAGTCCCTGAGAGCTCTACGACCGGTGTTCAGAACCTCAGGACGTCGCCGTCTACTGGAAAGCAAGGGAAAAATCTCTCTAAGAGGAAGAAAAGTGTTCACGAGGAAAGCCGTTGCAAGCTTCTCGGGTCTCATTGAAACCGAAAGGACCCGAAGTCTTCCTTCTAAAGGAAAAGGGATCGGGCAAAGCGAGTCTGTCGGGAGACCACAAAAAAGGGAGAGATAGTTGGTTTACTTCGCATTCCGTAGAAAAAGCAGAGTCGCCCTTTAAACGTCTGACACGGCAAGCTCCTAAAAGAGGAGAAAGCGCAACTGAAAAAAAAAGAAAGGGGGGAATTTTTACAAACGGCTCGCGTGACTTGATCGTCGAAAACCGGAACGTTCAAGGGAGTGGCCCTAAGGAGAGAAAAAAAAAAAAGGTTCTCCTGTAATAAGCAGATCGGAAGCTTATCTTGTCTAGAAAGAGTCAGGAGGGCAAGTCATATAGTAGTCAAAAAAATGTGACGCGAAGGACTTGGAAGAAGAAAGTGGGATAGATGAGGGCTCAAAACGCGAGACCATAAGATACTTCACCGTGACCGCAGAGAAGCAGTCGAAAAGTATGAGACACGGCCGAATCAGATGGTGAAACCGCAATCCGCTTGCTACCGACAGGAAGGGGGGAGCCGGAGCAGAAAAAGGTCAGGAGAGACAAGGACCCAATCAGCGACAGAAAAAGGCAAGGGAGAAAAAAGCAAAAGCGTGAGAAATACTCAACTAGGTACATGGGTAGTGTAGAGAGCCGAAAAAAAATCGCGAGACCGCCTGCATTTTTATCTAGGGGGTGGCACAGGGGGCATTTTGCAGCTAAACAAAATTGGGAGAGACAGGCATCGGAATTGGGCGAGAGGAGTCGGTGGGAACTGCTAGTGATGACGATGTCAATTCCCATGATTGTGGGGATGGTGTATCCTATGCGACGGGAAAAAGCAAGGTTAGCGACTCCAGGAAAAAAAAAAGAAGGCAGCGTCGGGGGGGAAGGACTGTAGAAACGGGGCTTTGTATGACTTGAAAGGAGAAGAGTGAGAGGAGTCTTTAATTATCAGCGGGTGCCGGGAAGTCTTGTAAAGAAGGTCGCGGTGGGGGAAAAGGGAAGAATCTGAGAGGGCTCGATCGGGAAATCCGACGGTAAAGAAATCGGGGGGCTAAAGTCAGAAGTCAGCGACCCTGTGAAACAAAAAAAAAAAACTGGTTGGACGGCGTAAAACGACTAAAAGGGCTTAACTCGACAAGAAGGCGGAAAGAACCCCAGCGTTCACTTCCAAACGAAAACGGTATCAGAGCCTATGGAAGACGAAGAACGTTGTTCGGAGGGGGGAAAGCGAATCGCACCCCGGGGGAGAGAGGGACCCGTAAAGGGCCTGGGGGCTGCCTGTGATGGGGGGAACGGTAAATCCGACTGGACGGGAGCGAGAGGAGAGGGTTCGTCTACTCAAGGAGGGCAGAATTACGGGAGATCGAGGAAACCCCTTCTGAATCGTCCTGCAGAGAGGAGAAGTTATGAACTCCTATCCATAAAGACAACACCGGGCGGATGAGGCCGAAAAAGATTCAGAAAAAAAACTGGAGATTGGGGCGGAATCAGGATGCGGGGGGCTATCCGCTTACAAATATACGAAGAGTTGTGGAAGTACAACGGAAAGGAGGGTGGATGATGGGAATCTCGGGTCCTCATCGGGTCGGGGGAATAAAAAGAAAAGGTCGTGCCATCATTGGAAAAAAGAAAAGCTTGGCTCATTAATGGGGGGCGTGTGGACAAGAGGGAGGGGGAGAGTAAACTCCCCAAATCCTTACGCGGCATTCTTCTATCCACAATAAAGAAGGCCGAAATGTAACCGTACGCCGTTGACCGAGCACCCGCAGGCCAAGGGACCGAAGCAAAAAGAACTCAAAATGCCGGGTTGCCGAGTAAAGACACCTGCTCGCACGCCTTAGGAAGAGGTGAAGCAGTTTGTACATCACGCGATGCGAGAATTCTGCGGACGGCGCTTAAATTGAGAAAAAGAAAAGGTCTGAACGGAGGTGGAGCGCCTCTTGAAGGCGCGCTTGGTTTTGTCTCTTGCCACACGAAAACACAGCGCCTGTTTAGCGGCGGAGGGATCGAGTCAGACCCACCTTGTAGCGGTTGTGACCATTCCTATAGATAAAGAGGCAAATCGGGTCCTGAGGAGCGCGTGGACGACAAGGTTTTGAAGGAAAAAATCTGGTGGGTCTTGACTGTACAGGCTAAAGGCGAGGGAGGGGGCGTTTTGCCGCCGAAAACGGAGCCAAAGTAGTCCTAGCGTAAAAATTTGCAGGGAAGAAGGCATCCTAGAGAACACGCCAGCGGTCGTGAGAGGAAAAGAGGAAAAAAGCTCTCTCTGTAAAACGTAATTGCAATCTCGGAAGAAAGGGGTCAACTGGAGGGGTGAAACGGGGAAGCACCCAGGGGAAGAGATAGAGAAGCCGGGCCGCCTCCGCAGAAGAGGAGTCGGAAACGTTCACAGGAGCACTGAGAAAAGAATAAAAAGGGGAAGGAAAAAGGGGAGGGGAGGAAAGAGAAAGAAAGGGGAGGTGAAGTTACACCTAGTCACGTCTGTGCAGCGAGAGGAAGAAAGGCGTGCTCAGGTTCAATGGAAAAGAAGCATCGGGGGGCCAGCGAGCGAGAGAAAGGGAAAAAAATGTCTCGCATTAAGGGGGAAGGAAAAAACTGTGGGGTCGGTAAGTTGAGAGGCGTGAGGAGAACTAAGCGCCTTCGTAGAAAACGGCGAGGCTCATTTTCAGCAAGAGCGTAGGAAGAACCGTTCGTGCTTATGGGGGAAAACCGGACCACCTGTCCGGGGGCCGATTCTGCTCCGCTTGGACATGGAAGGCTTGAGGGATGGAGAGACAGATATCCAGGAAAGGAGAGGAGAGACTAAATATAAAATATTTAATTCAATCAAAAGGAAAAAGGGTGTTTATGGGAAGAAGATAGGGTTTTGCGTATACCCTACTACGGGCAGGATGAGCTCACACCCTGTAACAAAGTTTAGAGGGGAAACGGGGAGAGTACATAACTGTCTCTAGAGCGGCAACAAGGGCCTTTTCATGTGCATATGGAAAACGGGGGGGGAAAAATAAAACAAAATATAATAAAAAACCCTTGTCAATGCAAGAAACAGAAAAGGAAACATTTGACTTCGAGAAGGGAATAGGAGAGTTACAAAGTTTAAAGCGAATTTTTTTCATTTTGAGCTCTATGGAGGGAAAGGTGAGTAGTACTCAAAAACAACTAGACTCTCGTCCAATAAAATAAGACAGGGCCTCAACGAGAGGGTGACCTCCCCTTCATTTGTAGATGGGAGAGGGCGACTTCCCTTACTCTAAAGGGTCCAGAAAAAGTTTTAAAATTCCAGATGCTAGGAGTGGTGGGGGGCTATAAATGGTTAAAATGGGGGGAGAGGGAAGACAGGGCTCCCAGCCGAAGGGGTTTGGGGGATGCAAAAAATGGTTGAGGGGTAAACTACTTTTGTAGGCAAAAGGTTCACGGCACGATCATGTGCCAACTGAATTTGTCGGTTGTACGTTCTAAGAAGGGTACAAAAAACAGACACTGTGCTGACATCCCGAGAAAAAGTCTGCGGTAATATGCACACAGAAAAACCAGAGGTTGGGTTTTGGGAAGAACGGGGGGGGACTAGCTGTTAAATAAAGTAGAGGGGGAGATGTCAAATCACCACGGGCAACACTTAAGAAACAATGTAAAAAGGTGAACACGGAGATTGGGTTGGGAGCTCAGGCGTTTACTTTTCATAAGTTGGCAAGAGCATTTCTTATGATTTGGAGCATTAACAACGTGTTAAGAAAGGAGGATTGTTTGGGGGAACGCTATTTGATCCCCCTCTTTGAGGAGGAGACAGAAAGAAAACCGACGGACCGCGCCTAACTAAAATACAAAAAGGAAATGCAGGAACAGGATGAAGAGAGGATAACGGAAAGGGTAAGAGTATTTAAGGAAGGCTAAACAATCTCTAAAAACAACGAGAGGAGGGAAGAGACTCGCTTGGTTCGCAAGGAAAGTGGAAAGAACTGTAAAGGTCCAGGTCGCATATATACTATTTGGGAAAGGAGGAAGAGAGTGCTTTGTTACTGTATGAGCGGGAAGGTGGATCTGTGTGAGAGAGAAAAGAGGTGGGGAGCAAGAGACACAAAAAAAAGTTAGTGCGCAAACAGTACTAGGGGGGAAAGGGAGTCAGCAGATGGGGGGGTATTCCCCTCACGAATAACATCAGACAGTGGGGGGGAAGAAAAAAACAAGCGGGTTTCTGAAAATGTGTAAATAAAGGTTCGCAGGGCAAGATGGGGGGGGACAGACGAAATTAAATGGGGAGTTTACCAGCTCTCTGCCTTAACTAAAGCTCTGGGAAAAAAGATGGGGGGGGGGGACGTGTGTTGGCATATTCTCACCGAAAAAAGCACCGGTAAGTCACACAGGTAGGGGGGGGGGGAAAGAGGCGAGAAAAAAATACACACACATCTGGCAATGATTGCTCAGGTAACGAGCATAAAAAGTAGTGAAAGAAGCAAAGGGGGGTATCCAAAAACCCTAAGTATTGCCTGGGAAGGAAAAAGAAAAAAAAAAAATACAATAGAAACCTTTTAACAATTATAGCACCACTAGGAAGGGACTGGTGGCAAACTAAAATAATTTAAGGGAACGCAGGCAAGCTAATATTTATGCCATCAGAGAAACGAGGGGTGGTGCAGTATTGTGAACTAGAGGGAGAGGGGGGAAAATAATAGTTCACTAAATAGCGAGAAAAGGGATGAGCAATTTGAAAACTTTTTTCTGAAGGCTGAAAAGAACTGTCCTAGAGCAATTTCAACGTTGGAGGTGAAAGGGGGAATATGGCCGAAAGGGTTGTGGTATTACTATGGGGGGGGGTTCAAGGCATATTCAAGGGAAAAAGGAACACTGTGAAAAAGACTCTAAACAGGGTTAGGGGGAGAGGATCTTTCCACGTTTACAACTGAAGGGGAGTTTTGGGAGCCGCTATGTCGGGGGGAACGGAGGAGGATACGCAAAACGCCCAGAAGCGTGAGGCAGAAAGGGGGGGGGAGGAACGCGAGCAGGAAAAAGAGGGGTGAAGAAGGAAAAATAAGGAGAGGAAAGTGGGGGAGGAAAAGGGTGTTAGGGGGGGGAAATGGTGAAGAACGGGTGGGGAGGCGAGGGGCGAACGGTATGGGAGGGGGGGTAGGGGGAAAGGGTAGGGGTGGGAGGGGGGGGGGGAGAGGGGGCGGGGAAGAAGGGGTAAGAGGGTTAGGGGGGAGGTGGGAGGGGGGGGGGGGGAGAGAGGGGGGGGGGGTGTTAGGAGGGGGGGGAGGGGGGAGGGGCGGGGGTGGGATAGGGGGGAAGATTAAAAAGGAGGGGGGGGAATATGAGTGAGAAAAGAGAGACTACCTCCCTCCCATTTCCTCAAGGGATAGGAGTTTGTAGGTTGAACGGGTATATAGAAGGAAGTAGGACTTTATCGAGGGGGAGAACATGGAAAGCAACGAAAACAACGCGGGCGCTCAGAGAGGAAACTGGGGCACTGGGTCCGCTCTTAAAGCAGCACGAAGCTGTTTATACGATCTGATAGGAGGAACCTGAGCGCGGGGACTCTCAGACGGGGGGGAAAGAAAAGCGCTGGGCATCACAATAAAAATGACACTAAAAGAAGAGGTCGCTGCGAAACATCACTGAGGAAACAAAAAGAGCTCACCGGCGCTCAAGGGCAGACCAAGGCGATTTGGGTCCCAGAACCACAAGGAAAAGCCTAAGGATGTCCCTCAAAGAGCGCGATCCAGTGCTCCTTGTAAGGGACGAAAGAGCGCCGCGGCGGCGGAAAGAAGTAACCTCCATTTTGTAGGGGGGGAAAAAAACCCAACCAAAAGTCAGCCGCGAACACGCGACCATATCTCGCTGGTGGTCAAGAAAAAAAGGTAGGCCACTACCTCTTTAGGGGAGAGGCTACAAAGGAAATAAACTTGTGAATAGGAGAAGACGGTGAGGCTTTCAAACGTCGTCCAAGCAGAAACAAAGACCACGCGAACCGGCGGCAACGAGGGAAAAACAAAAGAGGAGAAAAGGCATGCGCTTCGAGACAACAAGCACCAGGGGTGTGGGGGAGAATCGCCGACCGGGGGACGGAGACAAAAAAGGGGTTGATCACGACAGAGGGAGGACCGAAGTACGTGCGAAAGGTAACCATTTCGACCTCGCGCCGCAAGCCCACCTGAAGAGGATGTAAAATACTCTCCAGTCAGTCGAAGAGCTGGGGGAAGGGAAATTCAGAGGCCCCTTTTTGAGGGGGAGGAATGAAAAAAAACTTGCCAGAGGTTACTCTGTCAACGGATGAAGGGATAGACTGACAGGATGGAGAGAGAAACCGATCCAAAGGAGCTGGTTTTGCTAGAAAAGCAAATTAATTTCTCATCTCCGGAAAAAGAGTTGAAATATCTCAGCGATGTCGAAATCAAGAGGGCCACATAATACCCTTTCTCAAAAAAGAGGAAGATAGTAAGGGGGTACTGCCCCCCGCATACATAAAGAAGTCAAGGTGAAGTGTGAGCGCAACTCAAATGGAAAAAAAAAAGTGGTTGCAGAGGCATAACGGGAAAAAAAAAAGGGACGGACATTAGAAGAAAAGTAAAAGTGTCCGTAAAACAAGGAGAGACGAAAAGACCGACCCGGCCACTTCCTCGTGCCATGAGCAGCATTCCGGAACCAGAAAGGATGGAAGGGACCGATTGGGGCGATGTCTCTGAAGAAACAGAAAACCCGAACTTCGAGTCTTCTCATCAGAGGGAATCCCGTATCTGGGAGTTGAGATGAAAAAGAAAAGACGAAAAGGGCATTGTCCGAGGGGAGGAAAAAAAAGTTCCGCCGCCCACCAAGTAGGTAAGATTGAAAAAACTGGTCTCTATAGCGATACAGGGGCAAAAGATCGGTACTGGGGAAAAAAATCGTACCTACGAATCGATGGCCAAAACGACCCTTGCAACGGGAGGAGGAAAAGATCATAAAATAGACGTTTCCTGGAAGTCAGACAGTCCCCCCTCAGACAGGCCAAGAGAAAAGCGGAGTGAAGTAGCTAACTTCGGAAACGGAAAGAAAAAGGGATACAATAGAAACAATAAAGGTGGGAGAGGGAAAAAGGGAGCACAGAAAGTGCCAAAACGCGCAAGAACTAGGACGGGGGAATACCTGGCTTGATTTTGCGAAGAGGGGAAAAAGCCTGCCCTAGAATCAACATCGGAGGGAAAAAAAGGTTGGCTCTGCTCGGGAAATCAACAGGGGAGGATAAGGAGACGCTGGTTCTTCAACTTCTTGAGAGAAAGAAGTAATGTAGATGCTAGGGAACTGATCGGGGGCAGGAAAAAATCAGGGGCAGGTGTCAAAAGCGAGGAAGGAACATCTTCTCAGGCGGTCAGAAGAAGGGAGGTGAGACCCAAAAAACAGAAGGAGGCCAAAGAAAAAACAACCCAAAAAAAAAAAAAAAAAAAAAAAAAAAAAAAAAACCCACACCCCCCAAACAAGAACAAAACACCCCCAAAAAAAAAAGAAAAACACACACCACCCCACAAAAGAAAAAAAAAAAACCACCCCATAGGCCGTTGAAGCGGAAGGGACCGGAAGGGGGGGTAGAAAGAAAGGCGCTCTTCTTCAGTACTCTAAGGAATGAAGGGGCTCCTCCCCTCTCATGGAGAGAGATGGGAGGAAAATCTCAGAAAGCAAGAGAGAAACGAGATCGGACGAAAAAAAAAGTGAAAGGGGCACTCGACGTCTTTCCCTAGAAAGGAAATCATCGACCTTTCATTAAACTGCACCCCCGCCGAAAGAAGAAGGAGAGAGTTCGTAGGACAAGGCAGAGCGGAGAGGACAATGTGGGGGTACAATTTCTATGAGAAAGGGTGCTCGTCCTGAAGGATAAAGATCGCGCTGTGTTGGGAGGAAACTGAGACAAAGAGGGGGGAGGGAATGCTACGGCCTAGGCAAGGGAAACCTTCTCCTCCTCGTCACTGAGGGACGAGGAACAAAGAAACAAATATCGAGCGGGTAAGAAGGAGAAAAAAGAGTCATGTCTTCGACCGGGGAACAAAAATAAAACTCTGGGAACGGGGGCCAGGTCAGACCAGGAATATCGAGAGTCAGATATCTTCTATCAAAAAGAAAGAGGAACTTCCTACGCGGAGGATAGGGTCGTCGATCGAGAAGGAAACTGAGCTTAGGGGAGAGCAAACTGAGGAAAGAGTGAAACTGCGTAGACCATTAGGTCAAGGGGGAGCACGAGCTCCCTACAGCGCGGGTACGAGAGGAAAGGGCGCAGGAGACACGTAGCCCCTGAGAGAGAACCGCCGCTAGAATGCGCGCCGCTTCTTTTACTGAAAAAGGAAGGGCGGTTTCTCGTCATTGGTGGGGTGTGGGTGTACAACGTAGCAGTGATCCTAAGAAGGAGCTCGGTAGTAAGCGAACCTCTTTCTGCAAGGGGGCGGAGTAACAAAAATGGCCTCATCGAGGTAAATGAAAAAAAAAGAATGTGTTTTCGTCTTTGGGTGGCCGAACCCTGCTCAAGGGAAAGGTAAGGAAGTTGGGAAACCATCGGGCCCTGGAACAAGAGGAAAGGAAAAATCCCGTTCGAGAGAAGGAACTACCTCCATAAAAGGGAGGACGAAGAAAAAGTAAAAGACTGGAGAAAGATCAAGGGGTCGAGCAAAGAAAGCTGTGAGTCTCGCGTTTCCTCTTGTAGAAAAAACGATCTCCTTGGGCCTCGTCTCGAGGGAAACGGCGCGACTGAGCGCGACGAAATATGGAGATAGGGAAAAAAAAGCTAACTGACGACCCTCCCAGCTCGAGGAGCTGGTGTCTCGGGACAGCATTCTCTCCTTTCACCCGTTCTCTTCTATAAAAAAGAAGGGAGGGAAGGGGGCGCTGCACTTCGATAAGAGGGTAGTAGGAAAAAAAAATCGCAGAGGAGGTAAAAGCAGGAGAGAGGACAGCAGGTCGTCCAAAAAGCAGTGAGGGGGTAAAAACAAGTACAACCAAAAGCGCGAAATACTTTTTCCAAGGGAAGTAGTGAAAGAAAAAAAAAAAACCTCCTCGTCTGGACCGCCGGAAAGAAAGCGAGGAAAAAA
>Ga0179591_1344680_pt1 | contig 15041 bp, 11 predicted proteins | sample CZOMad2_1_08_16f_FD_182891 | JGI IMG/M metagenome (GOLD analysis project Ga0179591, IMG submission 182891) | Vadose zone soil fungal communities from Angelo Coast Range Reserve, California, USA - CZOMad2_1_08_16fungal (PacBio error correction) | ecosystem: Environmental > Terrestrial > Soil >...
GGGGAGGGAAATAAAGGTTAGTCGCCCAGAACTTTCTTTTCCATCTTTGGGGGAGGTCCGGGTGTCGGAAGGCTATGGGGGAAAGGAAGACAGGTTGGCGTTCGCGCCCTTTATTCTCGAGGTATTAAAGCTCAGTGTCGGGGAGCTCAAAGGGAGGAGGTTGGAAGGGTAGTCTACGAGCAGCCTTCAGGCACGCACTGAACAAGTGTCGCAATGCCCGGGAACGGGAAGCCGTTGGAGGTACAGAAAAAACGGGCCCGCGACCGAGCATCGAGCTCGGGATCTTCGACGACGATGCCATGCGAACCATCCGGACGACCAGCGCCGGGAAAAAGCGTTGAGGTCTGGGAGGTTAAAAATGCGAGCCCGGCGAAGAAAGCGCTCCGGTCGGAGGGGTGCTAAAGGGGGGGAGGTGAAACCACCTAAACCTTCCGGAGTGGCAGAACAAAGTTCCACAGGCCCTGGGAACGTGACCGCGAAACTTGCGTTTTCTTACTCAAGCTGGGGGGGAACCTCGAGCGGGGAGGAGGGTCTGGAAAAAGAAGGGAAGGGAGGGGAACGAGTGGGGGAGTTTAAGGAACATCTCAAAAGGTGTTAAAGAAACCCGCAGGAGGGGACAGGGGAGGGCGAGAAAAGCTCGTCCAAAGAGTCGAATGCAAAAGGCCACCCCGGGATGTTTTACGTAGAAAAGTCTAAGAAATTTGGAAAAAAACAAGCGGGAGGTCAGGCTTGCAGGGGGGTGCCGGGAAAACGGGCTTGGGATCAGGGGGGGACACGACAACAAGCAGAAACAACAAAAGTCGAAACTCACAAGACAAAGCGCAACGCAGCTGTACAGATTGCGCGTGCTACGAAGCTCCGCAGGGAAAGAGGAAGCGAAGGAGAGTCAGAGCGGCGAATCATGCATGGCCTTGCCGTGGAGGCTTGCAGAGGGGAAAGTGGGGGGGACAAAGGGGAGGAACGGGGGAAGGGAGGGAGTGTTTTTTCGGACTTCCGCTGAGAACTTGCCGGAATCGACGTTCAAGGGGGCCGTGAGAGGAAGGGGGGTGGTTGTTGGGGGAATGGCTAAGTCAAAATCCCGTGACGCTCGCATCTTAGGGCCTGCGAAGGAAGAGAGGATGATGGAGGTACCTGGAGGAAATGGGAGGTGCTACACCGCGAGAATGAAGTCCAAGAATTACTCTTGTGAAGAATTTCATTAAGGATCTGAAAGCAGGGTAGAGGCCAGTGGTAGATGTGGGGGATGTCTGGGGCTTTTTTGCCAAGAAAAGTTTTCGATGTTAAATTCGGGGGACCCGGGGGAAGGAGGACAGGGGTGAGGTCTCAGTTGGAAAGGGACCCGTACCGTTTCCTGGGAGGCAGGCCAGGGGGCTGCAAAGGGATGCAAAGAAATGCCGGCGGAGAAAGAAGTGGGCAATCAGAGCGTCATTGCGGCTTTAGAAAAATCCTATGAAAATGATGAGATGAAGGGGAGGGGGGGATACTTGAGGGGTGTGTAAAAGGTGGGGGGCTCAGGGGGCGGGAAATGGCGAGAAAGAGGGTTCTTGAAAGGGCCTCTGTATGGATCGTGTCCTGGAAAATTCTGAAACTTCAAAAGGGCGGGCCTTGAACCAGTGAATGGAATCGGTCTTGAAAACTTTCCACTCGACAAACAAGGAAAAAAAATGTCTCATTAAATTATTCTACTAGAGTCCGCCGTGACCCGGCCCGGACTGCAGCCGCGGGAGAGGTCGGATTTGGGGGGGAGAAGATCGGAGAGAAGAAAGACTGCAGGGGGGGGGCAGGGAGGACGGACGGTAATGTACTGGTCGAGTGTTACTGCAAAAGTGGTGAAGGGCAAGACGCAGGAGAAACTGACAGCCTCAAGGGAACCTCACGGCACCGCGCCCGGTCAAAGGAAAAAATCGGAAAAGGAACCGGGGAAAAAACCGGGACTTCTGGGAGGAAAGACGCCGATAGTCCCTGGCCGGGAGGCTCTGGCGCTTTGGTTCGGAAGGAAAAACTGGAGACGTGCAGGAAAAAAAAAACCGAAAAATCCTGTGAAAAGGGCGAAAAAAAGACGGGACTCTTTCTGGGAAGCGGGCAGGATGTTCCTTGCTAGGCAAGTAGAATTCCGCTCGGAGGAAAGAAAGTGTGGTGAGAAAAAAGGAGGAGTGGATACGAAGGGGAAAAAAAAGAGAGTCTCATCTAACAGTGCAGTCTATAAAGGCTTCAGGCCTCGCTCCGGCAGGGTACGAAAGAGAGGATAGGCAGGAGGGAGGTGTGTTCAAGGTAGACGGTGGCCAGGCCGGCGTGGTTAGACGGCAGGCAAAATAAAAGGAAACCGACAAAAAAAGAATTATTGGAGGGAAGAGAGAAGACTGGGAGAGTCTCTTCGTGTACGCATGCCGCGGCGAACTCCCCACATCTTGAAAGAGGAAACTGGGAAAAAAAGAGAATGAAGGAAGAGGGAGCTGAGCCATCCATTCGACTTTCCGTCGCATCCATCAATTTGAGGGAAAGTTCGAAGGAAAGGTGTAAAGTCGAAAGGTTCAGAGGAGAAAGGGCTCGGTGGCACCTGCGCATCAAGTCCAAAAGCCTAGCCGGGGATTTTGAAAAATGAACCACAAAACCTGATCGGGGAAAAGGGGAAAAAACTCAGGAGGAAGGGGAAAAGAGGCTAGCCTGGGCGCTGGCCAGGGCCGTATTACGTCTTATCTAGATCAAAACACCGGGGGTCCGAAAAAAAAAGGACCCTCAGCGCTCGGCGTGACGAACCGAGGTAGTCGCCCGGCGATAGCGATGTCTTCGAGCCCTTCACGATACCCCTGCTAAAGGACGCGAGGGGGCGGAGAAAACAAAAGGAGGGGACGTGACTCGGGCGAACCGACCGGGAACTCGAAAACTAATGGGAAAACACAGAGAAAGGAGAAATGAGGCAGGCCAGGGAGGGTGACCATAAAAGCATCTCTTCCTCTTCGGTGCGGGAAGCCTTCCCCGGACTCCAGAGACGGAAAATTATAAAAGAAGGAAGGAAACAGAAATCGTCGAGAAAGTCCACCCCTGCGTCCGTCCGGAGGAGAGAACTGTCTGAAATCTGGGAGAAAGTAGGGGGCTGGGGGGACGTAAAGAGACTGAAACCCGAGCGGCGATCTCTCAGGTAACTCTGAGGGGATTAAGGATGCTATTCCGAAGATCTTGAGAGAAGGAATCTATGATATATCTAGGGGTTCAAATGCGAGAGAGTTTGAGAAAGTTGTAAAAAACGTAAGAAGGAAAGGCCACGGGCCTCTACCACTAAAAAATTTCCCCCCTCCAGCGTGGAGGAAGAAATGGGAAAAACTTAGGGACCGAGTTAAGCTCCCGACCTCACATGTTTGGCTTGCGTAGAGGGGAAAAAAGAACTCATAGAAGGCCATATCTCAAAAGAAGGCCTAGAGGGGGGGGAAAATAGAGACTGCTCATAAGTCCCTGCCGCGCCTGTTGAGGGGAAAGGAATCCGAGAGAAAAATTCCTCTCAAACGGGAGGGGAGGAAAGAAGTCAGGTCCTTCGTATTGCTGACCTGTAAGGCTCGGAAAAAAGATTAAAACCATTACGGAAAAAAAAAAAGAAAGGCAACTTCCAAGTCTCCGCCTCCGAGGGATGGGAAAGCCGTAGGCTGCCCACAGATACAGGGTGGGGGAATCAGAGGGCATTCATTGACAATGTTCCCGCCTGATATAGAGGACTAGCAAAATCCAGGGAAAATCTCGGAGGAAAAATTAACAGAAGACTACGCCGTCCATCTCAGCCTTGGTTCAGAAAGACGGAAAAGATCCAAAAAAAAAAGAGTGGGGATAGGGAGATTTCGGAGCAGGGGACATACGCCTATCAAAATCTTCCCTAGCAAAGGGACATCAGACATCGGAACCGATAAGAAAGAACAAAATTTCCGTCCGCAACCACATGCCCAAGATACCTAAAAGTCCTAGAAAAAACAACGGGAAAATACAGCTTCCAACAGCGTATAGCTAAAAAAGAAAAAGGGAAGTGCTTGGAGGATAAAAAGGGATGGTCTTTGCAAAAGTTAAAAAAAATAGAGAGAAAAGTTACCAAAAGAATAAGAAAAGGACCCCTAAGTGGAAATGCAAGTATCCCGTAACAACTTTACTAAGCATTCTTCTTAACAGGAAAAACCACCCAGAACTCAAAAAGGTCTGACAACCCGTCTGAACATCCTCCAAATCCTGTGTCAGCAACGACTACAAGCTCGAAACAGGAATCCAAGACCAGGGGGAGGGACCTTAGGAAAGGGAAACCAAAGACGGGGGGGTCCCATCTCCCCGATATACTAACCAGAAAGCTGGAAATCAATAAAAGAGACCTAATCCTGGAGAAGAGCAAACGAGGGCCGGGACGGATGTCGCCATCGAACGGCCCAACTTTACTAAACGTCTGAAAGAGAAGTGAAACAGGAAGAGGGAGGGAAGAAGGAAAAAGTCCGAAAACGAACAACATCGTTTCAAAAACAATACTGGGAAAAAAAAGAAAAAATGGGGGGGGAGCGAATTCCCTTAAATTCCTGACCCTCATGAAACTCTCAAAAATCTTCACAGGGGGCAACTATACTGGAAGGAATTAATCAAAAGGAGAGGCAGAGCACCGGATCTTGCCTGGGAACCTGGAAAAAATTAAAGGAAAAGGGGAAGGAAGAGGGAATCGCAGTTTTTTTTAGTGAGCCAGTCTGCGGTGAGGAAAGTGAGAATGAAAACGCAGCGGGGGAACGGGAAAATTGGTTCCCAAAGAGGAAGCTTTGGAAGGGTTTAAAGGAAAAACCCGGGGACACAAGGAAGGGAAAATAACCCAAAAACAAAAGAAACCCTCTGTTTTGCACGAGCCGTGCCATAGAAATCAGTCTCCATGAAAAAGAAAGCCCGTCTCAGGTGGGTGCGGGGGGGGGTAAGGGAGTCTTCCAACTTAAGTCCCGAAAGACGACTAAAAAAAACCGGGAAACAGACGGAGACCGTGACCCAGCCTGCCATCTTCACGGATCGAGCTTAGAAAAGGAGGGCTAAATTCAAGTTATAGTCTTTGTATAACGAGGTCTGCAAGGGGGTGAAAAAAAGTTTCGCAGGAGAGACTCGACGTAATAAACTGCAAAGAAGAGAAAGGGGGTCGAAAAGGGCCCATTAGGGTCGCGGGGGATACGCATGAAAAACCCGAACGACACGCCAAAGAGAAGGGGAAAACTTATCGACAACCCCCTCTCACCTTGAAAGAACGGGACACGAAAACGACTGGGGCCGGAAGACTTCGGAAACTCTAAGTCTAACATACTCTTTTGCAGGCAGGGGGAAAGGGGGGCTCGAGAAGGGACGGAAAGATTAGAAAAAATTTCGGAGAGGTTAGCCAGGTGGCCAGTAAAGGAGCAACCACGGGAAAAGAAAATATGAGGGATATCACCGGAAGAAAAAATTAGGCTCCATATAAGAGGGAACGTTACAAACGAATGGCGCATTTACGGGAATCGACTTAAAGAACGTCATGTCCCCCTGAAAACTGCCCGAGGAAAGAAGTCAATGTTCACTCATTCGTTTAAAAGAGCTCTAAAAAGAGCTCAGAAAATCTCAAAAAACAACAACTAGTATGGGAAGAAAAGAGAACGGAAGTATGCTTTCCTCGGGTAAAGATTAGGTCCCCAAGAAAACTACCAAGGCGAAAGATGGTGGAAACGGAGAGGTCAGTTCCGCTGTCTTGGTCAGGTCGATGCAGTCAGGCGGTGTTTCTTAAAAATTATATTTATGGAGAAGCTGAGGGGGTAGGAAGTTTGTAGAATACTAACATTGAGGGTTTTTACCTTTGAGGAGGCCTTACTACCAGGAAGACCTTGAAAAAGGCTTTCCAGGGTTACAAAGGGGAAACCGGGGGACGGGGGGACTTCTAGGGCGACAGGGACTACTCATCCTATATTCTACGCGCTGAGAATTTCAAAAAGGGGTCTTCCCCAGAAAAAATAGCTAGAAGAGGGGAATACTTATGGTCAAGATGAAGTATTGCGAATTCACTGAGAAAAGATCGCGCAGGGATCCTCTGAGAAGCTCGGAGCTTGAAAAGGAGTTCCAGGTGAAGTGCCCGAAATCAGCCGTGTCCCGTCCCTCGAACTAGGCATTGACAAGAGGGGTAAGGGGAAAATACTCTGAGGGCCTCAGGGACCTGAAGGAGGGTTAACGCTTAGAAAATCGGAGGATGCTTAGAAAAATCACGGGATGAGGGGTGGAATTACTTTAAAAAAACATGCTGACAGAAGGGATTTCGGGTCTTCAAAGGGACTCTCCAAAAGGTTGGGGGGCTTAGGGGGCTGGGATCAAGACTCCTTGTGCTCATCGCGATTCTAAAGAGGCATGGGGCAGAGGGGGATTGAGCGGGTCCGACACGAAGCCTGAAGGAAAAACAACAAATCCGAAGAAAAGTCAAAAAAGGTTCGGTAAAGGGAGCTAGGGGAACGCGCGGGTCGGGAAGTTGCTCAAAAAAAAAGTTGAGGGAGGAAAAAGCCTGAGGTTCGAGAGGAGAGTCATGCACCTGATAGCCTTAGTAAAATTCTTTGCAAGCTTCCAAGTGAAGTCTGGAAAGGGGGGTTGGGGGGGGAAAGAACGGGGGGACTTGGGGAAGTGGAGGCGCCCCGGCTCTACATTCTCAATGGCCAGGGAGACGGAAACTACGGTTGGAGGGGGGGCAAGTACAGATGCCTAACCCCGTTCCGAGAAGGGATTCAGAAAAAGGGGGGACGCGAGGAAGAGGTGGTAGCTGTCTTGAGGGGGGGCGGGGACTTGGAGGGGAGCGGCGAGCTCACAGATGGAAGGGGGGGGGAAAAGGAACGAGACGTAAACCTGGAAGTGCGGTCGGGGTGACGGAGGCCTGGGCTGGGGGATCAAAGAGGAGGTCGCAGTTGCAGAGTTTGCTGACCTAGGCGGGCCCTTTTGGGGATTAAGGGGACCAGTAGGGAAATAAAGGGTTGGCGCTTGCCGTCCTGGGACTTAAAGGTCCAGGGTGAAAGACTGGAAGGGGGGCAACACTGACTGGTGCCTTGCGTCAAATTTCTTACAAATGAAAAAGGGGTCAGACGGGGACAAGATCTGCTGATTCAAGAGCAAAGCTTTAGGGGGGGAGTGGAGGAGGCACGTGGTTCTTCAATTAGAGGGCTTTTTTTTGAAGACCCGGGGTGTAGGTGCTTGGACTCAGGAGAGATGGGGAAGGGGGAGGGGGCAAGGGCTCATTAGCTGGTACATTTACCGGAGAGAGACTCATCAAATGAAAAAAAAAGAATGCGGGGAAGGCGGACCCGCGTCAGGACGTCTTGTTCGGGACGGGGGTCAGGATACACCGTCAATTTTCTGGAGGATTACGTAAGGCTAAAAGAAGGTGGAAACGCCCGTCACCATCGTGCGTCCTAGAAGTCTGGAAAGTTTTGGGGGAGTCGTTCGATCAAGGGGGGAAAGTCGGAGAAGGGGCGTCCTAGGACGTTTTGGTGAATTTTTAGGGAAGGGCACCCGCTGAAAAACACGCTCCTACCTGGGGGGTAGATAACAGGGCGCCTTCAGGAAGCACAACGGAATGGGAGAGTTAAAACCGAAAGGTAAGAAGGAAGCCGGTAAGACTTCCATGAGCGGAAGGCCTGATGAGGAAGAACCAAGTCAAGGAACGGCAAGAGGAAACTCGAGGAATTGCGCAGGAAACAGTTCATTGGAGAGGCTTAAAATCTGAAGATTGGAGGACATCAAAGAGACTACCGACTTGGAGCACGCTTTAGGAGGCACTCTGAGATGGAAGAGGCTAGGAAAAGAAAGAATCTGCAACAAGTGGATCACCGGAAGATCGCCTTAACAGAGAAAAGGAAGCGGAACTGTTAGGGTCCAAAAAAAAGTTAGAAAGCGCGAAGCCCGAGCAGGGAACGTGACCCCTGATTGAAGGGAGTCCGAGGCGACCATGGAATAGGGACCCCTGAAAAGGTGGGGGGAATGGAAACCAAAAGGGAGAACCAACCCTTCCTCATTCGATGGATTTCATGATAGAAGGTAGGCTTATGGAAAGAAATCGAAGGGGGAAAAAGTTTCAAAACTTTATCTTTGAGAAAGGGACCTCCTGGACTACGGGCCGGAAGATGGATACTTGATAAGGACTGGAAACCATAAGATTGGGGGAAGGGGTAAGATCCTGGGGAAAGTGCAGGCAAGGACTTTTCTCACCGAGAGAAAGCTGGCTCGACATCTAAGAAGGGGAAGGAAAAAACACTGCAAGGCAGAGAGAATCCCACCCTCGCCTCTTTCAGGGGATAAGAAAAGAAAGAACTCTCTACCGATTAAGAAGGGTGCTGCAGGAAAAAAGGGGGACTTCAGAAGAGGGGTGCTCTTATCTCTCTCAACAACAAAAAAATTATGAAGGATATATAGACCGGCCTCCAGAATCAAAAAAAAGGACGTCTCCACCGGTGAAAAGAAAAACCTCAGAAAGGAGATCTTCTTGAAAGAAAGAAGGACCTCTGCCGGAAGTCTAGAAACTTTGGGTAAAAAGAGAAGGGTGTAGGGGTAAAAGCTAGCTTCGGGGAACAGCTCTCAGAATCTAGAACATACCTGGACTTCACCCAGAGCAATCTATAAGGGAAACATTAAAAAGGAAGAGGTCCTGATCGTAGGGAAAAAAGGGGTTGCGAGAAACCATTTAAGGGAAGCTCACGGGACTTGAGGATCAATCAGCCTGCACGAAAACGAGATATGCTGACATCAAACATCCGATGCAGGCTTGCGGAAAAAGGCCTAAAAGAGAAAAAAGGCAAAAGGGTGCAACAGTCAAGGGCACACACTCCGCTGCGCTCCTCCAGTGGCGTATAGCAGAAATCTTCGGGTAAAAAGGGAGCAGGACAGGCGCTTCTACTCGCTACCTAGGAGATTACCCAAGTGCAACAAACCCCAAGAGGTTCAGAGAAGTAAATGCGGCCCCTCGGAACGCGCAGAGAAACCTAGTAGTCCGGGAAAAGGGTAGAAAGCACTTTTAGAAAGGGAGCAAGCGAAAAAGGGAAAAGCCATTGGCGTCATTGTTTCCCGGGGGGAACATATTCCGCAGCGGCAAAAAAGCTCGCACAAAAACTTCAGGGAAAAACCGAAAACGAGGAGAAGCCTTCCATCTCTTAAAGACCCTTACTAGGCTTTAAGAAAGTGAGGGACTCAGGGGAGAGTTAGCACCGTTCCCTTAGGGAAGGGGACGTGATCCTACAAAAGGAGAAAAGACACTACGACCAATCAACGTCCAAGTCCTAGAGATCAAGGGGAGTCTTAAGGTAAAGTCAGAAAAAGATCCACTCCGTGGAGCCGAGATGTAGCGATCCCATGGGGAGGTTACCAAAAAGACTTACGAGAGTAACTGAAAAAAAAGGGGCGATCAGAAAGACGGTATGGGTGTCCAGGCGACTTCCAGAATCCTTCCAAAGTGGAAAAGGAAACTCTAAGGAAGATGGGTTTGGTCGGGTCTCTATCACTCATCCTTCCATGAACCGCTCCAAGACCGTAAGAAAGGGGAAAAAGCCTAGGGCAACTCCGAAACGAAATTCGAAGAAGTAACACCTTTGCCGGTCAACCCAAGCATAAATCGACCCCCTCACAAAGAGAAACACAAGGAGACTCAGGGAAAAAACGCTGCGAAGAAAAAAATCCCCTTCTAGTAGTATTTCGATCGGTCAAACTATCATCGCAAAAAGTTGGGGGGCCCACACCACTTCTAAAGGGAGAGCCCTCAAAGAGCCTCAAAAAATCACAAAGAATTTCCAAAAGGGGGGGCACTGGGAGCCCCTTGACTGCGGTCACGAAATAAGAGGAAAAGACAAGCCACAAAACGCAGAATCGGAGCTAAAACACTTCTGAAAGCCAAAAAAGAAGTACTCAACCATGAAAAACATAGAATACAAGGAAATGAGAAACGCCATGGGAACAAGAAATTAGGAATCTCCAGAGAAAGGAGCGTGAGAAATCTCACGGATCAACCAAGCAAGGAAAAGCCTAAGAAAAAAATCAGGGGATGGGTGATAGATATCCTGTAATGAAGGCCGGAGGAATGCGAGTGGCAGAGGGTCCAAGCCTTTGGTTTCGCATCTTAAAAACCGGGGGGACTTTAAGGAAGTTCCCCCTCTGACAAAAAGATGGAAAAGGTAGGGGGGATCCCTGGGGATCCATGGCGGCCGCTGAGGAGTCAACGTCCCGGGCAGAAGTTTACAAAAAAGATTCAACCAAGGTGACCTTTCGGTCCTGACGCTCCGAGCCTCTGAGAGGAAAAAAACAATAAAAATTCCTAGCGCAGCCTCTAAGAAACTCACTGCTCAGTCCGGGGGGCCTAGATAGAGGGTATCTTCGTAGCTAAGGGGGCAAGGAAAAATTTTCCACATTCTATGGGGAGGGGGGGGAAGAAAAATTGGGGGTTGGAAAAGTCCATTATTCTTGGGAGGACAACAAGGGGAAAAAAAACCTCTGAAAGAGGCAATAGGGGGGAAAAAGGGCGGGGATCAAAACTCAAAAAGTACAAAGTTATTAAGAGCCCATTTCCTACAAGAAAAAAACCCAAGCCGGCAGGTACTCCGAGTAAAGAAAAAAAAAAAGGACGGGGAAGGCCAAGATGGTCAAATGAAAGTTCTTGAAAAACACTAATCACGGAGCATCGGGAACGCCGAGAACCAGAAAATAAAAAAGTGACCAGAAGGAAAGCGCCCCTTCTCTCTCTTCAGAGGTAGGAAACAGAATTGTAACATCAATGCGGTCGCGGAGAAAGGACTGAAAAAATTTAGGAGGTAAAGAACACGTACGGAAAGAATCCAGAAACAACGAAGAGCACATTGAGGACTCTCCGCCCGGAAGAAATCTTCATCGCCGCTGGCATGAGAAAATCCCTCGACAAGGGGAAAAAAAAGACTCCAAAAAAGGATTCATTCTAAGCCCCTAACTTTGAACGACGGGGGTTAAGTGCAGTCTCAGGGGATCCAGGGGCAAAGGAGGTCGCCAAAAGGGGTGATCTGAGGGAATCGAAAAGGGAAGCTGACCAGTGAATTTTCACCGGAGGGGGGGGGCGTGGGGGGGGGGGGGGGGGGGGGTGGGGGGGGGGGGCCCTTTTAAAGTTCACACTGAGGAATACTATAAAAAGGAAGAAACAGAACAACAGCTTACTAAAAAAAACCAGGAGAAAAAACCTTAAAACCAGGACTCGAACAAAAAAGGGCGAACAACATGAACGGAAATTACGAATAATGAAAAAAAAAAAAGTGCACCTAAAGGGGGAAACCAAAACAAGTACAGGATGGCCTTTTGCGACTACCAGGTGTGTAAAAGGGCGTATAAAGAACCTATAATCAAAAAAACAAGAGAGTCGGAAAAAAGAGAGCTTCAGAGGGAACGGCGGCGCTGCCCCGAATTGATGAAATGCGGGGGGGGTTGGGCCCTCGCGAATTGGAAAGCTGTCCTTCGGAAAACAGTCAAAGGGGGGGGCTTTCAAGACTCGGTGAGAAGAGTAGTCATACAGCCCCCCCAAAAAATCGGGAACCTTCACAAGTATAAAAATTTAAGGAAAGTTGGGGGAAAAGTAGGATCTACTTCAGGAACCGATTGAAAGGTCCCCAGGAGAACCGTTTAAAGCACCAACTTGAGGGGAAGTCGAGGAAAAAGGCCTACCTTGAAATCAGCAAGAAAGGAAATCTTTGCGAACGACGAGGATTCTCAAAAGGGAAAACTCAGAAAGGTTCGTGAAGGAAAAAACAGGAGAGAGACGCCGGGGGGACATATTTCGACTTATGACCGGAGGGAGGAGGAATCCAGGACGCAAGAACTGACGAGGAAGTGCGCTGTGGACGGAATTCGAAGCGAAGTCCTTATAGGCACTTGACCTAAATCCACTTTCCAGGACGGTAATACCTTAAAACTTTGGAGGGAGACCTCAAGACCGCGAGGAGGGAGAAGGGGACAGTAGGGCCGAAAATTTTTAAAAAAGCTTCCCCCGGGAGGGAGGGAGTCTTAAAAAGGAAACGGGGGTTCGACCAGCACAAAGGCCCGGACAGGGAGGGACAGGAAAAAGTAGGCTTCCCAGAGGGCTTCAGGAACTTGGGGGACAGATCCCTGAAAAAAGGGGTGCGAACGTCCTGCTTAAGAGGTCCCTCGGGGTCATTGAAGACTGTGATTTTCAAGTTGGATGGATCGGGTTTAAAAAAACAGCCATGGAACAACAAACGGCGATGTCCATCAGTCTGGCAAATCGACTAAACAGTGTACATGCAAAGGGAAGAGAAAATCCGGAAGTCTCTTGAGAATGGAGCCTGGCTAAGATCTTTCAGTCCGTCTCAGGTCAGGAAGCCAGGGCCTGGTGGGGGGTCAGAAAAGACGGGGCGAAAGGAGGGGGGGAAAAGTAGGGAAAAACTTGTGTTCAGGATGGGTTACCTGGTCTGAGACTTGAAGATATCCAATCCGAGAAAAAATAAAGCAAAGTTGGGCGTTTGCTTAAGATTTCAAGCTGGCCCAAGTACAGTTAAGTTCAGAAAAGTGGGAGGGTCATAGAGGAGAGGAAATGAGTGGGCTTCGTGGGTGATAATCCGGGACTTCCAATTGAGGAAGAGACTTCGGGGAGAAAATGGCGGGGCGTAAAAGAGTTCCGGTCTCGATGTCGCGGGAAGAAAGTCTGAAGAGGGAGATTGCAGGTGGCACGACATTTGAAACAGGTTTCTGGGCTACTTTTCGCAGAACGTCCTAATAGGGACCCCAAAAACCAACAAAAAAAATGGAGAAACCGACCGGTGTTGAAGGTTCTTCAGTTCCGTGCGGGCTTCTTGAAGACGGGAAGGAAAGCTTTGTAAATATGGGAAGGAGGCTAAAGAACAAAGAAACCTCGGATGGAGTGAAGCCGCTAGAAGAGTCATCTTAAAAGGATCCGGTGGGACTGCCCTTTTTTGACTTTTTGGTGGAAATGCTAGGGGAAAGACAGTAGGCTTTATATCTTTACTAGACTTAGCTGAATTATCTGGGAAGGACCGTTAGGGGACAAGGGGAAAACTGGATCTTTGATCTTGCCGGGGGACCCCTTCGGATGTCAGGGGTCTAAACGGAGGAGGCCGGGGTGAGAGTACCCGGAGGCTCTTAAGATACTATTGGGTCCAAAAAAAAAAAGACCCTAAGAAATGGAAAGAGGAAATTGAGAACCTGGAGTGTGTTTGACGTTCCATCCTACGAGGGATCAGGCATAAAAAAGGGAAAATGTCAGGAAAACCAGAAAATGGGGGGTGAACATGTTTGCGGTTGTCCTAACCATTCAAAAAAGAACCTACCGGAAAAAGACAAGGGGAACAGAACTTAAAACTGCAAGGCTTATGTCACCTAAACCTTAGACTCGGGAGGGACGGAAACAGGTCGCGGGAATTAAAGGAGGCCTCCTACTTTTCGCGTCAGAAGAGCTGGGAAGTTAGGGAAAGCTTGGCCTGGCGTGCGCAAAAGCTGAAACAGAAGTGAAAAAAAGCGTTCGCACTCTGGCTCTCTATGCCCTGGAAAAACTTGAAGGAAAGATAGGAAAAGGTCGGAAGAGGGAAGGGGCAGCCGAGAGTCTGCGTAAAGACGAATGTTTATGACAGGAGCAGAGAGACCTTTGAAAAAGAATTCATCAAGGGCCGAGAACAGGGGAAAGTAGAAAAGGATCGACTAATAACCAGGAAACTCTTCCAGCTCTCCAGGATGGGGAAAGGAGAGGGACGGAAGAAAATAGGTATGGAGAAAGTCCTATGCCTCTTGCAGTCCCTCCTTGATCAGAGGAGATTGCTCAATTCTAGAGTGCGGGGGAATGAAGAGCTAACGTCCATAAGTTTCCATTGAGAGGTCTGAAAGTCACCGAATTAAAGAGGCTTTAGAAAAGGGGCGGAAGCCGAAAACGAGTGAACTTTTGGAAGGCCTGGGTCAAAAGTAAGGGGAAAAGGAAAGGGTCAAAGAAAAGAAACGCTCATGAAGCGAACCACGTGGTCCGCCGGAATCTTACGTCAGAAAAAAGAGGTCTCAGAGAAAAAACCCAGAGAAACCGAGATGCAAATTCTTTAGTTCAGGGCTCTTCCTTTGAGGATAGGGAGGACTTAGAGCGCTCATAAAAAAAAGGGAGGAAAATAAAAGAAAAACTCCTCAAACAGTAAAGAAGAAAATTCTTCCGCCACCGGCTTGGTTCGCCAAAAAAAATCTTCGAGAAGATCTTCTGAGGGGAAAACACAGAAGAAAAAAGAAAGAGGGCTAGGAATGGTGGCCTATCATATTGAAACCAATAATCCGGGAAGGGTCGAAAAAGGAAACCTTATATAGGAAATAAGAAAAAGAAAAGCATACAAGGGCGGATGGAGCGGCCCGACCGGTGAGAAAAGAATCGTTGGAATCTTCCGGTCGGGGTAAAGGAAACAAAAAGGAAATGACATGTTTCGCAGCTTTCGCTTAGCCATGCCAACTCTTAGTAAAAGAAAACTTCGGGAAAAGGGGTGAAAGTCTGGAAGAGAAAGGGAGGAGACGCCTTCAGGGGACCATCAAGAAAGAAGGCAGTCCCTAATCAAGGAAAAGCCGGAAAAAAAAGAGTTTAGGGACTCGGAAAAAAGAATCGAAGGAAGGAAAGGATCCTGGAAGAGCGCAGCATCTTTAAAACTCTGCGGGAAGGTAGATGTAAAGAAGCCAAAGGCCGATTCTTTGCAGATACCTCACTTCCGAAAACCAGAGGAGAAACCTCCGAAAAAGGGCAATACTTCGTGGGGTAAGACCGGATCCTCTGATCATCGAGGAGAAAGCCAGGATTTGAAACCAGGAGAAACTAGCAAACCCCTCTCTGCACCAACGGAATTCCGGAGAGGAAAGACTTCTACTCAGGAGATCATTCAAAATTGCAAAAAAAAAAAAATTCGGAGATCGTATCCGGGTCTTGAAAGAATAAAGTTCTCTGACACGGAATTTCATTGGAGGACCTGACGGCGAAGGCTATTTTGCTTAAAACTCACACTGTGAAACACGAAAAAAACCCAAAAATCAAGTCAAGGAGAGTGAGCCGAGGA